>JACDJB010000376.1_pt1 | contig 50537 bp, 46 predicted proteins | sample 7454121 | NCBI WGS metagenome assembly JACDJB01 (sample SAMN14253290, study PRJNA609438) | sludge metagenome | isolation source: sludge after 25d culture with pyrite | collected 2018-12-20 | reverse complement strand
CGCCTGGAGCGTGCCGATCGCCTTCGAACGAGCGCGCCTGCACTTGCGCGAAACGATGCGCGCGGCGCTCGCCGGTGCGCGGCCGGAGGCAGCCGACGTGCTCGTCGCGTTGGTCGTTGGCGACCAGGCGGCGATCGGCGCTGGGTGTCGCCATTAAAGAACTACTCTGTCATTACCTGTGAACAGCGCGTATTCTTCGCGCAGCTTTACAAAAGCTTTTACCCCGTCGCCGACTATTTCCGAACTAGTTTTGACAATAAAGTGATGCCCTCGCTCGTCGACACCTAGCCGCACACTGTCGTTACAGTGTCCGCCATCAACCGGCGCACAAGCCCGTTCCCGGAAGGCCACGAGTCATCCGGACGCAGATTCAGGTGCTCGCAGATTGCCCGGGCTATTGCGGGCGACCGTGATAAACCCGCGTTGCAATGAACGAGCAAGCCTTTTACGTAGGGCTGCTGGCGACTCACGAACTCCCAACAGCGATGGGCTTGGTCTGGGCTAAACAGCTTCCAAAGGCCAGTTGCCATGGCGAGGAACTCATCCTCCTTGTCATGGAACGTAAGGTGTAAAATTTCATGCCATCCTGCCTTCAGCGCGGCTCGTTCCGAACCTGGGTCATGAATGGAGATCACTGCCCAGTCTGAGCGCGCAGGTAAGCCTTCCGCATCGCTGCGCCCGCATACCAACATTGTCCGCATATCACAAGTCCCCGCTAGAGATTCAATGCTGGCTAAACAATGCGCTTCGGACAAGGTCGTCGAGCCTGCGCCAGCGTTCGGCCAGGTATAGCGAAAGCGCTCGCGCCTCGGTTTCCGACAAGAGCGAGATGGCTGGCAGCCTCGACACGAAGCTTGAGAAGTCAACGGTAGCGGCGCGTGTTTGGCAGCGTTCGATGAGATGCTCACGCATTTCTTGAGTGGGCAGGTTCAGCCCCGGTCTGGCGAGTAGGTTTGTGGTGTGCCTAAACGGCTGCAGGTCTAGGACGCTCCAATCGCCTCCGAATGCAGTTTCATGGTCAACCGCCCATAAGACCCTCCGCCCATCCAAGAGAACGTTGGACGAGGTTCTGTCGGAGTTCGCGACTAATGCATCAAGCAGCACAATCGGCTGCCATTCAGCTGCCCCAAAGAAATCTGAGGCTCTCTTAGGGCTCACGAGTGTGAGCGTGGCGTGCCCCTGAGACGTCAACGGAGGCAAAACAGTAGTGGTTCTCGTTCCAAGCGTGCTGTGCATCAGGGTGCGCGTCGGGTAGCGCAACGGCGAAGCAGTATGGGACGCGTACTCCGAGTATCGGCGCAAGAGCCGCAACGATCAATTCGTTGGCAATCCGCTTTCCGCTCAGCATTTTCAGCCGAACGGTTTGAGTTCCCAGACATGGGTGTGTCGCAAGTGCGATGTAGCTTCGCTGAACACCAAACTCGACTGTCCGCTTGGGCGGCCCGACGAGCTTTCCCGTTAGTTGGAATGCCATTCATCCAAGCGTCCAGCTAAAGCGCAGGCCAACTAAACGGCATCGATTCCTGCTTCACAGCGAGTCGGCTAGCCTCGACATCATCTGCCGACCTTTGGCACCCCCATAGCTCACACAGGCGTCGAATCTCCGACAAGTCCGAGGCGCGAAGCGGGGCTCTCGAAAGCCTATCCCCGGGAGGTGTAACGGCAGCACTAATCGAGTGCAGCTCGAGGCGCCGACCTGCCGCACTGCATAGCCCGGCCATGTGTGCAGCAATGCGAAACCCTCCAACGTCGACATCTCCCAGTGCATGACCTTCGCGGGTTGTGGTAGGCAAAAATCGAGCTGCCGCACATCATCAAACACTTTACTAGACCGAGAGGCTAGCTGCCTGGGTTCGCTTAACTTGTGTGGCTCTGGCGAAGTTGTCGGAGGGCACTCAACACGCGTTCGAATCTTCCGTCAGCGTTCCAGCGATAGTACGCAGCAATCGTGGCGGTGCGAGAGGCGCCACTCGGATAAGCGTTTAGCTCCCAAGTAGCGCCGGAGTGGAGTTTCAAAAGCATTCCATCGAGGATGGCGCGCGAGTTTTCGGAGTTTCGCTTGTTCTCGATGATTGGTCGCAAGGTCTCCCATTCGGAATCGGAGACCAGTACAGCGCCCGCGCGGAGTGGAACTTCGGCTTTGACAGGGTGTTGGAGGGAGCGTTTATCACCTCTCTTAGCTTGTGCGACAAGTGAGAAGCTTAGCGGATGTCCTTGGGCGAACGGAAACGGTTCTTCCGAGGCATCGACAGTCAGCGGATTAATTCTAGTGACGTAGGCGTTTCGGCTAGCGCGCAGGCTATAAGTTCCGAACGTTACTCGAGCCTTGGGCAAGAGCATATCGAGCCATCCGCGACAAGCTTCGTTGTATACGCTGGCCCATGCTTGACGTGCAGACGGGAAGCAATAGAGCCAAGACATTCGTAGCGGTGTTTCTACGGATGAGCGAACGCGCTGGTCTCCGCACTCGCGTCGAAGATGCACGTTGAAGGTTCCTCCATCGTTCGAAACCGAGCAGAGGTCCTCCAATGACTGCGGCCTAAACAAGCGCGGAAATAGCGTTGTGCCAGGGCGCACCAACCCTCGTAGTAGAGCGAGGGCCGGGACGACGAAGCGCTCGGTCCCGTCCACGAACGACCACGCGCCTTGATGTGGTTCGCTCGCCAGCGGCCTGCCAACTGCAAAAGCATACTCATCGAACGAGCAGCGTTTCCACTCCTGCAGGTTGGTTGTCACGTTGCGTAGATGTCCTCGCAACCTCGGCAACCCGCGAGACGCGAGCTGCGAAACCGGCATCGAGAATTCCCGCCCGTGGGAGCCTATACCTCGCGCAAGGACGACTCCACCATCCATCTGAATTCCTGTGACCAACTCCATCCGACTCTCCTCGTGCACAGGAGAGTGTTGGAACCGCTTTTATCCGGCGTTGCTGTCGATCTCGTGGAACGAAGCTGCGAGGGTTAGAACGCGGCGGCGAAGGCCATGCCAGTAGACGAGTCACCGTTACGATTTTTTGTTGTCTCTTCCCGGTACGGGTGGCGCATCTCGCAGCGTGCGTCGTTCCATTCTTCGCCTGTGTGCAGCACGCCCGCCCGATTTGCGTTCTGACGCCTCGGAGGCCTTGAACTGCTCCAGCGTCGCAACGGTAAGGGGAAACGACTTCCGGTCGTGGCGAAAGACGCTCCAGTGGCCGGTAGACTGCATCAACGCCCGAACAGTTGTCCGGTCACCGAGTCGAGTGGCGGCAAGTGTTGCCTCTCGAACCTGTATCGCAAGCCTGCTGTCGAGAACGATCCGGTTAAGCGGCTTCTTTCCCGGAACCGCGTATTGAAACGTACCCGGTTGGCTCGCGTTGTGCTCAAGGAAGGCACCGAGTAGTAGGTGCTTAACGGGCGCGAACGGTATGCCGATGCGCTCGCGCACCATCAGTGCGGGCCACGCCTGTACGAACTGCTCGTAGTCGCAACAGAGTTGCGCCAAGTAGCGAGGGCCAAACAGCGCTCGAAGCTCGTAGGCCATCCGGGCGCCGGCAATGCTGCCTCCCGCGAGAACGAATCCCTTCTGAGCGGCCCGTACCCGATACACCTCCAGCCAGTCGTCTCGGTACGTACGTCTCCGCGACAGTAGTTCGTGAGCTTTTTCCGACATCCAGTGAACCGCCCAGAAAGGAATCGACGGCAAGTCGGCACTTCCAGACTGGCGATGCGGCAGGGGGGCGCATAGAAGGCGGCTAAACGACCTTGTCGGTGCCTCGGGAAGGTGGAGAGGCGATCCGTGCTGCAAGCACCAATGCACGCAAGGCAAGCAGTGCGCGCGGTGCCAGTAGCTTTCACCGAACTCCTGTAGGTCTTCGTGCGCGCAGTGCGGGCAGTACCGGAGCGAGGGCAGACCGCGCGACACCGAGCGTGCCAAGGAGCCAAGTGAACGCGTCTTGTGCGCTGCTTGGTCCAATATTTTTCGTTCTTGCTGCAGGACTTCCGTCTGCGCCATGAACGCTACCGTGAAAGGAAAGACGGTATGTCTCCACAGCAAATGGACAGGCTCGATACCCATCTCCTCGGTGAGATGTTTGAGGCTTGCCGGCAGGAGGAACGAGTGGCCGCTGCGCTTGTATCCAACCAGTCGGTAAAGCAGGCGCTTCGGGGCCAGGCCCGTATGGATCACCGCACGCGAGAGCACGCTGCCGATAAGTTCGCCGGGGTAGGGGGCCGGTAACCTCAAGCCAGACAGATGACGTCCTCCGGCTCCGGAATCATCTTCAACCGAACCAGTTGCGTCAGGATGTCGGAGCCCCCCTTTTCAGCCGCGACGATGGCGTTGCGGTAGTCAAGAGGGCGGTCTTCGAGGCCGGGGTACTCTCGAGAGGACTTGGCCGTCGCTGCATCGGGACGGTTCGCCTTGGTCGAACGTACCCGCTTCGGTGGGGAAAGCTTTCTCGTAAGTTGGGCCACGGCGTCGACCATGTCTTTAGCCGTCGCCTCCTGCGCAATCTGCTGGGCGATAGCCTCAGCATCCTCCGGAGACAAACCCATGGCCTTCCCCGTCTCTTGGAGGCGCAGCTGGAAGTCGGCATTCCCGGGTCGCGTTGAGGCAGCGTGGCTTCGCCGGCGTCGGTATCGACGCGACAGGTCGTCCATCATGTCTTCAAGCTTGACGTTGACCTTGAGTGGCGTAACGTCCTCGAACCTGATGAGGGCCTCCAGGTCATCGCTGCGAAGCGCCTCGACCATCGGGTGTATCAACTTGAACTGCTCGTCGTAAACCGCACGAATCAGCTGTTCGCTCAAAGTTTCGGAGCCGTCGAAGATGGCGCGGGCCTGGCTCACGGCAAACAACTTGATGGCCAGGTCGAGCACTCCTTGCGTGCAGTCGTAGAAGACATCAAGCAGGCGCTCATCCAACTGCACAGGCCTGCGCACCCAACAGTACGTCCAAAGTTCCGTCATGAAATCGACCCATTCGCCCGGCTCCTTCTGGACCGTGCCATCGGTCCCTACGCTTTCGTCGTATCGAGGCAGGGGTCCCCAGTCCCCGAGCCCGAGGCCAATAGCCCGGCGTGCCTGACGAAAATCCAGGCTAAGAATCTTCTGCGCCTTGTTTGTGCCAATAAAGAGGACCGGTGTACGGGACTTGTTGGCGAGCGTGGTCAGCTCGGTCATCACTATCTGGTCGGCCTTGCGCGTATTGGCGACGTTTTGCACCTCGTCGGGAATGAGCAATCCAACGCAGTGCTTGTTCAGAAGGCGGCGGACTGATGACTGCATGCTCGATACCGACTCGCGACTGTGCTTGACGTAATCTTCGGAGTAGGTGTTGTTGGGAATGAGCTCGGCGATGGCCTCGATGATGCTCGTCAGCAATGCCTTTACGCCCTTTCCATCTCCCGGCATCTCGAAGTGAAGCCAGGGAATCTGGTACAGGTCGAGCTCGGGGTGATAGATGACTCGCGGAATATGGGCCAAGCAACGCTTTACGGTGGTTGTCTTGCCCATTCCCGAGACGCCAACAAGCGCGGTCGAGAGCTGCGGAGTGAGCGTGTCGTATGTTTGCCGAAATGCGCCGCCGCGTTGCTGCTCTTCGTAAATCTCCTGATAGATAGCGGCGTGCTCGCGCGAGTTTGGACGTCGTCCAACGTATCCCTCGCGAAGCATTGAGTCGAGGACCGTCGCGAGTTGGATGTGCGACGACAGAGGCACCATGATGTTTGCTACGGAGAGCAACTCTCGTAGCCGATCATGGTTCTCCCAGTCACGTGAGGAGGGGTCAAAGGGCGGCAGGAACTCCAGGGACGCAATGAGCTGCTCCTCGGTCTTCGGCGCGGGCAGCGCTTCGATGAGCGGGTTGCCCGCGTAGCGAACTTGACGCAGGTTGTGGTTGTACCGGGCAACGGGAATCTGTGGCGGCAAGGCAGGGTGTTTCATGGTGATGGTTCCTAGGACCGCATGTTTCGACGTGCGAGCGCTATACGTTCCTTCAGCGTAAGCGGACGGTCATCGGCCGGCTCCGGTAGTGGCTCGACCGTTGCGTTGGCGGTTGGCGCCGCACCGCGATTCAGAGGTATGACGTTAGAGGACGGCTGGTCATGGGTCTGGGCTTGTGGTGTTACCGGAGCCGCCTGGCCCGCCCATGCGCGTTTAGAGCGCACACCGGCGGTGCTTTCGCGTTCCCGCGCAAGCTCGTCCGCGCGGGCTGCTGCGATGTCTTTGCGGCGGCTGGAGCGAGAACGCCCTCTGACTGCGTCCTTCATTTCCGCCTGCGATGCATCGATGACCGGCTTCGTGCGGCTTCTGTACTCGAAGCGCGCCTGGCGCTTGACCTCCGGTGCGTCTTTGGTGAGCTGTGCGACCGCCGCGAAATGACGTTTGACGTCGGCTTGCGCCCATCCCTCGAACATGCAGCTGTCTTTGGTCAGCGTGGCGACAAACGATTGGCCGCTGCCGTCAGGAGCATAGACGATGATTTCGTCGACCAACCGGTAGTCGAATGCAATCGTGAGAGGCTTGCGCTTGCGCCTACCTTCGACAAGCCAGCCGCGACTTGTCGCTTCGGGGCATGAGTAGTACATGTTCTCAAAGCGGATGCCGTCCTCTGTAACGGTGGCTTCAGCGCGTGGCATCAGCTCTGAACGGACTTTCTCGAGGTCCATTCGGTCCAGTTGACCCATGCGTCGGCGGATACCGTGCACAAAGAGTTCGCGCGGTATCGGTCGGACGCCGTCGGCGACCTGAGCAACCGACAACGGGTAGCCCGTCTGCATCGTCTTGTTGTGGGCGATGATGGCGCTCACAATGACTACAAGGAACTCATGCAGGTTCTGACATACCTCGGAGTCGCGATTGACCGCGCGGCGCTTGCGTTGCTCCGCATCCGGCACGTAAGCGGGTGTGTCCGGCGCGATGATTTGATGAAGCATCATGAATCCGCATTCGACGAGCGGCTTCCAATCGGGTCGAAGGCCAGGTACGTTTGAAATCGTGCAGCGCATGGAACGCGCGATTCGGCGTGCCTTCTTGTGCATGAGTTCACCCTGGTCGGCGAGAAACTGCTCGGGCAGGATGCCGTGTGCCGGCCAATCGGCCGGATCGTAGGGGATTCCCAGCTTCCGGCAGAGTTCTTCTTTGTCCTCGCCAATGCTCAGAATGGCCTGCACCGCGGCCGAATAGCTGGCGTTCTCGAATCCGAGGTAGAAACCGACGATTAGCCTGCTGTACCTATCGATGATTAAGTACAGCGTTGGCTTGCCGACGATTGCCGAGCGGTCGCCGGACGAGACCAGGGGGACATCAACGATGGTGGCGTCAAATTCGTAGATGTGTCCGACGCCATGGCATTCGAGTTGAATCGAGCCCTCGGTAGACCTGTCCTCTTGCGCGAATCGTTTTTTTCCCTTGCGCCGACTCAGCTGCTCTGCTTTTGGGTACCTCTTGTCCAGGAAGTGCTTGAGTTGACGGTACGATGGGGACTCGCGAAGCGGAAGCAGACATTGAACGCCGTTGCCGTCGGTGTAGACGTACTTCGTCTCATGCAGATGCTGGAGAGTCGCGGTTAGGGTCCTCCTGACCTTCTTATCGAAGTAGTAGTCCTCGACGACTTCCCGCATGAAGTCAAGGTCCTGCTGCGTAAGCTGGTACGGCTTGTGCCCGTCGGCCGTCTTACTTCCCCGACCTGCTGTTCCTACGGAATCGGGTCGTCCACTGAATGCGTACCGGCCGAGCAGGGCATCCTGCGTTTGCCCACCCTGCCACCAGTTGCGCAGGTCCTTCAATAGCGTCTTCGGCGTACCGCTGCCTGGCTCAGCGGCTCGCTGCTTCAGCAATTGGTTGCGCTTGCTTGGAACAAAGATATCGGGGTCGTCGACCAGAGGTTCGATGCGTTCATAGGCTCGCTGACTCAGACGAATGCTTGCCGGCGAAGCCGTCCGAGCAAACGGGGCGAGTTCGGTATTCGTGGACGATTTCGCAGGCGCTGGCGTCCGGTTCTCGGGCGCGATTTCCCTGAATTCACTCCTTAACGCTTCGAGAGGCACCTCGTAGGGAAGTGCAAGAGTCGAATCAAGGTGGATAAGCCATGCAACGCCTTGTTCTCCGTCGTCCTCGACGTCGACGCGTAGCACTCGGTGGCGCGTTCCGTCATCTCGAAGCACTACAGCGTTGCGAAAGAATATGTGTCCAGTCTCGGCGTTCACGTCATGCTCCCGCGACATGGCGCAGGCGGCCAGGGAGCGCCGAGAGCCGGAAGCTGTCCATGTGGGCCAGTTGCGGCTCCGGATTGTTCAGGTCCATCGACAACGTTCTTTGGGACATCAGCATTCGGGCTACGCGCAGTCCCGTTCCGGACTCAACGCTGTAGCGACGGTCGTAGTTGGTGCAGTAGTCAACGAGCGATCCGTCGTAGCGAACCGCGGCTATATCCTGAACCATCAGCGCCTTCTGTTCTTCGTAGAACCCCTCGTATAGTTCGGTTCGGTCCTCGTCCAATTGCGCACTCCGAATCCAACCCAGGTTCTTGAGCTTCGTTTTCGGCAGGTGCTCTTTGACGAGCAGGTGGTAGGGAACAGACAGTGCTTGGCAAGTCGCTCGTTCCACCTCGAGGCGCTCTATCACAGTTCGATTCTCGAGGTCCGCGGCGACCTTGACGCTAAAAGCTTCCAGCGTTTCTTCTGCCCCGCACATCTTGGTGACCAGCAAGTCCACTGTCAGCACAAGCGGTATGTGCGTGCCTGGGTAGTACTGGTGCTTGATGCCCAGTTCCTTCGCAATTTCGAGCGATATTTCCCGGTCCAACGGGTACTGCTCGCGAATGTCAACGACGTTGCGCGCCCACTCGAGCATTACGAAGGCGTCGTATTCACCGTCGGACAGGAGCTGATGGTGACGTTTGGTCTTGTGGCTGTACGGCTCGTGCGTGCGTCCCTCAGAGTAGAAGTCGGTGATGCGAATCCACGGCTCATAGGTGGGACCACGTCCTTTTCCGCGTCCCTCGTTCTGCAGACGAAAAATCGCTTCTTCTGACCAGCGTTGGATGCCGCGACTCATTTGGCGGGCCCCCGGGCCCGACGAATCTGGGCGGGACTAGCGGCGAACAGACAGCGGAGCCAGTCCCGGCAAACAGGGTTGTCTGGCATTAGCAACGCGAAACGGCGATTGCCGGTAAAGGGGCAATGTGCACTTCTCTCGAGCCAATGACGCCTCTGGCTCGAGACTCGCTGCTTGCCGCAGCCCTGCCCAAGCGGTTGGGCGGCGTCCGGTCCCACTAACCACACCAAGCCGAACGTGCGCCACTTGCGCCATGTCGCTTCCATGTTCGCTTGACTCCCAGTTGTCTGCTCCTCTTTGTAGGAGCGCGTACTTATTCCTGGTGTCTCAGATCGATATCTTCGGTGTGAACATATCGCAATCGGTATGTGAATGTCACGTTCGACATCATAGGCCGAACTTTACCGCCTGCGACATATAGTTGTTGGATGCGACAGCAAAAGGGCATGCACGGGGCTCAACGGGAGGCCGAGGGGCAGGTGCCTGTGCAAGAGAGGAGGGTGAACTGGGACGCAGTGTCCAAGCGGCTGCTTAAGGCGGAGTTGGCCCGTGCCGGGATCACCTATAAGGCCTTGGCCCGCCGTCTTGAGGCCCTCGGAATCGCCGATACCGAAGCGGCAATCGCGAACCGAATCAGTCGCGGTCGGTTCTCGTTCGCCTTTTTCCTTCAGTGCATGCGGGCCATCGGGGTTACCGAAATTGACTTGCGCGATCGCAACAACGGCGGCTGACTCATGATCAATGCAGCGAATTTCGCGACGGTCGAGGATGTGGCACGAGGAGCGTCAGACCCGCTAAGCAGCAGTGTTGCCTAGAACGTCCGGCTTCCTTGTTCGCGAGATCGACAGGTCGGGGCTTGGGGAAGCACCGGCGCCCTTGTGTTCAACCGGCGTAAGCCGCTCAGCCCACCGGCGTGAAGCGTCCTACGGAATCATTCGCCTCAAGGCGACGGCTGAGCCCGTGGAGGGCGCGTCGCGTCTGCACCCGTCAGACGGGTCACTACCGATACTGCGTCTGCCGCGTTTTTGTGCTCGACGCCAGGGCGTTCGCCGGAACTAAGGAGCACGCCCTCGGGGGGTAGTTCGGGGGGGGGGCCGGAGCGAAAGGAAAGTGTCCCCTGCGTTCTTGCGCCCGAAACGAAAGAGCGCGCCGAAGCGCGCTCTTGTGAAGGCAATGCAGATGGAGAGTGTTACTTCTTTAACACAGTCCCGAGGACCTCGGGGCCCGGATAGTCTTTGAAAACCTCGGCGAGCGTCGCCAAGGTTAGTCGAGAGCGATTGCGGGCAGCTTTCGCTCGTGCCTGGTCGAGCGTCAGCCCTCGCGCGGCCCGGCCCTCGGGTCTAGCCTTCCGAGAAGATAGTACGTTCGCGGCTTTCATGGCTCGCTTCCTCTTGATGTCCCAACGTCGCAAACGTGTAGCCACGGCCCTTGTGGAGTCGAGTATAGCCGTTCGTGGCGTACCAAGCTTGCAGGCTGGGGTCCGGCCGCAAGATACGCACGTGAGGAAAAACTGAAAGGTCTTCGTCAGCAATCAGGGAGGCAAAGATGCCGGCGCCAGCCAAGGCCAAGGGCACAATCTTGCCCTTCAAGGGATGGTGAGGGAATGGACTTCCCTTCACATGTGTCAGAGAAACCCAAATTTTGGCGTCTGACACCCGGGCGACGGCCAAGCCACACAGTTCGCCTTGCTTCCATATCGAAAGCTCCAGCCGGCGCGGGTGAGACGTGCGCAGGGTTCGAAGGATCTCTCTTCCCCAATCCCATCGAACCTTACGTAAACCGCTTTGCTGCCACGGCCCGCTGACGGCCGCGATCGCCTCCGGGGTTACAAAGTCGACGACGATTCGGGTCCTATAGACCTGAAGCGCTTCTTCCTCCAACAAGGAATGTGTCCGCCTACGTAGTTCGCTGTACTTTTCGCAGCAAACTCTGAGGGGGTGCCCATCTGCAGGTGCCCGCATACTCTGTCATTCGGGAACGGCGGCATTGTCGCATTTCGAGGGCTACCGTTTATCTGCCCCGGACAGCCAGCCATCAGCTTGCGGATTGGGGCTTACGTGCGTGATGCGACGAATCTCTGCAGCAGCCGCGCGATGGCCTTTTCGTCGACAGCGACAAGCGACGTGCTGAGACTTTCGGCAAGAAAGGCCGCCAGCTCCGCGATCGGCACGTTGTGCAAGCGCTCTTCCGGTGCCGTGGACCGAGATAGCATCACGGGGCGCGGCCGGACGGCCTCGGGCAACTCGACCTCGAGTACAAGCGGCATTGCTAACCCGTGTTGCCCGCAGTCCTGCACGAACAGCGCAGCCTGAATGGTCGCCTCGATGGTATCGCCTTTCTGTGCAGCGTCTTCCAATCGCGCGCGGCGCGCCTCGAAGGCGGTGCGCCAGTGCGGTGCGACGTGCTCGAGCGCAACTGTCGTGAGCGACGTCTGCGAACACGGAATATCGTCGATGAGCTCGTCTGTTTCAGTGCTCGAGCGCCGGTATCGCGAGGTGAGGTGTTGAGGGAAAGATAGCGGCACGCCCAGCTGCAGGTTCTCCCACAGATGTGTATGCAGATGAATGGAGCGCCATTGCGCGACAGTGCGACATTGGGCCAGCTCGGCACGGCAGTTATTAACCCGACTCTGGAGCTCCTGTCCGATGAGCGTGTCGAGATTGCGCACGTGCTCCTGTAGCTCCTGCAACACATGTCCGCGGCGGCTCTTCGAAGCGTTCCAGGCCCCGGCCACGGCCGGATTGCGCGAAAGCCAGTTTCGGAGCGCCTCCTCCGCGATAGGCTTTTCCGGGTCGCCGACTTCCGGCACATCCTGCTGAATGTCCTCGAAGCGACAGTGGGGGCATTTCAGATGCCATTCACGCCGACCAAAGCGTTGCTCCAGCAGACTGACGAGCGCTAAAGCGGGCTTGGTGCAGTTCGGACAGCCAATCTGCACGCTGACGGGGTTTTGTGGCAGACCGGTCTCGGTCCAAGCCGTGCGCGCGTAGGACTTTTGTTCGTTGCCATTGAGCTTGGCGATGTCCGCGGTAGCCGCAAGCCGCACAAGTGCCGCGAAGCGGCTTTGTTCAGCAGGACGGTTCTTTTCAAACTCACTACGCAACACATTGGCCGTTTCGCGGTCGAATGGCTCCGTTAAGCCCTGCATGATTTGCTGCTGCAGCGCATGCGGAAACGTGGCCAAAAGCTCGTCATACTTTTGACGGCACGCACGCTGTCCCTCCGCGCTTCGCAACACCGTATCGATACTTTCGGACATCGACTCCGGGCAGGCGAGCCGCTCCGCCGAAGTCATGAGTCGCTCGCACAAAAATCCGGTGTACATCGGAAAGTAGATAAGCGCAAAGGTCGTCGTTGTTGACGCCGAAGGGTGCCGCGCGGGTGCGTCTGTTCCTATCATGCGTGTCCTCCTATTGCGTGTCCCGTATCGGCGCCGTTGGGAAAAGTGGGCATGCCGCAACGAAAAGGAAGAAGCCAGCTTACGCCCTGGCAACTGAGCGAAACAGGGAGCGGCGCAAGTTTGTGTCGTTGCTGCTTGCGGTTGTGTCCTCGGGGCGACGCCGGCACGGTAACACTCCGTAGGACGCTGGGCTTTGTCGAGCGATGAGCGCCCGTTGCCCGCCGGTCAGCGTCTTGTTGTTGACCCCTGTGGCGCCTACGGCAACATAGCGCGACTATTTCAGCTTCTGCGCACGAATGAATTTGTACGACGAGATCCTGCGCGCCGATCCCGACGATTTCCTCACCTTCTCTGAGCTCTTTCGAGGGTTGCCCCACGCTCGACCGCGCGTAAACCAAGGTTGGCTACGCGATGTCTGGTTCAACGCCATTCAGACAGAGGTGGCCGTCGCTGACCTGGCCGGCTTTTGCGTCCCCACTGCCGAACTTGCCGAACTCTTTCACGAGACGACCCGCACAGGTTACTCAACCGAGGTCGTGTCCCCGGCTGGGGCACGTCTGCTGGCTCGCCTGTACCGTGCGGGTGTTCTCGATACGGGCAAGAAGAAGCCCGAGGAACCGAGCGCCGAGTTTCTGGCCTACTGCGCCAGTGAGCCGCAACTGCTCGGGAAGGCCCGAATGCGAGCCCTCGAAAAAGCCGGAAAGCAACAGGCTGAACGGGTCTATCGCGAGCGGCTGACTAAGCCAGACTGCTTTACGGAAGACGAATTCACCTACCGCCTGCTCGACGATCTCTTTTGGCACCACAAGGGCGCCGGGGGCGGCGAGCTCGTCATTGGTGGCGTTTGTGTGAGCAAGGAGGTTGCCGCGTACTGTAGCAACTCGGGCAAGTCGCGGGACTATCGCGTTCGCTTCGTATGGAGGAGTTCAGATGGTAAGCACCGGGAACTCACGAAGCACAGCGCGTTTGAGAGCAATCGGCGCAACGACGAGAAACGCAACTGGGGCCTGCCAGAGTAAGGCAGACGAGGTAGCCCCGGCCGTCGAGCGCCGAGCAGCTTCGAACGTTACCGAGGCGCGACTCCTTGTCCTGCAGGAACTGGTTGGCAGATAGCAACTGCTTGAGGGATATTCGCAACGAAATGACGCACTCAGCGCTGCCTTTTCCTGACTGCTTTCAGCGATCCGATAGCTTGCTCGTGGCCGGCAGACCGTTCCAGAGCTTCTCCAGCGACAGGCCCTCTTGCGGCAGCCAGTGACCCCTTGCGAAGAGCTCGTCCACGGGTTGCGCGAGGGCGCCGAGCCATTCAGCCGCCGCAAGGCTGACGTCTTGGCGGGTTGCGGGGCGACGAACGCCGAGCGTAAGCAACTGCACGTACAGTTCGTGGGCCGGTTCCAGCGGTATTGCGCCTTGCCCCTGAAGATTCCGGCGAACCCGGATCGCGATGTCCAGCCCTTCGGCGTCCAGGTCACCGAAGTAGTGCAGCCCATTTGCGCCGCTGCGCTCTAGCGCCGTGCAAATTGCTTGGGTCGCCTGTGTCACTGCCAGCCCCACGCCGTAGGCGATCGAGCGGTACCGGCGTGCATGGATGTTCCAGTTGAGCAGCGAATGCCAGGTGTGCAGGTTCTCAACGATGAGCAGCGGCCCTGCGACGTCCGCGAAATCCTCGCGCGCAAGCGGATGTTCGGGTTCCCACGCGCCAATGAGGGACAGTTCCACCCGGCCCCACAACTTGCCGGAGCGCAGAATGCCCTTGAACGCCTTTTCATCGCCGAAGATTTCGAGCGCCCGCTCCCGGTACGGCACCTTGAAGGAAAGGCGGGCACGATTGGCGATAACGAACTCGTTCAACTTGCGCAGCTTTTCCAGTTGCGAGCCCCGCGACAGCGTCGAGGCAAAGCGCAACTGCGGTATCCACGCGGTCGGCGTGGCGGGTTGAGCGGGGGCGGAGGCACGAACGAAGGTGACCAAGCGCGGCAGCGCCGGGTTTCCAGCACAGTCCCACTCGCCTTTCTTCTGAGCGTAACGCACCAAGCCGCGCAAGTGGAGCGTCTGCAAAATGTGCAGTGCCCGCATGCGGCGCTCTGAGAAGGAAATCTCCGGGCAAAGCGACTCGAGTGCGCCGAGAAGTTCAGCGCAGGTGATGCGTTTGCGGTTTCGCTGCGCGAGCCACTCGTGCAGGCGCGTGAGAGCCGACTCGAACGCATCGAAGGCAGCAGTACTGGTGAGTGCGGAAGGCGTCGCCTGAGGATTCTCGCCGTCCACAGCCGGATTCTTTAGTGCATCTTTCTCGTGCGAACACGGGATCATGCTTGAACGGCTTGTGGCTTGAAGTTGTAGTCGGCAACCCGCACGTGAATGCGCCCGGTGCCGCTGTGCTGACCGCCTCGTGCCAAGCGCAGGAAGCGGCGAAAGACCGACAGCGGCTCGGCGTCCTGCACAGCGGTGGCGAGCACAAGCTGCAGATCCATCGCGTCGGCCAGCCCCACAATGATTTCCCACACGGGACGGGACGTCGCCTTGGAAAACGGGTTGTCCAGGATTAGCACGCCACTACCCATGCGCTGAGCCTGCTGGCCGTACGCCTCATTTCGCAGCCGTGCGATGACGAAGTACAAGAGCATCGCCATTGAGATGCTCTCGGCGCCCGAGCGGGAGAGCTTCTCCACTGGAACGTACTGTTCGTCCGCGGCCTCCACAACCTTCAACAGCTGCAACCCCAGTCGACCCTGCCCAAGCTCCAGAACAGCTGCCGTCGCAAGGGCGGAGCCGTTCTCCGGCACGTTTCCGTCAGCGGCCATGCGCTCAAGCATGGGTCCGAGTCGCTCGCGGCGCATTTCGCGCGTCAGTCCAAAGAGGATCCTTGGCATGCGTAGCACAGTACGTCCGGCGACGCGCGGCACGTGGTCGGGCAGCGTGAGCGTAGTAGTCGCCTTCTGCAGCAGCTTCACCGTCATATCCACGAGCTGCAGTAATTCGCCGACTGCACGCTCGAAGTCGCCGTCCATCTCTCGCAAGTCGCTCTCGATGCTTTCGCGGCGTTGCACGATGGCGTTTTCCACGCGCTCGTAGTCGATCAGAGCCTCGTCCAGCTGGTTGCGCCGCAGCGTCTGGGCGAGCTCCACGTCGGTACGCTCGAACGTCTCGCTCGTGACGAAGGCACACACTTTTTGGAAGCACCGCCCGGCAGCATCGTGGTGTTTTTTCGTGCGCTTCTGCGCGTACTCGTGCGCCTGAAGTAGTGCGCTCACCTCGTCCATCACGTGCTGCGCGTTGGAAAAAGCGGTCGAAGGAGCCGGCGCCGGGTCGGTTGCGTAACTGCGGACGAACTTTGCGGCGTCGGCGAATTGCCGGGCGCTGGTCGCGTAAGCCTCTAAGCGCGTCTTCGCCTCTTCGCCTGCCCGATTGGCGGCCTCCTGCGCTTCTCGGTGCCGGCGTGCGCTCTCCAGTAGCTCCTCATGACGTGCAAGAAGCGGCTCGTCCTCCATACTTGAGAATAGCTCGGCGCCCTGTTCGGCATGCGGATGCGTGCGAGCGTAGTCGTCAAGGCGAGCGCGGGCTTCCCCCTGTTGGCCCAGCTGCGCGGCTTTCTCGTGTGCGAGCCTTTCCTGTTTCGTTCCGACATCTGCGCGGAGAGCGTCCAGGTCCTGCAGCGACACCGCGTGAACGCGCGCATCGAGAAGGCCAGCCGCGGCCTGGGTCCAAGCTGTATGGGCTTGCGCATGTGCCTGCTCGCAATGCTCCTTGCGTAGCGCCAGCCCCGCGAGGTCACGCTGCTCTGCCGCAGCGAGCGTTGCGCGCGCCAACTCGTAGCTATCGCGCAAGGACTGCAGGGAATACTCGCCTTCCGCGAGCTCCCGCGTGGCTTCGAACTTGCAGTCGAAGTCGGTTACCAAGTCGTGTTCGCTTTTCAGGCGTGCGCTTCGCGCCTCGTGCTGATCGAAGGCGAGGTTGGCGGTACGTTCTTCCTTGCGCAGCGCGGCGTCCCGTTCTTCATACTTGAGGAGAAGTGCCTCAAACCTCAACACCTCGCTCTGCCGCGCTTGGTATTCTTCTTCTCGCTGTGCGCGTTGGGATTCGTGGTCCTCAGAGTACTCGAGCAGGCGCGAGAGGGCGCGCTCGCATCCTTGTAGCATAGTAGTCGCCGCCTTGGCAGCGACTTCGATGTCCTCGAGCTCTGCCTGTAGAGCCGCGCGTCGCGTGGTGCACGCGCCTAAAGCCTCCTGTGCGGTCCGGTACGACTGTTCCACGGCGTCGAATTCTTCGGCAAGTGCGCGCAGCTTCGGGCCACCGAACTCAGCGCAGTAGCGAGTGAGTTCGTTTTCGACGCCATGCGCCTGCTTGAGCGCTTCGCGCGTCTCGTTGCGCCGCTTCGTAGCGTCATCGAGCGACATTACCAGCTGCGACGCTAGCCTGCGGGCTGCTTCGAGGTTGTAGAGGCTGTCGTCCTGAGGGCCAACCGTGAAACGCTCTGGAGCGTCGGGCGCGGGCGTATCAGCCACACACGAGACGACGACGGGGCGCACGAGTTTTGGCGCAACGCTTGGGTCTGTGAGAGTAGCTCTGGCCTTTTCGAGCTGCTCCGGGGTATGCACACAAATGCCCAGGTACCTCCCCGGGTCGCTTTGTACGACGGCGCGCGCCTCCTCGGCCTTCGGGAGCACCCTCGCCAGGTAGTGCGTGAAGGGCTGCGCGCCTTTTACGCCTTTGTCCAGAAGCGCGCGCAAGGTACGCATGACGTCCGCGTCGTACCCGGCCAAGCCGTTGGCCTCGATGTGCTGCATCTCGGCGCCTAAGCGCACGCATTGCAGTTGCGCCTCACTTGCGTCTTCTTGGAGCCGGCGCACGTGTGCGGAAAGCTCCCCCGGAAGGCTTTCGGAGTCAAGATCTACGCTATCGGCGCCCACCGCTCGGCATAGGACTTCATTGCGCGCGAGCGATTCCTGTTGCTGGCGAGCGCGCTGCAGTGATTCACCAACCAGATCCCTCTCTGCGCGCGTGCGCTCCCGCTGCCCGAGGTGCTCATCACGCTCGGTGGCGAGCCGCCCCAGCTCTTCCGAAACCGTGCGGCGGCGTGCAGCAAGAGTCCCGAGCTCGGCGTCCGTCTGTCGGCGCCGCGTCTCGTGACGCTCGGTTGCCTCGTCGACCGGCTCGTCCAAGTCGAGCAGCTTGTCTCGCACGAGACGAGCGCGCGCATCGTTCGCCTGTTTCAGTATAGTCGTCACTGAAGCATGGGCCGCCGTGGCCTGCTTCCAGCCGCCATTCGCGATCGCGCGCTCAGCTGTTAGTGATTGGAGCTTGCCACCGAGTTCGTCGAGTTTTTCTCGTAGTGCAGCCGCGGCCTGCACTTCGCATTTGACCGCTACCCGCAGACCCTCGCGAAGTTTCGCCCCGTGCTTGTCGCGCTCTCGGCGCAGGGGCTCGAGCGCACCACTTGCTTTCCTCAAGGCGTCCTTGGCCTCATCCAGCGCGCGTTCGCACTGACGCAAGGTGAGAAGGTTCGTGGCTGCCTCGATGTAGCGGCCTTGTTCGTGAAGTGCTTCGAGGTCCTCTTCGGCTTTCTTCACGGCTGCATCGGCCCGTGCAAGTGCGCGGGCAAAGAGCGCGTACTGCGCGCCGACGGCTTGTAGTTCCGCGCTCTGCGCACGTTCGGCCGCCGCTCTTGCCTGTCCTTCATGCTCCATGAGTAAGCTGTGAAACGTTTCGCGCAGTCGCTGGTGCTCCTCCTGGCGCACTCGCAGTGTCATCTCGGCTACTGCAAGCTCGTGCTGCGTGCGGCCTTCCTCGAGCATCGCGCGGGCGTGCTCGCGCGCCTCGGCGGCGAACGGGGCGAACACGGCCTCGAAACGCTGCAATTCGCTGAGTGAATCCTTCAGGGGCTTGCGCCGGGCAAGTCGCCGGCACTGCTCGGCGACCGCCTCTCGTACTTGGTCGGCGTACTCGTTGGGCAAGGTGAGCGTCAAGAAGCGCCGAATGAACTCGCGCTCGTCCCGAAACGACAGGAAAGCGTCGTCCATCGAGCCTTCCTTGCGGTTGAACTCCACCTGTTGACGCAACAAGTCCACGTCCAGGCCAACTGCGCGCAGTGCCTTTTCCCACTCTGTCTGGTTCTGGGTATAGAAGAACGCTTGCTCGCCGCGCGCGCTGCGTGTTTTTTGCAACCAGTCGATTACCGCGTCGCGGTTGTGCAGCACTTGCTCAGGCGGGCCGGAGAGGTTTGGGCCGGGGATATGGTCCAGGCCGAAGTCATCGCTCTTTCCCTGCATCAGGAAGAACCAGCGCTCGGCGTTGCTTTCGTGCGCGCGCCGGCAAACGAGCTGGGCGGTGACGACGGTGCGAACAGGCGTGGCGAGGTCGCCAGGCAATAGCCATTCGAGCGCTATGATTCCCGGCAGTCCATCGCGGTCGAAATAGTCCTCGAAGCGCTGCGCAGGGTTGGATAAGTGCTGTAGAAACTCGTCGCTTCGGGTGCGAATGCAGGAAAAGAGTAACGAGAGAAACGTCGTCTTTCCGCCCTGATTGACGAGGTTGTAAATGGTATGAGTTGGCTGGCCGCTGAACTCGTCGGTGAACTCCAGAAGCAGCCCGTCGTACCAGGCGAGCCGGTAGCCCGCGTTGGCGACATAGGCGCGCGAAATCTTATGCATTGGTCGCCTCTTGTGTGAGGCCGGGCGCGCCTGCTGCGTTTCGATCCGATTGGTCCTTTACGTCCGTGCCGCCATAAGGCTCATCAGCAATTGCGACTGTTGAATAATCCGGGGCGAGGGCAGCTGGACCTAGCGCACCACGCGCCGCCTCGAAAAGCTTCGTAGTGGACTCGCGCAGATGAACGGTCATCCGCCAGTTAGCGGTGTAGCGTGAGTTCACGCCTTCATCGGACTCGCGGCGTACCAGCCCGGCGTCGACTAGTTGCCGGAAAACGAGGCTGACTAGCCCCTCGAGCGAGCTGGTGCGCCGGCGTTGCTGCTCCGGAAATGCCTCCGGCTTGAGCAGTACGCTCTCCCAGCCCTGTTCTACCTCGCGAGGGAGTCCCTGCGCCTGAGCGTCGCCGCGTCCTTTAAGGTGCAGGCACAAGGTCTTGAGCGCTGTCAGCGCTTGGCGCTCCGTGATGGCCGGCGCGTTGTAGAGCTCGTCGTCGAGCGATTCCCCGGTCGGGTAGAAGTAGCTCGCAATCGCCGTATGGATGAGTACGAGGAGCGCTTTGTCCTCAGCCTCCAGCCCTTGGCGCAAGTCGCCGAGACGGAAAGCGAAGCGGCTTTCGGCATCGACCGGCACGAGCACCAGGCCTCGGGGGCCGGACTCGAGCACCCGCAGGGTTAGTCCGCCGGCGATATCGTCGACCAGCACGCGGAACTCGGCGTGTGCCTCGTAGTAGGCGAGCAGTTCGCGATACTCGCGGTCGTTGCCTGGTACGGTTCGCACCTGCAGCGCCTTCGCTATCAGGCGCGCCGCGCGGCGGATCGATTCTTCGCTCATTGTTAGTGCTCCTGCACAGCAGGCGCGCTCGAGGTGCTTGGGGCGGCGTCTGGCGTGAAGATGAGATTGGTGCCTGCAAGCCAACCAATTTCGAAGTGGTCGGCGGCAGTTGCGTTGACCGGGTAGGGTGACTCCTCCCGGGAGAAGGCGCGATAAAGAACGAAGGTCATGTACTGCTGCACGATCCGTGATAGCCCCCGGTCCTGGGCTGCCTGCAGTACCTGCACGACGTCGCATCCGGGATGGGTGGCCAAGTACTCGCGAAGGAACTCTTGCGCCGCCTGCTCGTCTTCCATGGCGAAGTGCGGCTGCTCCTGCATGAGAGCAATGAGCTCGCCCTCGTCGGCGGCGTCCGGGCCGCTTTCGGGGCGCGGTGCGAGAAGGGTCGCGAACAGCTGGTCGTAGTCGAAAAGGCGTGGTTGCTGCGGTCCAAACAAAAGGCTCGCGTACTCCTCGCCCAGCGCTCCCAGCGCGGGCGCTTGCATCTGGAGCAAATCGGGGAAGACCACTTCCTCGAGATTGGGCAGTCGGTGGCGCCGGCGCATCCGAAAGAGCTTGCGTGCAGCCGCCCGGAAGCGCTCACCGGCAGCGGCCAGCATCTGCAGCAGCCGGGTGCTCGTGCCAAGGCTAGCGCGTACGCTATCGCGCAGCCGCACGAACTTGTCGCGTGCTTGCGCCTCGGTCGTGTTGGCGAGGCTCGTCTCAGCCGCCTGCAGCAGCTGATGCTCCTCGTGCAGGCGCTCGTCGATATGCTTGCGTGCGGCCGCCAGTCGGGGGGCCAGGTCTTCACTCCAGCGCACCTTGTCCGGTACGCGATGCGCGCGCATGAGCTGACTTTCGATTTGCTCGTGGTAGCGTCGTCCCGAGAGTAGCGCCCGCTGTGAGACGTCGAGTGCTTGGTCTACGTTACCGCGGCGAATGAACTCGTGGAGCATCTTCTCCATGAGCACCTGCATGTCGGCGGCGCCGAAGTCGAGCATGCCCAGGTAGACCACGAATCCCTCGTCGGATGCGCGGTAGTAGTAGATGTCGTCCACGTCCGAGCGCTCGTAGCGCAGCAACACGAAAGTTTGCGTACGTGTCCGGCAAGCCGATCCATCGTAGTAGTCGTACGTGAAGGGCTGCGACTTGTTTTCGCTGTTGGCAAGCGCCTCAAGTACCTCACGGGCGACTTCGCGCGCCTGTTCTGATGAAAGCGCTGCGTTCATGCGTCGGGCGAGTTCACTCGAGTGATCAAGGCACTCCTCGAAGGTACGACCCTGCCCGAGCGCCTGCCCGTCCATGATGAAGACAAGCAGCGCCAGCGCCAGGTAGTTCGTATCGAGCCCGTTCCATACTGGTTCGCCCGCTTCCCTGCGCGACTTCATTGCCAGTTCGTAGAGCGGGCGCATCAGCAGCAGGTTTCGTTGCTGGCGTGCGAGATCGAGCCCGCCGACTCCCGGGGCAGGGGTGGGCACTGTGTCTGTGCCCGCTATAGGAGCGGAGTCGGCGGCGGTGTCGCGGTACACGCGAATGGGTGAAGAAAGGATGGTCGGCTATCGCTGCCGGAAAGCGGCACTAGGCCGCGGCGTCAACATATTGCGGGTATAGCGAGATATGCAAAGCGGCGCAAGCATATAGTTCCGCGTGTGAGAGTCGCAAAAGCCGACTCAAGGCATACGGCGCGTTTGCGCATCTCCTTATGCAAAGGCAGCGCGTCGCCCTCGACTTAGACGGTCCGAGCGCCGGTCGGGCATCCCTTGCCGTGCAGTTACAAGGATGAACCACCTCCGGACGGCTCGAGTCGCATCTAGCATCATCAGGCCGGCTCGGATTTATTCGGCCCGCCGTACTACTATTTCCCGATAGAACGAGAGGGATGAAGGGGCAGGCCCAGGGCAGCACTTGAGGAATCGACATGGACTCGGAAACGGACAGCAGAAGAGCCGACGAGGTCGAAGAGCGTCTTCGGCGTGCGCAAACAATTCGCGAGGTTCTCCAAGTGGGTGAGTGGCTGACGGTAGAGCAGCTGGACGCGTTACGGTGCCCGATGAGCGATTGGAAGCGTCAGCGCCTGATTTTCAGTGTTGAATACGAAGGGCGGGAGTTCTTCGCTCGCTATCAGTTCGACTCCGGCTATCAGCCGCTGCCGATCATCCAAGAAATTCTCACGGCACTCGGCGATATCTCCGATTTATCGGCGATTGCCGCGTGGTTCCACTATCCGTCGGCTTGGCTCGTTGTGCGCGACTAAAGTGGCGAGCGCAATGTCGCGCCTAAGGACGTCCTGAGCCGCACAGCTGAAGTCGTGGCGGCAGCAGCGAAACGCTCCGGCAGTTACGTTGCGTGATTTTCGTACTGACTGCCCGTACATATCAGCTTGGAACCAGAAAGCGCGAGGATGTTGCAACTATGACAACTCTTCAGCGCCTACGCCCATGCTCTCAATCTGCGCTTATACTCTCACGCTTTCTTGCGGCCCCATCGACACAGGAATAGAAGAATGGCGAAGACTATTGCGAGACTTGAAGCGCAAATTGCACAGCTTCAACGCCAAGCCGACGCCCTGCGTGCGAAGGAAAGGGAGGGCGTGATTGAGCGCATCAACGTGGCAATCAAGCACTACGAAATTGTCGCGGAGGACTTGGAGTTTGGAAGCCAGGGATCAAAGGCGAAGAAACACAAGAAGATGAATGGACGCAAGCCCAGCCGCACCAAGAAGAAAACGGTTGGGCGCATTAAATTCCGCGATGAACGTGGCAACGCATGGACAGGTCATGGGCGCGCGCCGGCGTGGTACAAGGAGGCATTGGCGTCGGGAAAAACTCGGCAGGACCTCGCTGTCTCCTCGTAGAGGTTCAGGTGCTTGTCGTATAGCGTCTCAGTCGACTTCGTCGCGGTCCGCGACGTGCATATGAGGTTGGACTACGCGCAGACATCCGAGCGCGCTAGCCGTTGCTAGCAGTCGCGCTTGGATAGGGCGTGACCGTGACGTCGAGGTCGACTGCCAGGCACCAGTACCGCCCCAAGAGGCGAGATCTCGCCGCGGTAGTAAGCGCACTTCGACGTTCATGCGCCCGGACGCTGATGTGGTGCATCAATCCTTGTCGCCGCTGGCAATAGCGTCGAGTTCTCCCCAATCGGCTTCGGTGTCCGGGCGCCCGGGCCCGCTCGCGAGCCCCTCCTCAACCAGTGCGCGGAGCCGCGCGATTTCCTGTTCGCGCTGGTGGCGCCGGATGAGGTCGCAGATATACTCGCTCGTGCTGCCGTACTGACCGCGGGCCGCGCGCTCTGCAACGAAGTTATTCAATCCCTCCGGGAGAGCGATGGTCATCGTAGTCGAGCTCATGGGGGCAGCTTACCCGTTTGTAGTCATTTCTAACGGGGGGACTGCCCCGCCACATGCGTGAGAAACAGCGCCGTGAACGAAATGGCGTCGGGACCGGAGTGATGCATTGCTGACCACAAAGCACGCTGCGACGGCAGCGCCGTCGGCGTTCGCACGTCAGGCGTAGCAGCCCGGAGTCGCACGGCCAATTGCTTGAGAACGCGGCCGGCTCTCACGCCTCCTCGTCCGGCAGAAGCTTTTCCAATCGTGCAACGAGCATTGCTCGCTCTACCGAGTCTTCTTCTGTCAAGACGCGCAAGCGCTGCAGAATGGTTTCGAGACGCGCCGCTTGTGCGTGCAAAGCAAAAGCCCCCGGTTTGCTGTCATCAATCGGAGTTGCCGGGCTGTGATTATTAGCCATCGCGGAATCCCTGCTTTTCGTTTGTTCTCAATCTAGCACTGAAGACGCACAATTCGGTTCCGGCTAGCCACGCGGTTAGCGTAGCGTAAACGGTAGTCGGAGATGACGCCATTGCTTACCCTGTGAGTTCGCACTTGGGGATCCGACGAACGGCCACGGTTCTGGGATCCTCGGCTGCCAGATTTTCATGCCCTCAATAGGTGGTATTTCGAACTACGGCTGCGCCAGTTGATGCTGTGACTTTGGCTACGCCGCGCCGGCCTGCTTGACCAACTGGTCTTCCATACAGTAGTGTTCGGTGCGTCGACCGCGGCCGTCGAGCGCCCGCCGCGCGCGCCTCCTAGAGGCGTGGCAAAGCTCGCTGTGATTCAAAGGTCGGCTCTTGAGAGTTGCGTTCGGCAATGCGCGCCCCGAGCGTCCATGACCATCGGTGATGGAGGGCGCTCGTATGTGGACGTTGGAAGGTTTCCGGTTTCCTGCTTCATTGGTGCCGCGGCTTACGTCGGCTGGCGACGAGCGAGAACAGCTGACGGCGCGCCACCTCGAGCGTGCTAGACAGTGCTGTTTTGATCTACTGGGGCTCGCCGATCGATGCGCGCCGAGCACTCGCGTGCTTGTCGCGTACTCGGTTCTATTGCACGACGCCTTGGCGGTTCTAGCATCGGTAGGATGGCGTGTCGCACCGAGCGAAAGTCATGTGGACATGGAGGTGCTCGAGGCACTCGCCACGCACGCAGACATGAAGCCTCGGCTATCGCAGGGCGTGCGTCTTGTTGCTGCCACTCGAGAACGGGAACTCTACGGTTTTTTCGCTAGCGATGAACAGGCGCGGTATATCCAAGCTACCGGGTTAGATGTTCACGAATTCGTGGAGCTGCAATTGGAAGGGTTCGGTAGCGGCTCTAGCTAAGACGGGTAGCCGTAGGACTTTCTCCTAGTTCGAAGGTCTAATGCCTACGGTCGCGATTGCACACTAAGATCGAACAATCTAACCGCGCGGAGATCGGAGTGACCTTGAAGAGCAAGAACTTGTCCAGGTACGCGATTTGTCTAGAGGACGAAGCGGTCTTGATCGTTGACGCAGTGGACCTGAACGAAGCCTTGGAGCGAGCGCAGCAGGTGCGGCACGTCTTGGTACACGAAGCGGTAGCTAACCACCTCGACCTTGTCTTCACTGCACCAAAAATGGATGAGGATGAGCCATCGCGCGTCGAATACTTTTGTGACGGTTACTTCCAGCTCTTCAGCCAGACAAGGCACTGACCGCGCCTCTGGGAGTTAGAGTTGTACGCAGGAAGCGCCGAAGACTTTGTAGGATAAACGACGTCCGCCTTTGAGCGGGGCTTGATGCGCGGTCGCACCATATTGCCCTTATGCGGCTGTGTCAGGCGTCTTACAGCTACAGCGGCCGTGCCGTTGCATCGCCAGCTCGCTCGAAAGCACAATGCTGACCACACTCTTGCAGCAAGAAGACATGACTACACCTAGCGAGCGAAGCCGTGCAGTAATACAAGCGCGCGCGTTCCTGGAGACACTCGCACGGTCCGCCGCGGTGTCTCAGTCTGTGAGGCAAGAGGCAAGGGACTTGTTGCGACACTACCCTTCCTTAATTCACCTCGAGCTCTCTGCCAGCGCGTGCTCGGCTATCTGGGGTAACCCGAACGATCCGGTCATCGCTAATCGGGCCGAGATGCCGAGTTCGGATTCTGCCGGAGTTATAAAAGACGAGCCCTCTGATTGATTGTTGTGTTCTTCATCGTCAGTTCCAGTGAAAGGCGTCGCCGTCTGTGCGCCGTCAAGCCCTCCGTGAAATGGCGACGCGTTCGAATCGCGTTGCATTTTAGTTCCGATTCTCTAAGCCACTTGTTGCTGGCAGGCAAAAGTTCACGCCTTTGGCGGATAGCTTGTTGACGCTGGCCTCACAACGGCCTACAAGACGAATCACCGCTACCGCTTGGAGATCGTTGTGAAGGCAGCTGTCGCTTTTATTCTTTCCATGTCGTTCTTTGCCGCAACCGCTGCATTTGCACACAGTGGCGGTACTGATAGTCGAGGTTGTCATATGAACCACAAAACAGGGGTGTATCACTGCCACTAGCCGTCCCATCAGGACGGAGCAATTCATTCTGTCCTTTTTCCTTAGAGGTCCCTGGTCTTGAGAGCTGAACTGGTGCTCGCAGTCCTACTTTTGACGCTTTCGCCTCCGGCCTTATCTTGGGACGGCTACGACTGGGAGAAAGGTACGTACGTGGAAATTGAGAAAGGGCAACTCGTCAGGAGCGGCCGTTCAATCGAGATCTACGATTACGACGATGGTGGTTACAAGGACGTAGAGGTTGAGTCGATTCGCCGACGAGGTAATAGGGTCGAGATCGAGGTGGTCGACACCGAGAGCGGCGATTACAGATTGCTCGAAATGGACGACGAGTAGCCGAAGCTTTTTGGATAAGCACCCCTGTTCAGTTAATTGCATCGAGAATAGACAAACGCCTTGCACGCGCCGATCCAAGTTTCCTGCGCAGGCGGGTTCTTTCGACAAGGGATTACGCGGCGAAGCGAGCTACGGGAGGAACACTAGAAAAAAGACAAAATGACCCGTTATTGCCCATGAAGATAGTCCAATGGCTGCACAAGCTATTTTTTCGAGAGGCTCCACGTTGACAGAAACACGCTGCGCTGACTGAGCACTCTCAAGGTGTTCGTTGTGTCGCACCTTCCTCCGCACGGCCTCCTCGCGAGGCAAGGGAAAGAGTCGTGCGTCCTAGCTCACGCGCCCTCTGCATCTTCTCACGTCGCTCCTCGAAAGCGCGCTGTGGGACGCGAGAGGTTGGCCGATCTTCTGCGTTCGGCGCAGAACCGCGCCGAGGTGCTTGCGTCGTTCTGACTCGAGTTCGAGACGCTTCGGGCTGCGCAGGAGTTCGACGGGGAGCTCATGCAGCTCAAGCGAGACGACCAGTACATCAGTAAGCACTTGCGCGTGCACAAGACGGAGCGGTCCTTTCACATCTACTACAGCTTCCGCATGGAGAATATTTGGGCCTGGCCCGGACACGAGCGGGCTGGGGGTAGTGTGGCGTTGGTACGTCGGGGCGAGCTCTTATGCGCGGCCGACTTTGCCCATGCGCGTGGGGTAACGAAACAAGCTGTGCGCAAGGCGCTGCGAAATAAACGCGTATTTACGGTCGAAGTCGATGGCGCGCAGTACTACCCGTCCTTTTACCTCGACAGTAACTTCGACAGGCGGCAACTGGAGAGCATCACGAAGGCGCTAGGCGACCTGCCCGGACTGAGCAAGTTGCAGTTCTTTTTGACTCCGAAGCACTCGCTGGGCGGCGTTACACCTTTGCAGGCGCTTGTCCAAGGTAAGTTCGAGGAGGTGAAGGCGAGCGCTCAGGGATTCGCGGAACGCTAGCTGTCCTAGCGAACCTGCGCGCGCCGTCCCCGGACCTCTTTAGCAGTCACTGCGCTCGGCCGAGTTTGGCGTGAGCAGCCTTCTCGCTGTGAGCGGCTACCAGAAGAGCGAGTCGCATCTGAACCGCAACGGCGGCGGAGGCTTCCTGACGGACGCAGCCTTGAAGACAACGATGGGAGCCTCCGCGATTTCGACGCTTGCTGGTATCTGAGCTTCGCAGGCATCGAGCCGTGCGATTCTTGACGATCCCGCGAAACTGGACGGCATTCTCTACATCTCACGCGCTGTCAATGACCGCAGCGCGCTCGTTGCTATCGAGTGCGCTGCGAACCAGGTCGCGGGCCCAAAGGCGCGCCTGCTGGTGGAGATGCGGGGTGGTGCAAAAGCAGTGAATCGGCTGCACATGGTTTTCAACTACGTCTAGAGCACAAAGCCAACGAGGCGAGCGCTAATCTAATCCGCAATCAACTGCTCCACTAGGACTCCGGCTCACCAATCTCTTGGCCAAACGCATGGAAGAAGTCACCCATCATGAGTCGCCCCACTGAAAGGACCTCTGGCACGGCGTTGCAGCGTCGAATGCGCAGATGAACCTCAGACCTTCTTACGGAAGTGAGCTCCGGTGGCTCCCATCTGTGGTTCTCCCAGAACCTAAGCGTGTGACTGGCTAGTATCGAACATGTTAGATCTAACGGACCGTCACAGCGGGCAACCTTGTAGAGGGCGGTTGCGAGTTGGGAAAAATGAAGAAACGCCTCGGCATGGAAGGCAGCAAGGTAGGGGCCTTGTTCTGGCTCCGGTAAACCCGGGAAGCTCCATAAGGCCGCTCCAAAATAGCCGTCTGTGTGGAACTCCGCGGCCCACGCTTCGTCGTCACCAGTGGAGATCCCATCAGGCACAAAGCGGGGGGCATGCCAAGACCTAAACGCTCTCCACCGCGCGCCTCCTTTGGGATTAGTCGCCCCACCAGCTAAAGTTGCCATAAGTGTTTCATCCTCTACATTCACCTCTAGCGGAGTTGCGGTCATGCACTGCCAGATAAGCGCCGGCTTATCTCCGATTTCGTAGTCTTCACAAAACGTTGATAGCTTTCGATAAAGACGCGGATGCTCGTAGAATGGATGTCGAGCTTCGAAATAAGTTATCATTTTCTGTCTTTCAATTGGTGAGCAAGGTGATTACTCGCGCGTTTGTTTCCTACAGTCACGCGGACGAAAGCTTTCGCGGGGAGCTCAACAAACATATGTCGTTGCTGCAACGCGAAGGCTTGATCGATATCTGGAGTGATCATCGAATACCACCGGGCGGAGAACTTGATGGCCAAATAAGCGCTTCTCTAGAGGAAGCGTCTCTTATATTACTCTTGGTCAGCCCCGATTTCATCGCGTCCGACTACTGCATCGATATTGAGATGACCCGCGCGTTGGAGAAGCATGACGCAGGTGAAGCCGTAGTCGTTCCCATAATTCTGCGGCCGTGCGACTTTAAGTCGTCTCCTTTTGGCCGACTTAAGGCACTCCCGGCAGACGCAAAGCCCGTGGCGCTATGGCCGAACCGGGACCAAGCATTTCTCGACGTTGTGCAGCAGCTACGAGCGCTGCTGAGGCACTTTAGTGACAAGCGGCCTCGATCGCAAAGGTCAACGGCTACTAGCACTTCGCGTACTGGGATTGATGCTGCTTCAGGCAGCGCGAGAACTACCCCGCGCTCAGCTAACTTGTCTTTGCCAGTTCATTTCACAGACAAGGAGAAGAGCGATTTCGCAGCTGAGGCGTACGAATACATCCGTTCGTTCTTTGCGCACTCCCTATCCGAGCTTCAAGTAAGAAACCGGGGCGTAGAGTACCGCATGGATGACCGATCGACCAGCGCATTTAGCGTCGTCTTGTTTCGAGACGGAAAGCGCGTAGCAGGATGCCGTATTCGGCGCGGGCCCTTCTTTAGCGCTGGAGACGGAATTGCCTACTCGAGCAACGAGAATTCTCCGGATAGCACATGCAATGAGTCGCAGTCGGTAGAGGCGGATTCATACAAGCTCTACCTGGAGCCGATGATGGCGGCCCGTCATGAGGCAAGAGACGCGCTATCGGAGCAAGGGGCGGCTGAATACCTCTGGTTACTTTTGATTGGGCCTCTCCAGTCGTACTGAGAAATGACAAAGAAATCACGGGCGATGGAGCACGAAAAGCTTTGCAACGTAGCTGCACGATTGCTGGGTTGCTGCCACGATGACTTCATGGCGCGATCGAGACGATCCTTCGAAGCGACATCTTACGAACCCCCTTTCGGTGCGTGCGATGAGCCACGCGGAAGAAAGGTGAAACCAGACTGCAACCTGCCTAGGGGTCATCCACTTTGCCAGAGACCGGAAGGACTGTCTCGATGGCGAGGAGTGGATGGAGCGCCGGCGTGAATAAAACTGCTCTCTTCACATTGAAACCTACGTTAGTGAAGAGCCATCAGATGAAGGGCACTGGCAACGAAAACTTTATTGCCACCAAGGTCGGTGCGCGAAATGGCGATTTGGTCGCATTTAAACGCGTTGCATGGCGAGAAGTTTGCGAGTTGGCGCCGCTGCTCGCTGAAGTCAACGACGTTGCGCAGTACGAGCATCCCTGCATGCTCGTAGAGGTGCTCGACAGCGAGGTTCTGGCCGCAGTCTTGGACGTCTCTTACACCAGGTGGCCGCTCTGGTTCGTGAAGCTTCCGGATTCGCTTTGGCCGCACGCTCAAGAGCTGGCGATGCGCTTCCCCAGCGCAGTCAACAAAGAAAGCGACAACTTGCTGCATAAGCACACTTACTACTGCAGCCTTGTCGTCCCAAACAACGGCTGCACGGCGTGTGCCGGGGATATTTTGGACCGGGGCGTAGGCTACGTCTTCTTTAGCGGATTCGTCGAAGCTTCAATCACGCGTGCGTGTGAACTCGGGGGCATCAACGTTCTATTGAGTGCAGGCCCAAGTGTCGTGCTCGCCAGCTATGCCTTGAACGAAGACGAAGTCTTGGGGTTGCAGGGTGCCGGTGGCAGCGCGGGTCCGAACTGGCGTCCGTATCGAATCTATGAAGAAGAAGACATCGCTGCCGTCGCTTGGCGCGGTGCCGGCGGGGACAATTTCGTGCTCGGAACTTTGCCGGCAGGGCAGTACAGTTGCGGAGTCATTGCGTTCGGCCATCGGCAGAGCAATGGTGCGTGGTGGTGGACCAAATAGAGGCGGTCGTTCTCCAGTCTGCATGGCAATCAAAGGTTGGGGCCGCACAATAATTTAACCGGCTCTCCGCCAGATCCGAGCTTTTGAGCACCTAAAGGGGATGCTCCACCTTCGCATCCACGGTCGCGTCGTTCAGGTCGCATGGCGAGGCGCTTGCGCGAACCCCTTTGCGATGTGCCAGTTCTTCACCGTCGACTCCGGACGCTTGCCGAAAAACGTCGACGCCTCGGTGATGGGGGATTAAGAAGGCGAGCAGGTCATCGGTGCCGACACCTGCCGTTCGTCCCTTGAGTTTTGGCGCCTAGCCGCTTCGTTTTAAGATGCCTTCTTTATGTGTCTTTACGATCATCCCCTTTAGTAGTGACTGTTGCCCTTGGGTCGCTTCCCGGAGGTCTCGAGGTCCAGGGTGGGCGTAGCGGGGTTTTTTCTGGTCGTCCCGATTGAACAAACGACCTCCTAGCACTAGGGGAAGGAATTCCATATTATGAAAAAAAGCGAACCGTCGGACGATTCCTGGAGCCATCCGCCTGCCAGGGCAGCGATGCTGGCCGAAGTCCTCGCCCTCAAGCGTGGCGACCGGGCCAAGCGCCTCGCGATAGCGCTGGGTAAGCCAGGCTACATCGACGACGAAGTGGTGGTGACCCTGCTTCTGGGCTCCTGGCGTGCGGGCGAGGACAGCGATGCGGCCACCTTTGCAGGAGCGCTGACCGGGCGGGTGCTCAAGCAGGTTAGGGCGCATATCCGCAAGAATCCAGGTTGGCTGCTACGCGGCGGCGGCTCTACGGTGGCCGAAGACCTGTGTCAATCGATCATCTTGGCGATTCTGCAAGACAAGGCTAGGCCCTGCCATGCAGAGCAAGCATTCGGGAACTTCGTCTATCGCCGGTGCCTGGACGAGGCGGGGAAGCTTTACGCAAAAAAGCATAGCGCGGGCCAGTCACTCGATGACGAGGAGTCAGTCGAGGGTCGGGCGCAGGTCGGTGAGCCCACTAACTCGTCCGCGCTGCATCTTCCACCGGCAGAGTTGTTGGAGTGGCTGCAAGAGCAGCGTTGCGAGAGTCTTCAGCTTGAGCAGATTCGACGGATCGTGCAGGAAGAACTTCCGGAGATCGAGAGCATCGCCTTTACGTTTCGCTACTACGGTGCGATGAAGATTGCATCGAAAAATAAAGCAGAACCGACGGTTACGAGTCTAATGGGGATCAGCGAGACCACCGCGGCCAAGTACATCGATCGGGCTACCCAATACATCATTTCGAGGTTGCAGAATGACCAATAGCAAGCGCACTACGAACGTGGACGACGTCCTCGCCGACTACGTGCTGGCGGCGCCGGAGTTCGACGCGAACGTTCTCCAATCCTTCGTGAAAGAGCACCCGGAATATGCGACTGCGTTGCGCCGTTATGCGCAGCTGCAATTGACCTCGGCCCCAGCGTCGCCCGAGGAAGTCGAGCAGGAGGAAGTCGGCGATGACGAACTGCTTCGGATTCAGAGCAAGGTCCTGCAGAAAATGCAGGATCTGCGCAACGGTCCTTCCCGCGAGGAGGTGGAGGACGCAGCAGGGAAACTGGGCACGGTATCGGGTCTGGCTGCCACTCGCGCAGCTACGCGAGCCGTATTTGGGGCATGCGAGCACGGGGAGGAGACGGTTTTGCTGCACATCATCGAGCCTCCGGGCGTCGTCGATGTGCCCGAATGGGTTTTCAGCCGACTAGGAAGTCATCTTGATGTACCTGTCTGGGCCCTAAGGGCCGCATTGCCCTCCATCAGGTCAGGAGCTTGGACTCAAAGATATAGCGCTACCGATAAGCCCGTGCAGGCGCAGCCAGTGTCGTGGGATGAGGTGGTGCGTGAATGCATAGACGACGAGAAGGTCCAGCAAATACTCCTTGAGTCTCCCGGCCCGCCTGCATGTCTCGACAATCGGGAAACAGGAGGGGTTGGGGATGAACCCTTTTGAGTCCGCACGTATCGGTGCCGTCGATCTTCGCGAGGAGCTTGCGGAACGCAAAGTCGACTTGTCACTTGGCGGTTACGCGTTGGTGAAGGCGGCTTGTGCAGCGTTGGACATCAGTTTGCGCCCGGTCAAACCGGGCGTTCCCCTCTTGAAGTCTGCGGACGCGACGATCAACGTCGCCAAGAAGTGGATCCTGGTTCGCAATGACGTACCAGATGAGGCCAAGGCATTTCTCGTCGCCCATGAGCTAGGCCATTGGCGATTGCATCCGCAGACCCCGGGAACCGTTGAGGTCATCCAGGCCGCCCTCACGGGAGATGCGGAGACGAACGCCGTAAAGGAGGTCGAGAGCTATGGGGCACGTGAGCGCCAGGAGCTACAGGCGAACGTGTTTGCTCGCGAGTTCCTGCTGCCGAAGTCGAGCGCGCGCACTCTCTTTCTAGACAATCAACTCAGTGCGACTGCAATCGCCCGCGCTCGCGAGCTTCCCGGCGAACTCGTGCGTCTGCAGCTCTACGACGCCGTGCTACTTCCGCAACCGGCGACGAGGGCGAAGGAGTACAACCTTCCAGACGCACCGACGCCAGCCCAAGCCCCGGCGGTCGACAGTGAGGAACGAGTAAGCCTTATCGAAGCAGGCCCGGGCACCGGGAAGACGACTGCGCTTCTCTTGAGACTGCGTCGCCTTATCGCGGCCGGAGCGGATCCTTCAACCATCGTCATCCTGACCTTCTCCAACAAGGCTGCGCGCGAACTCGTCGAGCGCGCACGCGCCGGGCGCATCTCAGAAGCAGATCGTGTCTGGATAGGGACGTTCCACGCCTTCGGTTTGGAGTTCTTGCGCAAGTTCGGACACCTCTGCGGGCTTCGTGCCAACCCGCCCGTCCTGGACAAGCTTGCCGCCTTGGCGATGCTCGAGCAAGACCTTCCCAGTTTGCAGCTTCGTTCGCATGACCCGTTGGGTAACCCGTCGCCTTGGTTGGAGGCAGCTCTCGACACGATCAAGCGCGCGAAGGACGATCTATTCGATGCTAAGAGCTTCAGGATGGAGGTAGAAGCAGACACTACTGCAGACGCGCAAGTCCAAGCCGGGCGCGAAGATGTCGCCGCTATCTTCGAGCGCTACGAGCTATTGCTGGAAAGGCGGGGAGCCGTCGATCTCAACGACTTGTTGGGACTGACCATCCGCCTAATGCAAAGCGGTGACGCCAATGTCGCCCACTACCTGGCTGGTATCCAACATGTGATGGTCGACGAATACCAGGATGTCAATCGGGCCAGTGCCCTGCTAGTGAAAACGATCTACGCCGGCGCTCATCTTCGCTGCACCCTGTGGGTGGTAGGAGACGCAAACCAAGCCATCTATTCCTTCATGGGCGCCTCCTCGAAAAATCTTGAGAACTTCCAGACCGATTTTCCGGGAGCAGCACCGATACCCTTGGAGTTGAACCATCGCAGCTCGCAAGAGATCGTCGACGTCTTCACCGCTATCGCCGAGCGCAACCCCGCTGACCGGCCAGCCATCGCTTTACGCACAGAAAACGGAGCTGTGGGCCACGGCCCCAGGCTGGCGTTGACCGCAGGTGATAGCGAAGAACTCAATGCGCTTGCGTGGCGCGTCCGTCAACTCGAAGCGCAGGGCGTTCCGCTGGCTGAGCAGGCCATCATCGTTTACAAGAATGCGACTGCTGCAGTGTTAGCCGGCGAGCTCGAAAAGCTGGAGGTGCCGATCCTGTACCTCGGCAATATCTTCGAGCGCGCAGAAGTCAAGGACCTCATCTGCTTGATGCAGTTGGTTGTCGACCCCTATGGCGTCAACCTCGTTCGCGAGTGGTGGTCGCCTCTACTGTTCCTCAGTCGAAGCGGGGCAGATGCCATCTTTGCCAGGTCGCGCGCGCAGGAGAAGCCGTGGAACGAAATCTCCATCGAGGACTTGAATGCGGATGACCGGGCCGCTTGGCAGGTGCTCGTTCACCTTTGTGCGCTTATCGAGGCGACTACCTCGCCGTGGGACGCTCTGGCCACTATTCTCCTGGAGGATGGCCGCTGGATTCGTGAGCTTGCGTCGCGCCAAGGCCAGGCCGCGGCCAACGCGAGGATGGCCGTCTGGCAGTTCGTGCACTTTTGTCGCTCGCCCGATGGGACAGGTCGATGGGCTACGGTCAAGAACCTTCCGCAGCGCATTCGAGATCGGCTCCGGCTGGGAGAGGACCGGTCGATGCGCATCCCTCCTCCCGAAGCCGATGCGCTCGACGCCGTCCGAGTATTGACGGCGCACGGCAGTAAGGGCCTGGAATTCGATGCCGTGCATTTCCTCGAGGTGAAGAAGAGCATCTACGAACCGACGTCGGAGAGAGCAAATCGGCTCCTTCCCGATGGCGTGCTTAGCGCAAGGATGGCGACCGCCGCGCTCAAGAACGAGCGGCACAACCTGCTGTATGTCGTCGCGTCACGCCCGCGGCTATACCTCACGGTGTACGGCAGGATCGACGAGGAGCTCCCGACGGCACTTGCAAACATGCTTAAGCCGTCGAACGCACAGTGGCGGCTCCCGGCCCAGCCTGCAACGTCAAATGGCGAAGTGCACGCGACGGTGGTCAGCATGGAGGAATACCTCGAGTTCACCAGGTGCCCTCAACGATTCGAGATGCGTGCCCGGGCTGGTGGCAGGTCGCCACGCGATGAGATGAAGCTGCACCGCGCAATCGACCTTGCGACCGCCTGGGCGATGCGCGTGCTGCGCGATGACTCACCGCGGACAAAGGACGGAGCCTGGCAGGCGGTAGTCAACGAAGCGCTGACAAAGTTCGACCTGCTAGAAGGCCCACCGGCAGCGCAGATCGCGCAGCGCGTAACGCAGCGCGTCCAACACGGTCTGTCGTTCTTGCGTGAGGGCGGAGAAACGGGTGCCACCGTGCGTCTACCTCTTGGGCCGCTCCAAGTGACGCTCACTCCCGATCAATTGTTCGAATCGGGTGGTACTCGGACTCTTCGTTTCTTTCGAAACGCTGAGGGGTCCTTCAAGACTTCCATCAAGCAGCAGCTGGCCGTGCTGCTGGACGCGAACCGGCAGGCGGGTGGGCCCCCGACGCAGATCGAGTACGGGATTCTGGCCAATGGGCAGAAATTGCTCGTAGGCACGATCCAGGCCAAGACTCGTTCAAAGTACATTGAAATTGCGGCGAAGCTGTGCTCGCGCCACTTTCCGGCTTCGCCCGCGGCGCCGCGCACGTGCATGACGTGCGCCTACTTGTTTGCCTGTCACAAGCGCGCCGAGGATTGACGCGAAACCGTCGGTGCACGGTTTTTTCGGTGAGCCCCGATTGACCTTATGAGGGCCAACAGTCGTTGGCCAACAACGAAAGGTCAGTCACATGCTCAAACGCACGATCATCCATTCCGCCTTGGTCAAGGACGGGCTGGTTATCAAACTCGACGATCAAGCCTCGGCCGAGGAGGTCAGGAAAGCCGTTCTCGCGGCACTGCCGCCGGAACTTCGCACCGAAGATCTGGAGATCTTCGACGAGGCCGACGATGACGCCGAGACGCGGCAGTTCGCCGACAACGAGGACCTGCGACGCGGTCAGGCCCTGCATGTGGGGCGATGCCGCCAGGTCGAAACAGTCATCCGATATGCCGGACGTGTTTTGCAGCACCGATTCGTTCCTGCGACGCGGATTGGCCGTGTGCGTCGATGGGCGGTCCACCGCCTGCACATCAGCGCGGCAGACGCCAATGAGTTGGTCCTGCAGGTCGCCGGCACAAGCGTGCAGCCGGGCCGTGACCAACACGTGGGGAGCTACGTGGACGCAGGGAGCTGCGCTGTTACGTTCGACCTCGTACGCTCGTACACGATCAACGGAGATGCCGCCTTGCTTCAGGGTCAACGTGCGCTGGAATCGCACCTCGAGATGGCTCCGTACCTTCTAGGGGAGGTCAATGGACGCTGGAAATTTCGGCGTATTGACTGGCCTTTTGCGTTGTTCGATGTCTTCGCCCGCGACGGACGCCCGTACACGATCCGACTCGAATGTGATGACTACCCGGGGATGCCTACAGGCGCCTTCTGGGATGCACAGCGCAATTGTTGGCTCGCGCCGAATCGGTGGCCGCGCGCGGGAGCTCGGTTCGGTGCCGCGCTGCGTTCTGATTGGCAGGGTGGAACCGCGCTGTACATCCCGTGTGATCGTCGAAGCATCGTCGGTCACGAGCAGTGGCTGCAGTTGCACCCTGCGTGGGCTTGGGATCCGTCGGTGGGGGTCGCTCGCTATCTCGAGGTCGTGTGGACGATGTTGAACGGAGACGACTATGCGGCCCCGGCTGATTGAGCTCTCGGCAACGCTGTACAGAGAACTTATTCGGGATCTGGCAGCCTCGGGCCGCGGTCAAAAGGAATCAGGTGCGTTTCTTCTCGGGACACAGGACGACGGCGTACGCAAGGTGACGTCGTATCTGATGTACGACGTCATTGCGCCGGCGAGTAGTCGCGAGCACGACTACGTAGCTCTGACCGGTGAGGAGATGGCCACCGCTTGGAGCCACTGCTATCGGGTGGGTCTCGAGGTGGTGGCCGACGTTCATACGCATCCATTCGGGCCTGCACAGAGTCGCTCGGATCGCGCACATCCGATGGTCTCGATAGCAGGACATGTTGCGCTGATCGTCCCCAGTTTTGCCACGGGGAATCCGATGCCGGGCGATCTCGGCGTACACGTCTTTCGCGGAAACGGCCAATGGGAGTCGATGTTCGGTGAGCAGGCTCGCGCTGCGCTACACCTGACGCTCTGAAGAGGGTGGATATGGAACTTGCCGAGGAAATCAACCGAACGGTCAAACTCGCGATGGACGAAGGGCGGGCCAACTCGTTGGCACAGGCCCAGGCGCTCTTCAAAGGGTTTCGGCTCCGAATATCGGTCGAGGCGGGCTTTGCAGGTTCCCCCGCTGCGGAGGCGGCCGTGCTGACCCTTCTGACCGCTGCGCCGAAGACATTCCTGGGCGGCGTAGAGATCGTAGGCGCTGTTGACGAACGTTGCACCCTGGCCTGGTTCGCAGGACGAGCGCTCTCGCAGGTCGCAGGCGAGGCGGGTGCTTGTGTCGGTACGCCAGATGGCTCGCGAGGGGCACATGCCGTAACGATCGCCGTCGGCGCAGGTCGCCCCAGGCATGAGGGGTTCCTCGTTGCGCTCGCGCTCGGTACTGACGGCTTTGTTGTCTGCCCCGATGACCCTGCACAAAGTGACCCGCGCGCACCTGCCGAGGTCGGAGTCGCCGCCGCGGGTGTCGCGCTGAACGAGGCTTTTTCCTACGTATACGGTAGGTCGCCCTTGGCGGGACAGCGTCGTCTGGCTTTCCGGATGCCTGCTGTCGCAACCTGCGGCCTTGCGCACGGAAAGACGACCTGGCTCATTGGTCTCGGACACCTAGGTCAAGCGTTCGCGTGGACCTTGGCGTTGTCCTCGCCCCGTGTGCAACCCGCACTACGACTGACGGACTTCGATTGTGTGAGCGCATCCAGCTTGAGTACCTGTTTGCTGGTGAACAGCTCCGACATAGGGCGGCTGAAAGTGCAAGCGGTCGGAGAGCGTCTTGCACAGCTTGGCTTGCCGATCTCGCTGGATGCGCAGCGACTGAACCTAGTCGATAACTCTTCGCCCGTGGAGGCGGACCAGGCGGTTCTAGCCGTTGACAATATTGCGCTGCGCCGGTCATTGGATCGTCTGGCTGGCATGCGCATTTTCGAGGGCGGTATCGGCGATGGGCCAGAAGGATTCACACGGGTTCAGTTCCATTCGTTCCCGGGTCCGCGCATGGCACGAGATGTGTGGGCAGGAGAGGATCCGCAGGCGACTCGAGCGGTCGATATCTCCGCCCCGGCATACCAGGCGCTGCTAAAAGAGACCGGAGACGAATGCGGCACGACGCTTGTAGCGGGACGCTCGATCGCAACGCCCTTCGTAGGTGCGTTCGCCGGGGCCGTGCTGTTCGGTCTTGCGATGGCAGGGCCGGAAGGGGCCCGTTCTCAGTTCGGTTGGGCGTTTGATCTCAACCACTTGTAGTGGGTGCTCAATCGAGCTCTATGGTTGATATGGGACGATCCGACGCGCGTGAAGGGTGCTCCAATCACTACCGAGGGAGACGCGCGAACTCTGCAAGGGTTTCGAGCGCATATTGGTCATTGTCCGTTCGATGCCGGCGTCAAGTTTGCGAGCGGGTCTCGATCTTTTCATGACTACTACTGCAGGCTCTCAGCGGCAGGTCGATGAACGGTGGCGGTCAAAGCCAACTTGCTAGGGCGCGGGCCATGTTTCAGCCGTGTCTTGCTTGTCGCCCCCAGCGAATGTAATTGGTTCGTAAGCCTCCCGTCATCCGCGTCCCCTATGATGGTCGTTCGTTGGGGAAGGCCGGGCGTTTGCAGCATGTCGCTTCGGCGTGCTCGCTGCGGGGTGTCAAGCAGGAAGACCCGGGGCTGGGAGGCAATTGCAGATCCGCTTACCTCCTTCGCGCTAACGGATTGGCCGAGCCCTCAAACCTCCGATGAGCATCGGACGCGATCCGCAGGGCAAGGCACGGTACGAACCACGTATTGCTGGCGCAACCGGCTGGGAAGCTTACTTCCTTCCAAAGGAGAACTGCGATGAAGCGCACCGACAAATTCTCTACGTCCGCTCTGTCTATCGCCGCAACAAATCCGCGTTGCAGCAAGGCGGCGCTACGTTCGTTTTTGGCGAGCACAACCTTCGTTCTTGCGTTTGCGGCTACGAATGCAGGCGCCGTCGAGGAGCATCACCCGGATGCGGCGTCCGGGGCGACGCCGCCTGCCGGCGCGACTTCGACAGCAGACGTTGGCCCGACCATCGAGAAGATGCAGGAAAACGTTCGCCAGATGCAGTCGCAACTGGAGCGCGCGGCGAGCGCTAAAACTGATGACGAACGGCGGGCGGCACTCGCCGATCACATGAGGACGATGCAGGGCAACATGATGCTGGGGCGCAACATCATGATGGGCGCGACCGGCGGCTACCCAGTGATGGGCGGTGGGACGGGCCCCGGTGTGATGGGCCCGGGCATGATGGGCCCAGGGATGATGGGGCCCGGAATGATGAGTGGAATGATGGGCTCCGGGATGATGTGCCCGGGAATGATGGGCCACGGCATGATGAGCCAGGAAATGATGGGTCGCGGGCAGTCTGGAGGACCGGATTCTGCTGATCTGCAACGGATGGAGCGCCGCCTCGACATGATGCAAATGATGATGGAGCAAATGATGCGCAGCCGAATGGATCAGCCGGGCACCTCGCCCTCAATGCCGGCCCGCTGAACAGGCCCGCCGCAACCGGCGGCGCGAGCTTTCCCCTCAAGCGAACGCGATCCGGCACCTCTGGCTTCGACCGGACGTGTTCGCACTGTGTCGCTCGAAGCACAGGCGCTGATAGTCATCGGCGGGGCGCCTCGGCCGACGACGCTCTCGAGAGCGACGTTGCCCCGACCCTTATTCGCGCGCGTCCTATTGGCGTCGCGTGCCAAAACGTGCGATCGCTTCTTTGCACGAACGTAATGAGCGCGTCATCCCCCCGTATGCGCGTGGGGCTCATGCTTTCGATACCGCCCGACCGACGACAGCCGGGCGAAGCGAAGCGAGATCTGACCTTTGACACGCCCGGGAGGCGAACATGAACGAGATCCTGATGGAAGTAACGGGAATGACCTGCGGCTCGTGTGTCCGACACGTTACGTCGGCGCTGAAGGCGGTCGATGGCGTGGAGGACGTGGCGGTCGATCTCGAATCGGGGCGCGTAGTGGTACGAGGGCGTCCGGGAACGGAGCCGGCCCGGCTGACCTCGGCGCTCGCTGACGCTGGCTATCCCGCCCGCGTAGTCGAGGGCGCTGCCTCGTCGTCTGCCGCACCGGCTCGTCGGTCCGGCGGTTGCTGTTGCAGCTGAGAGCGGGACCTGTCACGTGTCTCGCCCCATCCAACTGACTTTTCTCGGCGGCGCCGGTACGGTCACCGGTTCGCGCACCCTCGTTTCGGCCGAGGGGCGCAACTTCCTTGTCGATTGCGGCCTGTTCCAAGGGTACAAGACGCTGCGGCTGATGAACCGCGAGTCGTTCGGGTTCGATCCCGAACGACTCGATGCCGTCGTCCTGACGCACGCGCATCTGGATCATTCGGGCGCATTGCCGCTGCTGGTGAAGCAGCGCTTTCGCGGACCGGTGTTTGCGACGCCCGCAACGATCGAACTGGCAGAAATCCTGCTCCCCGACAGCGGAAGGTTGCAGGAGGAGGACGCGGAGTACGCCAACCGCCGGAAGATATCCAAACACGTCCCGGCGCTTCCGCTGTACACGGAACAGGATGCACGCGATGCGCTGCAGCGCTTCGAGGCGCTGCCTTTCGACGAGATCAACGATGCCATCCCGGGAACGCAACTGCGCATGCGTCCGGCGGGCCACATCCTCGGCGCTGCATCGGTCGAGATCTCGATGAACGGCACGACCGTGCTCTTTTCGGGCGATCTCGGAAGGCCCGACGACCGCATCATGCACGCGCCCGCGCCGATCGATCGCGCGGATCACGTCGTCCTCGAATCGACCTACGGCGACCGGCTTCACGAAGTGCGCGACAGCGAGCCGGTGATCGGGGAGGCGATACGGCGCACCGCGGCCCGAGGAGGCACCGTCGTGATTCCGGCGTTCGCCGTGGGACGGGCGCAATCGATTCTCTACGCGATCTACCGGTTGAAGCAGCAGGGCGCGATTCCGGACATTCCGGTGTTCCTGAACAGCCCGATGGCGATCGACATGACGGAGGTCTACCACCGCTATCGAAGCGAGCATCGGTTGTCGGACGCCGAATGTGCCGGCATGTGCCGGGTGGCGAAGATGGTGCGTACCGTGGAGGAGTCGCGCGCGCTGAACGCGATGAAGTATCCGGCAGTGATCGTATCCGCCAGCGGCATGGCGACCGGAGGGCGGGTGCTGCATCACCTGAAGGCACTTGCACCTGATCGGCGCAACACGATCCTCTTTGCCGGATACCAGGCGCCGGGTACGCGCGGCGGGCGCCTCGTGGCCGGCGAAACGAGCACGCGCATTCATGGCCAGGACGTGCCCGTTCGCGCCGAGGTGTTGGCGCTGGAAGGGATGTCCGCACACGCCGATGCGCAGCAGCTGGTCGACTGGCTCGCCACTTCGCCGACGCCACCCGGCAGCATCTTCCTGAACCATGGCGAACCGGGGCCGGCCGATGCACTTCGTCAGCGCATCGAGCGCAGGCTCGGCTGGAGCGCTTACGCCGTCCGGCTCGGCCAGCGAATCGAACTCGCATCATGAGCGCTGGTGTTTCTCGGGCCGACCTTTCCGACGACGCCGACGTGCTGGTCGCCCGGGAACTCGGCATCGACACGCACCAGGAGTACGTGATCTACATGCATCGCGACTGCCCGGTGTGCCGAGCCGAAGGGTTCACGGCGCAGGCGCGCGTAGCAGTGCGTATCGCAGGCCGTTCGGTCGTGGCCACCCTGAACGTGGTGCAGACCGATTGGCTTGCAGTGCATGAGGTCGGGTTCTCGACGAGCGCGTGGAACGCATTGCGCGCGAGTACGGGAAGCCGCGTCTTCGTTTCGCATGCCCCGCCGCTCGAATCGGCGAGCGCGCTTCGCTCGAAGATCTTCGGGCACCGCCTGGACGCGGCGCAGATCGGCGCCATCGTCGCCGACATCGCAGCCGGCAACTATTCCGACGCCCACATCGCTGCGTTCCTCAGCGCCGGCGCAGGTGGTCGAATGGACCTGCAGGAGACGGTCGACATGACCGCGGCGATGGTTGCCGTTGGCGACCGCCTCTCGTGGCAACGCACTCCGATCGCCGACAAGCATTCGGTCGGGGGCCTGCCGGGCAACCGGACGACGCCGATCGTCGTGGCAATCGCCGCCGCCGCGGGCCTCACGGTGCCGAAAACGTCTTCGCGTGCGATCACGTCCCCGGCAGGTACCGCCGACGTAATGGAAACGATGACACGGGTCGCTCTCGACCTGCCCGCGATGCGCCGCGTGGTGGAGAGCGAAGGTGCGTGCCTCGTGTGGGGCGGAGCGGTCAGCCTAAGTCCCGCCGACGATCTGCTGATCCGCGTCGCACGCCCGCTCGATCTCGACGGCGATGCGCAGCTCGTGGCGTCGGTACTGTCCAAGAAGCGGGCAGCGGGTGCGACGCACGTCGTCATCGACATGCCGGTGGGGCCCACGGCCAAGGTACGCAGCGAGTCCGACGCGAACCGGTTGCGCGAGTTGCTCGAGCAGGTCGCGTCCGCGCTGGGCTTGCACGTCCGGGTGCTCCTGTCGGACGGAGCGCAGCCGGTCGGCCGCGGCATCGGCCCCGCACTCGAGGCGCGCGACGTGCTCGCCGTGCTTCGCCGGGAGCCCGCCGCGCCTGCTGATCTGCGAGCGCGGGCGATCGCGCTCGCGGGAAGCCTGCTCGAATTCTGCGGGCGCAGCCGTCCGCGCGAAGGGCAAGGCGATGCGACGCAGATCCTCGAAGCCGGCTTCGCCTGGAACAAGTTCCAGGCGATCTGCGAAGCGCAGGGAGGGCTGCGCGAACCGGCTCGCGCGACGCTCACGCACCCTGTGCTCGCGGAACACGACGGCTTCGTTTCGGCCATCGACAATCGCCGACTGGCCCGGCTGGCCAAGCTCGCCGGGGCACCCGCAGTTGCGGCGGCCGGGCTCGAACTGCATGTGCGTCTGGGTGACAGCGTGAACCCGGGAATGCCGCTCTTCACGTTGCACGCCGAGGCGCCCGGCGAACTGGCATATGCACTGAGCTACCTCGCCTCGCATCCGGTCTTGTCGATCAGCCGGGAGGAAAAGCCGTGACGCCGGTCGTGCTGGCGATGCCGGGCAACGAGAGGTCAGCGGACGAGCTCGCCCGGGTGATCGGTGCCGAGCGGGGAAGCGCGACGATCCGCCGATTCCCGGACGGCGAGTCGTACGTGCGCATCGAGTCGTCGGTGCAGGATCGACGCGTCCTCGTCGTCTGCACGCTGGATCGGCCCGATGCGAAGCTCGTCCCGCTGCTGCTGCTCGCGGCGGCTGCCCATGACAACGCCGCGCTCGACGTGGGGCTCGTCGCGCCGTACCTGCCGTACATGCGCCAGGACCGGCGGTTTCATCCCGGCGAGACGATCAGCGCCCGGCATGTCGCGAACTGGATCTCGTCGGCCTTCGACTGGATCGTTACAGTCGATCCGCACCTGCATCGCATCGAACGCCTGTCGCAGGTGTATCCGATTCCGACCCGCGTCGTCCACTCGGCTCCCGCTGTCGCGGCCTGGCTGCGGGAGAACGTCAGGCAGCCGCTGCTCGTCGGCCCCGACTCGGAAAGCGAGCAGTGGGTGGCGGACATCGCGAACCGGATCGACGCTCCTTTCGTCGTGCTGCAGAAGACCCGGCGGGGCGATCGTGAGGTCGAGGTGTCGGTGCCGGACATCGGACGTTGGCGCGGGCATACCCCGGTGCTCGTCGACGACATCGTCTCGACGGCGAGGACCATGGTGGCCGCGCTCGAGCACCTTCGTGCCGCGGGCGCGCCGGCCCCGGTTTGCGTCGTCGTGCACGCGATATTCGCGGGCGAGGCGCTGCTCGAGCTTCGACTTGCGGGCGCGGCGGATGTCGTCAGTTGCGATACGGTTCCGCACCTCTCCAACCGCATCCCGCTGACGGGGGCGATCGCTGAGCAGATCCGCCTGTTGTTCGAATCGGGAATCTCCCGGTCGTCTGTCGATGAATCACGGGTGAACGATAACCAGGAAGAAACGCGATGAGAGCGGGGAGTGGCCAGTCCCCCTCGTTCATCGACACCTCTGCGCGTCGTGCGCTCGAGCGCGTCGAGCTTGTCTCCGCCGCCGGCGTGGCGCTCGCAGGGGCAGGGCTTGCGCTGCTGTTTGCTGATCGGCTCGCGCCGTTCACGGTGCTGATCCTTTCGTCCGGGCTCGTGATTCACGCCGTCGCGATGTTCGACAAGCGCAGGATCGAGCGTCGCGCGAACCTTCCGAGAGAGCGCTGGATCGACGTGCTCTACTGGGTATGCTGGCTCGCGCTAGGAGGGCTGGGACTTCTCGTCTTCACTCGATGACAAACTTCGCAGTCCGGACGGTCCCGGTCGTGTCGAACGAGGATTGCCGCGCGCGCCTGGATCGGGCTGAGCGCGGAGGATGAGCGCGGATCCTCACAACGCCTGGATCATCGCGAAAGGCTTGATGGCATCTCTCGCCGTCGGCCTCCTGATCGGCTTCGAGCGAGGCTGGCGGGGCCGCGAGCGCGCCGAGGGCAAGCGCGTGGCCGGGCTTCGAACCTTCGCGTTCGTCGGGCTGCTCGGCGGCTTGCTTGCGCTGTTGGCGCCCGCGTTCGGCCCGTGGCCGCTGGTGGGTGGCATGTTGGGCGTGGCGGCGTTCGCCTGCGTCGGCTATCGCGAGAACGTGCGCACCTTCGCTGACCTGAGCGCCACCAGCTCGGTGGTACTCCTTCTCACGCTCGCACTCGGTGCGTTCGCCGCGCACGTATCGCCAACCCTCGCGCTGTCCGCCGCGGTCGTCGTGGCCGTGCTGCTCGACATGAAGTCGGCGATGCATCGCTGGCTCGTCCTCATCGAACACCGCGAGATGCGAGCAGCGCTGCAGATCCTGGTGTTGTCGGTCGTCGTGTTGCCCAATCTTCCGGACGCCGGGTACGGGCCGTACTCGGCGCTGAATCCGTACCGGCTGTGGTGGGCGGTCATCCTGGTGGCCGGGCTGTCGCTGGCGGGGCACTTCGCAATGCGGCTGGCCGGCGTGCAACGTGGGCTGTTCGGCATGGGCCTGCTCGGCGGCCTCGCATCGTCCACCGCGGCGACCCTGGCGCTGGCACGCTTCGCGAGAGGGCAGCCCCGATCGAGCGCAACCGTCGCTGCAGGCGCACTCGCCGCATGCGGCGTGATGTTCTTCCGGATGTGGGTGCTTGTTCTCGCGGTTGCAGCGCCTCTGGCACGGCCGATCGGCGTTCCGCTGCTGACGGCGGGTTCCGCCCTGCTTCTTGTTGCGTTGTTTCGGTGGCGCGACCGATCGACCGAAGCGGTCCCGCAAGATGCGTACATGCCCCCGATAGCGTCGTTCGATTTCGCAACCGCGTTGGGCTTCGGTGCGTTCCTTGCGCTGATCGCAGTTCTGATTCCGGCGGCGAAGGAATGGATGGGAGCGGGGGGCGTGTATGCAGTCGCGGCGATTTCCGGTTTCGCCGATGTCGACGCCGTCGTCGTCTCGGTCGCGTCGCAGTTCGCGGCTGACGGATTCTCCACGCTAGTCGCAGGGACTGCGATCGGAGTGGCGACCATGACGAACATGATCGTGAAGGGCGCCATTGCCTGGGTAATCGGTGGCCGCGCAGTCGGGCTGCCGGTCTTGCAGGGGTATTCCATCGGCCTCCTTGCCGGTGCAGTCGCCTTCGCTCTCTAAGCTCCTCCGGCGCTTATGTCGTCATCGCAGCACGCTCCGCTTCGCGACTTCGGCGAGTCGCGGCTCGACGCGCTGCAGCGCCATGCGTTCGAGTACTTCCTGCATGAAACCAACCCGGCGAACGGTCTCGTTGCGGACACCTCGCATCCGGGGGCCACAGCGAGCATCGCAGCCACCGGTTTCGGGCTTGCGGCCTTTCCGGTCGGTGTTGCGCGTGGCTGGATGGCACGGGCCGATGCGGTCGAACGAACGCGGATGCTGTTGCGGTTCCTGCGCGACAGCCGGCAGGGACCGGAGCCGGACGCGACCGGATACAAGGGCTTCTACTATCACTTCCTCGACATCTCCAGCGGCCGCAGGGCGGGAGGCTGCGAGTTGTCAACCGTGGATACCGCTTTCCTGCTGGCCGGCATGCTGACTGCGGCCGCGTTCTTCGACGATGAGTGCGAAGAGGAGCGCGAGATACGCCGTCTCGCCGATGAGCTCTACAGACGCGCCGAATGGAACTGGGCACGCAACGGCGAGGCGACGGTTACCCACGGATGGACGCCCGAGGGCGGATTCCTGCCGTACCGCTGGCAAGGCTACGACGAATCGTTGCTGCTGTACGTGCTCGGTCTGGGCTCGCCGACGCACCCTTTGCCCGAAGAGAGTTACGAAGCGTGGCTTTCGACCTACCGCTGGAAGACCATCTACGGGCACGAATTCATCTACGGCGGTCCGCTCTTCATGCACCAGTACTCGCATATCTGGCTGGACTTCCGCGGCATCCAGGACCGGTTCGTGCGCGAGAAGGGGATCGACTACTTCGAGAACAGCCGACGCGCGACCTGGGTGCAGCGCGAATATGCAATCCGCAACCCACTTGCGTTCGTCGGATACGGCAAGGACTTCTGGGGAATCACCGCGAGCGACGGTCCCGGCTGGACGACAAAACGCATCGACGGCATCGACCGATCGTTCTTCGATTACGTCGCTCGTGGTGCGCCGTTCGGACCGGACGACGGCACCGTTGCTCCGTGGGCGATCGTTGCCTCGTTACCGTTTGCTCCTGAAATCGTCCTGCCTGCCGTCCGCAATTTCCAGGACGTGTACCCGCAGGTGACGGGGAAGTACTGCTTTCGCTGCAGCTTCAATCTGACCTTTCCGGACGACGTCGAGGGCGGGACGGGCTGGACCTCGCCCCATCACTTCGGCATCAACCTGGAGCCGGTCGTGCTCATGTGCGAGAACTACCGCTCCGAGCTTCTGTGGCGGCTGATGCGCTCGTGCCGATACGTCGTGGCCGGACTTCGGCGGGCGGGGTTTCGAAACGGGTGGCTGTAGCGCTGCCGTTGGTCCGCCACGAGTTGCGTACCCATTAGCGCGATCGTCGGGCGTCGATATTGCTGACGCGGAGCACGGTCCGCGGCCTTCGCCTCGAAACCCGTCGAAGGAGAGCATCCGATGTGCGCCAACACAGTCCCGGACGACCGATGCAAACTCGTCCGCGTCCACTTGTCGTCCAGCGGGGTCTCAGCAAAACCGCGCAGGCTCGCCTGGCTTTCGGCTGCTATCGCTGTCGTCGTCGGTACCGCAGTGCCGATGGCCGCCCGAGCAGTGCCGTTCGTCGAGCCGCCGCCGTTCGGTAACGAAACCGACTTCCTCGAGTTCACGATCGATCATCACTTTTCGGCGCTTCGCATCACCGAGCTGGCCGCCGGTACCGCAGCAGTCGGCTCCTCGTCGCACTTCGCCGGTTCGCCCAACGCGTTCCCCTCCACCCCGCCGCAGGCCACCGACCCGGTGGTTCTCGAGGTGGCGACGGCCGCCAATGCCGCCCAACGCATGGAGATCGTCGACACGCAGGGGATGCTGGAAAACTTCTACGACGTCCGTTACGTGCCGAGGATGCTTTCGTCCCAGAGGCAACTGGTGGATGCGTTGGAGGCGGCGCCGGCTGGCGATCCGTTCAATATCGCCTTTCTGGAGATATTCAGCGGACATCATGCGACGCTGCTGCCTCCCGCTCGCGAATGCGCGAGCGTTGCACCGCACGCACAGGTGCGCGCCATGTGCGCGAGCATGGTCGCCGCGCAGACGCAGGAGATCGAAGAGATGCGCGCGCATCTCGCTTCGGCGTACGGCATTACGGAAATCCCGTACGTCACCATCCCGAACTCCGACGGCCGTCCGCTGCCTGTGCCCGCAAGCGCGTCACTATTGGTCGTCGGCCTCTGGGGCCTGCGCCGCGCGCTTCGTCGATCCGCAGCCGCCGTTACGAAGTAGACCGCCCTTCGATCGCCGGGTGCAGGGGGAAGCGGGGCGCCGGTGCCCGGTCGTCACCGGGAATCCTCCGCTGCGGCGGCCGGTGCCACTGCTGGCCGCTCGGCGGTAGGACGGTTCCGGCAGGAAACATGAACGGAATGTAATCTCGCGGTCCGGTTGGCGTCGGGGACGCACGCATAGAGTGATGCATGTGCACCGAAGATGCGCAAACGTCGCGCGGGAGGAAGCCGGAATGTTTTCGAACGCCCTGATCGTCGGCGCCATCACCCTCGCTACCAGCTCGACGTCGGCGTCCGCTCGGAACCATCCTGGCTTTCCCGATTCAGAGCGCGGCGCTGCCGCGGCTGTCGCGATCGGTGCCCAGGAGAGCGATGCAGTGTCCGCGCAGCCTCATGGACCAACGCGACTCGGCGCGGCCCCAAGGGAGCAGCCCACGCCGAATTCGTCTGCCTATTCGGCCTCGCGCGACCGAGCATCGATCGAGTGCCAGAGAGCACGGTCTCGACACGATCACGCCGCGGAGCGAGGCGCAGCGCCTGTATGGACCGCGCCCTGCGCGCAGTCTGGCGCGCGCGGGGACGACTTATCATCCGCAATACCCGGCCGACCACCGCTGCATGATCACCGCAGGTTCGACAAGCAGCAATGAACTGCGCTTTCGGGGAGCCAGCGCTGAGGCAATGGCGTGACGCAATGCGGGCAAGGTGCGCGTTTCTGATGCCCCGCAGGCCAGGCCGAATCGGAGGACCGTATGCAACGCACTACCGGCGTTAGACCGAGTCTGGCGGATGACATTCTCGCCGCGTATGAGCGTGCCCTCCTCGAGCAGGACATCGAGGTTGCCGGCGTATTGCTCGGCGCTTTGGAGGTGCTCAGCGAGTCCCAGCCATTGCACAGGAGGAAGCTCGAGCGCGCATATCTGATGATCGCGGAGAGAGACCGTTGCGCTTCGACTTTCTCGCCGAGCTCCAGGTGCAGATGAATGGGTGTGCGTTCAAGGTTCGGCCGGTAGCCGAGCCGCTCCTTCGTGCGCTCCATGTCTGCGTCGTAGATCAGGTGCTCGCACGCTCCTGGATCACGATCCCGGGCTATCGAACAGCAGGCTGAACGCGCTCTCGTGCCCGGCGTCGCGGGCTTCCCGAAGGCGCTTCAAGAAAGCAGTCGTCTTGGCAATGGCTTCACGTTCGCGTAGCAGGAGCGGATGCGTCTCGGGAAGGGGGCGGCGGCTCTGCTCGATTGCACCGGCGAGCGTCGCTACACCGCGCATCCAGGGACTGAACGCTTCCGATAACAGATAGCGGCTGAAACGCATAGGGTGAAGCTGCTTCAACGTTTCGGACGTCCAGGCGTTGGAGAACGATTGCACCCAGGGGCTCGCGAAGACTCGGTAAAGCGTTTCGTTGAACTCGGACATGTGGCGCACATGCTCGAACGCCTCGCGCGGGTAGTCGCTGTGCAACTCCTCGACTCGGCGGGGTTCGAAACGAACCTGGTACTGCGGTTTTCGGCAGTCCGGATCGCCCGACGGATTGTCGATCTTCATCTCATACAGTCCCGGCGGCAACGCCTCGATTTCCTCGAGACTCTCCAGGATCGCACGATGCTCCAGTCGTGCCACGCTCGCCGAGACGAAGATTCCGAGATGACCCGTTCTGGGGTGGGTCAGGTAGACGATGCGCTGACCGGCCCGTTTCAGGTCTTCGGTGTTTTCGTAGACGGCCGGGATCCAGCCGAGCGCCTGATGCGGCGGGGTGATGTTGTCGCCATAGGACGCGAAGATGACCAGCGGGTGGGCGATTCGGCGCAGATCGACCATGCAGCCCGGCTCGATCTCCAGGCGGCCCTGCTCGAGTTCGTTGCCGATGAACAGATTCCGGACGATCGAAAGGATCTCCTCTCGGCTCAGGAAGTAGAAGCCGCCCCACCAGCGCTCGAACTCCAGAAACCGTTCGCGCTCGGTGTCGATCTTGTTGAAAAGGTGCGCATGCTTTTCCCACACCGCCTTTTCCGGCTGGAGATTCTCGAAGTTCTGCGCGAGCCACGCGCCATCGAAACGACCATCGCCAAGGTCTGCGGTGAAATGCGTCAGCCAGCTCCCGCCGAGCAGCCCACCGGCGAGCCGCATCGGATTGACACCCGGCTCGCCGTCCCAGTAGGAAAGCGGCGAGCCATTGAGAACCGAGGTACCGGTCATCCCTTCGCAGCTCGCGGAGAGCAGCGTCACTGCCCAGCCACCCTGGCAGTTTCCGTAGAGGACCGGCGGCTTGCCCGGGTGACGGCGGGCGACCGCCTCGACGAAACGCCTCAACGCATTCAACACGTCCGATAGCTTCTGGCCCGGAACCGGCTCGGGGAAAAAAACGACGAAGTAGACGGGATGGCCTTCATGCATCGCGATCCCCACTTCGGAGTCGCGCTTGAATCCCCCGATTCCCGGCCCGTGGCCGGCGCGCGGATCGACGATGACGACGGGCGGCTTGTCCGGATCGACGCAGTCGTCCCAGCAGTCCTCGCCAACCTCGGTGATGCGAAGCAACGCATAGTTGGCCGGCCGCTCGAAGTGGCGGGCG
>JACDJB010000373.1_pt1 | contig 50768 bp, 57 predicted proteins | sample 7454121 | NCBI WGS metagenome assembly JACDJB01 (sample SAMN14253290, study PRJNA609438) | sludge metagenome | isolation source: sludge after 25d culture with pyrite | collected 2018-12-20 | reverse complement strand
GGGTGATCAAGAGCTTCGCCGATCCCGACGCCGAACGACTCTTCCTGCGTGAACACGTCCGCCGGTTTCCTGCCGATCTACGCCGGGCGATGCTCCGGAAGCTGGTCGTCATCGACTCCGCCGAGCGACTGGGCGATTTGAGGGTGCCACCCGGCAACCGTCTTGAGAAGCTTCGGGGTGATCGGGCTGGCCAACACAGCATCCGCGTCAACGATCAGTGGCGGATCTGCTTCCGCTGGAGGGACGGCGATGCGTACGACGTCGAGATCGTCGACTACCACTAGCGACCTGGAGGTCACGATGGCTACCCGCAAGTTGGCGCCGATTCACCCGGGGGAGGTCCTGATGGCTGATTTCCTGGAGCCTCTCGAACTCTCTCAATACCGCCTTGCGCAGGACATCAGTGTTCCGCCGCGTCGGATCAACGAGATTGTTCACGGCAAGCGGGCGATCACGGCGGACACGGCGCTGCGTCTCGCGCGTTTTTTTGGGACCAGTGAGCGGTTCTGGCTCAACCTGCAGGCGAGATATGACATCGAGACTCAGCGGGACGCTCTAGGAGAGCGGTTGGAGCGCGAGGTCGCCGTGCTCGCAGAGGCCAGCTAACGAGGCGTTACAGCAGCCGGAGCGGCCCACTGTTCCGTTGCCGCGTCCACAGCTCCATGTGGGCCGCTCCGCAGCTGAACTTTGGCGTTAGGCGCACCTGAGCGGGTGGGGTATATTGCGGGAGACCTCTCGCCGGAGCTGCCCATGTCGGGGCGTTCGAGTCATCTCATCACCAGCAGCCCTGACCGACTCGGTGGCACGCCGGTTTTTGCCGGTACCCGGGTTCCGGTCCTGACGCTCATCGAGTACCTCGAGGTGGGCCATCCGCTCGATCAATTCCTGGACGACTACCCGAGCGTCACGCGCGAGCAGGCAGTAGGAGTTCTCGAACTGGCCAAGCGGGCTCTCATCACGCCCGCCGCCTAACGGCTGTTTAGAGCGGTCATGCGCGTCCTCCTCGATGGGAAGCTGCCACGGACGCTGGCCGCCCTGCTGCCCGGCCACCGAGTCGAGACCATTCATCAACGACGGTGGTCGGATCTTGATGATGGACCGCTCCTGGATGCGGCAGAGAGGGAGTACGACGTGTTCCTCACAGCAGACCAGAATCTGCGCTACCAGCAGAATCTCCGCGGGCGTGGGCTCCGGATAGTCGTGCTCCGGGCATCTCGCAACAGCCTCCCGGTCCTGGCTCCCCTCGCACCACGTGTTCTCGAGGCTCTGGTAGAGATGCAACCGGGCGAGCTGCGTGTGGTGGGCGGCTAACGAAACATTGCAGCAGTCGGGCTACCGCATCCAGCCACTCGGGGCCCCTGGACGGCTCTTCGTTCCGCCTGCACTTTCCTGGCCGGACAGGCCCGCAACTGAACTTTGGCGTTAGCCAGTCCGAATCGAGCAGCGGAGCCTCGCATCTGCTGGCGGCGGCGCCATTTATGTTGTAAACTCTCGCCATGGACTACCGCGACCGCATCACCATCGAGCCGGACAAGCGCGGCGGCAAGCCCTGTATCCGCGGGCTGCGGATCACGGTCTACGACGTGCTCGACTACCTAGCGAGCGGGATGACCGAGGAGGAGATCCTCGCCGACTTTCCGGACCTCGAACGCGACGACTTCCGGGCGGTCTACGCCTTTGCGGCCGACCGCGAGCGGCGGTTGGTCGCCGATCCGGCACGCCTGAGCGCTTAGGCGCAGCCGGGTGCCGGTGCCGGGCGCACTGCCGCTGCCGCGCCTCCTCTTCGACGAGAACCTGGCTCCGGTGCTGGTGCGGCGCCTCGCCGATGTGTTCCCCGGGGCTGCACACGTCAGGGATCTGGAGCTCGAGCGCGAGAGCGACGAGGCGATCTGGCAGCGAGCGGGCGCCGAGGGGTTGGTGATCGTCACGAAGGATGACGACTTCCGGCAGCGGAGCTTCCTCTATGGGCCACCGCCGCAGGTCATCTGGCTACGGCTGGGCAACTGCAGCACGGCCGACGTGGAGCGCGTGCTGCGGGCACGCCGCCCTGACGTGTTGGCCTTTTGCCTGGATAACACGGCCGCACTGCTCCTGCTCTCGAGGCTGGCATAACGTCTGAGGAGGAGTGAGCAACCGGGATTATGGGTGGCAGAGTAAACCGGGATGATGGGTAACACTTTGGGGGGTGCCCCTCAGCCACGGATGATGTGGTCCCGCTCATTGAGCCGGGCGAGCAGGACAGGACCGAAGTAGATCGACCAGATCCCGGTGTCGCTCTCCTCGAGCCCGATGTGGTGCTGTTTGAGTGCATTGGCGATGAGGAGCAGCCGGTCCTTGAAGCGGAACGTACCGGCGTTAGTGATCCGCTTCACGAGGAAGTGCCCCGGGTACTCGAGCGGTGGCAGCCGCGTGGGATAGGGCCTGGGCGAGGTGACGTACTGGCTCGCCGGCGGCTGACCACCGAGCGCGGTGTGTGGGCGCTCCTCGTTGTAGAGTGCACGGAAGCTGTTGAAGGCCCGCTGCTGAGCGCCGAGCGAGCCGCGGGGTGGGCGGCTGACGAAATACTGCAGCAGTCGGACTACCGCACCCAGCCGTCCGGGGCCTCTGGACGGCTCTTCGTTCCGCCTGCACTTTCCTGGTCGGACAGGCCCGCAACTGAACTCAAGCGTTCGGCCGTCACCGCCATTCGAGAGCAGAGCAAGGATCGATGGACATTCTGCCACACCGCCGTGCAACACGACTCGCCTGCCGGCGGGCTACTCCTGACCGCGTCGGCGCAATCGGCCTTTGCGTTGTTCTCCTCGCGGCCTGCGATGGGCAGTCCAGCACCGGGTTGGTGTGTGCTCCCACGCTCGGTGAGGCCGTGAGCTTGGTTGCCGTCGACAGGCGCACAGGTACACCGTTGCCCGCGGCCGGATCGCGTGGCGCGGTGACGGAGGGGCCCTATATCGACTCTCTTCGACCTGCTCTTCTGGAGGGGGCGGCGGGGATCAACCTATACGGTGGTGGCGATCGGGCAGGCGTCTACGTCGTCACGCTCGAGCATCCGGGCTATGTCTCGTGGGAGAGAACTGGAGTGGTCGTCACGCGTGGCCGTTGCGGTGTGAGCACGGTGGCCCTACGGGCCGAGTTGGAGCCGGCTCCGTGAGTGAGGCCGCCGAACGTGGTCGTTGCAACCGAACGCGCGAGTAAGGAGCCATGGGCGCGGTTGGCGGCCATCTCTCCGAGCCACCATCTGCTCGCCTGGAAGGGCGCCGCAGCTGAACACGCGCGTCAGGTCTCAGCAGGGCCTCTCTTGGTGGCCTGAGGTAAGAGCCACAGATTCAGTCCTACGACGCAGCCCAAGTTCGATTTCAGCGATCTCAACCCCGAGGAGCGGATCCAGCTTGCCGAAGATCCCTGGGATAGCCTCGATGATAGCCCGGAGATCCACCCCCTGACTGACGCCCAGGCTCGGGAGATTGACCGGCGGCTGGAGGCCTTCTGGCGCGACGATGATCCGGGCCAGCCCTGGGAGGCGGTTCTCGATCGGATCGAGGCACGAGTGACTGAGCGCGGCGGATGACGCCGCGCTTGTTCGTTCGGGACGAGGCCGCGGTCGACATAGAGGACGCGGCCGAGTGGTACGAGGGGCGGCGTGCGGGGCTCGGCGGGGAGTGGGCAGCCAGGGCAGCCCTTCGGGACCCCTGGTCGGATCACGGGATCACGCACATGTTAGCGCTCGGACAGGCCCGCAGCTGAACGCCGGGCGTCATTCGTCGCACAGGCTCACACGTCATGACCACACCTATTGTAGCCGCTTGTCCAACCACCAATGGCGACAGTGGATGACCGACGTACTGTTCGTCCAGGGCGCCGGGAAGGGCGTCCATAAGGACTGGGATAGCAAGCTCGTCGACAGTCTTCGCCGCGAGCTTGGTCCGCGCTACACCGTGCGCTATCCGCGCATGCCGAACGAAGCAGATCCCACGATCGCAACGTGGCGTCCTGTCCTCGAGCGGGAACTCGCCTCGCTCCGGCCCGGTGCCATCATCGTGGGCCACTCAGTTGGCGGTACGATAGCGATCCATGTGCTTGCGGACGCGGCGCCGATGGTTGCCCTGCAGGCCATCATCCTGATCGCGGCGCCGTTCGTTGGCCCAGGAGGCTGGCCGGGCGACGAGATCGAGTTTCGTCCAGATCTCGCGGCAGCCTTGCCAGCAGGTGTGCCGGTCTTCTTGTATCATGGCGAGGACGATACCATCGTGCCGGTGGCGCATGTCGAGTTGTACGCCGCGGCAATTCCGCACGCGTCCGTGCGGCGGTTAGCAGGCCGCGACCACCAGTTGCACAGCGACCTGTCGGACGTGGCGAGCGACATTCGCAAGCTGAAGTAGCGTGTCGCGGAAAGCGAAGGCGCACGATCATGAGCCTGTCGCGTGAACAGCCGGGATCATGGGTAACAGTCAGACCGGCACTCGGCTCTGCACCCGCGCGGAGCGACAGCGAGCGTCCGGTGGTCAGCTTCAGGCTGCGGAAGGGTCCCACGTGAAGCAGTTGCGGAGTCGCCGTCTACTCACACATTCCGTCCATGCGTAAACTCGTCCCTGCCCTGCTGGTCCTCCTCCTCGCATCTGTCACCGTCTCGACCGTCGCGCCGCAGTCGGTGGTTCCAACAGTCAGTTCGACGCCGCCCTCGATCATCTCTTCCGCGCCAACGACTCGAGCTGGCGGACACTGTACCACTACTTCGTGCTCGACATTCCCTCGATGGCGTGGGCTCTCGGCTATCGAGATCTAACGAACGGTGCGCTCGCCCGGAGGCTGGGCGTGACGGATGAGCCGCGTGTAGCCGACGAGCACACGGGGATCGCCGGGGCGATGCTGAACGTACGGATCTATCAGGCGCTCCGCGCACGTGGCATGAACCCGTTTCCCGACTCAGCTGAAGGAGCGAGCATGGATCCGTGTGAGCTCTGACGCATTCGCGGCTCATTACCAGGTCGTTCGGGAGTGTCGATTGCAACGTCGCCGGATCGAGGAGCCAGTCCGGACCGATCCCGACGATCGCGCGCACGCGCCCACTAGGTCGCATCTTCTCGCTTCGGCCTGCTGCATAGCAGAACCCGGGCGCTTGAGGAGGTCGGCTCGGACGGACACCGGCCTTCCGCAACGTATCATGACCACCGCACCGCGCATTCAGCCGCCACTTCATGGGATTCCTGACCTTCCGCCTCACTGTGACGCTGGATGGCTGCGATACCGCTCAGGTCTGGCGCGGTGGCCATGCACCACCAGCGCGCTGAGTCCACGCAGTGCTGCGCGCGCGGTCAGATGATCAGGCTTGCTGCCGGCGAGCCGAGGGAAGTGAGTGAGGCCTCTACCTCGTATAACGGAAGGTCGGTAGAGAGCTCGCGACTGCGTCCAGTGGAAGCGATCGTAGCAGAAGCGACCGTCATTGCGACAGGACGCCGGAGTCGATGGCTCAACGGACTGTCGAACCGGACCAGACGGTTCTATTCAGTGAATGATCCCGTTACCGAAGCAAGAGGCCGCTGCGCTGGCATCGCCAGGTATGACAAACTCTGCCTTCTATTGCGCGACGAAGGCAGTCTCGTTGCGCTGGTGGAGTTCAGTTTCGATCTCGTCGACACGGATATCGAGCGCTTCCAGCAGTACGGCGTGACGCTCCATCCAGGGCGCGATTGTCGTTGGGGTCTCTGCGTGAGCGATGAGTGGCAGGGACGCGGCGTTGGGACAGCCCTTGCTGCTCCCAGCTTTGACGTCGCGAGGCGATTTGGCCGAGATCGGGTGATCCTCTGGGGTGGCGTCCAGGCGGCCAATGCTGCAGCGATTCACTATTACGACAGCGTAGGATTTACCGAGGTTGGTCAGTTCACCGATGACGCTGGCGTGGAGTCCATGGACATGCTCCGTAGCCTCGCGGAGCCCTGATGAGTGATGACAGGAGCTTGCAGCGGGCGCTCCATGGTCTCGCGAGCCTGTTTCGCGCGTATGCATGCACCGAACCCGCACACCGAGCCCCGTCGCCGCAGTGAAGGCAGGGCGCGTGGCGTGCGAGCGCCTCACAGGATGGCCACTGCGCTGAGTAACCGACATGGGAGGAAGACGTTGGAAGACGCGCTGGTTCACTCTCAACTCGGGTGATATCCCTCAATCAGAGATACATGTTCAGTCCCAAGTTTCTGAATGCGATCGCCGTCGCCTGCATCCTCGTGCTGCCAGTGAGCGCTGGAGGACAGCAGGCGCGTGCACTCTCGGTCGATGCGACCGTTCGGCACGAGTCGGTGCACACGTCGGGCGAGTTCAGAAGCCCTCAACGGGGAGCCGCCGTCGATGCACTGGTGGCGCTGCGGCTCGGTAATGCCGGAGGTGGTGCCGTCATCGCTGGCGTGAACGCGGGTACGCCCTGGGCCTGGGCGAGCACGACCATCTGCCTGCCGGCGTCCGGAGGAGGGTGCATCCCGACCTATCCGGCCTTCCTCAAGATCGGGGCACTCGCCGGATGGGAGAACCGGAGGGCGACGCTGCGCGCGATGGGTGGGCCGGCATACGTCAACGCGGACGGGGCGGCCACGTGGGGTCTTCAGGCGCGGCTGGACGGTGCACTGCCCATCGCAGAGCGGTTAGCCATGGTCGGCTCGGTCCTTGGTACCATGGTGCCGAACTTCCGAGGTGATGCTTTCCAGGTGTACTCGATCGGCCTGGGCGTCCGGCTTCGCCAGTGACAACTGATCCTGCTCGAGGCGCTATGGCTGATGTCTGATCAAGCGTTGACGCCGAGTCCGGGTATTGACGGCTGACCCGCCCGCCATCCCTCGGCTCCTTCCACAGCGACGCGAGACGCGTCAGACGCGGCCACGTTTCCGGTCTCGCTGAGAGTTCCTTCAGCGGGACCGACGAGTTTCAGAGGGTGTGGCAGTCCACGTCACGGACGGTTCGGTATCGCAAACGGAGCTCTCACAAGAAAGCTCGATCATCGAACGCATCTCCTGCTATGCATGGGGTGCGCTTCCTGCGATATGTGCGCCTGTAAGCGCGGCCTTACAGCGTGCAGCCGGTCAGGAGCACGCCGGCCAGAGTCATGCTGTACGAGAAGCCTGGTTTCTCCGCTGAGGATTCAAACGATGAATGGCCGGGCCATCCTGCGGGCCTGTGATTGCAAGGAGATCCGTACGGCAATCGCCCGTGCATCTGGCAGGTCAAGGAGTCGAACGAGGACATCAGACTATCCTACCACTCCCTTCGGGCCTGACAGCGATGCTCCTCCAGGCAGCGATCCGCGGTGCGCGTCCGCCCGCCGGGCACCCGCTCTCCCGGTCACGGCGCCTGCGGCCGCGCGGCCCATTCCATAGCCCACCGCCAGCCGACACTATTCATCCGTTCCTCTCCGGCTCCTTTATTTCGGCCACGACCGAGTCGGAGACGACGACACATTCGTAATCCCGTTTCCTGCCAGGTCGAGACCTGGAATAGCAAGAGGAACAGATGGGCACCAACCTCGACGAATTGCGTCGGCTACGACGGGCCCGGGACCGGATGGACCGCGAGTACGCGCAGCCACTCGAGGTCGCGGCGCTTGCCCGCACCGCGCTGATGTCGCCGGCGCACTTCATCCGACGCTTCCGCGAGGCGTACTCCGAGACACCGTACTCGTACCTGATGACCCGCCGAATCGAGAGGGCGAAGGCACTGCTTCGCCGCGGCGACATGACTGTGACGCAGGTCTGCTTCGAGGTCGGCTGCATGAGCCTTGGCTCCTTCTCGGCCCGGTTCACCGAGATCGTCGGCGAGACGCCGTCCGTGTACCGCGCCCGTGACCACGGTGACGTGCGTGTGGTGCCATCCTGTCAGATGATGGTATTGACCCGGCCTCGTAGGCGGAAAGGTCAAGCGGAACGAAGTTGAGCAGTTTTGGAGAAGCATGGGCTGCCGCACCCGTGCACATTCAACGCCTCCCTCGCTTCATTCGACCCTTCTGCCACGCAAGGTGCCATGACAGTCTCGCTCAGTGCCGTGCATATCCTGGTGGACGACGTGGATGCCGCCCTCCGCTTCTACCGTGACACCCTCGGCTTCGAAGTGCGCAACGAGGTCAGTTCCAACGACTTCCGCTGGATCACCCTCGCCACCGTCAAGCAGCCGGAAATCGCCATCGTGTTGTCACAGACGCATGCGGGCCGCTCCGAGCAGGATGGGGACGCGCTCGCCGCCCTACTCGCCAAGGGGGAACTGCGCCCGGTCCACCTTCGCTCCGACGACCTCGACGCGATCTTCGAGAAAATTGCCGGCACCCCCGGCGCCGAGGTACTGGAGGAGCCTGCTACCCGGTTCTGGGGCGTTCGCGATTGCGCCGTGCGAGACCCTGCGGGCAACCTGCTCCGTATCGAGCAGGCTTAGAGCCATCGTTGGAGACCCCTGGTGGATGGTGCCAACTCGAGGTGGTGGCTGCGCTGCCATCCTGACCCCACTCGACACCGTGAGACGCTCCTGACAACTGATGGCGAGCCTGAACGGCCAGCCCCATACTTGCCGTCAATCGAGACGAGCTACGGTAAGCCAGTAGTGCATCGGTCCAGCGCGAGGCGTCGTGACATCCCACGTCAGGCACGCCGGGCCGCCGGTACTGCGTAGTGCAGCGCGACCACGCCGGACGGATACACGAGCCAATGCGTCCTGCGCCGGACCATTGGCTCGCCGGTGAGCCTGAGCGTAAGGCATCGCCGTCTTCGTCAGAGCGAGGAATGACCGTGGTCCCCGGCAGAATGATGGATCCGCCATCTACCGCACGAAAAGGAACGCATTCAGAGGCGAGATGACACTCGCCAGTCCTCCTGTTGTGCGCACGACGAAGCTCATCCGCAGAGCTGTAGAGGAAGTGTTCGATGCCTTCGTCGATCCGGCCGTGACAACCAGGTTCTGGTTCACTCGTTCCAGCGAGCGACTCGCTCGCGGTGAGACCGTGACCTGGTACTGGGATCAATACGGAATCCACGGCGACGTCAGGGTCACTGCGCTCGAGAACGACAGGAGAATGGCCATCGAATGGCCCCCACCCGTCGAGTGGAGCTTCACGCCAGGAGGGGATGGCGCAACAGCTGTCTCCATCGTTGCTTCCGGCCTCACTGACCAACGCCTGGTCCGTGAGGCGCTCAACGGTGTTCTTCCACTCACGTTCTTCCATCCCTCACTGGTTACCCGTCCTGCATCACTGGCCTCAGGCGTAATGTCAGAGCGGCTCGCCACTGAACGGCGCAGGATTGCCTCATGAAAAACAGTGACTTCATCATCGAGCAGTATCGTGGGGGCAAGCTCGTTCGCAGATTCGTACCGTCACTGGACAGCGCTCTCCCCTGGGCAATGCAAGTCAACGGCAGGGTTTACCTGCGTACCCATGCCTGGGTGCTATCGAAGATACTTCCAACACTATCAGACGACTCGACCGTACTCACCAGGACGATCGCTGCCACACCGCTTGCACCAGGTGACGACAGCGTCGGCGACATCTGACCTTTCATTCAACCCGACGCCGCTTCGCGACGTGACCTGACTCGGGGTTTGCCGGGACTTCAGCCGAGTGCATGAGGTGTACATGAGAATGATCCTGCCGCTGGTTGCTCTCGCCGGTCTCGCCGGCTGCGGCCGCGATGGTCCCGCCGAACCGATCCTCTCGCTCGCTCCGCGATATGTCGCGGTCAGTGCCGGCGGTGCGTCCCTGCCGACCGTCGTCCAGGAGGAACCCTATCGCGAGGAGCTCCTCGGCGGTCGCCTCCAGTTCTCGGCCGACGGCAGCTGTACGCTCGCTCTGGAAGTGCGTACTACAGAAGTCGACCGCATCCGTGAGTGGACGTACGGCGGCGACTGCACGTATACGCCGCGCGCGGGGGCGGTGCGACTGGACGTCGAGCGAATCGGCCCATTCGAATTGCGTTCCACAGACGACCGTCTTGTCATGGAGCCCAGCCCAGGAGGTGGGCTCGAGATCGTCTTTGCACCAACTGCTGACTAGTTGAGCAGTGCGACACCGCCGGCTAACGTTGTATTGCAACTCTCGAAGCGTTTGTCGCCGTGTTCCCGCCCGGACGGTGGATCCTGACGTCAGCCAATGGTTTGGCTGGGGAGCGTACGCTTCTAAGCCGGCCCTCACGCCAGGAATCCATATGGTTCCGCTGGATGTCAGCTTCGCGCAGCGTCCGAGCGTCAGCGATTCCCAGAACCGAGAGTGCGACATGGCCCAGTACGACCCCCAGTCACTTCAGCAGAAGTACGAGCGCTGGCGCGAACTGCGCCGGCAACAGGAGCAGGCGCAGGCGCAGTGGCTCGAGGCCGAGGCACTGCTTCGCGAGCTGCAGACGTACTACCAGAGCGCGCAGTGGCGCGAGGACCACGCCAACGATGTGCCGATTGAATGCCGCGAGGGGGAATACTGCATCACCGGCGAGGACACGTTGTGGGACATGCTGACCGACCACCAGGAGCTGGCGAAACGTTGGATGCGCCTCGGCCTGGACTCCTTCGACCGCGAATAGCGGTGTGGGACGGAGTTGCAGGTCATCCTGCGACGACGACTCCAGCCGGGCGAAGACGATCCGGCCTGAACGAATGCTCTCCCGGTGCAACGTACCGTGACGATGGCATCGAACGTCCAACCACAATCTCATGGGACTCCTGACTTTCAGCATCAACGTGACCCTGGACGGCTGCGTCGACCACCGGGAAGGGATCGTCGACGACGAGACACATGCCTTCTTCACCAGGTTGATGGACCAGTGTGGAGCGATGCTCTGGGGCCGCGTCACCTATGAGATGATGGAGAGCTACTGGCCAGCAGTCGCCCGCGGCGACGAGCCGGCGCCGCCAGCGTTGCGGGAGTGGGCAGTGAAGCTGGAAGCCAAGCCCAAGTACGTGGTGTCGTCGACGCGATCAGACTTCCCGTGGACCAACAGCCACAACATCGCCGGCGATCTCGCAAGTGGCGTGCAGGAGCTCAAGGACGCGACACCAGCCGGCGTGCTCCTCGGTAGCGGGAAGCTCGCGAACGCACTGGACAGGCTGGGTCTGATTGACGAGTACAGGTTCCTCGTCCATCCGAGGATTGCCGGCCACGGCCCTACCCTCTACCAGGACGGGCTACCTGGCACGCGAAAGCTCGAGCTCATCTCAGCGACACCGCTCAGATGCGGTGCCGTCGCCATGCATTACCGGCGCGCGCGCTGAAGCGAGCGTTATCTGTATCGCCTGGTATCGCCTGGTATCGCCTGATGATCTTGATGTCCTCCGTCATGCTGTCATCGGTCGCGTGAAATTTCATACCTGGCTATCGTCTGAAACTCCCTTCCGTCACCCAGGACGGACAGGTTGAACAACATGCGCCAGGTCCGACATAACGTGGCGGCCTCCAGGGGAATCGACTCCTGCGCTTCTGTCAGTGCGCCGAACTCTCGCCCAGCGCGACGAGTAGCTCGTCCAGCTGATCGAACGTCTCGATCATTGCATCGGCTGCACCGGTGCCGGCCGCATCTAGCGCTTCCTTTGACGGATAGCTCTCGCGCAGGACGACCAGCGTCCTGTCCCCAACTTCCTCGAAGGTGACCGTTGTGACGGACCCGCCCTCGCCACCTTCGTCATTGGTCCATGCGAGACGCGAATAGGGTTCCACCTCGATATACGTGCCGAAAAACGCAGCAGGCTCCGGGTCGGCGTCGAACACCAATCGGTACTTGCCGCCGACACGAGCATCCACCTCGCAGGACAGCAGGGTCATTCCCATCGACCTGGGCACCCACCAACGACTGAGCAGCTCGGCCCTGGAAAACGCCTCGAACACGATGCGTGGTGGCCCATTGATGGTCCGCGTGACGATCACCTCGCGGTCCGACCGCCGTTCCACCGTGGTGCGGTTCGTGACGGGACCTGGATTACTCTCGATTCTCGGATTCATCGCTCTCCTCCTTTCGTGTCAGTTCCTCAACAACCCTGTCCAACTCGTCGAACCGTTCGTCCCAGCGCTGGCGATATCGCTCCAGCCACGCTGTCTCCACCTCCAATCGGCGGGGGCCCAGCTGGCACCTCCGAACGCGTCCGATCTTCTTCGTGGTGACGAGCCCCGCCTGCTCCAGAACACCGACATGTTTCTTCATGCCTGTGAGCGTCATGTCGAACTTCACAGCCAGCTCCGTGATCGAAGCGTCGGCTAGTCCGAGCTGCTCCAGGATGCCACGGCGCGTGGGGTCGGAGAGCGCGGCGAACGAGGTATCAAGTCGGGTCGTCATATACTGAACCATACGGTTCAGTATATAATGCCAGTGTGCGTGGCACGCAAGAGTGGTCGCGAAGGACGATGCGTCCCACCTCGCAGCAGAGCGCGCGCATCCTGACAGGTGGACCACCATCGCTGCTTCCACTGCGACGACGTCCCTGCTGCGCGGCGGCATCGTGATATCCCTGTGCCATACTTGTGCTCAGGGCAGTTGCGTCGTGATAACCGGAGGGTTTGCAGTCTGCCGTCAGGTGTCGCACGCGTGACCGACATCAACGATTCGGACCGCGCAGTCTACCTCCCGATGGCACAGTACGTTTTCCACGAGCGCCTCGTCGATGGCGCCTGGCGATCCGCGTCGTCAGCTACGGATGGTCAATGGGAAGAGCCGCCGCTTCGGGATGACACACACCGGTTCAGTCTTCCGAAAACACGTCTTCGATGCGGCAGCGGAACAGACGAGCTATCCGAAAAGCCAACGGGAGACTGGGATCATACTTCTCGACTTCGATTGCGTTGACCGTCTGTCGCGACACGCCCAGTTGAGAGGCAAGCTCAGCTTGCGACCATCTTCGCTCAGCGCGCAGCACACGCAGCTTGTTCTTCACCGATATCGACGGCGAGAGATCGCCAGGCCGAGGAAATAGAACATCACGAAAAACGGCCAGAGGTGGCGATAGCTCAGATCGCCCTGGCTCAGCGTCACTTGCCGCTCGGCGAGCCCGAGCGCGACCACGAGCAGGATACTGAGTGGAAACGCGACGGCAAGCGCTTCAAGTTGGATCCGGCGTTGCAGCTCGTCGAGGATGCGCAGGCAGCGGATCTCCTCGAAAATGAACCATCCAAAGCAAACGACAGTGACGACCGAGAGGGCGGCGCCGGCGCCTGGTGATCCGCCGGATCCTGTCGCCGTCAGCGCGGCGAAATACGTCACAACCAGCGCGAGCCCGGACAGTGAGAGTCTTGTCTTCATTGCGAATATGTACAGCACACTTGACGCTCTGTCAAGGGATCTTGACATAGAAAGTGGAGCATACCATAGTTGATGATCGCCAGCGAGCGAGGGCGATCAACCTCGTGTTTCGGGAACGATCGAATGCGACTTCAGCCAGCTGCGCCCGGCTCCGCCCTTCGTGGCGTGCACGATCACCGGCCAACAGATCTCGAGCAGCGACTTTCCTGGACGTCCACTATACCTGCGGTTCCTGAGACAAGCGTCGTGCACCATGTGTAACCTGCGATTGCACGACCTGGCGAGGGAACTTCCTGCCCTGCAGGGAACGGGTCTTCAGGTCATTGCCTTCTTCCATTCGGAAACGGAGAAGGTGCAGGCTCTTGCCGGGTCTCGAGGATATCCCATACAGCTCGTCGGCGATCCGGGAATGATCGTGTACCGGTCGTATGGTGTCGAGACATCGTGGCCGCGGCTATTGATGTCGATGGCAAGGCCGGCGTTCTACATGGATTGGATGCGCGCCATGCGACACGGGATCTGGGGCGGGATCAGCCTCCGGATGTCGGGAATGCCAGCGGGTTTTCTGATTGGCGGCGACGGACGGATACTGCACGCGCACTACGGTACCGATATCGGTGACCATATGCCGGTTCAACTGATCTGGTCGACGCTAGCCGGTGACGGATCAGTGTAGGGTCACCATGCCGACGCGCAGGCTGGCGCCGATCCACCCGGGGAAGGTCCTGGTGGCTGACTTCCTCGAGCGTCCCGGTTCTCACGGTACCGCCTGGCCAGGGTCACAACCCGTCCCCATCTTGGCCACTGGAAGGGCCCGGGGCTGAACATTGGCGTTCGGCGGACAACAGGAATCTCTACCACACTGGGAGCAATGGATACTCTCGCTGCGCACCGTCCACCCGTCCAGTTCCCAGGCATCCGGGTCGCAGTGGTCGCCCTGCTCTGGACCGTTCTCACGTCGAGCGCGCTTCAGGCGCAGACCGACGGAACCTGTATTCCTGTCGCCGAGCGTGCCGGTCGCACATTCGGGTGCTTCATCACGGCGCGTCAGGAGCTCGGCCGCCTCCCTGAGACCCCGCCACTATTCTGGCACCTGGATGTCTATCCTAGCCGCGTGGCCGCAGCGGCCGCCGGCGTCGCTCGATCAAACGTCGTCGAGTCCCTTGGACGCGTCTGGCTCTTCACGATCGCGCCCGCCACGTGGCGACCACGCGGAGGTACGCGAGTAGCCCGCATCGGCCCACTGCCGCTGGTGCCCGCCGATTCGATCGCCGCCGTCTACATGGAAGGCGTATTCAAACCGGGCATGAGTACGGTGGTGCACCGCCACGACGGTGTCGAGGCCTGGTTCACGCTAGAAGGCTCGATGTGTCTGGAGACGCCCGAGGGTGTGCTCACACAGGCGGCCGGCGATTCCGGAGTGTTGGTGCGCGCCGGCGTGCCGATGATGCTGACGGGTACCGGCACCACGCCGCGCCGCTCCGTCGTGCTCATTCTGCAGGACGCGTCGAAGCCACGATCAACGCCAGCGCCGGATTGGACGCCGCACGGGCTGTGCTCGCGCCCGAAGCCGTGAGCTGCGCTTCGAGCGCTGCCGTCGAACGGATGTTGCAGCAGGCAGGCGACCTCGGACTACTCTCTTCGCTTGCTCGTCTGGATTCAGCTGCACGTGAACGCTGACGCCAAGATACAACAGGCGTCTGCGTCGTCACCTCGATACGGCACCAGAAGCTGACGCTTCTTCACCCTACCCCCGCCACGACTTCGTATGCCAGACGACGCCGGCATGGTCCCCGATGGGCTCGACGATCGGGCTCCGACCAGTCACGAGCGCGCAGCTGGACTACCGTGGGATGCCTCATACCAGGACGGCACACCGCCCTGGGACATCGGGCGACCGCAACCGGCGATCGAGCGGCTAGTCGCCCGCGGTGAACTGGTCGGTCCCGTTCTCGACGTCGGCTGCGGCACTGGTGAGAATGCGCTGCATCTCGCATCGAGCGGCTTCGATGTCCTGGGCGTCGATGTAGCGCCGACCGCGATACGTGTCGCGCGTGAGAAGGCGCGGGTGCGCGGCATCGCGGCCCACTTCGAAATTGCCGACGCGCTCCGCTTACATGTACTGGCGCACCAGTTTCGCACCGTCGTGGACTGCGGCCTCTTCCACGCCTTCGATCACGACGAACGCCAGGAATATTCAGTCAGTCTGGCAACCGTCGCGGCGCCCGGTGCAGCCCTGTACGTGTTGTGCTTCAGTGACCAGGGTCCGGCTCAGGGGCCACACCCAGTCAGCCTGCAGGATCTCCGCGCCGCGTTCCGGCCCGAACAGTGGAGGGTCTCATCCATCACTCCGGAGCTTACGTACACACGCCTTCACGACGGAGGCCTCCCGGCGTGGCTCGCCACGGTGATCCGTCGTTAGCCGTCGACACTCGAACTTCCACCGCCCGCATCCAGACAACGCAGCACCATGCCTGAGGATCTGCAAGATTGCTGGCCTCGCTCGCTCCCATGGCCATATGTTGCCGACGACACTCCAATCCGGATCCATGCGATATCAGCGGCTCTGCATTCTCCCTCTCGCGTTCGCGTCAATCACGGCACTCGGGTGCCGCGGTTCCGAGCCCGCGGCACCGCCACAGCTCTCGCTCGAGGAGATCGCAGCAGCGTGGAGCGGCGGTCGCGCTGATCCGACCTGCCGTCCCCAGGGACCGCGCGGCGAGTACCTGGGGCCGATACCTGGTGCGGAACACTGTCAGTGGCCGACGGTCGTGCGCGGCAAGCAGTTCGGCACGGTCACCGGAAACCGGGATGCGATCATGGGGCTCGGCCTGATCACCTGGGAACGCACGGTATCGGATGCAGCAGCCGTCGAGGCCCTCGCCGATTCGCTCGCTGGAGTGTTCACCGCGTGGGGACTCGCGGAGTATCCCTGTCCGGATGGCGGTCGGCGCTGGCAGCGCTCACGACTCGGGGTACAGTTCACACCCGTGCCGCCAGATGCCAGTGGACGAACGCGCGTAATGGTCAGCGCGACCAGCCTGCCATCTTCGCTTCCCGCGTTGACCTGTCCGGGCACACCAACGTTGCCGCTCGAGCTACCGGGGTCCGAGCTTCCGACGAGAGCGGCCTGAGGGAGCGCTGCACCTGACGGGCTGGGGCGTGGGTATGGATTGTTGCCTCCGTTGGCTGCAACATCACGTGTCACCCTGGGAGCTTCTTTCCAGAGTCCCCCTGCTGGGTTGCTCTCGCAGACGCTCAAACAATGTGTGAGAGCTGACGCCTTCGGGGAGGACAGCGATGGTTATCGGGTCCTTGTACACAGCCATCTCGAGATGGATGATAGGGCAGGCGGGGGAATGGCACGAATCACGGGAGAGATCCATGAAATGGGCCTTGCTGGTTGTCTGTCTCGTCGCACTGAATGGATGCGATCATCGGGTTCTTCAACCGACGCTTGCACTTCCTGCCCCCGGGTCGCCCGTCCCGGCGTTTGCACTTGCGCTTCGGGACAGTGGCGAACTCCGGAGCTCCGAACTCTCCGGACACCCCACGATCCTTTTTCTCTGGTCTACTCACTGCCCGACGTCGCGCGAAGCATTGTCGGAGTATCGAGAGATTAGCCGCCTGTACACCGCTCGAGGAGTACGCGTCGTGATGCTGTCTGATGACGAGGGCAGCGCTGAGATGGCACTCCTGCCGAGGGTGCTTACGGATTCGGCCGTCGTCGGCGACGTCGCACTGGCGCGAGGCAGGCTCAGGAAGATCTTTGATCGATCAGCAAGCGCGCCCGAGCGCGATACGGCCCGTATCGAGTTCGTGCTTCCCGCATACCTGGTAATTGATCGAGACGGCAATGTCGCCGATCGCTCCTGGGGACCGTGGGGGACTTCGGTTCGTGCCGCGGTTGATAGTCTGCTGGCGGAGCATCCCTCGGCCTGACGAATGCTGAGCCTGTCGGAAGATCTGAGACAGCACGCTTCGCTCGCGTTCTATCGAGCTCGCCCGCAGGTTAGCCTGGCCTCAGGACACAACCCATATCGTCGCATCGCAATCCTGACTGGAACGATGAATACCCCAGGGCTCGCGCTCATGCAGCAGTCACTGGTCGGTCCGCCCGACGCGGATATCGTGGCGCTCGAGGCTCGACTTCGTGCCGCGCAAATCGCCGCCGATGTTCCGGCCCTCGACGCACTCATCTCCGAGGAGCTGCTGTTCACCGGCCCCGACGGACAGTTGGGCAGCAAGGCCGAAGACCTGTCAGCGCACGGGTCGGGGGCGGTCCGCTTCCGGACCCACGAGCCGGAGGAGTTGCGTGTGCGGCGGATCGGCGAGGCCGTGGCGGTGAGCGCGCTTCGTGCTCGGCTGGTCGTCGAGGTCGGCGGCACCCTGGTCCAGGGGACGTATCGCTACACCCGCGTATGGGCGCTGGAGGCGGACGGAGGTTGGCGCGTGGTTGGCGGGCACGTGAGCGCGGTGCCCCCGGCCGCACCATCTGACGTCGCCGCGCCCGCGCCCTGACTGATCGTCGAACCCGAAGCAGCCGCTCACCGCTCCTCACTGGCGGCAGTGCTCCAACTCTGCTGTTCCGCAACCTTGATCTGGCGTCAGCCGCCACATGGAGTTCGCCGTGGATGACGAATCAGCAATCCGACAGCTTGTAGCCACCTGGCTGTCCGCCACCAGGGCCGGTGACACCGAGACCCTGCTTGACCTGATGACGGACGATGTGGTGTTTCTCGTCGCTGGCCAGGAACCCTTTGGCAGGGAGGCGTTCGCCAGGGCCTCAAGGGAACAGGCAGAGGCTTCCGTCGTGTTCGACGGCGCGAGCGAGATTCAGGAGATAAGGATTCTGGGTGATTGGGCCTACTTGCGCACCAGACTCAGGGTCTCCGCCACTCGCCCGGGCAGTGAAGTACCCATGGTCCGTTCTGGCCACACACTCAGCATCCTTCGCAAGGACGCCGGCAGGTGGCGGATCGCGCGCGACGCCAATCTGCTGGCTGCAGCCGGGGCGTCTTCAGGTCACTCCTGACAGCTGACGCGGCATTGAAGCTGGCGGGTGAATACGTCACGATGTCGGGCGTGAGAGTACAACACACCTGAACGGTGCCTGGACAGTTCTCATCAGTGCACTGCAGGTAGCCGTCGTGGCCGGACGCCGCTGGTGTGAATCTCCGCCGACAGCGCCTCCAGGGCCAGAATGCGCGCGGCTGGCGAGCCCCTTGCAGGTCAGGCGGCGTACTGGCTGGCTGGCTGCGCACTGCGGCTGAGCTACGCGTCGTACCGGAGCGAGGCTCCTCACTCCCGACTCTCCACCGATGCGCTTCGCCGCTCTCGTCACGTCCCTCGCCGTGCTCGCCCTCGCCGCGGAGGCAGCCGCGCAGGCCGCGCCAGCCGCGCCGCCCCCGGCGGAGCTCCAGCTCCCATCCATCGCGCTGTCGCCGGAGCTGGACCGGGTGCTTCGCCACTACGAGGCCGCCTGGCGGCAGGGCGACGCGGCCGGGCTGGCCGCGCTCTTCGCCGAGGACGGCTTCGTGCTGCAGGGCGGGCGCGCGCCGGTCCGCGGGCGAGCGGCGATCCGGGCAGCGTACATCGGCAAGGGTGGTGGGCCGCTCCGGCTGCGGGCGCTCGCGGTCGCCACCGCGGACACGGTGGGGTACATCGTTGGCGCTTACGGCTACGAGGATGCTCCCGGCGACCAGGGGAAGTTCACGCTGACGCTACGACGCGAACCCGGGGGGCGATGGCTCATCTTCTCGGACATGGACAACACGAGTCGCCCGCCCCGGCAGGCTGACGCCGCGCCACCGGCCTGACGCCACTCCGGAGTTCTGGCGCAACAGAGTGGCGGACGGCGGCGCGCCTGGAGGCGCGCTTCAGTTAGTCGGTAGTCATCCTTGCAGGCAGATGCATCCCTGGCCGGAGAACCGTCATGAAGGTCGACTACTTGTATGCCGCCGCGACCGTCACGGACATCGATGCTTCCGTAACGTTCTACACCAAGCTGCTCGGCAGGCAACCCGATGACAGGCCCATGGAGACGCTCGTTCAGTGGCGCGGCATCAGCAACGCCGGCATCCAGCTCTTCAGAGATCCTGCCAGAGCAGGAGATAGCCGGATGACGCTCGTCATCGCCGACGTCGAGAAAGCCTGCGCAGCACTCGAGGAGATGGGACTGGCCCCCGGGCCGGTACAGCAAGGAGACTTTGGCAGGATCGCTCAGTTGAATGATCCGGATGGGAACACGATCACTCTCGCCGAGCCGCCGAAAAATCACCCCTGACAGGCCCGACCACTCGTTCGGGCGGAGTCCACAACATGACCATTCGCGCCCGTCTGGCCCGTCCATGGTGGTGTCTGGCGCTGGCGTTGTTCATTCTGCCTGTCGTTGCCCATGCGCAGGAAGTGGCCAACGTCGGTTTTCGTGCGATCAGCGTTCACGACCCGGTCAGCGACGGTGCCATGCCCGGTTTCGTGTTCTATCCGTCCGTACTGCCGAGGGGTCTGACCCAGCTCGGACCGTACGACATCGATGCCGCACTGGACGCCGCTGCCATGCCGGGCGCCAGGCCGCTGGTGCTGATCTCGCACGGTCATGGCGGCTCGGCTCTGGGCCACCACGATCTGGCGGTGTACCTGGCCAGTCACGGCTTCGTCGTCGCCACGTTGGAACATCCCTCAGACAACTTCCACGATGCGAGCGGAAATGGCCGCTCGACGGTCCTCGCGGGCAGACCGGTTCAGGTCAGGGCAACGATGGCTTATCTACTCACCGACCCGCAATGGAAAGGTATGATCGACACCAGCCGGGTGGGTGTCGCCGGCTTCTCCATGGGCGGTTACACCAGCCTGCTGCTGGTCGGTGCGGTTCCACGATTCGACCGCCTCATCGGCTATTGCAAGCAATATCCCGACGACCAGGCGACCTGCGGCCTCCTGAGTCAGCCCGCGCAGGACGGCCTGACTGCGGAGAGTTATCTGGATGCCCTGCAGAATGACCTCCATCGCTGGGGCAGGACCGATGACCCGCGGATCAGGGCGGCGTTCGTCATGGCGCCGACGAGCTTCCTGTTCGACGAGTCCGGACTCGCGACGATCGACCGCCCGGTATTCCTCTACTACGCGGAGGACGATATCGTGCTGCTGCCGGTCGCGAACGTCCTGCATATCGCCCCGCTCATGAGGACAGTCGTCGGCATCGAGATGATTCCCGGGGCGGGGCATTACGTATTCATGCCGCCCTGTTCGCCGCGGTTGGTCGAGGCTGCTCCGGACAGCTGCGGCGAGACAGCGGGAGTGGACCGCGCTGAAGTGCATGACAGGATCAACGCCGACGCACTGGCGTTCTTTCGCCGGTCTCTGGATCTCCCATCACCTTGATGCCATGCGCCGTCACCCCCTGCAACGCGCTCCGGCGACGCCAGAACCGCTGTCCACTCTCGCTGCACCTGAGCCAGTGATGGTGCTGGATTCGATCGTGCGCCCGGGCATCCCGGGAGGTGACGTTGCACGTCATCTCACTCTACCTGCTTCGGCCCCATGACAGACAGGATCTCTGCCCGACTTGCCGAGATGGTTGAAGCCCTGCCCCTGCATCCTGGTATGCGGGTTCTGGAGGTTGGTTGTGGACCTGGAGTGGCTGCTCGAGCAGTACTCCGGCGAATGGGTAAGGGGCGCGTCCTGGCCATCGATCGCTCCGCGAAGGCCATCGCGCAGGCTGTGGCTGGTTCCGGACCCGAACTGGCCACCGGCCAACTGGAGTACCGCTGTGTCGCCGTCGAGGATTTCACCCTGGCCGAGGGGGAGAGGCCGTATGATCTGGCGTTCGCCGTGCGGGTTGGCGCGCTGGACGGTCGGCATCCTGAGGCCGGTCGTGTTGCTCTGGGCCGGGACTACTGGCCGACCGACCGCGAGATCCACGTCGCTGCTACGGTCCCGAGTTCTCACCCAGTGCGACGAGAAGTTCGTCAAGCTGATCGAACGTCTCGACCATTGCCTCGGCTGATCCAGTGCCGGCAGCGTCTAGCGCTGCCTTCGAAGGATAGCTCTCGCGCAGGACCACCAGCGTCCGGCCGCCCTCTTCCTCTAACGTCACCGTGGTGACAGGCCCGTCCTCGCCACCTTCGTCATTGGTCCACGCGAGGCGCGAATACGGCTGTACCTCGACATACGTGCCGAAGAACGCGGCAGGCTCGGGACCACCGTGGTCGAACACCAGTCGGTACTTGCCTCCGACACGAGCATCCACCTCGCAGGACAGCAGGGTCATTCCCATCGACCTGGGCACCCACCAGCGCCTGAGCAGCTCGGCCCTGGAAAAGGCCTCGAACACGATGCGCGCCGGGCCGTTGACGGTCCGCGTGACAACCATCTCGCGGTCCGACTTCCGCTCCACCGTGGTCCGGTTCATCACGGGGCTGGCCTCACCTTCGATTCTCGCGTTCATCGCCCTCCTCCTTTCGTGTCAGTTCCCTGACAACCCTGTCCAACTCGTCGAAGCGTTCGTCCCAGCGCCGGCGGTACTTCTCGAGCCACGCCGTCCCTTCCTCCAGTCGGCGCGGGCCCAACTGGCATCTGCGGCTCGCGGAGTCGCTGTTCGTGAGGAGCGACGACCGCAATCCAGGTGCCTCTGAAGCACGGGGCGAGGATGTCAGTCGTCGATCGGCAGAACACGATAGCGGGCAGGTCGCCGAGCACCATGATGTAGCGATCCCAGGCCTGGCGCCCCGCTTTCTTGCGGCGGTTCAACGTGCGACCGACATTGTATCGGGACTCCGGAAGCCGGTCATCGTCGATCCGTTCGCAGGCTTGCCAGGACGCTGGCCCCCCCCCCAGACCTTCGTCGAGGAGCAGCATGAATCACGGAACCTTCTCCGGTGAGCCGGTCACACGCTGGCTGACAGAGCCCGACGATGATCGTCGGATGCAACTCCTCGAGTTGTTCAGGTTCCAGGACCCCGCGGGCGAGTTCTGGGACGCGTCCGTGGGGTCGACGGTAGACGGCGCTTCGATTCCGCGGCCACTGTGGACGCTGGTGGGGTCGCCGTACACTGGCGACTATCGCCGGGCGTCCGTCGTCCACGACGTGGCGTGTGCCCGCGCCGGGACCGACAGGAGCCGCCGCCGAGCGGCCGATCGAATGTTCTATCATGCCTGCCGTGCAGGTGACTGCGGAGTACGCCAGGCAATTCTGCTTTACCTGGGTGTGCGCATCGGCGCCGTCTGGCCATCCGTGCCACAATGGGCGTCGGCACTGCAGGTCGCGGAGAGCGGTCCACGCCTCTCCAGGTCGGCTGCCGAGGACCGGATGGAAGCGGATTTCCGGCAGGCCGGCGAGATGGTTCTGGCGGGCGGCGAGGACGATGACATTGAAGAAATTGAGCGCCGGGTGGATGGGGCTCTGACTGCGCTCACCGCCGTCGACGTTCGGCAGCTCTGACTCCGCAGGAAGGCCCAACGAGTCATTGCAACTGACGGAGCGGGCGCAGTCCATCGTGCATTCACGGTTCCGTGCGAACCGCTCCGCAGGTGAACTCGGGCGCTGGAACTGCCGCTGCGCGACGAGGCCCGATTCGGGCATTGGATCGCTGAAAGGTCGTGGTGACGAGGAAGTGGAATGAGGGGTCTACTGGTCAGTGCTCGCCACTTGCTACTCTCGAACTCGTATACATGCAACGCTTGCTCCTGCCCGTTCTCGCCCTGCTCGCGCTTTCGGGTGGCTGCCGGCGTGATGGGCCGACGGACCTCGCGGCCGGCGCGTCCGTGCGGGTGACGTCAGACCGGGCCCAGTACTCGGTCGCGGCCAACGACGTGGCGCGCGTGACCATCACCAACGAGTCGGACCGCGCGGTGTACCTCCCGATGGCGCAGTACGTCCTCCACGAGCACCTCGTCGATGGCGCCTGGCGTGACGAGTCATCGTGGTTCACGGTCGACGGTATCGGGATGTCAATCGAAGTCCCGCCCGGCGCCACACTCACGGACGGTTTGTCAGTCGCGCGCTATCTGGTCAAGGGGCCGGGCACCTATCGATTCCGCTACCTGGTGTTTGCTGACGCGCAGTGGCGCTCGCCGCTCCCGGTGGATCAGCGCGTGTCCGCGCCTTTCCTGGTAACGCCTTGAGGCATGTCCCCGGAACGGCGAAGTGATGCACGCTCCCCGGCTGCGCGTCCTGCCGACGCGTCGCACCTGATGGGGCGAGGAGCAATTCCTTGCCCCGGGCAAACAGGCAGGGGGTGTTTGCCCTTCGTGCTTCCTGCCTTGCACGGAGCACTGATCCGCGTCATTCTGATCTGATGGCCGGGACGCCGCGAGCGCGAGATCCACGCCGATGCGCAAGCCGAGAGTCGCCATCGTTGCACCTGGCGATCCGAGGCGGCATGGGGGCCGTTCTTCCAACACGGGCCCGCGGCGTGGAGCGCTGCAAAGGGGCGAGCGCGGGAGACTCATCTGGAGCGCCTGCGGGTGGCGGCTGCGGTTGGCGGAGCCCGCGACAGACGCCATGGAGTCGACGGGCTCCACGACCGTCTGAGCCGCTGCTGAGCCTGGCCATCGGGCGCTGCGACCTGGATCTGGAGGGACCGAATGACCAATCCAGCAGAAGGCTATGAAAGCTACATGGTGCCCACGCTCTTTGGTCCGTGGGCCACGCTCCTGCTCCAGGCCGCGGACCCAGGGCCGGACGACCGCGTTCTGGATGTGGGTTGTGGAACGGGGATCGTTGCTCGACAGGTCGCTTCGCGGCTCGGAGCGAGAGGTGCGGTTACGGGGGTCGATCCCAGTCCGGACATGCTGGCGGTTGCCAGGGCGGCTGCTTCCCGGGAGGGTGTCGCAATGGAATGGCTGGAAGGGAGTGCGGAGAGCCTCCCCTTCCCCGGCAACAGCTTTGATCTCGTGCTGTGCCAGTTCGCGTTGATGTTCTTTGCAGACAGGGCCGCTGCTCTGGCCGAGATCCGGCGGGTCATGACAGGGACGGGCCGATTGCTGGTGAGCGTCTGGCAGGGTCTCGACCGGCATCCATTCTACCGGACTCTGCACCTCGCAATCCAGCAGCGACTCGGATTGTCGGCCCTGCAGGACATCTTTGCCCTCGGTGATGCAGACGAGCTGCGCGCGCTGATGGCGGGAGCTGGATTTCAGCGAGTGGAGATGGCGCCAGCTTCCATGACAGCCCGTTTCCCGAACCCTGATGGGTTTCTGGCTGGTGAAATAGAGGTGGATACGGCTGCCATTCCCCAGATGCAGCACCTCGACCTTCAGGCTCGGCAGGCTATCGTTGCAGCCATCGCGGCGGACATGAAGTCGGCGCTCCGAGAGGTGACCCACGGCGATCATGTCGTGATCCCGTTTCACGCGCACATCGTGAACGCACGGCCGTGATCGGTGATCGGACACTGGTGACACCCCGAATCCTCCCGTCGGCCAGCACGAGCCCCGAGTGGGTGGCGCGAACGCGGGGCCGCTTCCCCCACTAACCTGCGCAACGAGTTAAATTACAGATCACCCAGAGACGAGGCGGTAGATGGAAGAATTCGATTTCGAGGCAGATGGTCGGACTTTCACGTGCAGCGTCGAGACGGCGCGAACGCCGCACTCTCCTTCATGGTGGTGGTTCTCGGTCACCGGCGATCGCCATCGCTATGCTCCCTTCCAGTTCGAGGGAGACGACACCGAGATGACGGTTCGCTCGCGCGTCCTGTCATACTACCGCGACCTGTTGGAGAGACGGGGTATCACTGCCACCACGCGCTGATCGGTCGCACTGACCTGATAGCTTGCCTGGTGCAGGCAGGAGTGAGACGGGGCCGGACGCCTGAAGAATGCGTCCGGCCCCGTCGCGATCGTGAGCCCGTGGCGCGCCGCTACGCTGCGCACGCGCCCTAGAAGGGCAGGTCGTCGTCGTCATCCGGGTGTCCGCCCGGATAGTCGTCCATGGGCGGGATATCGTGCATCGGCGGCGGGGAGGACGGCGCCGACGACTGGCGTCGCGGGGCGGACGCCACTGGAGCGCCCCCGGCACGCTGTTCACCATCCCGCGGAGGCCAGATGACTCCCTCGCAGCCGGGACCGCCCTGCATCCTGGGCTTGTTGCGACACTTGAAGTCCGGTGCCCGCGGATTGCGCTTGGATAGCCGGTCGTCCCACATCTTTCCACCACAGATGGGGCAGGCGGGGTCGTCAGCGGTGCCGGCGGGAGCGGGAGGTGGGGCATCGGGGTCACGCGGAGGCCAGATGACGCCCTCGCACCCCTTGTCGCGGCACTTGAAATCGGGGGCGCGCGGATTGCGCTTGGATTCACGGTTGTCCCACATCTCGCCGCCACACTTGGGGCAGGCAGGAGTGGCGTCATCGGGCGACGTGCTCTCGGGCGACGTGCTCTCGGGCTGCTGATCCACAGGACGTCAGGGCGGCAGATGGAGAAGGTGTGCACGCGGGTGGCGGGCACGTAGGCGCATCTTAGCCCGGTGACCGGAGGCACGGTAGCAGGAACGCCTGCCGACTGTCAGCAGAAACGGCATGGACAATGCGCGAGATGCCCGCATACAGTGGAGGCCACAGGTGGAGAAGCGACGAGTCGGCTCGCTACGCGTGTCGGTTGCCGGATTGGGCTGCAACAATTTCGGCAGACGATTGGATGCCTACCAGAGTGCGGCTGTGGTGCACGCCGCGCTCGACGCCGGTGTCACCTTCTTCGACACCGCCGACATCTATGGCACCGTTGACGGTGAGAGACGTGGCGAGGAGTTCCTCGGCCGTGCCCTGGGGTCCCACAGAAAGGACGTCGTGCTCGCCACCAAGTTCGGGATGGCTGCAGGCGGTGGACCCGGTAGCGCCCATCCCGACTACGTGCGCCGCTCCGCCGAGGAGAGCCTGCGCCGGCTGGGCACCGATCGCATAGACCTCTATCAACTCCACATCCCTGTTCCGGACGTGCCCATTGCCGACACCCTGGGCGCACTCGATGAACTGGTGTGGGAGGGGAAGGTGCGCGAGATCGGCTGCTCCAACTTCTCCGCCGCACAGTTGCGGGAGGCCGAGGGAGCGGTGCGTGACGGTGGCGCCCGCTTCGTGAGTGTACAGAACGAGTACAGTCTGCTCCATCGCGACCCGGAGAGTGGCGTCCTGGAGGAGAGCATCAAGGCGGGCCTCGCCTTCCTGCCATACTTTCCACTGGCCAGTGGTCTTCTGACCGGGAAGTACCGCCGTGGTCAGCCGGCACCGGCTGGGAGTCGCCTGGCGGGGGAGAAGGGATCCGGCTCATTCACCCACGAGAATGTCACCATCGTGGAACGACTGATCGGCTTTGCCGCTGAACAAGACCACACCCTGCTGGAACTCGCGCTATCCTGGCTCCGTCAGCGGCCGCAGGTGGCGTCTGTCATAGCTGGCGCCACGACTCCGGAACAGATACGTGCCAACGTGGCCGCAACCACTTCGTGGCAACTCAGCGAAGCGGAACTGGCGCGGGTGGACGAGTTGACTTCGCCGCCTGGCTGAGCGGCGGACGCTGACGAGACTCTGGCCGGGGTATGGGCCGTGCGTATGGGATGGTAGAATCCGGCACTTCCGTCCTCGTCAACGCCACGGAGCACCACTTCATGAGCAAGATTCTGCGCGGCCTGGCCGCTGGTTATGGAGCCAGGAAGATGGGGTGCGGCTGCTTCAGCACCGTCATCATCTTCATCATCCTCTGGGTGCTACTCGGCAATTTCGGCATCTTCAAGTAGCTCCAGCCACCCACGGCCGGAGAACGAGGTGGGCTCGCCAGACACGCGGCGGGCCCGTCTACACAACGCCGGTCGGCTCTGACGCCACGCGCGGGCTCGCCAGGCACGGGGCGGGCCCACCTCGTGTGGCGAGCAGAGCAGAGTGGCAGTGCCTGCCGAGCGAGGTTGCCCGGATCTGGCGGATAGTCAGGAACCGGCCGGATCGGCGCAGCCTTCACCGTCGCGAATGCGCGTCAGTGGCACCGGTTGCCACTCGTTCCCGTCGGCCGCCGCTATTCGGAGGTCCACGGCGGCAAGGGCAGCCAGCCGTACCAGGAGGGCATCGGCGAGCAGCACTCCCTTGCAGCCGGCGCTCGTCGTCACCCAGTGGCCCTCCTGCCATTCGGCGTTGCCTCCAGCGACCTTCACCCGCACCTCGGCGTCGTCGGCGATGTCGATCATCAGCGTATCGCCCGGCAGGGAGGCAGCCGCCGAGGATGGTGGGGGGATGGTGTTCGCGGGCGACCGCTGACAGGCCATGGCGAGCGACGCGGCCATTGTCAGCGCGATGGTCGTGGCGCAGCGGATGGCTGATGAGATGCGCTTCGTGGTCGGGCGCGACAGACAGAGCGGGAACATGGCGTTCGGGAAGGAGTGAAGGGGCTGCGGCGGGGGCTCAGCCGGGCCTGGCTGACGCCCCGGTGGCGTGGCCGTTCCCCTTCACCCGCTTCTGGGCGTACATCTCCCTGTCGGCGGAATCAAGCAGCACTTCCATGGACACCGGCGAGCCGGGCACGAACCGGCTCACCCCGACACTCAGGGCGAGCCTGTAGGGGCGGTTCGCGGTGGCGTTGTGGGTGTCCACGTTCTCCTGAAGGCGTGTGCAGGCGGCCTCCACCTCGGCGAAGGTGCTCTCGGTGGTCGCATCGACCTCCTCGGGCATGATGACGGCGAACTCATCGCCGCCCAGCCTGCCAATGATATCGGAGGCGCGGAAGGTGGTGCGCAACTGGGCCGCTGCGTCCATTATCGCCCGATCACCCTGCTGGTGGCCGAAGGTGTCGTTGATACGCTTCATGCCATCCATGTCGGCAAAGACGAGGACGAAGCCACGCCGCTCCCGCTCGCCCATCCGCATCTGCTGGTCGGCCAGTTCGAGCAGGCCGCGCCGGTTGTAGAGCCCGGTGAGCTCGTCGCGCAGGCTCATTTTCCGCAAGGTCTGCTCACGCACCTCGCGGGCGACGTGCTTCACGCGCATCCAGTGGGCGAGGGCGGCGATCAGGGCAAGAAGGGTTATGGCGAGTGCCGCGAACCACCATGTCTGCCAGAAGTATGGGCGCAGGCGGAGATGGGCGACGGCGGAGTGGTCGCTCCACACGCCATCCTCGTTGCGCGCCTGGACGCGGAAGGTATAGCGGCCTGGTGAGAGATGGGTGTACTGGGCAACGCGCTGTGTGCCGCCGTCCACCCAGTCGTCGTCGAACGGTTCAAGTCGGTAACGGAAACGGAGCAGCGCGGGTGCGACGAAGCTGGGAGCGGTGAAGTGGAACTCCAGTTTCCGCGAACCGGCTTCCAACTCCAGCGATGGGGCGTTGCCCAGGGACACGCCATCCACCACCATCTGTTCCAGATGCGCCGGAGGCGGCAATTCATTGCGGCGCACGCGGCGTGGGTCCAGGACGGCGACGCCACCAGGGGTGGCGAAGCGGAGCACGCCATCCGGACCCAGCCAGGACCGCGAGATCGACGATGCTTCCCGCGCCGGCATGCCGTCGTCGCGGCCGAACTGCCGGGCCGTCACCTTGGACCGGCGGCCGGCGGCCACGTCCGCCAGTTCCGCGACCGCCACGCGGCCGATTCCCCAGGGTCCGGTGATCCAGAGCTGACCGGCACTATCCTCCACGGCCTGGAAAATCGTGTTGCCGGGGAGCCCATCCTGCGCCGTGAAGAGTCGTATGCTGTCGCCGCGTAGCCGTGCCAGCCCCCGCGCCGAACCGATCCAGAGCGTGCCGTCCGCAGTCTCGGTGACGCGGAATACCGGCTGATTGGTGAGCTCGTGCGGGGCGAGGACGAAGCGACCGTCCGCCGTTCGCCTGAACAGTCCCGCGCCCTGGGTGCCGACCCAGAGCGTCCCCTTGCTGTCCTCGAAGACGGAGAGCACGTAGCCGTCGGTAAGCCCCTCGGCCCGGCCGTAGCTCGTGAAGCGACCGTCGCGGAAGGAGGAGAGCCCGTTGAAAGTGCCTATCCAGAGGGTGCCATCAGCGCCGATGTCGAGTGCGCGCGCACGGTCGTCGGCCAGTCCGTCGGCCACGGTGAAACTCCGCCAGCGTCCGTCGCGCAGCATCGAGAGGCCACCGTTGGTGGCCACCCAGACCGTGCCGTCGGAGCCGCGCAGCAGGTCCCGGGCAATATCATCGCGGAGCGCACCTCCGGCCCGCGTGAAGACTGTGAGTCCGCTGGCATCGCGATGGGCGACGCCACGCGAAGTGGCGATCCAGAGGCCGCCAGTCCCATCGCCGTTCACCGCCGCCACGAGGTTGTCGGGAAGCCCGTCAGCGGTCGTGATGGCCTGAACGCTGGCCGCACGCAGGCGGAAGAGTCCACCCTGTCGTGAACCGATCCAGAGATTGCCCTCGGCGTCCACCTGCAATGCCTCCGCCTGCGAGATCCCCCTGCCGTCACGGCGGGTGACGGGCGCTGCGGCATCACCTTCCACGGCATCGTCGGCCAGGCTGAAGAGGCCGTTGTCGGCAGCCAGCAGTATCACCCCGTCGTCGCGCCGGAGGATGTCATTCACCCTCAGCGGCGCTCCAGCGCCGCGCGCGGCGAGACGGGTGAGGGAATCGCCCCGGATGCGGGTCACGCCACGTCCATAGGCGCCCACCCACACCGTGCTGCCGTCGGCGTGGAGGGAGGTCACGCGGTCGTCGCCAAGCCCATCGCGCTCGGTGAGACGAGTGTAGACGCCGTCCCGGTAGCGCAGGACGCCGGCGGCGACAGTACCGATCCAGATGGTGCCATCGCTGGCCACGGCGATGGCCGAAACCGTGAATCCCCCGTCGCCGGCGATGGTGGGCAACGGGGGCAGTGAATCCACGCGGTCGTCCAGAATGCGGCTGATGCCGGAATGGGACCCAACCAGGAGGGCGCCGCTTGCATCGACTGCCATCGCCGTCGGGCGATCGTTCTGCAACCCGTCGCGCGTGGTGAAGACACGCCACTTGCCCTCGCTGAGCCTGACCACGCCGGCGTTCTCCGTTGCCGCCCAGAGGCGGCCGGCGGAGTCCCTGGTCACCGCCCAGAAACTGGCCCGGGCGAGCCCTGGAATGTCGGGCTCGATGAAGGTTCGGAACACCACCCCGTCAAAGCGGACCAACCCCTGGTAGGAAGCCAGCCAGAGATAACCATCCTTCGTCTGCTGGATGCCGAGGACGATGTTCGACGGAAGTCCCTGCTCGGTGGTCCAGCCGGCGATGGTGGGTCGGACGGTCTGAGCAGTGAGCAGGCCAATTGCCCCCGGGGCCGTGCAGACCAGCACGGCTCCGGCAAGGACCCCACCCAGCAGGCGGCGGTATCGCCGATGCCGGGAATTTTCGGGTGATGGGTGCACGGCGACTGCGGCTGTGGAGCGGATACTACTCATGTCACGGCGGTTCCGTCGGTGAACGGGCGTCATGGCTGGGCGCCGGGAGAACGATAGTGATGTGAACGCATCCGCGCGCGGTGCGCGTCGAGGTCACACAGTTCATAGACGTTCCGGGGCACGTTTCCGTCCCACTTCCGGAAGTATCCCATCCTGGATAAAGGCGTACCAACGCAAACCCGCAAGGTGGTCGCCGGGGCGGCCCCTCCCTGGCTGCCGGAACGACAGGTACAGATCCGTCGAATCAATAGCCGGACAGTAGCCGTATGGATTTCAGGTCGGTCGGACGATCCGGACGCGGCGGGGGGACGACAGTGGTGCCGTCTGGAGCGTCGATCGCAACCCTCCAGCCGGTGGTACTGTCTGATCGGGCGAGCGGAGTCCGGGAAGCCGGATTCGTTTCCCTGGCTCAGCGGTATCACCCCCGCGATTCGAGGATGCCGTGATAAACCTGAAGCACGCCCTGCGCTCGCTCACGAAGACGCCCTTCGTCACCGGCGTCGCGGTGCTCTCGCTGGCGCTAGGCATCGGGGCGAACGCCGCCATCTTCTCGCTCTTCGACCAGATGCTCCTGCGGCCGCTACCCGTCGCCGAGCCCACAGAGCTGGTCAACCTGCTGGCGCCGGGTCCCAAGCCGGGGTCGCAGTCCTGCAACCAGGCCGGCGACTGCGACGCAGTGTTCAGCTATGCCATGTTCCGCGACCTCGAGCGGACCCAGAACGTCTTCACCGGCCTGGCCGCGCACCGTGGCTTCGGCGCCAACCTGGCCATCAAGGGACAGACGCCGCAGAACGCCGAGGGCATGATGGTTTCCGGTTCGTACTTCGGCGTCCTGGGGCTCAGGCCGGCGCTCGGGCGGCTGCTGGGGCCGGCCGATGACCGGACCATCGGCGCCAACTACGTAGCGGTGCTCAGCCACGCCTACTGGAGCACCCAGCTTGGCTCCGACCCGACGGTGCTCGAGAAGCCGATCACCGTCAACGGTCAACAGTTCACGATTGTCGGCGTGGCGCCACGCGGCTTTGCCGGCACGACGCTGGGTTCGCTGCCGCGCGTCTTCGTGCCGATCAGCATGCGAGCCCAGCTCGAACCCGGTTTCGACGGTTTCGAGAACCGGCGCAGTTACTGGATCTACCTCTTCGGCCGCCTTAAGCCAGGCACTTCGGTGGAGCAGGCGTCGTCGGCGCTGAATGCCGCCTATCGTCCCATCATCGACGAGATCGAGGCGCCGCTCCAGAAAGGGATGAGCGAGCAGACGCTGATGCGCTTCCGGGCCAAGAGGATCTCCCTGGAGCCGGGTGTGCGCGGGCAGAGTTCGGTGAGCGGGGAGGCACGGACTCCGCTGATCCTGCTACTCGGCATCAGCGGAGTCGTGCTCCTCATAGCCTGCGCGAACATCGCCAACCTGCTACTCGCCCGCGCGGCCAGTCGCAGCCTGGAGATGGCGGTACGGCTGTCGCTCGGCGCGACGCGCGTGCAGGTCGTCGCGCAACTGCTCACCGAAGCCTGCATCCTGGCGCTCATGGGTGGCGTGGCGAGCCTGGCGGTCGCCCGCTGGACGCTTGCCGCGGTCGCCTCCATCCTGCCGCCGGAAGCCGTCTCAACGCTGCATTTCCAGCTCGATATCAAGGTGATGCTCTTCGCCGCAGCGTTGGCCGTGATCACCGGGCTGCTGTTCGGAATGTTCCCGGCGCTGCACAGTACCCGTCCGGACCTCATCACGACGATAAGGGCGAACACCGGCCAGCCGTCGGGTGCTCGCGCGGCGGCGCGCTTCCGCACCGCACTCGTCACGGCGCAGATCGCCCTCTCCATGGCGCTGCTCATCTCGGCTGGTCTCTTCCTGCGCAGCCTCACCAACGTGAGCCGTGTGGAGTTGGGGGTGAAGGCGGACAACGTGGTCACCTTCGGCATATCGCCGGAGCTCAACGGATATGATCCGGCGCGCTCGCTCGCCCTGTTCCAGCGGACGGAGGAGAGCTTCGCGGCAATGCCGGGCATAATCGGGGTTGCTGCGTCGCGGGTGCCGTTGCTGGCTGGCAGCAACTGGGGGAGCAGCGTGGCGGTGGAGGGTTTCGAGAAGGGGCCGGATACCGACAATGGCTCACGCTACAACCAGGTCAGCGCCGGCTACTTCAAGGTGATGGGCACGCCGCTCCTCGCGGGGCGCGAGTTCACCGACGCCGACATCATCGGGTCGCCGAAGGTGGCTGTGGTGAACGAGACGTTCGCGAAGAAGTTCGGACTGGGCCGCGAGGCCGTTGGCAAGTACATGTCCGAAGGCGGCGACGATTCGCTGAACATCCAGATCGTGGGGCTGGTGCGGGACGCCAGGTACAGCGAGGTGAAGGACGAGGTGCCGCCGCTGTTCTTCACGCCCTATCGCCAGGCGGATGACGTCGGCTCGATGAACTTCTACGTTCGAACATCGCTGGCTCCCGAACAGCTACTGCGCTCGGTGCCGGACGTCATGAAGACGCTGGACCCGTCGTTGCCGGTGGAAGCATTGAAGACTTTGTCCATGCAGGTCCGTGAGAACGTCTTCCTGGATCGCATGATCAGCATCCTGTCGGCGGCCTTCGCCACCCTGGCGACGCTCCTTGCTGCTGTCGGCCTGTACGGAGTGCTGTCGTACACGGTGGCCCAGCGCACCCGGGAGATCGGCGTGCGCATGGCACTCGGCGCCGAGGGAAAGCACGTGCGGATAATGGTGCTGCGTCAGGTGGGGCTGATGGTGCTGGTGGGCGGGGCGGTGGGAGTCGCTGGAGCCGTGGGTCTGGGGCGGCTGGCGGCGTCGCTGTTGTTCGGGCTGAGTGGCCACGATCCGTTGGTGATCGCGCTCTCGGTGCTCTCGCTCGGCGTCGTCGCCATGGGCGCCGGTTATATCCCGGCGCTGCGCGCGAGCCGCGTGGACCCGATGACGGCGCTGCGCTATGAGTAAGCGTGGATCGCTGGAGGTGGGACATCATGCTCCGCCCGGTATGAGAAGCGTCGCGCAATCCGTTACCGCCAGTACTTCGAGGATCTCATGATCAACCTCAGGCTCGCCCTCCGCTCGCTCACCCGGACTCCCTTCGTGACTGGTATCGCGGTCCTTTCCCTGGCGCTCGGGATCGGTGCGAACGCGGCCATCTACTCGATCTTTGACCAGGCGCTCCTGCGGCCGCTGCCGGTTCATGAGCCCGGACAGTTGGTGAACCTGGAAGCTCCCGGGCCCAAGATGGGTTCCACGTCGAGCAACTTTGCGGGTCGCGAAGAGGCTGTGTTCAGCTACCCGATGTTCCGCGACCTGGAGCGGACGCAGACCGACCTCACCGGCCTCGCGGCGCATCGCGCCTTCGAAGCGAATCTGTCCATGAAGGGTCAGACGCCACAGAGCGCCGAGGGGATGATGGTGTCGGGCTCGTATTTCGATGTGCTCGGGCTGAGGCCGGCGTTGGGACGGCTGCTGGGGCCGGCGGACGACCGGACCATCGGCGCCAACTACGTGGCCGTGCTCAGCTACTCCTACTGGACCAACCAGCTCGGCGCCGATCCCACCGTGCTGGACAGGCCGATCACCGTCAACGGCCAGCAGATGACGATCGTGGGCGTGGCGCCGCAAGGCTTTGACGGCACCACGATGGGTGCCACTCCGAAGGTGTTCGTGCCGATCAGGATGCGTGCTCAGGTGCAGCCGGGTTTCGACGCCTTCGACAATCGCCTCAGTTACTGGGTCTATGTCTTCGGCCGACTCAAGCCGGGCACGTCGATGGTGCAGGCGGCGTCGGGGCTGAATGCCGTCTACCGCCCCATCATCAACGACATCGAGGCGCCGCTGCAGGCGGGGATGAGCGAACAGACGCTGGCCCGTTTCCGGGCAAAGGAGATCACAGTCGAGCCGGGTGCGCGCGGCCAGAGCTGGGTGAGTGGCGAGGCGCGTATTCCGATGACCCTGCTGCTCGGTATCACCGGCGTCGTGCTCCTCATCGCCTGCGCGAATATCGCCAACCTCCTGCTCGCCCGTGCCGCCAGTCGCAACATGGAGATGGCGGTACGGCTGTCGCTCGGCGCGACTCGCATGCAGGTGGTGTCGCAACTGCTGGCCGAGGCATGGATGCTGGCGCTGATGGGTGGCGTGGCGAGCCTGCTCGTGGCCCGCTGGACCCTCGCCGCGGTGGGCTCCATCATGCCACCCATCGCTGTCGGATCTCTCCACTTCCAGCTCGACCTCAGGGTGATGCTCGTTGCGGCTGCGCTGGCCGTGGCTACCGGGTTGCTGTTCGGCATCTTCCCGGCACTCCACAGCACGCGGCCCGACCTCATCACGACAATCAGGGCGAACACCGGCCAGCCGTCGGGCGCTCGTGCCGCGGCACGGTTCCGCACCTCCCTCGTGACCGCGCAGATCGCCCTCTCCATGGCCCTGCTCATCTCGGCGGGGTTATTCCTGCGCAGCCTGGGCAACGTGAGCCGGGTGGAGTTGGGGGTCAGGGCGGATAACGTCGTCACCTTTGGCATCTCGCCGGAACTGAACGGGTACGAGCCCGTGCGTTCGCTCGCCCTCTTCCAGCGGACTGAAGAGGATCTGCGCGCCATCCCCGGAGTTGTCGGCGTCGCTGCCTCTCGCGTGCCCCTGTTTTCCGGGACCAATTGGGGGAGCAACGTCTCGGTGCAGGGTTTCGAGAAGGGCCCGGACACCGATGCCGACTCGCGTTTCAGTGATGTGAGTCCCGGCTACTTCAAGGTCATGGGCACGCCGCTGCTCGCCGGCCGCGAGTTCACCGAGGCAGACGTGCTCGGCACATCCGGAGTCGCCATCGTCAACGAGACGTTCGCGAAGAAGTTCGGCCTGGGTCGCGAGGCCGTCGGCAAGTACATGTCCGAGGGCGGCGGCGATTCGCTGAACATCCAGATCGTGGGGCTGGTGCGCGATGCCAGCTACAGCCAGGTGAAGGCGGAAGTGCCGCCGCAGTTCTTCAGGCCGTACCGACAGCGCGAAGACATCGGCTCCATGCACTTCTACCTGCGCACGTCGCTCCCGCCGGAGCAGGTGCTGGCAGCGGTTCCGAAGGTGATGAAGGAGCTGGATCCGACGCTGCCGGTGGAGGAACTGAAGACGTTGTCGACGCAGATCCGGGAGAATGTCTCGCTGGACCGCATGATCAGCATCCTGTCGGCGGCCTTTGCCGCCCTGGCGACGCTGCTCGCTGCCGTGGGACTATACGGGGTGCTGTCCTACACGGTCACCCGCCGTACCCGGGAGATAGGCGTGCGGATGGCGCTGGGCGCCGATGTGTCGCATGTGCGCACGATGATGCTGCGCCAGGTGGGACTGATGGTGCTGGTGGGAGGCACGATCGGAGTGGCTGCGGCGATCGGACTGGGACGCCTGGCGGGATCTCTGTTGTTCGGCCTGAGTGGGCATGACCCGCTGGTGGTCGCACTGTCGGTGGCGGCACTCGTCCTGGTCGCGCTGGCGGCGGGCTACATCCCGGCGCGGCGCGCCAGCCGGGTGGATCCGATGACGGCGTTGCGGTACGAATAGGCGGTGCCGGGCGCGACGTGACAGGCCGTGCCTGCTACCCCTGCGCGACCGCTTCCGGGCCACTGCTTCCGAGCACCGCTTCTGAATCACTGTTCCTGAGCTGCTGCTTCTCGACAACTCCTTCTGACCGGCTGATTCGGGCCAGTTGCTCGGCCCTATCTGCCGTGCGCCTGTGACCCGGACTGGCACAGCCGTTGCGCACCGTCAACCATGTCTGCCTGATCGCATCGGTAGCCGCCTGATGCGCCGCCCTGTGACGAGCAGGACGCATGATGTCGTGGAAGGCAGGCACTTCGCACGAGCCTGCGGAAGGCTGGTCCAGCATTGGCGGACCAGCTTCCTGCGGCAGTTTCCCCTGCCCCGCACTCGCCCGCCAGCGGCTCCCGCTCCTGCCTTCGCTTTACTGCCATGACCATATCACAGTTGCATGCACCGGCACCGCACGCGCCGGAGATGACTTCCGTCTCCGGGGCAGGCACGCCTGCCGCCGACTACCTCGCCGTCCGCGCCCGGACCGAGCAACTCTGCCAGCCACTGGAGGTTGAGGACTACGTCGTGAGCTCGATGCCCGATGTGAGTCCCACCAAGTGGCATCTGGCACACACGAGCTGGTTCTTCGAGACGTTCGTGCTCGCCGAGTACGACCCCGACTATCGTACGCCGGACCCGCGCTACGCCTACCTGTTCAATTCGTATTACGTGCAGGCGGGAGAGCGGCATTGTCGCGCCAGACGCGGTCTGGTGACGCGTCCGACCGTCGCCCAGGTCTATGCCTATCGGGCGCATGTGGACGAGGCGATGCGGCGACTCATCGATCGCATTGCCGGTGATGAGGATCACCCTGCGGCCAGTCTCATCGTGCTGGGGTTGAATCACGAGCAGCAGCATCAGGAGCTGCTCGTCACCGACATCAAGCACGTGCTCTGGACCAACCCGCTCCGACCGGCCTACCGGGCGATGCAGGACGCGCCGGAGCGCGAGGCATCGGCTTCGGCATGGGTGGACGTGGCCGAGGGTGTGTACGAGATCGGCCATGAGGGGATGGGCTTCGCCTACGACAATGAGGGTCCGCGCCACCGGGTCTTTCTCGAGCCGTTCCGGCTCGCGACGCGACTCGTCACCAACGGTGAATTCCTGGCCTTCATGGCTGACGGCGGATATGCACGTCCCGAGCTCTGGCTCTCGGCGGGGCTCGCGACAGTTCGGGAACATGGCTGGGAGGGACCGCTCTACTGGGAGCGGGACGCCGACGGTCGCTGGGTGGAATTCACCCTCGGCGGCACTCGTGAGCTGGGCGGAGCGGCGCTCGCTGATCCCGTCACCCACCTGAGCTATTACGAGGCAGACGCCTACGCCCGCTGGGCGGGACTGCGCCTCCCGACCGAGTTCGAATGGGAAGTTGCCGCACGGGGCGCGCCGTTGCGGGGGCAGTTCGTGGAGTCGGGACGACTGCATCCCGCGCCGGCCAGCGGATCGGGCGCGGGCCTGGAGCAGCTATACGGTGACGCATGGCAGTGGACGCAGAGCGCATACGTGGCCTATCCGAACTACGCTCCCGCAGCCGGCGCGATCGGCGAGTACAACGGGAAGTGGATGGCTGACCAGTGGGTGCTGCGCGGAGCTTCGTGCGCCACCCCCGAGTCGCATGCCCGGCTCACCTACCGCAACTTCTTCCCATCGCCCACCCGGTGGCAGTTCACCGGGCTCCGACTGGCCAGTGGTGCCGCGCGGTGAGGACTGAACGGGTGATTGCCCTGGCTTGCGTGGGTCCGGGCGAGAAGTTGCGTTCGGCCATCCAGACGCTCGGCCGTGCAGGGGCTCAGGCGTTCAGTCGTTCCAGTTCCCCGCTGTTTCGCTGGCGTGAAGGGCCACGGCGGCGGACCCAGCTCCGGTCCGTCCTGTCTCGCCTGGCCGCCGCAGCGTTCGCACTCCCACTGCTTTCCCTTGTACCGGCGCCTGCGGCTGGCCAGCAACTCCCGGCCGCGCCAGCGGAGACGCTGTTCGTCTACGGTCCCGGGGGACCGTTGCCGGCGATGCGGGAAGCGGCTGCGGCATTCACCAGAGCACACGGGGTGGCAGTCATTGTCACCGCCGGTCCGGCATCGCAGTGGTTGGGTCGGGCGCGTGCCGACGCTGACGTGATCTACAGCGGTTCCGAGCACATGATGACGGACTTCATCGGACAGCTACACGAGGCGTCGGCGGGAGCCATCGTGGACTCAACAGTCACGCCACTCTACCTCCGGCCAGCGGCGATCCTGGTGCGCAAGGGAAACCCGCTCGGGATCGCGAGGTTCGAGGACCTGCTGAAGCCTGGCGTGAAGGTGCTCGTCGTCCATGGCGCGGGGCAGACCGGTCTGTGGGAGGATGTTGCCGGTCGGACCGGTAACATCGAGGTCGTCCGCGCCTTCCGTAACAACATCGGTGCCTTCGCGCCGAACAGCGGGGAGGCGAGGCGGATGTGGACCGGAGATGCCAGCTACGACGCCTGGCTGATCTGGAACATCTGGCAGGTGGCGAACCCGGAGATCGCGGACATGGTACCGCTGGCGCCGGAGTGGCTCGTCTACCGGGATGCCGGGGCGGCGCTCACTCGCCGTGGCAACGATCGGCCCATCGCCCATGCATTCGTGGATTACCTGCAGTCGCCCGAGGGAGCAGCCGTGTTCCGGCGTTGGGGATGGCGCTGACATGGCAGCGCTCACTGTATTCCGGCGACAAGGGGTACGTCTCTCACCCATGTTTCAGGAGAGAAAACGAACCCGGGGCGCGCGCAGGTGCTGATCCATCCAGTCCAGTGAGCGCAGACGTGCTACCTTGAGTCGACCAGGCAAGGCGTCATGGACCCGATCACCTTCCGGAGGGGCGGCATGGAATCACGCCACATGTTTCGCATCAGGACTTTCCACATGGGCACCATGCTGGCGGTCTTCCTGTTGCTCGCCGCAAGCAGTGCGTGCAGCAACGTGTTGGGCACGAAGACCGAACGGTTCATCATTGCGGTCAACGATATCTCGGTCCCGGACACCATCGCGCCAGGCGAGACGCTCAACGCCCGCTTTGCCGGGAATATCGGACCGGACGGCTGTTCCCGGCTCGACCGGGTGGAACGCAACCGCAGCGCGGGCCTTCTCGAACTGCGCTTCCACGGCATTCGCAAGTTGGATGTGAACACGGATTGCACCCTCATGCAAGTAAAGCTGGAACATGTGGAGCATCTGTTGCCGCCCATCGAGGATCCTTTCATGATCCGGGTGATCCAGCCGGATGGGTCAGCGCTGGAGAGGGTGGTGCGGGTCCGGTAGGCGTTCTCGCCTCACGTGCGCTCGTGGCTCGACCTCATCGAGTCTCCCTGGACAACTCCTCTTCGGCGCCTCCCCTCAGCGCCGCATGCCGGTGGCCGCCATCGCCTCGTGGCAGCCGATGCCGCATGATGGTGACGATCGGAGCCGGCGGAGATGGCGTCCTCCTTTCCCCGACTTGTTCGGCTCGTGCCGACCTTCTACCGTAGAGCCCCTCGCACTACGGCCGGTGGCCAGTGAGTGAATGTGATGGGAAAAGGTTGGGTACGCCGGCTTGAGTGCTGGAGTCGGCTGCGTGGACGCTGGTGCCGTACTCCCGTATCCCGGGTTGCCACCTGCGCAGCTACCCGCTTCCGACCGTTGCTCACACTCGATATCCGCCAGTCATCCTCAAGACAAGCAAGCGGAGACGGCTCATGTCCGGGAAATGGAATCTTGCCGGCACCTACTTCGAGACCTGCAATTGCGACGTTGCCTGTCCATGTGTCTTCCTGAGTGCACCCTCCACCGGGGAGTGCACCGCGCTCGTCGGTTGGCATGTCGACAAGGGCAGCTCCGGCGATGTTTCACTGGACGGCCTGAACGTGGCGCTCGCCGTGCATTCACCCGGCACGATGGTGACGAGCAAGTGGAAGGTCGCGATGTACTTCGACAACAAGGCTTCAGCGGAGCAGAAGGATGCCCTGATGCGGATCTTCACCGGCCAGGCGGGAGGACATCCAGCGGTACTGGTGTCATTCGTAGGGGAGGTACTGGGCACCAGTAGCGTCGGCATCGACTACAAGGCGGAGGGCAAGCGTCGCAGTCTGAAGATCGATGGCGTGGTGGACGCCCAGATCGAGGCGATGAGCGGCGCGGGTGGCAGCGACGTCACGATCAGTGGTCATCCGCTGTGTATCGCGCCCGGCTTCCCGGCGACGGTCGCGAAATCGAAGAAGCTGAGCTACAACGACCATGGGATGAGCTGGGAGCTATCAGACATGAACGGCTTCTACTCACCGTTTGTGTATCAGGGAGGCTGATACGTGCTGGCGCCGATTGCGGCGAGTACGCTCAAGCGAGACCGCGTGATCGTGGCGGCGGGTCTCGTCGCAACCGGCGCGATAGCATGGGCGTACATGATCCATCTCGCGTCGACCATGTTGTCCGGCCCGCAGATGAGCATGGGCATGTCTGGAGATATGGACATGTACATGCCCACTCTGCAGCCGTGGCAGTTCGGCGATGTCGTCCTGACGTTCATCATGTGGGCGGTGATGATGATCGCCATGATGACGCCGTCGGCCACGCCGGTGACACTCATGCTGGCCAGGGTCGATCGCCAGCGGCACGCCGGGCGCTCTCCCCTGTCCACGACGAGCCTCTTCCTGAGCGGCTACCTGAGTGTATGGATCGCGTTCAGCGCGGTGGCGACAGTCGTCCAGCTCGGGCTGCATTCGGCGGCGTTGCTGTCATCGGCGATGATCACCGCTACCCCGCTCGTTGGTGGCACTCTTCTGGTGCTGGCCGGCGCGTACCAGTTCACACCGCTCAAGCAGAGTTGCCTGTCACACTGCCGCACCCCATTGGGTTTTCTGATGACTGAGTGGCGCGACGGAGCAGGAGGGGCATTCATCATGGGCACGCGACACGGCATCTACTGTGTGGGCTGTTGCTGGCTGCTGATGGCGCTGCTCTTCGTGGCGGGAGTGATGAACCTGCTCTGGGTGGCGGTGATCGCGGCGTTCGTGCTGGCGGAGAAGGTCGTCCCTGCGGGGGAATGGGCGAGTCGAGCGATCGGGCTCGTCGCCATTGGATGGGGAGGGTGGATGTTCGTCCGACTGGCGGGTAGCTGAGCGAGGGCGGGTCCGCCTCGCGCCGCCGCTCCCGCTCGTGCCGCCGAGCAGCAGTGCCGCCGCCACCGCCAACGCTACCGCCACCGGCGCCACCACCGCCACCGCCACCGGCGCCACCGCCACCGACGCCACCGCCGTCCGCGCGATCGCGATCTTCCGTGCGCTCGTCATGGCTACCTCCCTGCGATGAGTGTTCATGCAGTGGAGGTGTCGCGCATGGACAGGATGAGGGCGCCTACAAGGTGCTACCGGCGGTCACGATGTCGTCCATCATCCCGTAGCCCTCGTCCAGGTGAGTGCCGCTGCGGCTGGGTGCGTTCGGGTCGGAGGTGGTGACCACCACTAGGTCGAGCGAGGGAACCATGAACAGGTCGCGCCGTCGAGTCACCTCTTGACGCCGCGCGTCCCGGTGCATACCGTGGTCCCCACACATTGTGAGGGGAACCATGGCCCGTGAGTCGCTCAACCTGATGCAGGGCACGCTCGACGTCCTCATCCTGAAGACGCTCTCCTGGGGTGCCATGCACGGCTACGCCGTCAGTCGCTGGATCAACCAGCGCACCGACGAGGTGCTGGTCCTGGAGGATGCGGCGCTCTACCAGGCGCTGCACCGGTTGGAGCGCAAGGGGTGGGTGGAGGCCGAGTGGGGGGTGTCGGAAAACAACCGGCGCGCCAAGTACTACCGGCTAACCACCATCGGCCGGCGCCAGTTGAGCGCGCAAACGGCCACCTGGCGTGAGTATGCGGCGGCGGTGTTCAAGGTCCTCGAGACCGCCTGAGCGAACAGGGGAGCGGGGTGGCGCCGGCGCTAGCGCACCTTCGCCACCGGGCCGTTCCGCCGCTCCCGGACAGTGCGCACCCGACCATCCGGTCCCCGACCAGCAGGTATCCGATGACAACCGATCCGAAGCCCCGTCGTTTTCACCTGCCCGCCCGCAATGCGGAGCGCCTGGCAGCAGACGTGGACGCCGAGTTGCAGTTCCATCTCCAGGCCTGCGCCAGCGAGCTCGAGGCCAACGGCTGGCAACCCGAGGCCGCCCGCGCCGAGGCGGCGCGGCGGTTCGGTGACCTGGACTACACGCGCCGCTACTGCAGGACGCAGGACGCCGGCGGGGAGCGCCGGGCGCGCCTCGCCACCTGGGTGGAGGAGCTGGCGTACGACACGCGCCACGCGCTCCGCCAGCTGCGCGCCGCGCCCACCTTCGCCGCCGTCGCCCTGCTCACCCTGGCGCTCGGTATCGGCGCCAACACGGCCATCTTCAGCGTCGTCTACGGCGTGCTCCTGCGGCCGCTGCCGTACGCGCAGTCGGAGCAGCTGGTGCGCGTCTTCGAATCCAAGGAGGGGAGCCGCAGCACCGTCTCGCCGCCCAACTTCCTCGACTGGCGCGAACAGAGCACGTCGTTCACCGACCTCGCCGCCATTTCCGACGGTACCCTCACCCTCACCCGCACCGGCGCCGATCCGCAGCGACTGCCGACCGCCGAGGTGAGCGCCGGCATCTTTGATATCCTGGGGACGCGGGCGTTGCACGGGCGCACCTTTGCGCCTGGCGAGGATGCCTGGGGGGTGCCGCCCGTCGCCGTCGTCGACGAGGCGCTCTGGCGTCGCGACTTCGGCGAGGACCCGGCGCTGGTGGGTGGGAGCATCACGCTCGACGGCAGGTCGTACACCGTGGTCGGCATTGTCCCGCACGGCGCCGGCTATCCATCGGATGCGGAGGTCTTCACGCCGCTCGCCTTCGACCCGGCCGAGCTGCCGACGTCGCGCGGCGCGCACTGGCTGCGCGTCGTCGGCCGGCTGCGCCCCGGGGTGGGGGTGGAGCAGGCCGGCAACGAGGTGGTCACCATCATGCGCCGGCTGGAGCAGCAGTACCCGGACAAGAACAGCGGCATCACCGGCGAGGTCATCGGGCTACGCGACGTGATGACCCAGGACGTGCGGACGCCGCTGCTCATCCTGCTCGGTGCGGTGGGGGTGGTGCTACTCATAGCCTGCGTGAACCTCGCCAACCTGCTGCTGGCGCGCGGCGTCGGGCGGGCCGCCGAGATCTCCGTGCGGGCCGCACTCGGCGCCGGCCGCGGCCGCATCGCGCGCCAGCTGCTGACGGAGAGTGTCGTGCTCGCGCTGATGGGCGGCGTGCTCGGCGCCGCGCTCGCCGTGGTCGGCACGAAGGCGTTCGTGCATCTCGCGCCCGGCGACGTGCCACGACTGGACGCCGTGCGGGTGGATGGCGCGGTGCTGCTCATGACTCTGGCGATGGCCGTCGCGGTCGGCCTGCTGGCTGGCGTGGGACCGGCGCTGCAGAGCGGGCGGGCGGACATCAACAGCATGCTGCGCGAGGGCGGACGTGGCGCGGTGGGCCGCCGCCTGCGCGCCGTGGAGGGGCTCGCGGTAGCCGAGATGGCGCTGGCGGTGACGCTGCTGGTGGGCGCCGGCCTGCTGGTGCGCAGTTTCGACAACCTGCGCGCCGTGGACCCCGGCTTCCGCGCCGATCGCGTGCTCACCTTCGATCTCTCCCTCCCCGACGTCGCGTACGAGAGCGCCGAGAGCCAGCGGTCGTTCACTGACGCGCTGCTGACGCGCCTGCGGACGCTGCCCGAGGCGAGCGAGAGCGCGGTGGCCTTCGGCCTACCGATGAGCGGCATCGGTTACAGCTTCAGTTTCGAAGTGCGCGGGCGCCCGGTGCCGCCCGGCGAGGAGCCGTCAACTCAGACCCGTATCGCCTCCTCCGACTACTTCGCGGCGATGGGGATCCCACTGGTGCGCGGCCGTACCTTCACCGACGACGACCGCGCCGGTGCACCGCCGGTGCTGGTGATCAACGAGACGGCGGCCCGCCGCTTCTTTCCCGGTGAGGATCCGCTCGGCCAGCATGTGAAGCTGGGCTGGAGTCGCGACAGCGTGAACCTCGGCGGCGAGATCGTGGGCGTCGTCGGCGACGTACGCGACTTCGGGCTGGACGCCGAGGTGCGGCCGCAGATGTACGCCGCCTACGAGCAGTGGCCGGTGTCGTGGATCAGTGTCGTGGTCCGCACCACCGGCGAGCCGACCGCGCTGGTAGCGGCGGCGCGCCGTATCGTGGCCGAGTTGGACCCGGCGCTGCCAATCGCGCGGATGACGACGCTGGAGCAGTCAGTGGCGGAGTCGGTGGCGCGACCGCGCTTCTACATGCTACTCCTGGGCAGCTTCGCCGTCACCGCGCTGCTGCTGGCCGCCGTCGGCGTCTACGGCGTGATTTCCTACGCGGTGGGGCGGCGTACCCGGGAGATCGGCGTGCGGCTGGCCCTCGGTGCGACGGCGCCCCAGGTGCTGCGCGGCGTGGTGGGGCGCGGCCTGATGCTCGGCCTGGCCGGGCTGGCGCTGGGGGCGTTGGGCGCGGTGGCCGTGACACGGCTCATGCGCGGGCTGCTGTTCGGCGTGGGCACGACGGATCCGCTGGCGTTCGCTGCGGCCGCGGTGGCGCTGATGGCCGTCGCGACGGCGGCGGCATGGGTGCCAGCACGGCGCGCCGCGCGGGTGAGTCCGGTGGCGGCGATGCGGGCCGAGTGAGGCGGGGCGTCAATCGGTCACGGGTGAGCAGGGCAACGTCCTTGAAGTCCTCGCGATCCGATGGTCCGTCATTCGGATGCGCGATGAAGCCACAGGACTCGCCGGGATTGCCGTGGCTCCTATCCGTGACCGAGCCAATCAATCGCGGCTTCGATAAGGCGTCCACGCTCAGTGGGCTCTCCGTCAGGTCCCAGTCCCGTGTCAACCAACTCGTCTCCGAGCGTTTCCCGAATCTGCTCCGTGATGTCACTCGAGTCACGACTCAGTGGAAGTCGTGGAACGATGCCGAGTTTGTCTGGCGCTCGAGATCGGAGCACTTCGCGTACGATGTTTCGAAGCACTTCCGGGGTCACCCCGTAGCCGTATCGTCTCATGGCCTGATTCTCCATCCGCCGCTGCTCCTCGCCCAGGTCGTGACCACTTCCCCGGATTGATCGAGAATGACCGTCGCATTCTCACCGACGTACTTCATCGCGCCCCGGGCCTGGCGTACAACTTTCACAGGGTTCTTCACCGCGTCTGGAATCGCCTCGGTTGCGACACCCACGCCATCCCGCGAGATGGCTTGATTGATGCCGTGCTTGGTGAACCCAGCGATCTTCCCTGCTACGAGCGCCGTGCCCTTCACAGCCCTGTATTCGAGTCCACCGAATAAGAGAAAGAGGGGACCATCGGTTGCTACCGCGGCACCGCTTCGGTACTGGTGCCAGCCCTCCGAGCCCCTTGGGCAATCGGCGAGAGTCTTGGTATCACTATCCCCACCCTTGTCTCCTGGACAGAGGCCAAATGGATCTGAATACGACACCGGATCCCCGCCCGCGAACCCGTACAGGTTCACCCCGCCGGCGAGCCCGATCGGATCCTGCTGCGTGAAGCGGCCGCTCTGGGGATCGTAGTACCGATTGCGCCGATAGAGCAATCCCGTCGACCCGGCCCCGTGCTCCACCAGCGAGCCGAGCCAGGTGCTCTCCACCGACGACCCCGACGGCTGGCCCAGGTACGGCGTGAAGTACGCACCCTTGCCACTCGGCCAGGCCACCGTGATCGCCGTCCCGCCGTAGATCGTGTTGTCCGCCGGCGCGCCGTTCGGGAAGAGACTGGACTCCCCCAGCCCGCGCCAGTCCTCCGTGATCACACGCGTGCCCGCACTCGTGATCACGGCCACCGGCGCGTCGATCCCCTTCACGCCGGGGGCGTGGACGTAGCCCACGGTCCCCGAGTTCGTCGGGTTGGGGGTGCCGTCGGCGGTGCGCCACTCGGCGAGGATCTGGTCGCCGGCCCACCAGGTGCGCTCGTAGTAGGAGCTGCAGACGCCGTTGACGACTGATGAGCAGAGCGGGTTGGTACCGGTGGGCGCGCCGCCGTTGGGGCGCCGGACCCGTGTCATCACGCGCCGGCCGAGTGCGTCGTAGCGGTATTCCTCCGGTATGAGCACTCGCGCGTGCAAGCGAGTGAGGTCTGAATTCGTACCCAGCTCGCCGCCGCGCTCTGCTTTACAGCGCACCTGCTGAGGAGAACGATCTGAACAACACTCCCCAACCTGTTTGGCGATTGGTTCGTGCTGTATACGCGAGCGAGGTGAGCCTCGGTGTACTGAGACCCACCTCGATGTCGTCTACTTCAGTTCACTACGACTTCAAGATCCGTGTCCTTGGGGAATCGCCGGATCTTTCCACTGTCCTCACGGAAGACTTCGACCTCCTTAATGACGCCGCCGACCACGTGGAGCAGAAAGTGAATCATCACACCGTCGACATCGGGGGCTTCCGCTTCCACCGGTATCCGTTGGTCTACGCGAGCGAGCGGCAGACTCACCGTGCTCTTGAACGCGAGCACGAGCACATCGCCGTAGTCCTGCACTTGGACGGTGCTTTGTGCCGCCTGATTACGAACTTCAGGAGCGCCGGGGAACTCAACTCCGAGGAGGCGGGCGATGACCCGTGCCTCGCCCGGCGAGGGCTCTCGCAAAATAGGGGTGGAGCTTCGCATAGCGACCTCAGGGGATGGGGTAATAGGTACCGACGTTGATTCTCCCCGGCTGCACCGTGAAGGCCCGATACTCGAGCGATTGACCATCGACAGCAATGCGGCCCCAGAAATTGCCCGTGCTACTCGCACTTCTCACCGCCCGGGTGATCTCAGCGCGAATGATGCCTTCGACCTTTCCAGCATCCAGCCGGGTACCGGTGAGGTGCCGGGCTCCATGGCCAAAGACCACCTCGACGGCAGGTGCAACTGCCGTTGCGGCTTCCCCTCCGGTCACCAGCGCCCGTATGACCTCGACGCCGCCAGTGACGGCTGCCTTGATGCCCCCTACGGCCGCGAGGGTCAACCAGGTGTTGGCTTCAGCCTTCTTCCCAGCTTCATCGAGTCGCTTACGAAACTTCCGATCGTATTCTGGACGTGACGTGTCGCAGTTCTTCCAGCCATCCTTCTTGGAGCATCCGCTCAGTCCAAACGGGTCCGAGTAGTTCACACCCCTCTATCTCGATCAGCCTCGAGTCGGTTGATCTGAGCCCCGCGCCCGCGACGGCGCCAGGTGCCACCTTGGTAGGCGACCCCCAGCCCGAGGAGCGCCTGCCATGACCCGGTCGCGCCAGCCGTCCCCGTCGTCCCCGCGCAGTTCCGTCGCCCCGAGCCGCACCCCCACGCCGACGGCCGCGCCGCCCCTGACAGCCCTCACCGCGGCCGAGAAGCGCCAGCTCGCCGTCCGCGTCAGGGCCGTCGTCGGAGTCGATGCCGGCAAGTTCACCCACACCCTCGTCGTCCGCCCCACCGGCGGCGCCGACTCGCGCCCCATCGCCTGCCCCGTCACGCGCGACGGCTTCGGGGAGACCCTCACCGCGATCCTCCACGCCGTACCTGACGCCACACCCGCCGAGATCCTCGTCGGCATCGAGTTCGCCGGCAGCTACGGCTTCACCTTCGCCCATACCCTCCACGCCGCGGGCTTCCCCGTCGTCAGCGTCCTCGCCGCCCACACCAAGAAGTGGAAGGAGGTCGCCCACAACCAGGCGCTCAAGACCGACGCCAAGGATGCCGCCGTCATCTGCGACCTCGTCGCCCAGGGGAAGTTCGTCGGCTTCGCCTTCCTCGCCACCCCCTACGCCGAGCTCCGCTACCTGGTGAGCGCCCGGGAGCACCTGACGACGCTCCGGAATGCGGCCATCACGCGCCTCACCGCCGTCCTCGACGTCGTCTTCCCGGAGTTCGCCCACCTCTTCGACGGCCTCGCCAAGCCCACGGCACTGGCGGTGCTGAAGGCGTTCCCCGGACCGGCGGCACTCCTTGCCGCCCCGAAGCGACGCGTCCTGGCCGTGATGAGCCGGGCAAGCCGTGGCCACCTGGGGGCCACACGCTACGAGGGGCTCGTTCGCGCGGCCCACCAGACGCTCGGGCTGCCCGGCGCCCAGGGCGTGCTCAAGGACGAGCTGCCGCTCATCATCGGGCGTATCGAGCTCTTCACCGCGCAGCTCGCGACCATCAAGCGGCGGATGATCGAGACGATGGCGCCGCTCCCCGAGGCGGCGGCGACGTTCCTCGGCTCCATCGGTGATCCGAGGGCGTATGCCTCCTCCGGGCAGGTCTTGAAGCTCGCCGGCCTGTCGCTCGTCGAGCACTCGAGCGGCATCACGCAGGGCCGGCGGCGGATCTCCAAGCGGGGGAAGCCGGTGCTCCGGCGGCAGGCGTTCATGTTCGCCCTCCGGAGCGTGCGGAAGGACGGGCTCTATCGCGCCGAGTTTGAGCGGCTCCTCCGGAACAACGGCGGGAAGAAGCTGCCGGCACTGACGGCGATCAGTCGGAAGGCGCTGCGGCTCATGTTCACCGTCGCGCACGAGTGCCGGCCGTACGTGCCGGCGGCCGAGTGGTCGGCGGCGGGACAGCGCAGTACCACGAGCACGAGTAGCAGCACGAGCAGCAGCACGAGCGGGGGAATGCGCCCGGCCGCGTAGCGGCGGGGAGTGCGCCATCCGTCCGGCAGGTCGGAGGTGAGAGCCCGGGTCTTCTCGAGGCGGTGTGCAGCGAGGTGCTGCGTTGCCGGCCTCCCAACTACGATGGCTCCTCCGGCCGTTGGTCTCGCTCAAGTCTCCGAGGAAGGGGTGTCGAGGGGTCCGCTCACAGAGATGATCGGTGAGCGCGCCGCCTCCTACGTCATGACAGCGTCGAGCTACGCGGACCGCGCCGGTGGATCGAAGGGCAGCGTGCTGTTTGATAACTGAAGCATCGTGGGCGACCGACGGCGGCGGGGCACCGCGGCCGGCCGCCAGCTACGGCTTTGCGCACACGCTTCGCAGGCACTTCCGACGCGCCTGTCGGACGCGCCTCCGACACTACACCCGAGGCGCTCGGCGTGCAGTTCGCAGTTCGAGCGGCCTCTCCTGGCTAAGCCGACGGCGCCCGGCACGCGTGATGCGGCGCGGGTACGGTGGATGGTCTGGACGGGTTCAGGCCCACCCCCAAGGTGCGGAGATGGGCCTGGCGTGGCTCCCGGGATCCGGTCGAGGCGCTGGCAGGATCGGCGGCCTCCAAGTTTACACGCGAGCACGCCAGCGCCCTCAGGCCGTTGCTATCGCTTCATTGCCTGAAGCGTTTCAGAGATTCGGTGTAACAACCTCAAGACCTCGGGTTTCTCCGCTCCGATGCGTATCGAGAAGTCCCAGGTATCCAGGCCGTGACAGATCTCGTTAAGCGCGTTATTGAGGATCTCAAGTTCTTCGGCGCTCAACTCTACTACAGCGCTCTCAGGTTCGATCTTCTCAGTTCGCATGCTATTGCGGAGTTAGCGTAACCCATCGAAGTAGGCGCGACCGCCCTTAGGTCTGAATACCGTTCCGAGATCCTGCGCGCGAGGATCACGAATCACGACCGTGCCGCTTGACGAATCCCAGAATGCGGTGCGCCCTCGCGACAGCGATCTGACGTCGGCTCCAGAGGCCCTTGCGACAATGTCGTCGATAAACGTGGCGAGTTGCTTCGTCGTTCGGATACCGAGTCCCTGAAACTCTCCTCGCACGAGCACGTGCTTAGCGAAGGCATGCCCTTGAGCAATGGCCGTTCCGAGTCCTGCGGCGGCTGCTTTCGCGCCGCGGATCTCAAGACCACCAAACAGCATGAAGATTGGGTCATCCAAGCCGGCCGATTCGATAGCTCCGCTGCGATACTCGCGGTGGCCGGCACTGCCCTCAGGGCAGTCAGCAAGGGTCTGACTCCTGCCATCCCCACCCTTGTCCCTCGGACAGAGGCCAAATGGATCCGAATACGACACCGGATCTCCGCCCGCGAACCCGTACACGTTCACCCCACCGGCGATCCCGATCGGGTCCTGCTGCGTGAAGCGCCCGCTCTGGGGATCGTAGTATCGATTGCGTCGATAGAGCAATCCCGCAGCACCAGCACCGTTCTCCACCAGCGAGCCGAGCCAGGTGCTCTCCACCGATGACTCCGATGGCTGGCCCAGGTACGGCGTGAAGTACGCACCCTTGCCGCTCGGCCACGCCACCGTGATCGCCGTCCCGCCGTAGATCGTGTTGTCCGCCGGCGCGCCGTTCGGGAAGAGACTGGATTCACCGAGCCCGCGCCAGTCGTCCGTGATCACCCGCGTACCCGCGCTCGCGCCGCCGGTCGTGATCACGGCCACCGGCGCATCGATCCCCTTCACACCCGGCGCGTGTACGTAGCCCACGGTCCCGGAGTTGGTCGGGTTGGGGGTGCCGTCGGCGGTGCGCCACTCGGCGAGGATCTGGTCGCCGGCCCACCAGGTGCGCTCGTAGTACGAGCTGCAGACGCCGCTCACCGTGGACGAGCAGAGCGGGTTGGTGCCGGTGGGCGCGCCGCCGTTGGGGCGTCGCACGCGGGTCATCACGCGGCGGCCGAGGGCGTCGTAGCGGTACTCCTCCCAGGCGCCGTCGCTGGTGCCGCTGCTGCCGCTGGCGTGCCAGGCGTAGCGCTGGACCACGGCCAGCCGGCCGT
>JACDJB010000372.1_pt1 | contig 50852 bp, 45 predicted proteins | sample 7454121 | NCBI WGS metagenome assembly JACDJB01 (sample SAMN14253290, study PRJNA609438) | sludge metagenome | isolation source: sludge after 25d culture with pyrite | collected 2018-12-20 | reverse complement strand
TGTGATTTGGCGCACCGCCTCGATCTTGAATTCTTCGGAAAATCGCTTTTGCATCTCGCTCGTACCCATAATAACTCCTGGTTACCCCATTATGAGGCATATGAGTGTCTAGTGGTTCCGGGTCGATTCACCCCTTCGCGTGCAATCGCCTGCAGCTGCGCTTCCCAATATTGCTGCCCCTTCGACTGTGCCATTGCGACGGACTCCTGAAAAAATGTCAGACCATAGTTTCCACAATCAAATCGCTCTTGGGAAGAATGCGGTTGATGGATCGCATACGAATCAGCGAGTAGGCTGCGTGAAGCCGTCGGCGGTTGGGTGAGCAGTGAAACCGTCCGGTGTGCCCTGCTGGCTGGCGTCCGGGGATCCGTCTTGCGGCTTGAGTGAACGATCCGGAATTTCCGGATCGTTGCCCGCCGTCGTGGCAGCCGGATGTGATGTGGCTGTGCCCATTTCCGCAGCGGCTGCGGGATCCACAGATGGGCCGTCGGGGTGAGCCACGGGTTTTAGCGCTGGTACCCGGATCCCGGCCTGGGCCAGCACCTTGCCTACATAACCATTGGCAAAGCCTCGGCGAAAATTGCCCGTGTTGTAGCAGGACAGGGCTGCCCGCAGCGCCTGCTGCTGATCCAGATGATGATGCAGCGCCCTGGCGTAGCAATCAGACAACACCGTCTGGGCGGCCGCTAGATTCTGGCAGGGATCGAAGACCGTGGTGCTGGTAAGGCCCAGCCAGTCCCAGTTGCGCACATTGATCTGGCCCAGGCCCGCATCAAAGTCGATGCCTTCGGCAATCAGCTTTTCAGCTGCCTGGCTGGCCGCTTCCAGATCGTGCGGTTGCTGTGGCAAGGCCTTGCCCTTGCGGTTCACGCCAATGGCGTACTGCCGAGCGCCGGACTCGTGGCGGATCAGCGCATCGAGCGTGACCGGGTGGATGTTGGGCGCACAGGCCAGGGCTAGGGCGGCCAGATTGGGAAGCATGAATGGCCACCCTCAAAGATTGCCTCGCTGCCTGGGGTCAGACATCGAGAAGTTCCAGTCCTGGGCCCACTGGCCGCCGTGCTCTGCATCCCAGCGGGCCTGGGCCGCCTCGTAGTCTTCGGCCTTGACCCAGCGCCCGCCCATCGTGGGGCGGCCCACATAGCGCACGGACAGTTCGTAGGTCCAGTCGTGGTCGTTGTAGGCCACGCACCAGGTCGGCAGCTGGGTCAGCGTCACTGTCTCCAGCGCGTGGACTTCGTAGACGGGCTCCTGATTGCCGGTTGCCGCATCGTAGCGATAGCCGCGCTTGCGCCATTTGTAGGCGGTGTCGGCATAGCTGCGGTTCAGGTAGTCCGCATCGCATTTGCCCGCGCCGTGCGAGATGGCCTCTACCCGCTCCGGCATGTCGGGATCGGCTGCGGCTGGGCACTGGCCCAGAAAGGACCGGCGGGCAGCAACGGTGGCACCCCAGTCCAGGCCGTGGCGGTTGAATCGCTTGATGCCGAAATAGTGCTCCAGTGATGGACTGCATTCACCAGGCCGTAGGCTGGAGGACAGGCACAGCGTGGCTTCGCAGGCTAGACGCGGGATGCCCGTCAGCAGATCGGTGGTATCGGTTGCATGGGCAGCCGGGGCCAGAGCGCAGGCGAACGCCAACGCCCCAGCCCGCAAGGCGGGAAGGGTTTGCATGGGGGATGTCTCCGGGAAAGGGGAAAGAGGGAAGAGGTCAGACCACAGGCGGGTCAGGACAGAAAGAGAGGGTCAGGACAGGTAAATTGCAACCCTGTCGCTGGTCCAGGTTGCGACGCCAGTACCGAAAAAATCAGCATCTTCAGTCCATATTGGGCAGTTCAGGGCCATGGCGCATGCCAGGATAGGCCAGTCGTTGGCATCCCGCGTGGCGATGCGGTCAAGTGCCTGGTCCCTGTAAGGTGCATAAATTTCTGCTGTCAGCGGACGGACGACGGCTTCAAGCCTATCCAGAACTTCCATCAGTGGCCCGTCTGGCATCCCGCGCTTTTGAAGCAGTGCAGGCAGGTAGGTTCTTGCATCCGCGTATGCCACGTCGGGAGCAAAGAATTGGGCGACCGTGGCGTGATCCAGAATCAATTGGCGCACCCGTGTGCCCAGGATGGCGCGAATCAAAATATTGGCGTCCAGAACAATCGTTCTTGCCTGCATCATCGCGATCCTTTTCGGCGTGCCTTTTTGTAGTCGGCGATGATGTCGTCGGCGACCACTTTGTGCTCGGCCAGCATGGTATCCAGGGCCTTGCTGGCTTGCCTCAATGCTTCTAACTCCGCAGCATCCTGGCTGCGTGTCGGGATGAAGTAGCCGACCGTTTGCCCATGACGCGTGACGGCGATGGGGTTGCCTGATGAAATGAGTTCAGCCAAGTCCGTTCGAAATTCCCGAATACCTACCTTGGTCGCTTCCATGATGGAGTCCTCCTGCATCATTTGTGAATCTATGTGTACACATTTTATCGGCTCAAGCTTGCTTTGCATAGTGAGGAAGGAGGGAGTGGGAGCAGATGATGGGGCCACCGGTGTCGGCCTTGTCAGGATGGTCCGATCAGTCGTTTCTCGGCGATTGCGATCTGTTCAGGCTTGGCCATGGCCCGCACCAGGTGAACCGTCTCGACAGCAGCCATGCGGGTATCGCGCAGCTGGCCCAGATCGGCGACGATCTGGCGCAGCAAGGTCAGTTCTTCCTGCAGGGCATCGTCAGCCACCAGACGGCGACGGATATAGTTGGACAGCGATAGTCCGGACAGGGCTGCTGCCTCGCCCAGGCGGGCAGCATGGGACGGGGTCACCCGGATGCGGATGACCTCGGATAGGGGTTCGTTCATGGTGGGGTTCCTTCAACAGAGGCGCGGAAGGCAAGGGTCGTAGCTTTATTCTGTCGGGTCTGGTCTGCGCTTGCTTGCTCAGCGCCGCACGCATTGCATACCGAGTAATGGGACGGCAATTTCGTCTTATGGCCTTGGTATTCAACTTCAATCAGGTCAATGCGCGTATCAAGTACGCCTTCTTCACAGATAGGACATAAGTATTGCATCGTCATTACCCCAGCAGCTCCGCCAGCGTGCTGGCGTGCGGGTTGTAGTACACCATCGCCATCTTCGGGTCCGTCCAGCCAAAGATCTTGCACAGGTCCGGCACCTCGACCTTGCGGGAAATCATGGTGGCGGCCGTGTGGCGACAATCATGAAACGTGAAACCACTCAAGCCTGCCCGTTCCCGGTAACGTCGGAAAAGGGTGGACAGGGTCCGGGGATCCATGCCAAACACGGAATCCCGATCCCAGCCGCGCATCTGGCGCAGCAGCCGCCTGGCCCTGGTGGACAGCGGCACATCCCGTGGCCTGCCGGATTTGGTCTGGGGCAGGTGGACGTGATCCTCGAAGACCTGATCCCACTGCATCCCAGCCAATTCCCCGGCCCGCATGCCGGTACGCAAGGCCAGCAGCATGCAGACGGCCAGCGCCTGGGCACCGGACTGCACTGCGTCCCGGTCATAGCCCATCTGGCGCAGCATGGCCCGGATCTCCTGCCATTGCAGCACACGGTCCCGGCTTTTGGAGTTCGCGGGCTTGCGAATGTCACGGCAGGGATTGTGTTCCGCCCAACCCCACTCAAGGCGGGCGGATTCGAAGACCGATGACAGGATGCAGATCTCGCGGCGCACGGAGGCGGCCGAGACCTTGTCCAGGCGGGAATCCCGAAAGTCTGCAATATCCTGGGCGGTCACGTCCCCCATGGGGGCGTTCAACGGCAAGTAGTACCCCTTCAAAGGCCGCCAGGCGGACTTGCTCCCAGTGGCCCCCGCGCTTTGTCGGAGAGATCTCTTCGGCGTAGCGGCGCAGGGCTTCCTGCAGGGTATGCAGCTGAGATGCGGGAGAGGATTACCTGGCGCGTAGTTCCCGCTCGCGGTCTGCCGCCCATTGGATGGCGTCGCGTCGATTGGGAAACAGGCCGCTGTCACGGATGTCTTGTCCGTGGACACGGATCTTGATCTGGGCGCGGTAGCCGCGAGCTGTTTTTTGAATGGATGCCATGGAATTGTCGTGGGGCCTTTTTGGGGCCTGCGGGTTAAAAAACCCGATGTCAGGCTATCAAACAATTCCAGGGTTGTCTCGTAACCCACTGATTTTGCTGATCATTGATGTTATGCTGTCAGCTGTCGCAAGATCAGTGGTGCGAACGGAGAGACTCGAACTCTCATACCTTGCGGCGCCAGAACCTAAATCTGGTGCGTCTACCAATTCCGCCACGTTCGCCCGCAAGCAAGCCAGCCATCTTAGAGCAATTGTGGCAGGGTCGCAATGCGGGGGCCGCCAAACCCCGTTTGCCGGTTTCCGTTAAAATGACCTGTTTACCTGTTCATCATTCAATCAATAGATAGGTAGGTCTCCAATGCAACCTGAGGTTGAAATCGTGTCCGGCCTGGAGCGCCGCGTGGATCTGGTCGTTCTGACGGCCGATATCGAAAAAGCCGTCCAGGCGCAATTGAAGCGGGTGGCACGTACGGCGCGCATTCAGGGCTTCCGTCCGGGTAAGGCACCCATGGCGCTGATCGAGCGCAACCACGCGCCGGGCATCCGCTACGACGTGCTCAACGAGCAGATCGGCAGCGCCCTGGAAAAAGCCATCCGCGAGGCCAACTTGCGCGTTGCGGGCACGCCGGAAATCGAGCCGCGCACGGAAGAGGCGAAAGACGGGGAAATGGTGTTCACCGCGTCCTTTGAAGTCTATCCCGAGATCGACCTTCCAGATCTGGCCGGGCTCGAAGTCAAGCGTGCGCAGGTGACGGTTGGCGATGCGGAAATCGACCGCACGTTCGAAGTGCTGCAAAAGCAGCGTGCCAGCTATGAAGCCCGCGAGGGGCGCGATGCCCAGGACGGGGATCGCGTCACGCTGGATTTCGCCGGCACGATCGACGGCGTGGCTTTTGAAGGCGGCACGGCAACGGGTTTTCCGTTCGTGCTGGGTGAAGGCCGCATGCTGCCCGAATTCGAAACCGCCGTGCGCGGCATGAAGGGGGGTGAGGAAAAGACCTTTCCGCTGGTGTTTCCGGAAGACTACGGCAGCGAGGCCGTGGCCGGCAAGACCGCCGAGTTTGCCGTCAAGGTGACCGAAGTGGCGGAAGCGGTGCTGCCCGCGCTGGATGCCGATTTCGCCCGTACCCTGGGTCAGGAAGAAGGCGACATGGACAAGCTGCGGGCCGATGTGCGCAGCAACGTCGAACGCGAGGTCAAGGCGCGTTCGCAGGCGCGCACCAAGGCCAGCGTGATGGACGCGCTGGCGGCGGCGTGCACGTTCGATGTGCCCAAGGTCTTGGTGCGTGCGGATGTCAACAGCCGGATCAAGAACATGCGCGAAGAGCTCAAGGAGCGCGGCGTGTCCGATGCCGATACCATGTCGATCGAGTCCGATGCGTTCACGCAAGATTCCGAGCGTCGCGTGCGCCTGGGTCTGCTGGTGGGCGAGCTGGTCGAGAAGGCCGGTCTGAGCCCCAAGCCCGAACAGGTCCGCGCGCGCATCGAAGAGTTCGCGCAGAATTATGAAGAACCCGATCAGGTGGTTGCCTACTATCTGAGCGAGCGCGAGCGCCGGGCCGAGATCGAAGCCATCGTGCTGGAAGACAATGTGGTCGACCACATCCTCTCCCTGGCCAAGGTGGCGGACGAGGCAGTGGCGTTCGACGAGATCATGGGAACCCGATAGTCATGTCATCACGTTTCATTGACTTCTACGCCGCCATGAACGGCGGGCACAGCGTCACGCCAAGCGGGCTGGGCTATGTGCCCATCGTCATCGAGCAGTCCGGGCGTGGCGAGCGATCCTATGACATCTACTCGCGCCTGCTGCGCGAGCGCGTGGTGTTTTTCGTTGGGCCGGTCAATGATCATTCGGCAAACCTGGTCGTGGCCCAGCTGCTGTTCCTGGAATCGGAAAACCCGGACAAGGATATTTCGCTCTACATCAATTCCCCGGGCGGCTCGGTCTATGCCGGCATGGCGATTTACGACACCATGCAGTTCGTCAAGCCCGACGTGTCCACGCTGTGCACGGGGATTGCGGCCAGCATGGGCGCGTTCCTGCTGTCCGCGGGCACCAAGGGCAAGCGCTTCGCTTTGCCTAATTCGCGCATCATGATTCACCAGCCCTCGGGAGGCGCGCAGGGCCAGGCGTCTGACATCCAGATTCAGGCGCGAGAAATTCTCCTGTTGCGTGAACGGCTTAACGGCATTCTGGCCGAAAATACCGGTCAGTCGCTGACCCGTATCGAGGAAGATACGGAACGCGATCACTTCATGTCGGCCGAAGATGCGTTATCGTATGGTCTGATAGACAAGGTTCTGGTTTCGCGCAAGGAACAGCAGGCCTGAGGCCGCTGGATGCCGGACGGCCTGCCGTGTCTTGCGCTACTGGTTTGTGGCCCATCGGCCACTGGATTTCCACCTGAGATAGCATGTCTGATATGAAAGGATCTTCCGACGAAAAGCTGCTGCATTGTTCGTTTTGCAACAAGAGCCAGCATGAAGTCCGCAAGCTGATTGCGGGCCATTCGTCGGTGTTCATCTGCGACGAATGTCTTGATCTGTGCAACGACATCATCCTCGAAGAGGAACAGGATGCGGCCCGCGAGGCGGTCCGCGATGATTTGCCCACGCCCGAAGAGATCAAGAGTTTTCTCGACGGCTACGTCATCGGCCAGGACAAACCCAAGCGCACGCTCGCGGTGGCCGTATACAACCACTACAAGCGTTTGCGCCATGGCGAGATCCGGGGCGATGATGTCGAGCTGACCAAAAGCAATATCCTGCTGATCGGGCCCACGGGCTCGGGCAAGACTTTGCTCGCACAGACGCTGGCGCGCATGCTCGACGTACCGTTCGTGATGGCGGATGCCACGACGCTCACGGAAGCGGGCTATGTCGGTGAAGATGTCGAGAACATCATCCAAAAGCTGCTGCAGAGCTGCGATTACGATGTCGAGCGCGCCCAGCGCGCCATCGTGTACATCGACGAGATCGACAAGATCTCGCGCAAGGCCGACAATCCGTCCATCACGCGCGATGTTTCGGGCGAAGGGGTGCAGCAGGCGCTGCTCAAGCTCATCGAAGGTACGGTGGCTTCCGTGCCGCCCCAGGGGGGGCGCAAGCACCCGAACCAGGATTTCGTCCAGATCGACACCACCAACATCCTGTTCATCGTCGGTGGGGCGTTCGATGGGCTGGAAAAAGTCATCCAGAATCGTACCGAGAAATCCGGCATCGGTTTTTCCGCTGCGGTACACGCCCGCTCCGAGCGCGCGGCGGCGGAGCTGTTCACCGAGGTCGAACCCGAAGATCTGATCAAGTTCGGCCTGATTCCCGAGCTGGTGGGGCGTCTGCCCGTGATTGCCACGCTGGAAGAGCTGAAGGAATCGGTGCTGGTGCGCATTCTTACCGAGCCGCGCAACGCACTGGTCAAGCAGTTCCAGAAGCTGTTCGAGATGGAAAGCATAGAGCTCGAGGTCACGCCCGAGGCGCTGGCCGCCATCGCGCAGGCGGCCATCCGGCGCCGCACCGGGGCGCGCGGCCTGCGCTCCATCCTCGAGCAGACCCTGCTCGACACCATGTACGAGCTGCCTTCACGCTCGGATGTGGTGCGCGTCATCCTCGATGATGCCGCCGTGACCGGCCAAGGCAAGCCCCAGCTGGTGCTCAAGGAAGGCCGGGGCACGCGCAAGAAACTCAGCGGGGCCGCAGCCTGAATTCCTGCGTTGGGGCGGGGCGCGCAAACGCGCGGGCATGCAGACTTGAAATCGGCGCAGATCGCCGCAATATACACTGGCAGTAGTGACCGGCGCCGTGTTGCCACGGCAGCCGGGCCACAATGCAACTAGAGGAATTGATTATGTCTGCAAGCCAGATCCTTTCAGCCGAGCCCATGACGATGCCGCTGTTGCCCCTGCGCGACGTGGTGGTGTTTCCGCACATGGTGCTCCCCCTGTTCGTGGGCCGTCCGCGCTCCATCAAGGCGCTCGAGCTGGCCATGGAACAGGGCAACAACATCATGCTGGTTGCCCAGAAGTCGGCCGGCAAGGATGATCCCAGTCCCGAAGACTTGTACGAGATTGGCTGTGCGGCCAATATCCTGCAGTTGCTCAAGCTGCCCGATGGTACCGTCAAGGTGCTGGTCGAAGGCGCGCAGCGCGCGCGCCTGGTCGAGGTCGCCGAGCACGATACGCACTTCACGGGTCGCGTGGTGGCCGTGCCGACCGAAGCCGGCGGCGAAGCCGAGGCCGAAGCTCTGCGGCGCACTGTGGTGGCGCAGTTCGAGCAATACGTCAAGCTGAACAAGAAGATTCCGCAAGAGATCCTGACCTCACTGGTCGCCATCGACGATGCGGGTCGCCTGGCCGACACCATCGCCGCCCACCTGCCGCTCAAGCTCGAGCAAAAGCAGCGCATGCTCGAGATCGTCGGCGTCGCGCCGCGCCTGGAACAGTTGCTCAGCCAGCTCGAATCTGAAATCGACATCCTCCAGGTCGAGAAGCGCATTCGCGGTCGGGTCAAGAAGCAGATGGAGAAAAGCCAGCGCGACTACTACCTGAACGAGCAGGTCAAGGCCATCCAGAAAGAGCTTGGCGAAGGCGAAGAGGGCGCGGATATCGAAGAGCTCGAGAAGAAGATTGCTTCGGCGCGCATGTCCAAGGAAGCGCGCAAGAAGGCGGATTCCGAGCTCAAGAAGCTGCGCCTGATGTCGCCCATGTCGGCCGAGGCCACGGTGGTGCGCAACTACATCGACACTCTTATCGGCCTGCCGTGGCACAAGAAAAGCCGCGTGAACCATTCCATCACCAATGCCGAGAAAGTCCTCGACGATGACCACTATGGTCTGGAGAAGGTCAAGGAGCGCATCATCGAGTACCTGGCCATCCAGCAGCGTGTGGACAAGCTCAAGGCGCCCATCCTCTGCCTGGTAGGGCCGCCCGGGGTGGGCAAGACCTCGCTGGGCCAGTCCATCGCCAGGGCCACGAACCGCAAGTTCGTGCGCATGGCGCTGGGCGGCGTGCGCGACGAGGCGGAAATCCGTGGCCATCGCCGTACCTATATCGGTTCCATGCCCGGCAAGATTCTGCAGAACATGAACAAGGTTGGGGTGCGTAATCCGCTGTTCTTGCTGGATGAGATCGACAAGATGGGTGCGGATTTTCGCGGCGATCCTTCCTCGGCGCTGCTCGAGGTGCTCGATCCCGAGCAAAATCATACCTTCCAGGATCACTACATCGAGGTGGATTTCGATCTGTCCGATGTCATGTTCGTGGCTACCAGCAACACGCTCAACATCCCGCCGGCGCTGCTCGATCGCATGGAAGTGATCCGCCTGTCCGGCTACACGGAAGACGAGAAGCTGCGCATTGCCTTCGACCATCTGCTGCCCAAGCTGATGAAGAACAACGGCGTGCGCAACGGTGAAATGCAACTCGAGGAATCGGCCGTGCGCGACATCGTGCGTTACTACACGCGCGAAGCCGGCGTGCGCTCGCTGGAGCGGGAGATCAGCAAAATCTGCCGCAAGGTGGTGCGCCAGATCCTGGTCAGCCAGCCGGAAGGCGAGGCCGGACGCGACAAGGCAACCAAGGCGGGCAAGGCACCAGTGCGCGAGCCCATCGCCGTCACGTCAGAGAACCTGGGCGATTTCCTGGGCGTGCGCCGCTACAGTTTCGGACTGGCGGAAAAGGAAAACAAGGTCGGGCAAGTAACCGGCCTGGCCTGGACCGAAGTGGGCGGCGATCTGCTGACCATCGAGGTGGCCGACATGCCGGGCAAGGGCGCCATTCTGCGCACCGGCTCGCTGGGCGACGTGATGAAGGAATCCGTCGAGGCTGCCCGGACCGTCGTGCGCGCGCGCGCCCAGAAGTGGGGCATTGCGCACACCATGTTTGAAAAGCGCGACCTGCACGTGCACTTTCCGGAAGGCGCCACGCCCAAGGACGGGCCTTCAGCGGGCATCGCCATCATCACGGCCATGGTCTCGGCCCTAACGGGCATCCCGGCGCGCGCCGACGTGGCCATGACGGGCGAGATCACGCTGCGCGGTGAAGTGCTGCCCATCGGCGGGCTGAAGGAAAAGCTGCTGGCCGCGCATCGGGGCGGCATCAAGACGGTGCTGATTCCGGAAGAAAACGTGAAGGACCTTGCGGAAATTCCGGACAACGTCAAGAACCACCTCGACATCGTTCCCGTGCGCTGGATAGATCGCGTGCTCGAGATGGCCCTGCAGTCGATGCCGGAGCCCTTGTCGGACGAGGAAGTGGCGCGGCTGGCCGCAGAAGCGCTGGCAGCCAGCAAACGCGTGGGCGAAGGCTCGGGAGAAGTGACGCGCCATTGATGCAGTACAGGGCACGCCCCTTGCGGGGCGTGCACGTCTTGCGCTGCGATCAGAGGGCTTGGCCGCGGATCAGGCCGACGGCCAGCCCTTCGATGGCGAATGCGTCTTCCGGGCCCACGGTAATGGGCGAGAAATCAGGATTTTCAGGCAGCAGCTGCAGCTGCCCCTTACCCATGGACAGGCGCTTGACGGTGACCTCGTCGCCCAGGCGTGCCACGATGATTTGCCCGTGCCGGGCTTCCGGCGTTTTATGCACGGCGAGCAGATCGCCATCCAGGATGCCGGCATCGCGCATGCTGGCACCCCTGACGCGCAGCAGATAATCCGGCGTGCGCGCAAACAGGGATGGTTGAACCTGTACTTCCGCTTCGATATGCTCGGCCGCAAGGATGGGATTTCCGGCCGCCACGCGCCCGACCAGTGGGAGCGTGAAGTGGCTTTTGGGCGATGAAGCGCTTTGCGGTACGCACAGACGGATGCCGCGCGACGCCCCCGGCGTGAGCGTGATGGCGCCTTTACGGGCCAGCGCACGCAGATGGTCTTCAGCCGCATTGGCAGAACGAAAGCCCAGCGCCTGCGCGATTTCAGCGCGCGTGGGTGGAAAGCCGCTGCGCTGGATTTCGCTGCGGATCAGGTCGAGTACCTGTTGCTGGCGCGACGTGAGTGCGGTGGACATGATTCAGGCTGTATGGATGTACAGCCTGTATTGTCAAGCATTCATGCCGGAAAATCAAGCCCCGGCGCCAGCTTCGGGCATCAGGCGATGACCTGGGCGATGGCCTCGGCAACGACGTCGATGTTCTGGCTGTTCAGCGAGGCCACGCAGATGCGACCCGTGCCCACAGCGTAGATGCCATGCGCTTCGCGCAGGCGCTCGACCTGCTCGCGATTCAGGCCCGAGTACGAGAACATGCCGCGCTGCTTGAGGATGAAGCTGAAATCCTGCTTCGCGCCATGTTCGGCCAGCTTGCGCACGAGCTGCTCGCGCATGGCCAGGATGCGTTGGCGCATCTCTGCGAGCTCTTTTTCCCAGAGTGCATACAGCGTCGGGTCGCCCAGGATGGTGGCGACGATGCGCGCGCCGTGGATGGGTGGGTTGGAGTAGTTGGTGCGGATGACGCGCTTGAGCTGGCTGAGCACGCGCTCGGACTCGTCCCGGGAGGATGACAGCAGGGTCAGTGCGCCCACACGCTCGCCATACAGCGAGAAGGACTTGGAGAACGAAGAGCTGATCAGCATGGTGATGTCCATGCCGGCAAACAGGCGCACCACGGCAGCATCGGCCTCGAGGCCATCGCCGAAGCCCTGGTAGGCGATGTCCAGGAAAGGCAGTAGTTCGCGCTCCTTGACCACGGCCGCGATCTGTTGCCATTGTTCCGGCGTGGGATCCACCCCGGTGGGATTGTGGCAGCAGGCATGCAGGACCACGATGGTCTCGCGCGGCAGGCTTTGCAGGCAGGCCAGCATGCCGGCCAGATCGAAGCCGCGCGTGGCGCCATCGTAATAAGGATAAGTATCGACCTGAAAGCCGGCGCGCTCGAACAGCGCGCGGTGGTTTTCCCAGCTGGGGTCGCTGATGACGACATGCGAATCCGGCAGCAGGCGGCGCAGGAAATCGGCCCCCAGCTTGAGAGCGCCCGTGCCGCCCAGCGACTGCGCGGTGAGCAGGCGCCCGCTCTCGAGCAGCGCCGTATTTTTGCCGAACAGCAGTTTCTGCACGCCCTGGTTGTAGCCGGCAATTCCTTCCATGGGCAGATAGCCGCGCGCCGCGCCGGCTTCGACCATGGCCAGCTCGGCCTTGTGAACGGCCTCGAGCAAGGGCAGACGGCCCTGGTCATCGTGGTAGACGCCGGCGCCCAGGTTGACCTTGTTGTCGCGGGGGTCGGCATTGAATTGTTCGTTGAGGCCAAGAATGGGGTCGCGCGGGGCGAGTTCGACGGAATGGAAGGGAGAATTCATGGGAGGGAGGATGCGTTTGAAAAGAGTGGGCGCGTGCATAGGCACTGCGAGAGCGTGATAAATGTGATAATAAGGGGTTTACCCTGATTGTGTCCAGCAAGAACGGTTGTTGCCCATGAATGCACCCAGTCCCGGATTCGTTTCCTGGCCGCAAAGCCCTTTCCAGCTTTATCAGCCCTACCCGCCGGCAGGAGACCAGCCTACCGCCATCACGGCGCTGGTCCAGGGGCTGGAAGACGGCCTCATGTGCCAGACGCTGCTGGGGGTGACGGGCTCGGGCAAGACTTTCACCATGGCCAACGTGATCGCACGCACGGGGCGGCCCACGCTGGTGCTTGCGCCCAACAAGACGCTGGCGGCGCAGCTATATGCGGAAATGCGCGAATTCTTTCCCAACAATGCCGTGGAGTATTTCGTTTCCTACTACGATTACTACCAGCCGGAAGCCTACGTCGCTGCGCGCGATCTTTTCATCGAAAAGGATTCGTCCATCAACGAGCACATCGAACAGATGCGGCTCTCGGCGACCAAGAGCCTGCTGGAACGGCGCGACACCATCATCGTCGCGTCCGTGTCCTGCATCTACGGGATCGGCAATCCGGCGGACTACCACGCCATGGTGTTGACGCTGCGCAAGGGCGATGTCATCGCGCGCCAGGAGGTGCTGGCGCGGCTGGTCGCCATGCAATACGAGCGCAATGATACGGATTTCACGCGCGGCACTTTCCGGGCGCGGGGCGAAGTGATCGACGTCTTTCCGGCCGAACACGCGGAGCTGGCGCTGCGCATCACCCTGTTCGACGACGAGATCGAATCCTTGCAGACCTTCGATCCGCTCACCGGCAGCGTGCAGCAGGATCTGCTGCGCTTCACCGTGTTCCCGGGCTCGCACTACGTGACGCCGCGCGACACCGTGTTGCGCGCCATGGAGACCATCAAGGCGGAACTGCGCGAGCGGGTGGCGGAGCTGGTCGCGCACGGGCGCCTGGTCGAAGCGCAGCGCTTGGAACAGCGCACCCGTTTCGACCTGGAAATGCTGCAGGAACTGGGGTTTTGCAAAGGCATCGAGAATTATTCGCGCCATTTTTCCGGCGCGGCGCCGGGCGAACCGCCGCCAACCTTGATCGATTACCTGCCGCCGGACGCCCTCATGTTCATCGATGAGAGCCACGTCACCATGGGCCAGCTGGGCGGCATGTATCGGGGCGACCGTGCGCGCAAGGAAACGCTGGTGCAATATGGCTTTCGCCTGCCTTCGGCGCTCGACAATCGCCCCCTGAAGCTGGAAGAGTTCGAGCAGCGCATGCGTCAATGCATCTTCATTTCGGCCACCCCCGCGCAGTATGAAGAAGCACATTCCGACCAGGTCGTGCAGCAGGTCGTGCGACCCACCGGCCTGGTCGACCCGCAGGTGGAAGTCCGGCCGGCGGGCACACAGGTGGACGATCTGCTCGGGGAAATCAAGCAACGCGTCGCCGTCGCAGAACGCGTGCTGGTGACCACGCTGACCAAGCGCATGGCCGAAGACCTGACGGACTACCTGGCCGAGAATGGCGTTCGCGTGCGCTACCTGCATTCGGATATCGATACCGTAGAGCGCGTGGAGATCATCCGCGATCTGCGCCTGGGTCAGTTCGACGTGCTGGTGGGGATCAACCTGCTGCGCGAAGGGCTGGACATCCCGGAGGTGTCGCTGGTCGCCATCCTGGATGCGGACAAGGAAGGCTTTCTGCGCTCCGAGCGCAGCCTGATCCAGACCATCGGCCGGGCGGCGCGCAACCTGAACGGCCACGCCATCCTGTATGCCGACGTGATCACGGATTCCATGGCGCGGGCGATGGGGGAGACCGCAAGGCGGCGCGAGCGTCAGCAAGCCTTCAATGCCGAGCACGGCATCACGGCACGGGGCGTGAGCAAGGCGGTGCGCGAACTGATCGACGGCGTCTATGCGCCCTCCGCCAGGCCGGCGCCGGAAGAAGGCTTTGACCACGATCTGCTGACGGACGAGAAGGCGCTCGCGCGCGAGATCCGGCGTCTGGAAAAAGCGATGATGGATCATGCCCGCAATCTGGAGTTCGAGCAGGCGGCGGCGACGCGCGACCGGCTTCAGCAATTGCGCGAGAAAGCCTTCATGTCGTGATGTCGCAAAAAAGTTACAGGATTTGCGCTGGTTTTTGCAGTGCGTTCAAAAAAAAAGCCAAAATTGTATCAGCTATCCGAAATCTCTTGCTTTCTTGCGGGTTTTCCCGCACACTCTTGCTTCATGAACAAAGTACTTTTCGTCTCCATGGGTAATCTCTGCCGCTCTCCCAGCGCAGAAGGCGTGTTCCGCAGTCTCATCGACGAAGCGGGGCTTTCTGAACTGGTGATGGTGGATTCCGCTGGCACCCACAGCTTTCACATTGGCGAGGCGCCCGATGTCCGCGCCCAGCAGGCGGCACGCAAGCGCGGCTATGACCTGTCCGGCATCCGGGTGCGCCAGGTCACGGCGGATGACTTCCGCGAGTTCGACCTGATCCTGGCCATGGACTGGGAAAATCTGTCTGCCCTGCAGCAGATGTGCCCCAAGCTCTACCGGCACAAGCTCATGCTCCTGATGCGTTTCTCGAACGAATTCGAAGAAGCCACCGTACCGGATCCCTATTACGGCAGTCCGGAAGGCTTCGGCAAAATGCTCGATTACATCGAAGACGCCTGTCAGGGCGTGTTCGAGCAGGTGCGCAAGCGCGTGACGCAATACCAGGCCGCCTGATCCCCTGAACCATTCAACCACACCCCGGGCTCTTGCGGGCTCCGGGGTGTTTTCATGTGCGCCCGCAAACCCGTGCGCCTTGCGCAAACATCCCTTGTCACGCATGGGTTGCGGGTGTCTTTCTGCTATACTTGACTTGTTTAGTCGGGTATAGGTCCGACCGTCTCGCCGGCAGCCCGTCGCCATTGCCTGTCACCGCCATCATCTGGCAAGGAGACTATCATGCGCTTGACTACCAAAGGGCGTTTTGCCGTGACTGCCATGATCGATCTGGGTCTGCGTCAACACAGCGGGCCCATCACTCTGGCCACCATCAGCGAGCGTCAGAACATCTCTCTTTCCTATCTGGAGCAGCTCTTTGGCAAGCTGCGCCGCCACGAGCTGGTGACCAGCGTGCGCGGCCCCGGTGGCGGCTATACGCTGGGGCGCCTGGCGCGTCACATCACGGTGGCCGACATCGTGCTTGCGGTCGACGAACCGCTGGATTCCACGCAGTGCGGTGGCCTGGGCAACTGCAATGTTGGACGCAACGGCCGCAGCGGCACCTGCATGACGCACGAACTGTGGTCAGCCCTGAACCGCAAGGTGGTAGACTTTCTGGATTCCGTCGCCCTGCAGGATTTGATCGACCGCGAGCGTATGCGCCTGCTTGAAGAGGCGAACAAGACCCATCGGGTCACGGTAAGGCCGGGCCCGGTGGCCAAGGCCTCGCCCATGTCCGTTTAAGCCGGGCGCGGCCGCAATCTCTTTCATTACGGATTTTTCTTGATGAATTCTTCGTCTTCGATGCCGGTGTATCTCGACAATGCCGCGACCACGCCGGTCGACCCGGCCGTGCTGGACAGCATGCTGCCCTGGCTGGGCGCACGCTACGGCAATCCGGCATCCAGCAGCCATGCCTACGGCTGGGATGCCGAGGAAGCGGTGGAGCAGGCCAGGGCACAGCTTGCCGCCCTGGTGGGCGCGCAGGCGCGCGAGATCGTCTGGACTTCCGGTGCCACGGAATCAGATAATCTGGCGATCAAGGGTGCGGCCTGGGCCAATGCGGCGCGTGGGCGCCACATCATCACCGTCTGCACCGAGCACAAGGCCGTGCTGGATACCTGTCACGAACTCGAGCGCCTGGGTTTCGAGCTCACGGTGCTGAAGGTGCAGCCCGATGGCCTGGTGGCGCCGGAGGACTTTCGCGCCGCCCTGCGTGCGGACACCATCCTGGCGTCCGTCATGCACGTCAACAATGAAATCGGCGTGATCCAGGACATCGCGGCCCTGGGGCAGCTGTGTCGCGAGCGCGGCGTGCTGTTTCATGTCGATGCCGCGCAGTCGGCCGGCAAGCTGCCCATCGACCTGCGCCATCTGCCGGTGGACCTGATGTCATTCTCGGGCCACAAGGTGTATGGCCCCAAGGGGATTGGCGCCCTGTACGTGCGGCGCGATCCCGCCGTGCGGGTGGCCGCACAAATGCACGGCGGCGGCCATGAGCGCGGCCTGCGCTCGGGTACCCTGCCCACGCATCAGATCGTGGGTATGGGTACGGCGTTCGCGCTCGCGGGCGAGCAGTTGGCTGCGGAACACACGCGCCTCCAGGCTTTGCAGGCGCGCTTGTGGCAGGCTTTGTCCGGCCTGGACGGCATCGTTCTGAACGGCAGTCGCAGCCAGCGCATTCCGCACAACCTGAACATCAGTGTGGACGGCATCGAGGGCGATGCCCTGATGCTGGCGCTCGAAGGCCTGGCGGTGTCCAGCGGCTCGGCCTGCACGTCCGCCAGCCTGGCGCCGTCCTACGTGCTCAAGGCGCTCGGCCGATCCGATGCGCTGGCGCATGCGTCCCTGCGCATCAGTCTGGGGCGTTTCACGACGGCGGCCGACATCGACACCGCAGCGGCCATTCTGTGTACTCAGATCGCCCGCTTGCGCGCGCTTTCGCCGGCGTGGGTGGCGTGATGGCGCGCGCGCAGCACGGCGCCCAGATGCTGGACCACTTTCGCCATCCCCGTCATGTGGGCGCCTTCGATGGTGTACAACAAAGTAGCGTCCAAGGTAGCGAACCCGCGCGCGTCTACTGCGGGCAGGCGGGGGCGGTGCAGGAAGGCGGGCTGGTGCAGATCCAGCTGCTGGGCACGGCGGCGGGCAGGGTGTGCGAAGCGCGCTTCAAGGCGTATGGCGGCCCGGAAACCATCGCAGCCGCGTCCTGGGCCAGCGAATGGCTGACGGGCAAGTCGCGGCAGCAGGCGGCGGCGCTGTCGGGCGAAATGATATCATCGGCACTGCAGTTGCCGGCCGCAAAGGTGTATTGTGCGCTGCTGGTCGAAGACGCAGCGCACGCGGCCCTGGCCGAGTTTCAGTCTGAACAGGAGTGAATCAGTCATGACGATCACATTGACCCAGCAGGCGGCGGACCACATCAGCCGTCACCTGGAAAAGCGCGGCAAGGGTCTGGGCCTGCGCCTCGGCGTGCGCCCCACGGGGTGCTCGGGCCTGGCCTACAAGCTGGAATACGTCGATGCGCCCAACAGCGATGATCAGATCGTCGAACAGCGCGGCGTGCGCGTCTTCATCGATCCCAAGAGCCTGCCGTTCGTCGAGGGCACGCAAATGGATTATGCGCGCGACGGCCTGAACGCCGGCTTCCGTTTCAGCAATCCCAACGAAAAAGCCTCCTGCGGCTGCGGAGAATCCTTTACGGTTTAAGCCCGTCCGCGCTCAGTCTTCCGGGCGCAAATGGGGAAACAGGATCACGTCGCGAATGCTGGCGCTGTCGCTGAACAGCATGATGAGCCGGTCGATGCCGATGCCGCAGCCGCCAGTGGGCGGCATGCCGTATTCCAGCGCCCGGATGTAGTCGGCATCGTAATACATGGCCTCCTCGTCGCCGGCATCCTTGGCCTGAACCTGGCGCAGAAAGCGTTGCGCCTGATCTTCCGGGTCGTTCAGCTCGGAAAAGCCGTTGGCGATTTCGCGCCCGGTAATGAAAAGCTCGAAGCGCTCGGTGATGCCTTCCACGGTATCCGAGGCGCGCGCCAGCGGCGAGACTTCCGCCGGGTAATCCACGATGAAGGTGGGCGCCCAGAGCTGGCTTTCCGCCGTTTCCTCGAATAAAGTCAGTTGCAACGCACCCAGCCCGGCGCTCGCCAGGGCTGGGGCATCGGTATCCACGCCCAGGCGCCGCAATTCGGTGCGCAGAAAGGCGCTGTCGGCCAGCTGGGCTTCCTTGTAGTGCGGCGCATGGCGCAGAATCGCCCCGGTAATGGTCAGGCGCTCGAACGGCTGGCCCAGATCCAGGCTGCGCCCCTGGTATTGCAGCAGGGTGCTGCCACAGCTGGCCAAGGCAGCCGCGCGCAGCAGGCTTTCGGTGAAGTCCATCAGCCAGTGGTAGTCTGTATAGGCCGCATAGAATTCCATCATGGTGAATTCGGGATTGTGGCGCGGACTCAGGCCTTCGTTGCGGAAATTGCGGTTGATTTCAAAGACGCGTTCCAGGCCGCCCACGATCAGGCGCTTCAGATACAGCTCGGGCGCAATGCGCAAATACATGTCCATGTCCAGCGCGTTGTGGTGCGTCACGAAGGGCCGCGCGCTGGCACCGCCGGGAATGGGGTGCAGCATGGGGGTTTCGACTTCAAGAAAGCCGGCCTCGAGCATGAGGCGACGGATATGGCCGATGGCCTTGCTGCGCAACAACATGGTGTTGCGCGTGGATTCGTTCATGACCAGATCGACATAGCGCTGCCGGTAGCGCATTTCTTGATCAGCCAGACCGTGGAACTTGTCCGGCAGGGGACGCAAGGCCTTGGCGAGCAGGCGGATGCGCTGCACGCGCAGGGACAGCTCGCCGCGCCGGGTCTTGAAAACCACGCCTTCTACGCCGAGGATATCGCCGATGTCCCAGGTTCTGAACTCGGCATACGCGGCATCGCCCAGACTCGCCTTGTCCAGGTAGATCTGGATGCGTCCCTGGGCATCTTGCAGCGTGGCGAAACTGGCCTTGCCCATGACGCGCTTGAGCATCATGCGCCCGGCGATGCGCGCCTGTCGGCCGAGCTGCTCCAGGGCCGGCTCATCGAGTGCGTCGTACTGCGCATGCAGCGCGGCGGAATGGTCGTCGGGCTGGAAATCGTTGGGGTAGGCCGGACCGGCCTCGCGCAGGCGGGTCAGCTTTTCGCGCCGCTCGGCGATCAGGCGGTTTTCTTCAGTGGCGGCCGTCGTCGCGGCTGCGCCGGCAGAAGGTGTGGTCATGCGTAAACTCAGGAATAGTGTCGGATGTCGTCGATGACGGTGGTGCCGAAATCGTCGCGTTCGGCGTAGGCGATGATGCGTTCAGCCGTGCCGGCGGCCGGTGCCAGTTCGCCGCGTTCATGCAATTCGATGAAGCGCGCGCGGCCGGGGAAGGCGGCAAGGTCGGCGGCGCGGATATCGGCCTGCATGCCCGTGTCGACGACACCGGGTGCCAGCGCCACGATGGGAACGTCGGGATGCTCCAGCGCCAGCACGCGGCTGTGGAAGTCCAGCGCGGCCTTGGCCGCGCCGTAGACGCCCCAGCCGGCAACGGGATTGCGCCCGGCGCCCGACGAGATGTTGAGGATGCGGCAGGCAAGCCCATGCTCACGGCAGGCGGTGAGCACGGCGGCGCACACCTGCATCACACTGCCCACGTTCAGCGCCAGCGCGGCGGCGATGGCCTGGCCGTCCTGCAGGTCGGCTGTGTTGGCTACGGGCTGGACGCTTCCGGCGTTGTTGATGAGCAGGCAGCGTTGCCGTTCGGGCGTGATGGCGGCGGCGAGCGCCGCGCAGGCGCGTGCCGTGGCTGCGGAGTCGGCCAGATCGGCCGGAATGAAATGGTAGTGGCTGCCGTGTTCCTGCGCGAGCGCGGCCAGGCCGGGATTGTCGTTGCGCGCCAGCGCGACGACGGTGGCGCCGCGCTTCAGGCACACCTGTGCCATGGCTTCGCCCAGCCCGCGCGAGGCCCCGCTGATGATGACCAGTGTGGATGCATTCATGTCAGATTCCCTGCTTCAGACTGGCCTGGATGAAAGGATCCAGATCCCCGTCAAGCACTTTTTGCGTATTCGATATTTCCACGTTGGTACGCAAATCCTTGATGCGGCTTTGATCCAGCACGTAGGAGCGGATCTGGTGCCCCCAGCCCACGTCCGTCTTGGAGTCTTCCAGCTTTTGGTGTTCGGCCTGACGCTGGCGCATTTCCAGCTCGTACAGCCGGGATCGCAGCATCTGCATGGCTTCGGCGCGATTGCGGTGTTGCGAGCGATCGTTCTGGCACTGCACCACGATGCCGGTGGGCTCGTGCGTGATGCGTACGGCCGAATCCGTCTTGTTGACGTGCTGGCCACCGGCGCCGCTGGCGCGGTAGGTATCGACGCGCAGGTCGGCCGGATTGATGTCGATCTCGAAGGAATCATCGACTTCCGGGTAGACGAACACACTGGCGAACGAGGTGTGCCGGCCGTGGTTGGAATCGAAAGGGCTTTTACGCACCAGGCGGTGGATGCCGGTTTCGGTGCGCAGCAGGCCGAAGGCGTATTCCCCTTCGACGCGGATGGTGGCCGACTTGATGCCGGCGACTTCCCCGGGGGATTCCTCCAGCACCTCGGTCTTGAACTCTTTGTGCTCGGCGTAGCGCAGGTACTGGCGCAGCAGCATGGACGCCCAGTCCTGGGCCTCTGTACCACCGGCGCCCGCCTGGATATCGACGAAGCAGTTGAGCGCGTCCGCCGGATTGGAGAACATGCGCCGGAACTCCAGCGTCTCGAGCGATTCGCCCAGCGGGTCGAGATCCAGGGCGACGGCGCGAAAGGTGGCTTCGTCGTCATCGAGTGCGGCCAGCTCGAGCAGTTCGTGCGCATCGCGCAGGCCCGTGTCCAGCGCGTCCAGTGTATGGACGACGTTTTCCAGGCTTTTTTTCTCACGGCCCAGCTCTTGGGCTTTTTCCGGCGCTTGCCAGACGTCGGGATTTTCCAGCTCGGCATTCACCACGAGGAGGCGTTCGGCGCGATCCTCGTAGTCAAAGATACCTCCGTAGGGCCTGTTGCCGTTCCTGGTAGTCTTCCAGGCGTGCAATGATCTGGTTGTGAAATTCTGAATCCATGATACGTGTCCGAAATGTTGTGCGGCAGCGACCCGGCCGGCCTGTCACGAGAGCAGGTCGGGCAACCACAATGATATCTGGGGAACATAGGTGATCAGCAGCAGGTACAGCAGCAGCACGAACAGCCAGGGGACTGCCGCCCGGATCACGCCGCCAATCGACAGGCTGGTGATGCCCGCCGTGACGAACAGGTTCAGCCCTATGGGCGGTGTGATCATGCCGATTTCCAGGTTCACGACGATAAGTATACCCAGATGCACGGGGTCTATGCCCAGCTGCGTGGCAATCGGAAACAGGATGGGCGCCAGGATGAGGATGATGGCCGTGGGTTCCATGAAGGCGCCGGCGATCAGCAGGAGCACGTTGACGACGATCAGGAATTGCCAGGGCAGCATGTCCATGGCCACGATCTGTTCCGCGATCATCTGCGGGATGCGTTCCGTGGTCAGGACGTGCGCGAACAGCATGGCGTTGGCGATGATGAACATCAGCATGACCGTGATGCGCGCCGCGTCGATGAGCACTTCAGGCACCTGAGTGATGCGGATGTCGCGATAGACGAACACGGCGACGAAGAAGGCGTAGACCGCCGAGACCGCGGCGGCCTCGGTCGGCGTGAAGACCCCGCCGTAGATACCGCCCAGGATGATGACGATGAGCAGCAGGCCCCAGATGGAGTTGCGCCCCGCCGTGGCGATTTCACCGAGGCTGGCCTTTTTCTGGCGCGGCATGTCCTTGATGCGGGCGACGATGTAGATCACCAGCATCAGCATCAGGCCAAGGAGCGTGCCCGGCACGACGCCCGCCATGAACAGCCGGCCCACGGAGGTTTCCGTAACCGCGCCGTAGACGACCAGCACGATGGAGGGCGGAATGAGAATGCCCAGGGTGCCGGCGTTGCAGACTACGCCTGCGGCAAAGCCTTCGGTATAGCCGGCGCGCACCATGCCGGCGATGACGATGGAGCCCACGGCCACCACGGTGGCGGGGGAGGAGCCGGAAACGGCTGCGAACAGGACGCAGGCCAGCACGGAGGCGATCGCCAGGCCGCCGTGCAGGTGGCCCACCGCAGCGTTGGCGAAGCGGATCATGCGCCGCGCCACCCCGCCGGTGGTCATGAAGGAGCCGGCGAGGATGAAGAACGGGATGGCCATCAGTGTGAAATGCTCGGATGTTTCGTACATCTTGAGCACCAGCGAGGCGAGCGAATCGTGGGAAAACAGCAGGATGGTGGTAAGCGAGGACAGGCCCAGCGCGACGGCGACGGGCATGCCCATGAACATCAGCACGAACAGCAGGACGAACAGAGTGATGGTGGTCATGGCTGATCCTCGTGGGCGGCCGCATCGGCATCCGCGCTGTACTTGAGGGCGTCGGCAGCCTCGTCACCGAGCAGGTGCGCCTGGCGTCCGCGCAGCAGGGCGATCAGCACTTCCAGGAAGCGGAACATCATCAGGGCGAAACCAATGGGCAGCACCAGTCGCGGGATCCATTGTTGCACCGGCAGGTCCTGCGCGAGAATGCCGATCTGCTTCATGCGATCGACGTAGACCCAACTGCCCGTGAAGACGATGGCCCCATAGACCAGGCACAGCAGGGTGGCCAGAATGGTGACCCCGTGCGCGAGGCGGGCGGGCAGGATTTTGACGAAGGCATCCACGCCGATATGCGCGCCCACGCGGATCCCGTAGGAAATGCCCAGGAAGATCAGCCCAGCGAAGACGTAGGTCGACAGCTCGAGCGCCCACGAGAAGCTGTAGTTGAAGACGTAACGGGCAACCACCTGCATGAAGGTGATCAGCGTCATGGCCGCCAGCAGGAAGGCAATGAGCCATTCCTCCAGCCGGCCGATCCAGTTGGATTTCATGGTGCTGTTATCCCACAGGAAGAGAATGAACAGCGGGGCGGCAGGTGCACGGCCGCCCCGCACTGCCCGCGCCAGGGCGGGCAGCTTCCGGGTGATGTATCAGGGTTTACTGGTTGGAATCCAGTGCCGCCTGGATCAGGTCGGGGCCGATGTCCTTTTCGAATTTCTTCCAGACCGGTGCCATGGCTTCGCGCCACACGGCGATGTCTTCCTTGCTCATGGGTTGCACGCGCGCCTTGTTGGCATCGATGATGCGCTGGTGATCACGCTCGTTGAGCTCCGCGGCAAGGTTGTTGGCGTAGGTGGTCGCCTGCTTCATGGCGTCGGCCAGGCCACTGCGCACGTCGTCGGGCAGGCCGTCCCACCATTTTGAGTTGGTGACGACCATGTAGTCGATCACGCCGTGGTTGGTGTTGGCGATGGTTTTCTGCACTTCATGGAATTTCTGCGAGTGCATGTTCGACCAGGTGTTCTCCTGGCCGTCGACCACGCCTGTCTGCAGGGCCTGGTAGACTTCGCCGAACGCCATTTTCTGCGGGTTGGCGTCGAGCGCGCGGAACTGCGCTTCGAGCACGTCGGACGCCTGGACGCGGAACTTCAGGCCCTTGACATCGGCTGGAACGGTGAGCTTGTCCTTGTTGGTGGCCAACTGCTTCATGCCGTTGTGCCAGTAGGCCAGCCCTTGCAGACCGCGGTTGGTCATGCTGTCGAGCAGCGCCTGGCCGGCGGCGCTGTGCTGGAAGCGATCCACCGCGGCCATGTCATCAAACAGGAAAGGCAGGTCGAAGAGCTGGAGCTGCTTGGTGTAGCGGTCGAACTTCGAGAGCGAGGGTGCGATGATCTGGACGTCACCCAGCAACAGCGCTTCCATCTCCTTGGCATCGCCGAAAAGTTGCGAGTTGGGGAAGATCTGCACGTCCACCTTGCCCGGCAGGGCGGCTTCGGCGAGTTCCTTGAATTTTATTGCCCCCTGGCCCTTGGGCGTGCCGTCCGCCACGACGTGGCTGAACTTCACGACGATGGGTTTGGCGAATGCGCTGGCCGAAAATGCGAGCGCCAGGCTGGCGCCCAAGAGGGTCAGCGTTCGGGTGATGGATTGTGTCATGCGAGTCTCCGGTTTCTGGTTGAACGAACTACGATATCAGGATTGCACAATGTAACACGCCCATTGGGCACCATCATGAATCCAGATCAGGTTTCAGTCGCGCTGGATCGGCCCGGTGGCGCAGCCATTCCAGCAGGGCGAGCAGCGCCATCGAAATCACGATCAGCAAGGTGGCGACAGCCAGAATGGTCGGGCTGATCTGCTCACGGATGCCGGCAAACATCTGCCGGGGGATGGTGCGCTGCTCGGGGCCGGCGAGAAACAGCACCAGGACGATTTCATCGAACGAGGTCACGAACGCGAACAGCGCGCCCGAAATCACGCCGGGGCGGATAAGAGGGAGGACGATGCGGCGAAACGCCCCGAAAGGCGTGTCGCCCAGACTCAGGCCGGCCTGGTAGAGCGAACGGTCGAAACCGCTCAGCGTGGCCGTCACGGTGATAACGACGAAAGGCACGCCCAGGGCGGCATGGGCGATGATCAGGCCCGTGTAGGTCGCCACGAGGTTGAAGCGGGTGTAGAAGAAGAACATGCCGGCCGCCACGATGATGAGCGGCACGATCATGGGCGAGAGCAGCAAAGCAGTGATGATGCGGCGCAGCGGCATGTGCGCGCTTACCAGGCCGACGGCGGCGAGCGTTCCCAGGCTGGTGGCGATGAGCGTAGCGAAGATGCCGATGAAGAAACTGTTGCGGATCGCCAGCATCCAGTTGGCGTTGTGCAGAATGTCTTCGTACCAGCGCAGCGACCAGGCGTCGGGGTCCAGGCGCAGCATGCCCGGCGTGAAGCTGAAGAAAGGTTCGGCGTTGAAGGACAGGGGGATGATGGTGAGGATGGGCAGGATGAGGAAGAACAGCACGCCCCAGGACCACAGGCGCAGCAGCCAGGCGCCGCCACGATGCCAGGGAGAATAGAAACGGTCCGATTCGCCCATGGTGCTCACCCCAGCTTGATGTTGCTGGCGCCGACCAGCCGGTCATAGAGCCAATAGAGCGTGAGGATGAGGGCCAGCAGCAGCGTGCCCAGCGCTGCCGCCAGGCCCCAGTTGCCCGATTGCTGCATGTGAAAGGCGATCAGGTTGGAGATCATCTGGCCGTCGGTGCCGCCGACCAGGGCCGGCGTGATGTAATACCCCACGGAAATGATGAACACCAGCAGTGTGCCCGCGCTCAGGCCAGGCAGGGACAGCGGCAGGAAGATGCGCAGGAAAGCACCGAACGGCCGGCTGCCCAACGACAGGGCGGCGCGCACATAGCTGGGATCCATGCCACGCATGACGCTGTACAGGGGCAGCACCATGAAAGGCAAGAGGATGTGCGTCATGGCGATGACAGTGGCGTCGCTGGTGTAGAGGATTTCCAGTGGCGCATCGATCACGCCGGCCCATTGCAGCGTGGCGTTGATCACGCCATTGGTTTGCAGCAGGGCGATCCAGGCCGTGGTGCGCACGAGCAGCGAGGTCCAGAACGGCAGCAGCACGAAAATCATCAGCACGCTCGCCAGTTTGCGTGGCGCATGGGCCAGATAGTAGGCCAGCGGGTAGCCCAGCGCGATGCACAGCAGGGTGATGGTGAGCGCAAGGGCGAGGGTCTTGCCGTAAAGCTGCAGGTAGATGCGCGCCGAGCTGCGCGCGGTGATCTCGCCTTGCGGCGTGCGCTCCAGGTCGAGCGCCGTCAGGTAATGCGTATCGGTGTAAACCTGGCCGACTTCGCGGATGGCGCGCCACAGATCGGGCTGCTGCCAGCGCGCATCCAGGGCCAGCAACTGCTGTGCGCCCGATTGGGCGAGCGTGGCCGCATCCTGGCTGCGCAGGCGTCGCGCACTGGCATTGACCAGGCTGGAGGCGCCCGGCCAGGATCGGTTCACGGCAGCGGCCAGCACGCCGGCCTTGCGCGTGCGCCCCAGCTCGCCCAGTTCGAGCGCCATGGCGTTGAGCATGACCTGCGTGGGCGCGCTGTTGCGATCCCACTGCGCGATGGCGGCGGTCGTGCGGGGGATCAGCAAGGCAATGTCAGGGTTGTAGATACTGCGATACAACATGGTGGCGATGGGCGCCACGAAGGACAGGAAGATGAACAGCAGCAGCGGCGCCACCAGACCCAGTGCGAGCCAGCGGCGCCGCCAGAGCGCACGGGCTTCCTGGCGACGCTCTGCCGTATTCAGTGCATACGGGGTTATTGCAGCAACCATTCGTTGAATTTTTCGCCCAGTGTTTCGCCGTAATCAGCCCAGAAGATGCCATCGGCTTTGATGCCTTTGTCCACATGCGTGGAGGGCAGGTGCTCGACGACCGCGGGATCGACCAATGCCATGGAAGACTTGCGCGGCGGGCCGTAGGCGACGTCCTGAAAGCCCGCCAATGCCTTGGTGCTGGTGGTGAAGCGCACGAAGTCCAGCGCCAGGTCTTTGCGCGGCGTGCCCTTGACGATGCCCCAGGCATCCAGGTCGAAGACATTGCCGTCCCAGACGATCACGAAGGGTTTCTTTTCGCGATTGATGGCGTCGAAGAAGCGCCCGTTGGCGGACTGCACCATGATGGCCCCGCCATCGTTGAGCAGTTGCGGCGCTTGAGACCAGCTGTCGAACCAGACGATGTCGTCGCGGATGGTCGCCAGTTTGTCGAAGGCGCGCTGCTGCCCTTCCGAGGTGGCGAGCGTGGTGTAGACCTGGTCGGCGGGCACGCCATCCGCCAGCAGGGCCCATTCCAGATTCACCTGGGCCCGCTTGCGCAGCGCGCGCTTGCCGGGCAGGCCTTGCGTGTCGAACAAGTCCTTCAGGCTGGTGGGTACCTTGGCACCGATGGTGTCCTTGTTATAGGCGAACACCGTGCTCCAGACGATTTCGCCGATGCCGCATTCGTTTTCCAGCGCGATGCCCGTCGCAGGAATCAGGTTGTTCTCGCCGATGAAGCTGGCCACGAAAGCATTGGCCGGCGTCTCGTACAGCGCGCTGGGCGCGGCGAACTGCTGGACCACGCCCTGGTTGAACACGGCGATGCGGCTGGACATGGTCAGCGCCTCGGTCTGGTCGTGGGTGACGTAGATCACGGTAAACCCCAGCTCTTCGTGCAGGCGGGTGATCTCGAACTGCATCTGCTCGCGCAATTTCTTGTCCAACGCGCCGAGCGGCTCGTCCATGAGCACCAGCGTCGGCTCGAAAATAAGTGCGCGCGCCAGCGCCACGCGCTGGCGCTGGCCGCCCGAAAGCTGGCCCGGCTGGCGCTCGCCAAAGGCTTCGAGTTCGATCAGCTTGAGGTATTGCTTCACGCGCGCCTCGATTTGCGCGCGCGGCAGTTTGCGCAGGCGTAGCGGGTAGGCGAGATTGCCCGCCACGCTCATGTGCGGGAACAAGGCATAATTCTGAAACACCATGCCGATGTTGCGTTTGTACGGGGGCGTGCGCGTAATGGGGTGGCCGTCCACCGTGATGCTGCCGCCCGTCACGCCTTCGAATCCGGCCAGCATCATGAGCACCGTGGTCTTGCCCGAGCCCGACGGGCCCAGCAAAGTGACAAATTCGCCCCGCTGCACGTCCAGATTGAAATCCCGCACCACCATAGTGCGCTGGTCATACGTTTTTCTGACACTGCGGAATTCAAGGAATGCAGGCGAAGCGCTCATGGGTCTGATGCTTAAGCATTTGGCGATTCAAAAGCTTACACATGGCGACAATCGCTGCCAATAAGGGGTTTTCCTGTTGCGGTTTACCCCGAGCATCGCCGTGCATTCAGACAGGCGCGCGCAGCGCCTTTGCCAGCGCATCGATCTGGTGCTGATCGAGCAGGCGCTGCGCCATGGGCAGCAGCTCGAAGTCTTCGGTCTCGACATGCTGCGCATAGGCCTGGCTGAACGCGGTGAGCGCAGTGGACGGCAGTTCGGCGTGCGTACCCGCCGCGATGGGAACGAGGTGTTTGCGCAGGCTGCGCCAGCCGGCTTCCAGGCGGCGATGTTCCTGCGCCAGCGTGTCGAGCAGATCGCGAATGCAGACCGGGTCCGAGCCGGCGACGGCTTCCAGCACCGCCGGAAACAGGATGTCCTCTTCCGTGGCGTGCTGCGGCAGCGCAACGGTGTCGAAGTGGCGCAGCAGCGCCGCGGCCGTCGCGCGCGCCCGGGCATCGTTGCCGTGCGCCTGCACGTGATGCATGAGGCGGCGCAGGGCGCGGCAGTGACCCAGACTGCGCCGGTGGCGGGTGGCCAGCAGGGCGAGGGGATCCGATGACGTCATGGCGGTGACTCCGGCGTGAGGCAGGCGATGCCTCCATGGTAATCCAGCGTCAGCTATCATATCGGGTTTGAGTCCGAGGCTGGAACTGCACTCATGAAGCCGCGTCTGAGCCCGTCGACGGTTTTCTTCCTGCTCATGCCGCCCCTGCTGTGGGCCGGCAACGCCGTGACCGGGCGCATGATCAGCGCGCTCGTGCCCCCCATCACGTTGAATTTCATTCGTTGGTTTCTGGCCTTGCTGATCCTGATTCCACTAGGATATCGCGCGTTCGCGCGCGGCAACGGGCTGTGGACGAACGCCCGTCGCTACGCGCTGCTGGGACTGCTGGGCGTCGGCCTGTACAACGCGCTGCAATACCTGGCCCTGCACACCTCCACGCCGGTCAACGTCACGCTGGTGGGCGCGAGCATGCCGATCTGGATGCTGGTAGTGGGTGCCGCATTTTTCCACAGTCGCGTCAGCGCCCGCCAATGGCTTGGCGCCAGCCTGTCCATCCTTGGCGTCCTGCTGGTGCTGTCGCACGGCAACTGGCGCCAGCTGCTGGATTTCCACTTCGTGCCGGGCGATCTGTACATGCTCATCGCCACGGTCATCTGGGCGTTCTACAGCTGGCTGTTGACCCATACCAGCGATGCGCCCGCCTTGCGGGCCGACTGGGCCGCCTTCCTGCTTGCGCAGGTGCTGTATGGCACGCTGTGGTCGGGACTGTTCGCGGGCATGGAGTGGGCGCTGACCGACTGGGCCATTCATTGGAGCTGGCCGCTTGTCGGCGCACTGGCTTTCGTGACGATCGGCCCGGCCATCATCGCCTTTCGCTGCTGGGGCGCGGGCGTGCAGCGCGCCGGTCCCGGCCTGGCCGCCATTTTCTACAACCTCACGCCCTTGTTCGCCGCCGTGCTGTCCATCGTCTTGCTGGGTGAGACGCCGCAATGGCACCACGGCCTGGCTTTCGTGCTCATTCTGGGCGGCATCATTGTGTCTGCCCGCGCGACTGCGGGGCCGCCATCCGCTCAGCGTTAGGCGCCGGCGGGGCCGGCGTGTTCCAGCAGCAGTTGCGCGCTCACGCGCCCATTCCAGTGGTTGGCATCAAGCCGATAGGCGGCCTCGATGAACTCGGGCACGGGTTCGCGATGGTTGAACCAGATGGCGTCGAAGCGCTGGTGGCCCCGCTGCACGAGCAGCTTGAGGTGGGCGTCCTTGAGCAGGCGCTGGTGCAAGACCTGGAATTCATCCTGAAACACCGGAGCGGGAAAACCGGCGCCCCAGATCTGGTTTTGCAGCAGCATGGCCAGCTCGGCATTCGCGTAGCCCGTCTCCAGGCTGCCGTCGGTCTCGATCACCGGCTCGAATTCCGTCTTGCCCGTGAGTTCACGCACGGCGGCGTCGAACGCGCCCCGAAAGGCCTCGAAATGCGCGCCCACCAGGGTCAGGCCGGCGGCCATGGCGTGGCCGCCGAATTTAACGATCATGTCGGGGTGGCGCTTGGAGACCAGGTCCAGCACGTCGCGCAGATGCACGTCGGGGATGGAGCGTCCCGAACCGCGCAGCAGGCCGTCGTCATCCGGCGCGAAGGCCAGGGTGGGGCGCCAGTAGCGCTCCTTCAGGCGTGAGGCGACCAGGCCCACGACCCCCTGATGCCACTCGGGATGGTGGACGCACAGGCTGGCCGCGCCCGGGGCCAGGTCGGCCTGCACGCTGGCCAGCGCCTGTTCGCGCATTTCCAGCTCGATGTCGCGACGCTCGCGATTGAGCTGGTCCAGTTCGCGCGCCAGCGTCAGCGCTTCGCCCTCATCGTCGGAGATGAGGCAGCGGATGCCGATACTCATGTCCGCCAGCCGGCCCGCGGCGTTGATGCGCGGGCCCAGGCCGAATCCCAGGTCGAACGTGCTGGCGCGCTGTGGCTCGCGACTCGCCACGGCGAACAGGGCGCGCACGCCGGCGTGCATGCGTCCTTCGCGCATGGCGTTCAGGCCTTGCGTGACGAGCAGGCGGTTGTTGGCATCCAGCCGCACGACGTCGGCTACCGTGCCCAGGGCAACCAGGTCGGCGAGGCGATCCAGGCGCGGGCCGCCCCCGGCGGGATAGACGCCGCGCCGGCGCAGTTCGGCGCGCAGGGCGATCATGACGTAGAAGATGACGCCCACACCGGCCAGGTGACGCGAGGCGAAGGCGCAGCCCGGCTGGTTCGGGTTGACGATGGCGGCGGCCGGCGGGATGGTGTCGCCCGGCAGGTGATGATCGGTGATGACGACCTGCAGGCCGGCGGCATGCGCGGCGGCAACGCCGTCCAGGCTAGCGATGCCGTTGTCGACAGTGAGCAGCAGATCGGGGCGGCCGGCCGGATGGGTCAGCGCCTCCTCGACCACGGCGGGGGAGAGGCCGTAGCCGGTACGAAAACGATCCGGCACCAGGAAATCCACGCACGCATCCATGGCGCGCAGCGCGCGCAGGGCCACGGCGCAGGCGGTGGCGCCGTCGCAATCGTAGTCGGCCACGACCAGGATGCGCCGACCGGCCTGGATGGCATCGGCCAGAATGGCCGCTGCTTGCCCGATGTGGAGCAAACCGTCGGGCGCCAGCATTTTGGGCCAGGCCGTCTCGGTTTCGCCGGCGTGCTGCACACCACGCGCCGCCCACAGACGGGCAAGCAGGGGGTGGACGCCCTCCGCTTCCAGGCGCCGGCGGGCTGCGGGGTCTTCCGGGCGGTGCCTCAGTCTTGGCTGGACCACAAATCTCTCCATTCTCGGGTTGTCGATGGGCGCAGGCGGGCCCACCAGCCGCGCTGCGGTTCAAGGACGAGGATCCGGTCCGCGCCGGTCAGGATCACCGTCTCCGGCGTGGCCCGGGCGTCGGTGAAATAGCGTTTGTCCAGTTGCGCCATGGCGTCGAGCCAGCCCTGCCAGTCTTGCGCCTGTACGTGGTGCGCGAGGCCGTGTTCAATATGGGTGTCCTGCAGGGCCTGATCCGCAGAGCGTGCGAGCTGTGCGCGCGTGGCGCCGCCAAACAGCCAGACGCCGTTGACCGGCGCATCGCCAGCCTGCGCACGCGCAAGGTTCACGGGGTGGTCGAACCAGAGCATCTGCAGTTCGTTGAACAGGCGGCGCCAGGGGCGCAGGGCGTTCTGCTGCGGCCACCAATCGTTCAACGCGCTGCGGCTCGCCAGTTCGGGGCTGGGGCTGGCCGGGGCCAGTCCGGGCGGCAGGCCGACCTGCCACAGCGTGGGCGTGCGCCAGGTGGCCGTGATTCCGGATTCCTCGAAGCTGCGCCGGGCCGCATCGAACAAGGCTACACTTTGCGCTTGAGTGATGTCCGGCGTGCGCGCGGGGATCAGCAGGGCACCGTCGCGCGAGGGCGCGATGTGGGCCAGCGCCACGAGCCAGACGGGCGCATCGGCGCGTTCGGATGCGGTGGTCGGGGTCGCGCTCGCGGACAGCAGCGGGCCCAGGCCGGCGCCCAGGTGCTGGCCGGCCTGTGGTCGAAAGCCGCACTGCTGCAGCAGCCAGGCTTCCCAGGGCGTGCACAGGGTGGTGGCCGGATCGGCCGCAATGCGGCTGGCGCGACTGCGATCCAGCCAGCCGAGCAGCGCGGGCGCGGCCTGTTGCAGCGGCGGGATCAGTGCCGCAGCAAGCGCAGGAGGCGGCAAAGCGCCGGCAAGAACGATTCGCATGGAGGTATTGTAACGGTGAGCAAGCGGCGAGGGAGTGACGTCCATGGCGTATGAATGGTGGATCGGAACCCGGTATGCCGGGCTGTCGCGCGGCGCGCGACGCACGGGGCGGCGGGACGGTTTTGTGTCTTTCGTGGCGGCCAGCTCCATGGCCGGCATCGCACTGGGCGTGGCGGCGCTCATCATCGTGCTGTCCGTCATGAATGGCTTCCAGCGCGACGTGCGCGACCGCATGCTCTCGGTGCTGCCGCATATCGAGCTGGTGTTGCCCGGGCAGGCGCCCGAAGTCGCGCTGGCGCAGGCGCCGGTACTGGCGGCGCTGGCCAGGGACAATGCTGCGGTGGAAGCGGCCGCGCCGTTCGTGGCGGCGCAGGCCATGCTGGCGCGCGGGCAGGTGCTCAGCGGCGTGCAGATTCGCGGCATCGACGCCGCGCAGGAAGCCGCCGTGTCGGACGTGGCGCAGCACATGGAACAGGGCCGGCTCGACGACTTGCAGCCAGGGCGCTTTCGCATCGTGCTGGGCAAGGATCTGGCGCGCCACCTGGGCGTGGGCCCGGGCGATACGCTGATGGTGCTTGCGCCCCAGGGCAGCATCAGCCCGGCGGGTTTCAGTCCGCGCATGCGCCAGTTCACCGTGAGCGGCTGGTTTTCTTCCGGACACTACGAATACGATGCCAGCCTGGCCTTCATCGACGTGCGCGATGCGGCGGCCATGTTTCGCGATTCCGCAACCAGCGGCGTGCGCCTGCGCATCCACGACATGCACCAGGCGCCCGTGGTGGCGCGTGCGCTGCAGGACAGTCTGCCCGCAGGCATCCTGGCGCAGGACTGGACGCGCAACAATCGCACCTGGTTTGCCGCCGTGCAGACGGAAAAGCGCATGATGTTCCTGATTCTGGCGCTGATCGTGGCGGTGGCGGCATTCAATCTGCTTTCTTCGCTGGTGATGGCCGTCAAGGACAAGCGCGGCGATATCGCCATTCTGCGCACCCTGGGGGCCACGCCGCGCGCCATCGCGCGCATCTTTCTGGTGCAGGGTGCGCTCATCGGCGTGGTTGGCACTCTGGCGGGCGTCGGGCTGGGCGTGCTGGTGGCCTTCAACATCGATGTCATCGTGCCGTTCATCGAGCGCCTGTTCGGCGTGCAGTTCCTGCCGCAGCAAATCTATTTCATCAACGAACTGCCTTCGGATCCCAGAATGCCCGACATTATCACTATCGCGCTGACATCCCTGGGCCTGTCCCTGCTGGCGACGCTGTATCCCAGCTGGCGCGCGTCGCGACTGCAGCCGGCGCAGGTGCTGCGTCATGACTGACGCGGGGCAGGCGATCGTCCTGCAGGCCGTCGGCCTGGGCAAATCCTACCAGGAAGGGCCGCGCGCCATCACGGTGCTCGAAGAAGTCGATCTGAGCGTGTGCGCCGGCGAGATGGTGGCCATCGTGGGCGCATCGGGCTCGGGCAAGAGCACGCTGCTCCAGTGCCTGGGCCTGCTCGATGCGCCGGATCACGGCGAAGTGCGCGTGCAGGGCCAGGCCGCCAGCGGTCTGTCGGAGACGCAGCGCAGCCGCCTGCGCAACCGCAGCCTGGGCTTCGTGTATCAGTTTCACCACCTCTTGCCCGAATTCTCGGCGCTCGACAACGTCGCCATGCCGCTCATCGTGCGCGGCCTGGCACGCAAAGCGGCGCGCGAGCAGGCCCGGCTGCTGCTCGACCAGGTGGGTCTGCGCGAGCGGGAAAGCCATTTCCCGGGGCAGCTGTCGGGCGGTGAGCGGCAGCGCGTGGCGTTGGCTCGCGCGCTGGTCACGCGGCCGGCCTGCGTGCTGGCCGACGAGCCGACCGGCAACCTCGACCGGCACACGGCGCAGTCCATGTTCGCGCTGCTGCAGCGCGTGAACCGGGAGTCGGGCACGGCCTTCGTGATCGTCACGCACGACGAAGCGTTGGCCGCGCTGGCCCACCGGCGCCTGTCCATGGATGCCGGCCGGCTGACGGCGGCGGGCGGCACGGAACAGGCACATGCTGATTGATACGCATTGCCATCTGGATGCGGCCGCATTCGATGCGGACCGGCAGGCCGTGGTGGCGCGCGCGCGTGCGGCCGGCGTGGGCCTCATCGTCATCCCCGCCGTGGGCCCGGAAAATTTCGCGCGCGTGCAAACCCTCGCGCAGCGTTGGCCAGAAACGCGCTACGCCCTGGGCCTGCATCCCTTGATCGCGCCACGCGCGGGGGCGGCGGACTTGCAGATCCTGCGGGTGGCGCTGCGGGCGGCGCTCGATGATCCCCGTTTCGTGGGCATCGGCGAGATCGGGCTGGATCATTTCGTCCCTGCGCTGAGCACGCCGGCCATGCGCGCGCACCAGGAGGTGCTGTTCCAGGCCCAGCTCGCGCTGGCCGCCGAGCACGATCTGCCCGTGATCCTGCATGTGCGCCGGTCCCAGGACCGGATTCTCAAGAATCTGCGCCGCCATCCCGGTCTGCGCGGTATTGCGCACGCCTTCAACGGCAGTCTGCAACAGGCGCAACAATTCGTCGACCTGGGCTATGCGCTGGGCGCGGGCGGTGCCATGACTTTCGAGCGCGCGCGCCGCATCCGGCGCCTGGCGCAGGCGGTGGCGCTGGAACACTGGGTGCTCGAGACGGATGCCCCCGATATTGCGCCAGCCTGGCGTCACCCTGTCGATGGGCAGGCGCCGCGCAACGAGCCCTGCGAAGTGGCGGGCATCGCCGCCGTGCTGGCCCAGTGCCAGGGCGTGGCGGTGCAGGCCGTGATTGCGGCGACGGCGCGCAACGCGTTTCGGGTTCTGCCCCGCCTGACCCGGCGCGCGTAGTTTTCCGCTCTGGCCGCGGTGCCAGTCCGCTCACCGCGGGCCGGCGTTCCGACCTAGTCTGGATGTTTGCCTGTCACGGGAAGACATCATGCGCGGGCGCGCCTGCCTGTTGGGTTTCATCGCCGGAACCGCCGCGGTCCACACCTTGGCCGATCTGCCGGCGCCGACGCCGCTGCGGCTGCTGGGCGCCGCGACACTGGTCGCCGCGCTTGTGCTGCTGCCGTGGTGGCGACCGCGACCATGGGCCGGCATTCTGGTCCCGGCGCTCATCGCCACGCTTGCGGGTGCCTGGCTGACGGCGGAACGGGCTCGCGCCCGGCTCGATGATGCCTTGCAGGCCATCAATCTGGATCGGGTGGCGCACGTCGAGCTCAGGGTGGACAGTCTGGTGCGCGAGTCCGCCGCCGGTCTGCGCTTCGAGGCGCGCACGCTTGCGGCCCATCCTTCGGGTGTGCCGCGTCACATCAGCGTGTTCTGGCCCGTGCCGGGCTGGCGCAGTCCGTATGCCCCCGAGGCCGGGGTGGCCGCGGGATTGCCCGCGCTGCGGCCCGGCCAGGTGTGGCGCATGGCCTTGCTGCTGCGCCCGCCCCAGGGCCTGGAGAACCCCGGTGGCACGAACATGGCGGACTGGGCATTCGCGCGCAATCTGCGCGCCAATGGGCGGGTTCGCGGCGAGCCGCAGTATCTGCGCGAGGCGCACGCGCAAGGCCTGATGCTGCGGGTGACGCGCGTGCGCGACGCTGTGCGCAGAGCGCTGGCACCGGTACTGGCGCATCGGGCGCACGGCGGTCTGCTGCTCGCGCTGGCCATTGGTGATCAGTCGGGCATCGATCGCGCGACTTGGGACGTGTTCAATCGTACGGGCATCGTGCATCTGGTCTCTATCAGCGGCACGCATGTGTCGCTGGTCGCCGGCATGGGCGCCGCGCTCGCGTCGGTGTTGTGGCGACGCCTGTCCTGGCGCCACCGGCGTGCGGCGGAGTGGGTTCCCGCGCACAGCGTGGCTGCGCTGACGGCGCTCGTCCTGGCGCTGGTCTACAGCCTGCTCGCGGGCTGGGGCATCCCTGCGCAGCGCAGCTTCCTCATGCTGGCCACGCTCGCCGTGGCGCATCTGCTGCGCTGGCGTCCCGGCCCGTCGCGCCTGCTGGTGCTGGCCGCCTTCGTCGTCGTCCTGATGGATCCCTGGGCGCTGCTCTCGCGCGGCTTCTGGCTGTCCTTCGGCGCCATCGTGATCCTGCTCCTGCTCGCGGCGGCCAGCGGCGCGCCGGCGTGCCGGGCGCGTGCGGCCTGGCCGCGTCGCGCGCTCGGGCGGCTGCTGGCGGGGCTGCGCTTGCAGCTCGCCGTCTCCCTGGCCTTGTTTCCGGGCCTGGCCTTACTGTTCCATGAAATCCCGCTGCTCTCACCTCTGGTGAACTTGGTGGCGATTCCGCTGGTGGGGCTGGTCGCCACACCGGCGGCGCTGCTCGCGGCCCTGCTGGCGACGATGCCGGCCACGGCCGGTCTGGCCGCGCTTCCCGCCATGGTGGGCGAGGCGGTCATGCAAGGGGTGATCGATATGTGTCACTGGCTGCTGCGCTTCGATCTGGCCAGTCCGGCGGTAGCGACGCCTCCCGTGGCGATCAGCGCGCTGGCGGCGCTGGGCGTGCTGGCGGGCCTCATGCCCAAGGGCTGGCCTTTGCGGGCGGTGGGCTGGTGCCTGATGCTGCCGGCGCTGCTGTGGCGTGCTCCGGCCTTGGCGCCGGGCGACTGGGAGGTCTGGGCGCTGGACGTGGGGCAGGGTGGCGCTATTGTGCTGCGCACTGCGCGCCACGCCTTGCTGTTCGACGCGGGTGCGCGCAGCAGTCCGAACCGGGATGCCGGCCGGGACGTCATCGCACCGGCCTTGCGCAGCCTGGGTATCCGCCGCCTTGACCTGTTGGTGGTCTCGCATGCCGACATGGATCATGTCGGCGGCGTGCGCAGTGTGCTGGCAGCCGTGCCGGTCACGCAGGCCTACGCGTCCTTCGATCTGGGGCAATGGCTGGCGCGCGAGTCGCGCCGCTTGCCGGCGCCGGTGGATGCGCTGCGCCTGCCGCTGGCCACGCTGCCCTGCGGGCGCGGCCAGCGCTGGGAGATGGACGGCGTCGTGCTGGAGTTCCTCTGGCCCGATGCGCCGTCCCTGGTGCCGCTGGATGCCGGCAGTCGAGCGCGCAACGCGGCGAGCTGCGTGCTCAGCGTGCGCGGTCGGCACCACGGCCTGCTGCTGCCCGGCGACATCAGCGCCGCCCAGGAAGCCCGTCTGCTCGCGTCCGGGGTGCCACCGCACGATGCGCTGGTGGCGGCGCACCATGGCTCGCGCACCGCTTCGTCGGCCGCATTCCTGCAGGCCGTGCAGGCGCGGCACGTCATCGCCCAGTCCGGACGCTGGAACCGCCATGGGCACCCACACGCGGAAAGCCGGGCGCGCTGGCGGCGTTTCGGCATGACGCTCTGGCGCAACGACTTGCAAGGTGCCGTGCGCCTGCGCTCGCGGGCGGGGGTGCTGCATGCTGATGCGCTGCGCGCGCAGCGGCAGCGTTACTGGCAAAGCCGTGTCTGGCAGGATCGTGTTGCACCCTGAACCATTTTGCGCGATGATGGAATCACGCGTTCACAAGACGCGTACGGCAGACCGAATTGAAAATCCACAAGATGATGCGAGACTGCAATGAGACAAGATCACGCCTTGCGGCTGCACGTGCCGCAACCCTCGGCGCGCCCCGGCGGGCATACTGATTTCTCCTACCTTGGCTTGCAGCCGGCCGGTGTGGCGGCGCGCCCACCCATCGATGCGCCGGCGCAGGAAACCGCCGCGCTGGCCAGCGGGTTGGTGCGCGTGCTGGACGATGACGGGCAGGCCAAAGGCCCCTGGGATCCCGGTCTGGACGACGCGTGGTTGCTGCGCGGCCTGCGCGCCATGCTGCGTACGCGGGTCTTCGACGCCCGCATGATGCTGGCGCAGCGCCAGCGTAAACTGTCCTTCTACATGCTCAGCCTGGGCGAAGAGGCCATCGGCACGGCGCAGGCGCTGGCCTTGCGGCCCGGCGACATGCACTTCCCGTCCTATCGCCAGCAAAGCCTGCTCGTCGCGCGCGACTACCCCCTGGTCGACATGATGTGCCAACTTTTCTCCAACCGCGGCGACCGGCTCTGCGGGCGCCAGCTGCCCATCCTGTATTCCGCCCGGGATCACGATTTCTTCTCGGTCTCCGGCAACCTGGCCACCCAGTTCGTGCAGGCCGTGGGCTGGGCCATGGCCTCGGCCATCAAGGGCGATACGCGCATCGCGGCGGGCTGGATCGGCGACGGCGCCACGGCGGCAGCCGATTTTCAGACGGCCTTGACCTTCGCCCACGTGTATCGCGCACCGGTCATCCTGAACGTCGTCAACAACCAATGGGCCATCTCCACCTTCCAGACGCTGGCGGGCGGGGCGGATACCACCTTTGCCGCAAGAGGCATCGGCAGCGGTATCGCCGCATTGCGGGTGGACGGCAACGATTTTCTCGCGGTCACGGCCGCCTCGCAGTGGGCCGCGGCGCGCGCGCGCGGCAACCACGGCCCCACCCTGATCGAATGGGTCACCTACCGCGCGGGGCCGCATTCCAGCTCGGACGATCCCGGCAAGTACCGGCCTGCGGATGACTGGGCGCATTTCCCGCTCGGGGATCCGATCGCACGGCTTGCGCAGCACCTGATCGTGAAAGGCCTGTGGAGCGAGGCGCAGCACGCGCAGGAACAGGAAGACATCGAGGCGCAGGTGCGCGCCGCCCAGCGCGAAGCGGAACGCCATGGCTCGTTGGCCACGGGTGAAATCCCGGACGTGCGCAGTATGTTCGAGGATGTCTACGAAACCGTGCCCTGGCACTTGCAGGAGCAGTACGACAGCCTTGAAGACAGCCGGAGGGCACGCCAATGACAGCGCCCGCCGCCCTCGAATCCATGAGCATGGTGCAGGCGATCCGCTCGGCCCTGGACGTCCTGCTGGCGCGCGACGATGACGTGGTGGTGTTCGGCCAGGATGTGGGCTACTTCGGCGGCGTGTTCCGCTGCACCGAAGGTTTGCAGGCGCGCCATGGGATCCAGCGCGTCTTCGACGCTCCCATTTCCGAGGGGGGCATCGTCGGCGCCGCCGTGGGCATGTGCGCCTACGGCCTGCGTCCTGTCGTGGAAATCCAGTTTGCCGATTACTTCTATCCGGCCACCGACCAGATCGTGTCCGAAGCGGCGCGCCTGCGCCACCGGTCCGCCGCGGAGTTCATCGCTCCCCTGACGATCCGCATGCCGTGCGGCGGCGGCATCTTCGGCGGGCAGACGCACAGCCAAAGCCCGGAAGCGCTGTTCACGCATGTCAGCGGCCTGCGCACCGTGATGCCGGCCAATCCATACGATGCCAAGGGCTTGCTGATCGCCAGTGTGGAGTCCGACGATCCCGTCATTTTTCTGGAGCCCAAGCGCCTGTACAACGGGCCGTTCGACGGGCATCATGACCAACCGCTGGTTCCCTGGTCCCGCCATCCCATGGGCCAGGTGCCCCAGGGTTATTACCGCGTCGCGCTCGACACGGCGGCCATCGTGCGGCCGGGCGACGACGTCACGGTGCTGGCTTACGGCACCATGGTACACGTCTGCCTCGCCGCGGCGCAGGAAACGGGCGTGGATGCCGAAGTGATCGATCTGCGCAGCCTGTGGCCGCTGGATATCGAGACCATCACGCAGTCCGTTTGCAAGACGGGGCGCTGCGTCATCGTACACGAGGCCACGCGCACCAGCGGTTTCGGCGCCGAACTCATGGCTTTGGTGCAGGAGCGCTGCTTTTATTCCCTCGAAGTGCCGATCCGGCGCGTGACGGGATGGGACACGCCGTACCCCCACGCGCATGAATGGGATTATTTCCCCGGCCCGGCGCGCGTGGGCCAGGCCTTGCTGCGCGCCATGGAGGATGAATGATGGCACCGCATATCATACGCATGCCCGATATCGGCGAAGGCATCGCCGAGGTGGACATCGCGGGCTGGCATGTCCGGCCCGGCGATTTCGTGAGCGAAGACCAGGTGCTGGCCGATGTCATGACCGACAAGGCGAGCGTGGAAATTCCCTCGCCCGTCGCCGGGCGCGTGCTCTCGCTGGGTGGTGAAGAGGGCGATACGTTGGCGGTCGGTGCGCCGTTGGTGGTGCTGGAACGGTTCGGCGCGACACCCCTGGCGCAAACGTCCGGGCAAACACCGCCGGCGCCCGTCCCGCAGGACGCTGCCGTCGCGGCCCCGCGCGCAGCCCACGCGGTTCATGTGCAGGCCTCGCCCTCGGTGCGCCGGCGCGCCCGCGCGCTGGGCATAGACTTGGCCGTTCTGGCAGCCGACGGCAATGGCGGACCGGTCAGCCACGCGGCGCTGGACCGCCATCTGCTTGCGGGCCAAACCCCCGCGCCAGGCGCGGCATCGATGGCGGCAAGCGTTTCTCTGGAACCCGAGGCCCGCCTGCGCCTGAGCGGGTTGCGGCGTCAGATTGCGCGGCGCATGGCCGCATCGGCGCGTCAGATTCCCCATTTTTCCTATGTGGAAGCGGTCGATGTGACGGCGCTCGAACAGCTGCGCCAGCAGCTGAACGCCGGGCAGGACGGCAGCGGCAGGGCACGGCTGAGCCTGCTGCCGTTTCTCGCGCGCGCGCTGGTTCTCGCCCTGAAGGCGTATCCCGCCCTGAACGCGCATTTTGACGAAGAAAAAGAGGAGATCGTCCGTTTTTCCGCCGTACACCTGGGCGTTGCCGCGCATACGGATCAGGGGCTGATGGTGCCCGTCGTGCACGATGTGCAAACCCTGGATCCATGGGCCTGCGCGGCGCGCATCGCGGCACTGTCGAACGCGGCAAGACAGGGCCAGGCCACGCGTGCGATGCTGAGCGGCTCCACCATCACGCTGAGCAGCCTGGGGGCGTTGGGCGGCATCGCCGCAACGCCCATCATCAATGCGCCGGAAGTGGCCATCGTGGGCGTGAACCGGATTCGTGCGCAGCCCGTGGCGCACGACGGCGGCATCGCCGTGCGCCAGATAATGAATCTGTCGTCGTCCTTCGATCACCGCGTCATCGACGGCATGGACGCCGCGCGCTTCATCCAGCACCTGCGCCGCCTGCTGGAATCGCCCGCTTTGCTCTTCGTCGACGGGTGGCCCTGAGCTACAATGGTTTCATGACTTCATCTGCCCCCTGCGAACCGCGTCTTGAATTCGTCACCTGCGCCAGTCCGGCAGGCCTGCACCGCATGGCCTACTGGGAATGGGGCGATCCCGCCAGCGACCATGTCGTGCTCTGCGTGCATGGGCTTACGCGCAGCGGGCGTGATTTCGATCCGTTGGCGCAGCGCCTGGCCCCGGGCTGTCGCGTGGTGTGCCCGGACGTCGTCGGCCGCGGGCGCTCAGACTGGCTGGTGGATCCGGCCTACTACGCCGTGCCGCAGTATGTCAGTGACATGCTCACGCTCATTGCCCGCCTGCGTGCGGCACGTCTGGACTGGGTAGGCACGTCCATGGGCGGCCTGATCGCCCTGGGTCTGGTGGCGGGGTTGAACCTGTCGCGCCAGCTCGGCCCGGCGCGTGGTGCGCACGGCTTGCCCGATGCTCGCCGCCTGCGCCTGAACCGTCTGGTGCTCAACGACATCGGCCCGCATCTGCGCACCGACGGCCTGTCGCGCATTGCCGATTATGTCGGCGAGCCAGTGCGCTTCGCGGATTTCGACGCGGCAGTGGCCTATGTGCGCCAGACCTCGGCAGAGTTCGGCCCGCACGATGCCGCCGGCTGGCAGGCCCTGACGCGCAACGTTTTCGTTCAGCAAGACGGTGCATGGGTCAAGCATTATGATTTGCGCATCGCCGAACCCATGGCACGCGAAACGCCGGAAACGCTGGCTGCGTCCGAGCAACTGCTGTGGAGCGCCTTCGAGTCGCTGGCCGCGTCCGTGCTCGTCGTTCACGGGCAGGAATCGGATCTGCTCGACGAGGAAACGCTGCGCCAGATGCAGGCGCGCAAGGCCGACGTGCAAGTGCTGTCCGTGCCCGGGGTCGGGCATGCGCCCACCTTGCGCAATGATGAACAGATCGAGCCCATCCGCGCTTTCCTGCGCGATGCGCCATGAGCCTGTCGATCGACCTGCATACCCATTCCACTGCTTCCGACGGTACGCTGGCGCCCGAGGCGCTGGTTGAACGCGCCCATGCGCACGGCGTCCAGGTTCTGGCATTGACGGATCACGACGAAACGCTGGGCCTGGCGCCGGCGGCGGCCCGTGCGCGCGCGCTGGGACTGCATTTCGTGCCTGGCGTCGAGATTTCCGTGACCTGGGAGCAACGCACCCTGCACATCGTTGGCCTGGGCATTGATGCGGATCACGCCGGTCTGAATGCGGGCCTGGCGCAGCTGCGCGCCGGACGCGAGACGCGGGCGCGTGAAATGGCGCGTCGCCTGTCCACGTTCGGCTTTGCCGATGCTTACGAGGGCGCTCTGCAGTTCGTATCCAATCCCGCCCTCATCAGCCGCACGCATTTCGCGCGTTTCCTGGTGCAGCAAGGCCATTGCCGCGACATGCAGAAAGTGTTCGACCGGTATCTGGGCGATGGCAAGCCGGCCGACGTGCCAACGCAGTGGGCCGGCCTGGACCAGACCGTGCGCTGGATCCGCGCGGCGGGCGGACGGGCGGTGATCGCCCACCCGGGACGCTACCGGCTGGGCAAGCGTCAGGCATTGCGGCTCTATCGCCAGTTCCTGCAGCTGGGGGGTTGCGGTATCGAAGTGATCACCGGCAGTCACGCGCCGGAGCAGTGCGCGACCTACGCGCGGGTGGCACGCGCCCAGGGGTTCATGGCCTCGGTGGGCTCGGATTTTCATGCCGTGGGCGATGGTCGCCGTGAACTGGGCGCGCTGCCGCCCTTGCCGGCGGACCTGACGCCGGTCTGGCAAGGATGGTTTGAGGGTGAAGGACGATGAACAAGGCTTTCGTGAAGGAAAATGACGACGCGGATGACGACGATGACGCGCTGATGCCGGCCGCCATCGCCTTGCCGCGCGGCAGCCCGAACTACATGACGCGCGAGGGGCACGAGCGCCTGCGCGCCGAGCTCACGCAGCTGCTCAATGTCGAGCGCCCCGATGTCGTGCAGACCGTGTCCTGGGCGGCCTCCAACGGCGACCGCTCGGAAAACGGCGATTACATCTACGGCAAGAAGCGCCTGCGCGAGATCGACCGACGCGTGCGCTTTCTCACGCGCCGCCTCGAGATGGCGGAAGTCGTCGACGCCGCCCAACAGAGCGAACGCGACCGGGTGTTCTTCGGCGCCACCGTCGTCTATGTCGACGGGGAGGGCGACACGTTTCGCGTCACCATCGTCGGGGTGGACGAAGCCGAGCCGCTCAAGGGGCGCATCAGCTGGATTTCGCCCGTGGCGCGCGCCCTGCTCAGGGCGCGTGAAGGCGATGTGGTCGGCTTGCGCACGCCGGCCGGACCGGACGAGCTCGAGATCCTGGAAGTGCATTACCCCGAGCCCTGAACGGCCCGCGATCCGGCGGGCGGCTTGCGGTTAAAATGGGGCTTTTCCCCTTCCTTTGCGCCCGTCTGCCATCGTGTCTTCCATCCTGCATTTTCCCGGCACGGCTGCCCTGTCGCCGTTTCGCCGCGAGCGCCTGCTGGCCCGCTTCGCCAGCCTGAACCTGCCCATCGCCGATCTTGCGGCGCACTTCGAGCACTACGTCCACGTCGACGCGCCGCTGGACGCTGCGGCGCAGGCGCGTCTGGCCCAGGTGCTGGACTACGGCGAAGGCCCCGCACTGGGCGCGCCCGCGGCGGATGCGCTCATCCTGCGGGTATTCCCACGCCCCGGAACGGTATCGCCCTGGGCCAGCAAAGCCACCAGCATTGCGCACAATTGCGGCCTGCCGCAGGTGCTGCGCATCGAACGCGGGCTGCACTATGCGCTGGTGCCCGAACGCGGGCTGCTGGGCCGCAAGACGCCGGATGCCGGCCAGCTTGCGCAGATCGCGGCGCTGTTGCATGATCGCATGGCTGAAGCCATCATGGACGCCAGCTTCGATGGCCAGGCCTTGTTCGAGGATCGGCAGGGCAAGCCCATGCAGGTGCTCGATGTGCTGGGTACGGGACGCGCGGCGCTGGAGTCCGCCAATGCCGCGCTGGGTCTGGCGCTGGCGAGCGACGAGATCGACTACCTGCTCGAGGCTTTCCAGCGCCTGGGGCGTAACCCGACCGATGTCGAACTCATCATGTTCGCCCAGGCCAACAGCGAGCACTGCCGGCACAAGATCTTCAACGCGCAGTGGGTCATCGATGGCGCCGCTCAGGACGACACGCTGTTCGACATGATCCGCGCGACGCACAAGGCCCAGCCGCAAGGCACTATCATCGCCTATTCGGACAATGCCGCCGTCATGCAGGGTGGGCCGGCCCAGGCCTTCCACCCGGTCGTCCCCGGCAGCCCCAGCGTCTACGGCGCCACTGCGGTGGAATTGCACACCCTGATGAAGGTGGAAACGCATAACCATCCGACCGCCATCGCGCCGTTTCCCGGTGCGGCCACTGGCGCGGGCGGTGAAATCCGCGACGAGGGCGCGACCGGGCGCGGCGCCGCGCCCAAGGCGGGCCTGACCGGCTTCACGGTGTCCAACCTGCGCTTTCCCGACGCGCCCGAACCCTGGGAAACCGACAGCCACGGCTCGCCCGAGCGTATCGCCACCGCGCTGGACATCATGATCGAAGGGCCGCGTGGTGGCGCGGCCTTCAACAACGAATTCGGTCGGCCCAACCTGCTGGGCTATTTCCGCAGCTATGAGCAAACTGCGGGCGGGGTGCGCTGGGGCTTCCACAAGCCCATCATGATCGCCGGCGGCCTGGGCGCCATCGACGCCCGGCTGACGCGCAAACAGGTCTTCCCGGCGGGCACGCTGCTCATCCAGTTGGGCGGCCCCGGCATGCGCATCGGCATGGGCGGCGGCGCGGCGTCCAGCGTCAGCGCAGGCACCCACAGCGCCGAGCTGGATTTCGACTCGGTGCAGCGCGACAACGCCGAGTTGCAGCGCCGCGCCCAGGAAGTCATCAACCAGTGCTGGCAATCGGGGCCGGACAATCCCATACTGGCGATCCACGACGTGGGGGCGGGCGGGCTGTCCAACGCCTTTCCCGAGCTGGTCCACGATGCCGGCCGCGGCGCCGTGTTCGACCTGACCCGGGTGCATCTGGAAGATTCCGGCATGTCGCCGGCGGAAATCTGGAGCAATGAATCGCAGGAGCGCTATGTACTGGCGGTCGCCCCCGCCGACCTGGCGCGCTTCACCGCGCTCGCGCAGCGCGAGCGCTGTCCGTTTTCCATCGTCGGCGTGACCACGGACGACGGCCAGCTCCGGGTGACGCTGGGCGAAGGGCTGCCTGGCGTCGCAAACGCGGATGCGCAGGCCACGCCGGAAACGCCACGGCCGGTCGATATGCCGCTCGACGTATTGCTGGGCAAGCCGCCACGCATGCTGCGCGACGTGCGCCGCATGCCTGGCGCCGCGCCCGCCATGGACCTCACCGTGATCGCCCTCGAAGAGGCGGCCCTGCGCGTGCTGCGCCATCCGACGGTGGCCAGCAAGCGCTTCCTGATCACCATCGGCGATCGCGCCGTGGGCGGACTGGTCGCACGCGACCAGATGGTGGGCCCCTGGCAGGTGCCGGTGGCCGACTGCGCGGTCACGGTGGCGGATTTCGAATCCGTGCGCGGCGAAGCCATGGCCATGGGCGAGAAGTCGCCGCTGGCTGTGCTCGATGCGCCCGCCTCGGGCCGCATGGCGGTCGTCGAGGCGCTCACCAACCTGGTCGCCAGTGATGTGCGCGACATTCGCGATGTCAAACTGTCCGCGAACTGGATGGCGGCCTGCGGCAGCGCCGGCCAGGACGCGGCCTTGTTCGACACAGTGACGGCGGTGAGCGACTGGTGCCGCCGCCTGGGCCTGTCCATTCCGGTCGGCAAGGATTCGCTGTCCATGCGCACGGCCTGGCAGACGCACGAGGGCACGCGCGAAGTGCTGGCGCCCGTGTCGCTGGTCGTGACGGCGTTTGCGCCCGTGCAGGACGCGCGCCTGACCCTGACGCCGCAGCTGCGCACGCCCGAAGGGGGCACGGCGCTGATCTTCATCGATCTGGGGCAGGGCCGCCAACGCATGGGCGGCTCGGTGCTGGCGCACTGTTTCGGCCAAATCGGTGACGCCGCGCCCGACATGAATGATGACGGCGCGCTCCTGGCGTTCTTCACGGCGGTGCGCCGCCTGGCGGATGCTGGCGAGCTGCTCGCCTACCATGACCGCTCCGACGGCGGCCTGTGGGCGACAGTGTGCGAAATGGCCTTTGCCGGGCAAGTGGGCGTATCCATCAACCTGGACATGCTCACCATCGATCCGGCCGTGGCCGATTGGGGTGACTACAAGATCTATCCCGACCAGGTGGCCGTGCAGCGCGACGAGCATACGCTGAAAGCCTTGTTCAACGAAGAAGCGGGGGCCGTCATCCAGGTGCGGCGCGAGCGCCGCGACGCCGTGCTGCAGATTTTGCGCGATGCCGGCCTGGCGCAGCACACCCACGTGCTGGGCGCACCCAACAAGCAGGACGAAATCCAGCTCTATCGCGACGGCAAGTGCATTTACCGCGCGGATCGCGCCACTCTGGGCCAGGCTTGGAGCGAAGTGACGCGACGCATCATGACGCTGCGTGACAACCCCGAGTGCGCGCAGGCCGAATTCGATCGCTGGCAGGATAAGACCGATCCCGGCCTGGGCGGCCAGGTGGACTTCGATCCCCAGGTCAACATCGCGGCGCCGCTGATCGCCACCGGCGTGCGCCCGCGCGTGGGTATTCTGCGCGAGCAGGGCAGCAACAGCCAGGTGGAAATGGCCTGGGCCTTCCATCAGGCCGGCTTCGATGCCGTAGACATCCACATGTCCGATCTGCTGGAAGGCCGTATCGGCCTGGATGACGTCAAGGGCATCGTGGCCGCAGGCGGCTTCAGCTATGGCGACGTGCTGGGCGCCGGCGAGGGCTGGGCGCGCAGCATTCGCTACAACAGCCGTCTGGCGGACCAGTTTTCGGCCTTTTTCGCCCGTGCGGACAGCTTCGCGCTGGGCGTGTGCAACGGCTGCCAGATGATGGCGGCGCTGGCCGAAATGATCCCCGGCGCCACGCACTGGCCGCGCTTCGTGCGCAACGCCTCCGAGCAGTACGAGGCGCGCCTGGTGATGGTGGAAGTTCAAGCATCGCCCTCGCTCTTCATGGCCGGCCTGGAAGGCGTGCGCCTGCCGATCGCGTCGGCGCATGGCGAAGGGCGGGTGGACTTCACACGCCAGGGCGATGCGGCGCAGGCCCTGGCCGTGCTGCGCTACGTGGACAACCATGGGCAGGCGACGACAGCCTACCCCGCCAATCCCAACGGCAGCCCCGGGGGCCTGGCGGGCTTCACCACAGCGGACGGCCGCTTCACCATCATGATGCCGCACGCGGAACGCTGCCTGCGCAACGTCACGCTGTCCTGGGGGCCGCAGCGCTGGTCGGCGACGGATGCGGGTCGGGCCGTCGCAAACAAGGGCGGCTATACACCGTGGATACGACTGTTCCAGAACGCACGCCTGTGGCTGGGCTGAGGGGGTTCATGAGCCGGTGAGGGCGGGCAGGGGCCGGATGAAATTACGTCCCTGAACGCGTATAATCGTGCTTTGCACGGAGCACAATCTATGCGTCTCATCAAGAAAGCCCTGACTTTCGACGATGTGTTGCTGGTGCCGGCCTACTCCAGCGTACTGCCGCGCGACACATCGCTTTCCACCCGCTTCACGCGCAACATCACCCTGAACATTCCTCTTGCCTCGGCGGCCATGGATACCGTCACGGAAGCCGAAATGGCCATCGCCATGGCGCAGGAAGGGGGCATCGGCATCATCCACAAGAATCTGGGTGCGGCCAGCCAGGCGCGCGAAGTGGTGCGCGTCAAGCGCCACGAATTCGGCATCGTCATCGATCCCATCACCGTCACGCCCGACATGCGCGTGCGCGACGCCATCGAGCTGCAGCGCCAGAACGGCTTTTCTGGCCTGCCCGTGGTCGAAGGCAAGGTGGTGGTCGGCATCGTCACCAACCGCGACCTGCGCTTCGAGGAACGCCTCGACCTGCCGCTGCGCGACGTCATGACGCCGCAAGACCGCCTCGTGACCATGCCCGAAGGTGCCACGCTGGAGCAGGCCCAGGCGCTCATGCACAAGCACCGGCTCGAACGCGTGCTGATCGTGAACGACCAGTTCGAGCTGCGCGGGCTGGCCACGGTCAAGGACATCATGAAGAACACCGCCCACCCCAAAGCCAACAAGGACGGCCAGGGGCAGCTGCGGGTCGGGGCCGCCGTGGGCGTGGGCGAAGGTTCGGATGAACGCATCGAACTGCTCGTCAGCGCCGGTGTGGACGTGCTGGTCGTCGATACGGCGCACGGCCATTCGGCGGGCGTGATCGAGCGCATCCGCTGGATCAAGCGCAATTATCCGCAAGTCGAAGTCATGGGCGGCAACATCGCCACCGCGGCCGCGGCGCGCGCGCTGGTGGATGCCGGCGCCGACGGAGTCAAGGTCGGCATCGGCCCGGGCTCCATCTGCACCACGCGCGTGGTGGCCGGCGTGGGTGTACCCCAGATCACCGCCATTTCGGACGTGGCCGAGGCGCTCAAGGGTACGGGCGTGCCGCTGATCGCCGACGGCGGCATCCGCTACTCGGGTGACATCTCCAAGTCGCTGGCCGCCGGCGCGTCGGCCTGCATGATGGGCAGTATGTTCGCCGGCACGGAAGAAGCGCCGGGTGAAGTGGTGCTGTATCAGGGGCGCTCCTACAAATCCTATCGCGGCATGGGCAGCCTGGGTGCCATGGCCGACGGTTCGGCCGACCGGTATTTCCAGGATCCGGCCAGCAACATGGAAAAGCTCGTGCCCGAAGGTATCGAAGGGCGCGTGGCCTACAAGGGCAGCGTCATCCCCATTCTGTATCAGCTCTCGGGGGGCGTGCAGGCCTCCATGGGCTACTGCGGCTGCGCTTCCATCGGCGAGCTGCATGACAAGGCCGAATTCGTCGAAATCACCGGTGCCGGGATGCGCGAGTCCCACGTTCACGACGTACAGATCACCAAAGAGGCCCCGAACTACCGGGCCGACTAACCTGCAGGCCATCATTCATCATGCATCAATGCATCCTCGTTCTTGACTGTGGTTCCCGTTTCACCCAGCTGCTCGCCCGCCGTATCCGCGATGCCGGCGTGTATTGCGAAATCCATCCGTCAGGCCGGGCGGCAGCCCTTTTGCAGGATGCGCAATGGCGCGCCGCGCTGCGGGGCATCATCGTCTCGGGCGTGGATGCGCAAGAGGACGTGCCGACGCTGCCCGTGCTGGATGATGCGATTTTCACGGCAGGCGTTCCCGTGCTTGCCGTTGGCCTGGGCATGGCGGCCATGGCCAGCGCATTGGGCGGGACGGTGGCGGACGATCCGGCCACCAGTGGGGAAGGGCAACTGACCGAGATCCGCGCCCGGGGCCATACCCGGCTGCTTGACGGCCTGGAAGACGACACCAACGCCCAGGGCCATGGCCTGCTCAAAGCCTGGCTCGCCAGTGGCCTGCAGCTCAAGACCTTGCCCTCCGGCTTCGTGCCCATGGCAACCACGGCGCTGGAGCGCAACGTTGGCATGGCCGATGAAAAGCGCAAGTTCTACGGCTTGTTCGCGCACCCGGAACTCGAGCACACCCGCCAGGGTGCGGCCGTCCTGCGCCGCTTCGCGCGCGAGATCTGCGCCTGCGCCGGCGACTGGGACATGGCGCAATATGCCGAAGAAGCCATCGCCCGCATCCGCGAGCAGGTGGGTGACGAAGACGTCATCCTCGGCCTGTCCGGCGGCGTGGATTCCTCGGTGGCCGCCGCACTGCTGCACAAGGCCATCGGTGCCCGGCTCAGCTGCGTCTTCGTTGATCATGGGCTGCTGCGTCTGAACGAAACCCAGCAAGTCATGGCCGCCTTTGCCGACCGGCCCGGCATGCGCATCATCCACGTGGACGCCAGCGCGCGCTTCCTGGAGGCGCTCGACGGCGTGGCCGACCCCGAAGCCAAGCGCAAGATCATCGGGCGTGTTTTCATCGACGTCTTCCAGGAAGAAGCCGCCAAACTGCCCAAGGCCCGCTGGCTGGCCCAGGGCACGATTTACCCCGACGTCATCGAATCCGTGCGCAATTCGGGCGGCGGCGTGGCCGTCAAATCGCACCATAACGTCGGCGGCCTGCCGGATACCCTCAAGCTCAAGCTGCTGGAACCCTTGCGCGACCTGTTCAAGGACGAAGTGCGTGCGCTGGGCGTCAGCCTGGGCCTGCCCACCGACATGGTGCAGCGCCATCCCTTCCCCGGCCCCGGCCTGGGCGTGCGCGTACTCGGCGCGATCCGGCCCGCCTACCTGGACATTCTGCGCCAGGCCGACGCCATCTTCATCGAGGAACTGCGTCAGACGACAGACCCCATGCGCGAACAGTCCTGGTATGCGCTGGCCTCCCAGGCCTTCGCCGTATTCCTGCCAGTCAAATCCGTCGGCGTGGGCAGCGACGGCCGACGCTACGATTACGTCATCGCGTTGCGCGCCATCGAAACCACGGATTTCATGACGGCACGCTGGCTGGAACTGCCGTACGGCATGCTGAATCACATCGCCACGCGCATCATCAACGAGGTGGACGGCGTCAGTCGAGTGGTCTACGACGTGTCCGGCAAACCGCCGGCGACGATTGAGTGGGAATGATTCCGCGTCTGGCACAGCCAGGCACCTGATGGCATGAAATGCCGCTAAGCCCGCGTAATTGCGGGCTTTTTTTTGTTTGTGTTTGGCACGATCTGGCAACGGGAGGAAGCGCCAAGCACC
>JACDJB010000371.1_pt1 | contig 50885 bp, 53 predicted proteins | sample 7454121 | NCBI WGS metagenome assembly JACDJB01 (sample SAMN14253290, study PRJNA609438) | sludge metagenome | isolation source: sludge after 25d culture with pyrite | collected 2018-12-20 | reverse complement strand
TGGTGGAGCCGGCGTCAACCACATAACGAGCGATGGAGCGTGTCAGCACTAGCTATCGCAACTTTCTGGTTGCTACGTTGCCCCCATTTTCGCCCCTTGAGGGGGTCGTCGAACTCCTGCGGTGATTTGCACAGGTTCCTAGCGAGACTCATACGATTCTGAACAGGGTTCCGACACTTTCCCGAGTGAATCCGTTTCTTCCGAATAGGGCCAGTGCATGCCCCCTGGCGCGCAACGATCAGACGATCGTCCGTTTCATTTCTCGGAGATGAGGAACATGCAGCAGACGACCCACCATGAGTTTGCGATTCTGCGGCGCCCGCAGGTTCAGCAGCGCACTGGTCTCTCGCGTAGCACGCTCTATCAGTACATCAAAGACGGTGATTTTCCCAAGCCCGTGCAGCTTGGCTTCCGCGCGGTGGGCTGGCTCGAATCTGATATCAGTGACTGGATCGCCAAGCGTGTAAGAGAGGCACGCTGCTCGGGCAATGCGTCGGCGGCGCAGGAGCGTGCGAAACTGAAATAGTCGACTTCCGCATCTCGGTTTTGACCGAAGAGTAGAGATGCTAAACATCAAGTAAACTCGGCCAGGCACCCCCGGTCCAAAGAGGGAAACAGTCATGAGCCTGCCCGTTTCGATTGCATCACGTCTGCGGCTGCCTTTAATGGCCGCGCCGATGCTGCATGTTTCCGGGCCGGATCTGGTATCGGCCGCTTGCCGGTCTGGCATCGTCGGATCGTTTCCCACGCCCAACGCGCGTACTGCCGATCAGCTCGATCGCTGGCTGACGAAGATCGAGGAGGATTGCGCGCGATCGGAACGGCCCTCGGCACCGGTGTGCGCGAATATCATCATGCGCTCGCGGCCCGACCTGCTCCAGGCCGATCTAGACGTACTGATGAAGCATCGCGTGCCGATGGTGCTCGCGAGCGTCGGCTCGCCCGAGTCGATCATCGGTCCGCTGCACGACGTCGGGTGCGTGGTGCTGGCCGACGTCGCGTCGCTGCGGCACGCCGAGAAGGCGCTCGAAGCCGGAGTCGATGGCCTAGTGCTGCTCAGCGCGGGTGCCGGAGGCCATACCGGATGGGCGAACGGGATTTCCTTCGTCCGTGCCGTGCGTTCCATGTGGGCCGGCCTCCTCGTGCTCGCCGGCGGAATCTCCGATGGCGCGGCCTTGTGGGCGGCACGGGTCATGGGCTGCGACCTCGGCCTGATGGGCACGCGGTTCATCGCGACCGGGGAGAGCATGGCGGTGCACGACTACAAGGCGATGCTCGTGGACAGCAAGCTCGACGACGTTGCGCTGACGCGTGGCGTCAGCGGGCTGGATGCGAATTTCCTCCGGCCCTCGCTGCTTGCCTGCGGACTCGACCCGGAGGAACTGGCGAAGCCGGTTTCGCCCGAGCGCGCAAGGGAACTGTTCAGCGCCTACGCGGCGGAATTGCGCGGGCCGAAGCGCTGGGTCGACCTGTGGAGTGCCGGGCACACGGTATCCGCGGTTGAGGACGTTCTCCCGACGGCGGCACTGGTCGACGCGATCGCCGGCGAGTACCTCGCTGCGCAGCGGGAGACGCTGGCGCTGCTCGATGAGGAATCGGCGCTGAGCGAGGCGCGTTGACATCGCTCGCCGGTCGTGCCTATATTCATTTACTCAAAAGTCAAAATCCCTAACCTGCAGTAAAGGGAATCGGAAGGGAAGCCGGGCGTGTTCGCGCGCGCTGACCTCCTCTGCGGTCATCGGAAGGCACCATGAGCGACACGTCATCGGTTTTTCTCAGCGAGCAGGAAATCCTCGTCCGCGATTCCGCCCGCCGGATCACGGCGGAGGTGATCGCGCCCACTGCCGCGGAGCGCGACCGCACGAGCGCGTGGCCTTCGAAAGAGCTGAAGTCGCTCGCCGAGGTCGGCCTGATGGGCATGCACGTCCCGGAAGAATTCGGCGGATCGGGAGCGAGTTTCGTCGAGTATTGCCTGGCCCTGGAGGCGATTGCCGGGGCAGATGCCGGCGTCGCGACGATTGTTCATGTGCACAACAGCGTCGCGGGAACGCTGAACCGCATCGGCAACGACGAGCAGAAGCGACGCTGGCTGCCCGCGATGGTGAGCGGCGAGAACATCGGCGCCTACCTGCTGTCCGAGCCGCACGCCGGCTCGGATACGGCGGCCATGCGCACCTCCGCAAGGGTCGATGGCGACCACTACCTGCTGAACGGCACGAAGCAGTGGATTTCGAACGGCAGCGAGGCCGGCGTCGGCATCGTGATGGCGAAGAACGACAAGTCTGCCGGCACGAAGGGCTATTCGCTCTTCGTCGTCGACCCGCGCGATCCGGCCTACAAGGTCCTGCGCGTGGAGAGCAAGCTCGGCCAGCATACGGCGCATACGGCGCAGATCCAGCTCGACGACCTGCGCGTGCCGCTGGCCGACCGGCTCGGCGAAGAGGGCTCCGGCTATAGCACGACGATGAGCCTGCTTTCGGAGGGAAGGGTGGCGATCGCCGCCATCGCCGTCGGCGTCGCGGGGGCGGCGCTCGATGCCGCAGTCCGGTATGCGAAGGAACGCGAAGCCTACGGCCGCCCGATCTTCGAGTTGCAGGCCGTGAACTTCGATCTCGCCGACATGGCGACGCGGGTCGAGATCGCGCGCCAATACACGACCCACGCCGCTCGTCTGTGCGTCGCCGGCGTGCCTTGCGCGAAGGAAGCGTCGATGGCGAAGCTCTTCGCCAGCGAGATCGCCGAGAAGGTCTGTTCCGACGCGATCCAGATCCACGGCGGCTACGGCTACGTGAACGACTTCCCGGTCGAGCGCTACTATCGCGACGTGCGCGTCACGAAGATCTACGAAGGCACGAGTCACGTGCAGAAGCTGATCATCGGGCGCCAGCTCTGATCGAAGCTTCCGGATGCCGCCGATCGGATCTCGTTTCGCGCGCTTCGCGGGGAGGCAGTGCCCGGTTCTCGTTGCCGACGTCCACGGCCCCGAGGCGGGGCCGTCGGTGCTGCTGCTGCACGGCGGCGGACAGACGCGGCACGCATGGGGCGATGCGGCGCGCAGGCTCGGCGCGGCGGGCTGGAATGCCGTAGCGCTCGATCTGCCGGGCCACGGCGACAGCGCGTGGATCGAGGGCGGTGATTACTCGTTGCCTGCGATGGCCGCGGAGATTGCGGCGGTCGCCGAAACGCTTCCGCGTCCGCTTGCCGTCGTCGGCGCCTCGCTCGGCGGCTTGAGCGCCATGGGTTCGCTGCTGCTCGATCCACCGCTGCACCTGGAGGCGCTCGTTCTCGTCGATGTGGCGCCGCGAACCGAGAGTGCCGGCGTCGAACGGGTGCTGCAGTTCATGTCGGCGTATCCCGAGGGATTCCCGAGCCTGGACGAAGCGGCGCAACACATCGCCCGGTATCGTGGCCGGGCCTTCGCCGGCGCCCGCGAAGGCCTTCGCAAGAACCTGCGGCGCCTGCCTTCGGGTCGCTGGGCGTGGCACTGGGACCCACGTCTGCTCGACCCGACCCATCACGAGCAGCGGCGCGACCCCGCACTGTATGAACGTGCGTTGCACGACTGGCGCGGCCCCACGCTCCTCGTGCGCGGCGTGCAAAGCGACGTCGTCAGCCGCGAAGGAGCGCGCGATCTCCTGCGCATCGTGCCTTCGGCACGGTGGGTCGATCTCGAGGATGCGGGACACATGGTGGCGGGCGACGCCAACGACGCTTTCGCCGACGCGGTGATCGCTTTCCTGAGCGAGGTCTTGCCGCCGGCGAAGCCGGGAGCAGTAGCCGTTTCCGGGAGGGGACGATGAACCCGAGAAGCTTCACCTATCACGATCTCGTTTGCCGCAACGCATCGTTGCACGCCGATCGCACGGCTTTCGTCCTCGGCGACGAGCGCTGCACGCACGCCGAATACGCGCAGCGCGTCCAACGCCTGGCGAGCGGATTGGCGCGCCAGGGAATCGGCACCGGCGATCGGATTGCGGCGCTCATTGCCAACGGAATGGAGTTCGTCGACCTGCTGGGTGCGGCCGCGCGCCTCGGTGCGATCGTCGTGCCGATCAACGCAAGACTGTCGGCCGACGAGGTCGATCATGTGATGCGCGATACAGGGCCGCGAATGATCATCGTCTCACCCGAGTTCGATGCGTTGTTGCCTTCGCCGCTGCCCGGCGGTTGCGTGGCGTACACCGCGGGTGAGAAGGATGACGAGCGCGAGTCGATGCATTCGCTGTACGAAGCGGATCGCGCGGCCCCGATCGCCGACGTCGACGACGATGCGGCGTTTCTTGTCATCCATACCGCAGCGGTGGGCGGGCGCGCGCGGGGCGCGGTTCTTTCGCACCGCAGCCTGCTCGCTGCGAGCCTGTACACGGGCGGCGCGTGGAAGTTGACGCCGTCGGACGTGCACGTCGGCGTGCTGCCGCTCTTCCATCTCGCCGGAATCGGCCTGTTGCTCGCCGTGCAGCACGCCGGCGGCGCTACGGCGCTCGTCCGCGGCTTCGAGCCGGACGCGCTGGTGGACGAGATCCTTCGCACGAGTGGCAGTGTCCTGGGCAGCTTTCCGCCGATGCTCGCGGCGCTCACCGATACATGCGTGACGCGCGGCGAGTCGCTCGCATCGTTGCGCATCGTTACCGGAATCGACGCGCCCGAAACGATCGAGCGCTTTCAGCGCTGCTGCAGGAACGCGAAGTTCTGGGCGGGCTACGGACAGACCGAGACATCGGGAATCGTCTCTATGGCTCCGTTCGACGAGCGTCCCGGCAGCGCCGGCCGTCCGATTTCGCTGAACGCGATCGCAATTCTCGACGATGAGGGCCAGGCCCTTCCGGCGGGCGAGGAGGGCGAGATCGCGCTGCGCGGCCCGATGGTCTTCAGCGGCTATTGGGGCGTGCCGGAAGCGGAGCAGGTCAGTTTTCGCGCCGGTTGGCATCACACCGGCGATCTCGGGCGGCTCGATTCCGACGGCTTCCTCTGGTACGCCGGCCGATCGCCCGCGAAGGAACTGATCAAGCCGGGCGGCGAGAACGTGTATCCGGCCGAAGTCGAGCGATGCCTGCGCGAACACCCCGACATCGCCGAAGCCGTCGTCTTCGGCCTGCCCGACGAGCAGTGGGGCGAAGCCGTGATGGCCGTGTGTGTTGCGCGCGAGGCGAGCACGCCGTCGGTAAACGAGGTGAGCGAGTTCGTCGCTTCGCGGATCGCACGGTACAAGCGCCCGAAGCGGATCGTGTTCGTCGACTCGCTGCCGCGCACGTCCGCGCAGGCGATCGATCGCGCCGCAGTGAAAGCGGCGCATGCCGTTGATCGCAGCTGACGTCGTATTCCGCAGCGACTGCGCCGCAGGGACATTAACGACCGCAAAACACGGGCTTTCGCTTGCCTTCGAAGGCAGCGAGCCCTTCCTTCATGTCCTCGCTGTGCGCGTGCGCTTCGCAGGTGAGCAGTTCGAGACGCAACGCCGTCTCGATCGACTGCTCGAGCCCGTCGTTCACCAGCTGTTTCATCCGACGAAGGCCGGCAGGGCTCTTCGATGCGATCTTCGCCGCGAGCGCTCCGGTTGCCGTGACGAGCTCCGCGTCGTCGACGACGACGTTGACGAGGCCTGCCGCGACCAGCTCCTCGGCGGCCACGAACTCGCCCGTGAAGAACAGGTACTTCGCCCGCGTCGGACCGATCTTTCTCGGCAGGCGCACCGAAGCGCCGCCGCCCGGCAGAAGTCCGTAATTCGCGTGGGCATCGCCGAGTTTCGCCGAGCGGGCGGCGACGACGAGATCGCAGCACAGCACGAGTTCGAGTCCGCCGGCGAGCGCGAGGCCGTTGACCGCGGCGATCACCGGCATCGGGAACCGCTCCAGGCGGTTCATCGTGTCCAGCACCTGGCGAAGGAAGCGGTCGGTAGCACCGGCGCCTTCGTCGGATTGTGCGCGAACGTACTTCAGGTCGGCGCCGGCGCAGAACGCGCGGCCGCTGCCGGTGAGCACCACCGAGCGTACTGCGTCATCCGACGCGGCGGCGTCCAACGCAGCGTCGATCGCCGAGAGAACGTCCGGTGTAAGCGCGTTCATGGCGTCGGGGCGGTTCAGGGTGATCCACAGGGCACCGTCGCGCACGGCGGTCAGCACGTCGTCCATCTCGACTCCTCTCCAAAGGGCGCGATCGTTCGACCGACGCGCTCAGCTATTTACTCGAAAGTAAAACGACTGCTATGATGCCCGAAACCCGCCGGGATTCGTAGGAGAAGCGAGTGAATCCGGAATTCGATGCCCGTCGCGAGGAGCTCACCTGCGCACCGCTGCGCGGCGTCCGGATCGTCGAGTTCGAGGGAATCGGTCCCGCGCCTCTGGCCGGACGCATGCTGGTCGACCTTGGTGCCCGCGTGACCCTCGTGGCGCGGCCGACGAAGAGCGGACTGCCGCCCGAGATGACGCCTTCGCCCGATGGGCCGTTGCTGAAGGGAAAGCGGATCGTCGAGCTGGACCTGAAGAGCCGCGACGGCGTGGCGCAGGCGCTCGATCTCGTTGCCGAAGCCGACGTCCTGGTCGAGGGATACCGGCCGGGCGTCATGGAGCGCCTCGGTCTCGGCCCTGCCGAGTGCGCGAACGTCAACGCGCGTCTCGTCTATGCGCGGATGACCGGCTGGGGACAGGACGGACCGCTGTCGGCCGCCGCCGGCCACGATCTCAACTACATCGCGCTCAGCGGTCTCCTGTCGCTGGCCGCTCCTGCCGGGCAGGCGCCGCGGACGCCGCCGACCGTCGTCGGGGATGCCGTCGGCGCCCTCGCGATGGTCTGCGGTATCGCCTGCGCGCTGAATCGCGCACAACGCGAAGGGCGCGGCAGCGTCGTCGACGCCGCGATCGTCGACGCGCTCGCGATGCTCTCGCCGCTGGTGCTGTTGCTGCGATCGACCGGCGAGGTCGACGGAAATCGACCGAGCGTTTTTCACGACTCCCCGTTCTACGACACCTACACGTGCGCCGACGGACGCCATCTTTCGATCGGCGCCATCGAGCCGCAGTTCTACCGCGAGCTGTTGCAGCGCGTCGGCTTCCACGACGTCGATCCCGCGCGCCAGTGGAATCGCAGCGAATGGCCGGCGCTGAAAGAGCGGCTGCGCTCGCTGTTCGCGTCTGAACCTCTCGAACACTGGAACGCGCTGCTCGAGGGTACCGATGCGTGCTACGCGCCCGTGCTGACGCTGGCGGAGGCGCAGGCGCACCCGCACAACCGCGCGCGAGGGCTGTTCTCGATAGCGAACGACGGCGAGATCGCCGTCGCACGTTCGCTTCGCTTCGTCGATCTTCACGCGGCGAACGAGCCGGTGGCGACGTCCGACGGGCAGTAACCGGAGAAAGAAGGTCGGGATTACCCGCGGGGCGTATGGGTGACTGCCGGGTAGAACCGAGGTTAGTATCGAAACGACCGGCCGACGATGGCGGTGCGGGTCAGGAGAAGTACCGATGGGCGAGATTTATGTGGTCGGCACCGGAATGACGCCTTTCGGTCGTCATCTCGACATCGACATGAAGACCCTCGTGCGCCAGGCGGTCGAGGCGGCGCTCGACGACGCAGGGACAGAGAAATCGGCCTTGCAGGCCGCCTTCTTCGCCAATGCCTCGCAGGGCCACATGGAAGGTCAGCACATGATCCGGGGGCAGGTCGCGCTGCGCTCGATGGGGATTGGCGGCATCGGCGTCGTGAACGTCGAAAACGCCTGCGCGAGCGGCTCGTCGGCGTTCGTTCTTGCGCACACGCACCTGCGCGCGGGCGCGGCCGACGTCGTGCTCGCCGTCGGTGCGGAGAAGATGTACTCCGCGGATCGCGACCGCATGTTCTCTGTGTTCGACAGCGCCTGGGACGTCCACGAGGCCGAGAAGATCCGCGAGCGTCTGCTCGAACTCGGCAACGGCGTGGAGGTGCCGCCGGGGACGACCTCTGCGAAACCGTACAGCGTGTTCATGGACGTCTACGCGGCGTTCTCGCGAGCGCACATGAAGCGCTTCGGCACGACGCAGCGACAGCTCGCGGCGGTGGCCGCGAAGAACCATGTGCACTCGGTGCACAACCCGCTGTCGCAGTACCGAAACCCGTACACGATCGAGGAAGTGCTTGCCGCGCCGCCGATCACGTATCCGCTCACGCTGCCGATGTGCTCGCCGATCTCCGACGGCGCGGCTGCAGCAGTGCTCTGCACCAAGGCCGGGTTGACGAGGCTCGGCATCGATCCTTCGCGCGCGATCCGGATCTTGGCGAGCGTCGTGCAGACCGGCTCCGATCGCGATGACTCGGAGTTCCGAAGCCACTGCACCGCACTCGCCGCACGTCGGGCATACGAGCAGGCCGGCGTCGGACCCGAAGACGTCTCGGTGGCCGAGGTGCACGACGCCACCGCGATGGGCGAGATCATCCAGATCGAGAACTTGGGGTTCTGCGGATTCGGCGAGGGCGGGCCCGTATCGGAGCGCGGCGACACGACGATTGGCGGTCGCATTCCCGTGAACCCGTCGGGCGGTCTCGAGTCGAAGGGACACCCTGTGGGCGCAACCGGCCTCGGGCAGATTCACGAGTTGGTGGCGCAACTGCGCGGCGAAGCCGGTGCGCGGCAGGTAGAGGGCGCACGTATCGCGCTCGCCGAGAACGGCGGGGGGCTGCAGGGGATCGAAGAGGCGGTCGCCTGCGTCACCATTCTCGGTCGCTGAGCGCCAGCGCATCCGCCGGAGGAGAACGAAATGCAGTTGCAGAGAAGAGTGGCGTTCGTGACTGGTGCGGCGTCGGGTCTCGGTCTCGCGACGTGCAGGGTGCTGAACGATGCGGGCGCCCGCATCATCGCGACGGACATCGACGCGAGCGCGCTCGAGCAGGCGGTCGAACCGCTGGGCAACGGCGTTCATGCCCTCGCGCTCGACGTCTCCGACGAAAAGGCGATCGGCGCTGCCGTCGCGAGGACGGTCGAGCTCGAAGGCGCATTGCACGTCCTCGTCAACTGCGCGGGCATCCTCGGCCCGAGCAAGACGATATCGCGGGGGCAGCTGTTTCCCGTCGAGCTCTGGGAGAAGGTGCTCGCCGTGAACCTGAGCGGCACCTTCCACACGATCCGGCACGCGGCGCTTGCGATGACGCGCAACGATCCGGACGACAGCGGCGAGCGGGGCGTCATCGTCAACACCGCCTCGGGCGCCGCCTGGCAGGGGCAGATGGGCCAGGCTGCCTACAGCGCGAGCAAGGCGGCGGTCGTCGGCATGACGCTGCCGATCGCACGCGACCTCGCCGAGCACGGCATTCGCGTCGTCTCGATCGCGCCGGGCCTGTTCGAGACCGGCATGTCAGCTGCGATGCCGCCGAAGGTTTCGCAGAATCTCATCGACAACATGGTCCTGTTCCCGCGCAGGATGGGGCAGCCGCCCGAGTTCGCGGGGCTCGTCCGGCACATCGTCGAGAACCCGTATCTGAACGCGACGACGATCAGCGTCGACGGCGGAGGGCGGGTCGGCACTCGGTAGCGACGCAGCGGCGCGAAAAGACGCCGCGCGGACAAGGAGACCAGGGATGACGCAGACGGATCTCGTGGAGGCGGCTTGAGCGCGCTTCCTTTCCCGCCGAGCGGCATGGCGGCACCCGTTCAAGGAGCAGGCCGCGCGAAGGGCGTCGCGCTCGCGGCCGAGGCGGTAACGTTGCGCTTCGGGGGCGTCGTCGCGCTGAGCGAAGTGTCGGTCGACGTGCGCGACGACGAGTTGCTCGCCGTGATCGGGCCGAACGGCGCCGGCAAGACATCGCTGATGAACTGCCTGAGCGGCTTCTATCGTCCGCAGCAGGGTCGGATCCTGCTCGGCGGCCGCGACATCAGCGGCGCGCCCGTGCACCGGATCGCCCGTAACGGCGTTGCGCGCACGTTCCAGGGAACGCATATCTTCTCCGGCATGACCGTGGTCGAGAACATCATGGTCGGGCGGCACATCCACATGCGTTCGACGCTGCCGGCGTCATTCGTCTGGTTCGGCCCGTCGCGCGCCGAGGAGATCCGCCATCGCGAGATCGTCGAGGAGATCATCGAATTCCTCGAAATCGAGACGATCCGCCATCGCGCCGTCGGCAGCCTCGGCTACGGCCTGCGCAAGCGCGTCGATCTCGGGCGCGCGCTCGCACAGGAGCCGCGGATCCTGCTGATGGACGAGCCGATGGCGGGAATGAACATCGAGGAGAAGGAGGATCTCGCCCGCTTCATCCTCGACGTGCGCGAGGCGCGGCGCCTGCCGGTCGTGCTCGTCGAGCACGACATGGGCGTCGTCATGGATCTGGCCGAGCGCATCGTCGTGCTCGACTTCGGACGCAGGATCGCCGAGGGAACGCCGCACGAGATCCAGCGCGATCCCGCGGTGCTGAAGGCCTATCTCGGCGAGGGAGACCGCTGATGCTTCCAATGCGCACCCTCCCGCAGATTCTCGACGCGCACGCCGACGCCACCCCCGATCGGCTCTCGCAGCGCCACAAGCACCGCGGAATCTGGCGTGAATTCTCGTTCGCGAAAGTGCGCGACGAAGTGCGCGCGCTGGCGCTGGGCCTTGCCTCGGTCGGCATCGAGCGGGTCGAGACGGTTGCGATCATCGGCGAGAACGAGCCCGAGCACTTCTGGGCCGAGCTCGCCGCGCAGGCGCTCGGCTGCAAGGTCGTTTCGCTGTACCCCGATCTCACCGCAACGGAGGTGCACTACCTGCTGTCCGACAGCGAGGCGGTCTATCTGTTCGCACAGGACCAGGAGCAGGTCGACAAGGGGCTCGCCATTCGCGATGAGCTGCCGTTGTTGCGCTCGATCGTCTACTGGGACGACACCGGGATGTGGTCCTACCGCCAGGAAGGGCTGCACACCTTTGCGTCGATTCAGCAGCGCGGACGCGACTTGCATGCGCGCGAGCCCGTCCGGTATCGCGAGCTCGTCGCCGCCGGCGACCCGGACGAGACCGCCGTGCTGTCGTACACGTCGGGGACGACGGGCAAGCCCAAGGGCGTCGTCCTTTCGCACCGCTACCTGATCGACAACGTGCACCGGACGATCGCGTCCACCGGCGCCCGACCGGGACTCGAATACCTGACCTACATCTCGCCCGCGTGGGCCACCGAGCAGATCTTCGGCATTGCGATGGGTGTCGCGTTGCCGATGGTCGTGAACTTTCCCGAGGGCCCGGAGCAGGTGCTCGAGAACATCCGCGAGCTCGCGGTCGAGGCGATGACCTTCGCGCCCCGGCAATGGGAGAACCTGGCGGCAACGATGCAGGCGCGCATGCTCGATGCGGGTCCGATGCGCCGCAATGTCTACGAATGGGGTCTGTCGATCGGGCACGCGGTGAACGTCGCGCGGCTCGAGGGGCGACCGATTCCGGCAGCGGCGCATCTCGCGTACCCGCTCGCCGAGGCGCTCGTTCTGCGTCCGTTGCGCGATCAGCTCGGGCTCACGCGCATCCGGATCGCATTCTGCGGTGGCTCGACGATGGCGCCCGACGTCTTCCGCCTGTTCCACGCTTTAGGCGTCCCGTTGCGCAACATCTACGGCTCCACCGAGATCGGGCTGCTCACCTGCCATCAGGGCGAGCGCTACGACCTCGAGACCGTCGGCCACTGGATGCCGGCGCATCCCGAGGCGGGTCCCGCGCTGGAGTGGAAGCTGGGAGATGGCGACGAACTGCTCGTGCGCGGCGGCTCGTTCTTCCGCGGCTACTACCGCCGGCCAGAGGCGCTCGCCGAGCGCGTCGTCGACGGCTGGTATCGCACCGGCGACGCGGTCACGCGCACCGAGCGCGGCGAGCTCGTGTTCCTCGAGCGCATCTCCGATCTTCGCCGGCTGCGCTCGGGGGAGTCGTATCCGCCGCAGTTCGTCGAAACCCGCCTTCGCTTCAGCCCCTTCATCAAGGACCTGATGACCGTCGGCGACGAGACGCGAGAGTTCGTTGCTGCGCTCGTCAACATCGACATGAACGTCGTCTCGCGCTGGGCCGAAGAGCGCAAGCTGTCGTTCTCCACCTTCACCGACCTGTCGCAGAAACCGGAGGTCGCCGCGCTGCTGCGCGGCGAGATCGCGCGCGTGAACGGCTTCCTTCCGGCGCACGCCCGCGTGCGGCGCTTCGCGAACTTCCCGAAGGATCTCGATCCCGACGAAGGCGAGCTCACGCGTTCGCGCAAGCTGCGCCGCGAGTTCCTCGAGGAGCGTTATGCGCCGATCATCGAAGCGATCTACACGGGCGCGCGCGAGGCGACGATCGAGATCACAGTGACCTACCAGGACGGGCGTCGCGGCCACTTCGCAGCGCGCGTCTTCATCCACGACGTCGATGCCGCGGCGGCTGACGCTGCTTCGGCGCCGGAGGCGAGGAAGGCGAGGAAGGCGGCATGATCGATTTCGTCAACTATCTGATCAACGGCGCGCTCGTCGGCCTGCTGTATGCGCTGGTCGCGATGGGCTTCGTCGTCATCTATCGCGCATCGAAGGTGTTCAACTTCGCGCAGGGCGAGCTCGTCGTCTTCGGCGGCTTCCTCGTCTGGTGGATGGTCGTATCGCAGGGCCTGCCGCTTTGGCTCGGAATTCCGCTCGCGTTCGTCGCGGCCGCGGTGTTCGGCCTGCTGATCGAGCGGCTGTTCTTCTCGCGGCTCGTCGGCGAGTCGATCTTCTCGATGGTGATGGTGACGATCGGGCTGCTGATCCTGATCCGCGGCCTGATCCTCGTGCTGTTCGGCGCGCAGGTCCAGCCGTTCCCGATCGTCTTCCCGCTGGCGCCGATCATCATCGGCGACGTCCTGGTCTCGCGCTCGCTGTTTTTCGGCGGCGTGCTCACGATCGGGCTCGGGCTCGGGCTGTCGTGGTTCTTCAATCGCACCCGCGCCGGCTTGCGGATGACGGCAGTCGCCGAAGATCACCAGATCGCGATGTCGATGGGTATCTCGGTGCGGCGCTCGCTGATCTTCGCGTGGGTGCTCGGCTCGGTGCTTTCCGCCTTCGCGGCGATCGTCTACCTGAGCGGCAAGTCGATCAATCTGCTCACCTCCGAAATCGGGATGGCCGCCCTGCCGGTCGCGCTGCTCGCCGGACTCGAGTCGATCGGCGGGCTGCTGCTGGCCGGCGTGCTGGTCGGCGTCGTGCAGGGCCTGGCTACCGCCTATCTAGATCCGGTCGTGGGGGGCGCCGTCGGTTCGGTGCTCCCCTTCGTGATCATGCTGCTGGTGTTGTTCATCCGGCCGACCGGAATGTTTGGTTGGCGCACGATCGAGAGGGTTTGAGTGGATCCGTCGGGCGTATTCGCAACCAGTTTCCGCAGGGATCTCGCGCTCGTCCGGACGCGCGGACAGTGGATCTGGTTGATCGGTTTTCTCGCGCTGCTCGCGCTGCTGCCGTTCTTCGCCGAGGCGCGCACACAGGCCGTCCTCACGTCGATCGTCATCACGTCGGTCGTCGTGATCGGGCTGCAGATCACCACCGGAATGGCCGGCCAGATCAATCTCGGGCAGGCGGCATTCATGGGTGTGGGCGCGTATGCGACCGCGGTGCTCGCGTCGAAGGCGGGCTGGCCGATCTGGGCGTCCTTGCCAGTGGGCGGCTGCGCCGCGGCAGTGTTCGGATTCGTCTTCGGCCTGTCGGCGGTGCGTATCAAGGGTTTCTATCTCGCGCTCACGACGATCGCCGCGCAGTTCCTGTTCCACTTTCTCGTGCTGAACCTGCCGTCGTCGTGGCTCGGTGGATCGAACGGCGTCACCGTGCAGCCAGCGCAGCTCTTCGGCGTGCGTTTCGACACCGACACCTCGTTGTACTGGCTCGTACTCGCCGTCGGCGCGCTGATGGCCTTCGGCGCATACGGAATCGCACGCAGCCGGCATGGTCGCGCATTCGTCGCGGTGCGCGACGACGATGTCGCATCGGGGATCATGGGCATCGATGTCGTGCGCACCAAGGCGGTCGCGTTCCTCGTCGGCGCTTTCTACGCGGGCATCGGCGGAGGCTTGTGGGCGTACTACGTGCGCTTCGTCGCGGTCGACCAGTTCACGCTGTTCAATTCGATCTGGTTCATCGCGATGATCATCGTCGGCGGCATGGGCTCGATCACCGGCGCGATCGTCGGTGTGGTCGTGATCCGCCTGGTGCAGGAAGCGATCACCGTGGCCGGTCCGCAGATCGTCCAGCACCTTCCGTTCCTCGGCGGCGACGTTGTGTTCGCGGCGATGAACATCTTTCTCGGCGGAATCATCGCGTGCTTCCTGATCTTCGAACCGAAGGGGCTGATGCACCGATGGTCGATCCTGAAGCGGTCGTACCGCCTATGGCCGTTCCCTTACTGAAACGACTCACACCGAAGGAGGCAGCAACGATGTTCGAGGCACAGAAGTCCGATCGTTCCTGGGCGCGGGTCGCCTGCGGCGTCGCAGCCGGCGTCGCGGTCACGGCGCTTACCGCGACGTCCGCGCACGCGCAGGCCACCACATACAACATCGCCGGCCTGGCTGATTTCAGCGGGCCGTATGCGGACATCATGAAGGACTACTCGGCGTGCCGGCACGGCGTCGTCGACTGGTGGAACGACGAAGCGGGCAAGCCGCTTGGCGTGAACCTGAACGTGAAGGACTACGACACGCGCTACGATGTGGCGCAGACGGCGAGCCTGTGGCCAGGCATCCGCGCGGAACTCGAGCCGGTTGCGATCTTCGGCGTCGGCGGGCCGGACGTCGCAGCGCTGCAGGAGCGACTGCCGGGCGACAAGGTGCCGATGTTCATGGGCACCTCGGGCTACGGCTACGGATGGAAGCCCGATTCGTGGATCTTCAATGCGCGCCCCACCTACCCGCACGAAGCCGCGGCCTTCATGGAATGGTATCGCCAGAAGCGCGGCGGAGACGCGCCGCTGAAGCTCGGCATCATTTCGTCGGAAGCATCGCCCGCGTACGTCGACATCCACAAGGGAATGGAGCATTACGCGAAGGAGAACCCGAAGAAGCTCGAGGTCGTCGAGATCATCTACGCGGAGGTGCAGCCGACCGACCTCACGCAGCAGGTGAACCGCCTGGTGCGCAAGGGCGCCGAAGTCATCCAGATCCAGACCAACACCGCGGCCGTCGTGGCGACGCAGCGCGCGCTGCAGAGCCTCGGGAAATCGAACATCCCGATCATGATGAGCGCGCACAACAGTCTGCAGGCATCGGGCAAGGCGGTCGGCGGTCTCAAGCAACTCGAAGGCAGTTATGAGTCGTACGGGATGGCGGTCCCGACGGGTGAAAAGACGCCGGCGAGCGACTTCCACAAGATGCTCCGCGAGAAGTACAAGATGAACGCCAACTTCAATGTTCCGTGCCTGATGGGCATGAGCCAGGCGTTCGTCGCGGTGCGCAGCATCGAGAACGCGGTGAAGGATGCCGGCGGCAAGCGGATCACCGGCGAGGACGTCCGCAAGGCGCTGCTGAAGCATCCCATCTCCAGCGAGCAAAGTTTCGGCGTGCTTCCCGACCTGAAGTACGCGGAAGAGGCGCCGTTCCCGCTCGAGGGGTTGACGGTCAACATCGGAACGATCGAGAACGGGCAGTACAAGATCGTCGCCGAGAAGGTGCCGGTGCCGAAGGTCACGAAGTGGTGATTGCGCCAGCGGATGCGGCCCTTGCCGGGCCGCGTTCGGCGACAGCGGTTGCGCCGCTGCTCGAGCTGAACAACGTCGAGGTCCTCTATAGCGACGTCATTCTCGCCGTGAAGGGGATTTCGGCGCGCGTGCCCAGGGGCGCCTGCGTCGCGCTGCTCGGCGCCAACGGCGCCGGCAAGAGCACGACGCTGAAGGCGATCTCGAACCTGATCGTCAGCGAGGACGGCCGCGTCGCCAGCGGCAGCATCGCGTTCGACGGCGAGCCGGTCGAGGGCCGCGACCCGGAGTCGATCGTGCGGCGTGGGCTCATCCACGTGATGGAAGGGCGGCAGGTGCTGCGCCACATGACGGTCGAGCAGAACCTGGTTGTCGGCGGGCACCGGGCGGGCGGCCGCGAAGCGCGGGAGCGACTCGACGAGGTGTATGAGCGTGTACGGCGGCTCGCGGCGTTGAAGGAGCGCACTGCCGGCTACCTGTCGGGCGGCGAGCAGCAACTGCTCGTCATCGGGCGCGCGATGATGGCGCGACCCACGCTGATGATGATCGACGAGCCGTCGCTCGGGCTGGCGCCGCTGATGGTCGAGGAGGTCTACGACCTGCTCGGGCAACTGAAGGCGAGCGGGCTCACGCTGCTGATCGTCGAGCAGAACACGCGGGTCGCACTCGACCTCGCCGACTACGGCTACGTCATGGAAAGCGGCCGCATCGTGCTCGAAGGTTCGGCGTCGGAGCTGCAGTCGAACGAGGACGTGCGCGAGTTTTATTTGGGGCTGACGCTCGAGGGCGAGCGCAAGAGCTATCGCGACATCAAGCACTACCGGCGCCGCAAGCGCTGGCTCGGTTGAGGGATTCTTCGATGGATGCATCTGCACTCGTCACGCGCGAGGACCGCGGATCGGTCGCCTGCCTCACGCTGAATCGTCCCGCCCAGGGAAACAGCCTGTCGCTTGCGACGATCGACGCGCTCTACGCGCATCTGCAGGAGTTGCGCGACGACAAGCGGGTCGCGGTGATTGTGCTCGGCGGCGTCGGTCGGAAGATCTTCTGCGCGGGGCACGACCTGAAGGAGTTCTCCGACGAGACCGACGCGGAGTTCTTCCACGAAGTGTCGACGCGCTGCTCGCGGATGATGCAGTCGTTTCACGAGCAACCGCAGATGATCGTCGCACGCGTCGAGGGCGTTGCCTCCGCTGCTGGATGCCAGCTCGTGGCGAGTGCCGATCTCGCCGTAGCATCGGCGGACGCGCGTTTCGCGACACCCGGCGTGAACATCGGACTGTGGTGCCTGACGCCGATGGTGCCGTTGAGTCGCGTCGTCCATCGAAAGCACGCGATGCAGATGCTCGCCACCGGGCGCCTGGTCGATGCTCAGTTCGCGCTGCGCGTCGGCCTCGTCAACGAGGTCGTCGAAGCCGGTCGGCTCGATGCGGCCGTCGATGAGCTGGCGCGCGAGATCGCAAGCAAGTCGAGCTATACGCTGGCGCTCGGCAAGCGGGCGTTCTATCGACAGCTGCAGATGTCGATGTCGGATGCCTACGAGTATGCGGGGGAACTCGTGGCGCGCAACATGATGCACCCGGACGCGCGCGAGGGAATCGGGGCGTTCGTCGAGAAGCGACGTCCGGAGTGGATCGGTCGCTAGCTTATGTAAATCGCGCGCAGCAACTCTCCTTCGCGACGCTCTCCAATGCTCGTGATGCGGCGGGCGAGTGCTCGCTCCTTGCAAAAAAAACCGGGAATCGGAGAGGTCCGAAACCCGGTTCGATCTCACGGCGCACAACGCCTGGGCTGTTGCAAAGCCCCCCTTCTTACCACTTCTCTATATCTTCCGGAACCGGTACCCAATCCGAGGCCGGTTGGTACTTGCCATCTTTTACGGTAACGACCTTCACCCATCCCTTTAGCGGAAAAGGCGCCTTCTTCGAGAATTCGAGTCCTCTCATAAAGCCTTCGAGCTCGTCTTCCGAAAATTTATGGGTCGTCAGTGTCTCGTATACGTCCTGTCCAGTAATCTTGTCGGCTCCGACCCGCTTTGCCGTTATCTCGATTGTTTTCACGGCAACGACGCCTTGGCTGATTCCGAGGAGCGTCAACGGATCCCACTCCTTGCTCAGTTGATACTGGCTGGCCAACTTCTCGTAGAACGAGTGCGCGGGACCATCCGTCTCGGCGATCGGAACGATCCCCGTGATTGTGTAGTGTCCCTCCCACGGCTTGTAGCTTTTCATTGCCTGAGCGACAGGCCAAATCGTGTGCCACGGCGAAGCCATCGTCGGAATCTGGACACTGTGCAATTGCTCCGCGCGCACTACCGCCGCGGCCATCGCGGTATTCGCTACCCCAAAAATAATATCCGCGCCTGATCCGCTGATGCGTTGTATCTGGCTTCCCAGATCCACCGGCTGTATCGGAATCCACTCGGTCGCGACGATCTCGGCCAGCCCTTTCGGCTTCAATTTCTCGTCCACGTACTTGGTGATCCCTTTCACCATATCGACGAACGCGGGCGACTGCTGCGTCGAAATAAACGCGACCTTGACCGGGCGCTTCGACGGATTGTTCTCAATAAACCAGTTCAATCCGGCCAGATATTCCTGTACGTAACTCGGCCGAATATTGAAAATCCACGAATCCGGCGCCCAGGAATATCCGTATCCCGGCGTGGCATAGAGCATCGGAATCTTATCGTTCGGCAGTCGTTCCTGCAGGGCGCTTACGTCTGGTCCGCCCAACCCCAGGCCGATGACCGGCTTGTCACTGCTGACGATTCCCGGCCAGAAGCTGGCCACGACCGACGGATCGTAACGCGTATCGTAAACCTTGGCGTTCAGACGAATGCCGAGTTTCTTCCCTTCGTTATCGTTCCACCATTCAATGACTTTGGTCCTTGCCGCCAACCTCTTTCCGAGATCCGCGAACGGACCGGAATTGTCCGTCAGGACCGGGACGTTGTACGTTGTCGTAGCTGCGGCGGCGGTGCTGCAGGCCAGCACGGCCGCCGAACTCAAAACCATTTGTCGCCAATTCATTCTCTACCTCCTCAGCAAGACAGGATTTCCCGGCGGGTCATCCCAGGTAATATTCGGCCAGGTTTCCATCGCTCCGCAATTGTTCGACATCCCCTTCGTGAGTTATATGGCCATTTCGCATGATGTAGCCGTAATCGGCGGCCTCCAAGGCGACGTGCACGTTCTGCTCCACGACCAGGAAACTGATCGCTTCTTCTCGTGTCAGTTTTCTCACCGATTGAAACAGTTGTTGGACGATCAGAGGCGCCAAGCCCAACGACGGCTCGTCGAGTAGCACCAATCTCGGCTTTGCCATCAACGCCCTGCCTAAGAGCATCATCTGCTGCTCGCCGCCGGACAGGTATCCGGAAGGTCGGGTGCGAAGCGCGGGAAGTTGAGGAAACAGCTCGTATACGTACGCCAGTCTTTCCCGGCGCTCAGCACGTCCTGCCAGCCCGTTCCCGCCGACGAGCAGATTCTGCTCGACCGTCATGTGAGGCAAAATCTTCCGCCCCTCGACTACCTGCACGATTCCAAGGCGGACGATATCCCGCGTGCTCATTCGGTCCAGTGGTTTTCCTTCGAACACGATACTGCCGTTGGCGACTCGGCCGTCCATGTGAGGCAGCAGATGCGAAATTGCGCGCAACGTGCTCGACTTACCGGCTCCGTTGGCGCCAAGCAAAGCCACGATGCTCGCCGCCGGCACCTGCAAGCTGACGTCCGAGACGCCAATTATTACCTTCTGATAGATTACCTTCAGATTGCTTACCGTCAGCATTTTATTTTTTCGTCGCGATGTCGGAGTCGACGTTCGGGACATGCTGTGGGATCAGACCGATCAGTCCTTTCCGCGCGTAGATGATGCTGATCATGATCGCCAGTCCCAAGATGATATTCATGCTCGCGAAGACAAACTGACCACTTCCGCTGCCGCTCAGCTCCGCCAGCTGCGGACCCAGGAAAGTCAATCCCTCCTGTATGAGCCGAATCACTATCGTGCCGATGACCGCACCCCAGATCGAACCCATCCCGCCGACGATGAGCATCCCCGTGTACCAGATGGACAACCACAAAGTAAACTGATCGACCTGCACGTAACGGACGTAGAACGCCCATAGTCCCCCCGATGCTCCGGCATAGGCTGCTCCGACGAGGAATGCCAGCAATTTGTATTTGACGACATTGATTCCGAGTAATGGCGCGGCACTCTCCTGGTCGCGAATCGCGACGAATGCCAAGCCGGTCTTGCTGCGCACGAGATTCTGCGCGCCAAGCAGCAAGACCAGAAGAACCAGAAGCGCAAACCAGTACACCCTCTGATCGTTGTCCAGGCTCGAACCCAGGAAGGTAACGGGTGCAAGCCTCAGTCCTTCGGCCTGGCCGAACCATCGGGCCGGCAGCTTCAACATCATGAATGTAAACACGTACTGTGCCGCGATCGTGGTCAGCGCTAGATAAAATCCTCTGATCCTGATTGCTGCTGCGCCGAACACCAATCCGAATAGCGCGGCAGCGAGCGCGGCAACCAACAGCGCGCTGAACGCGGAGAAGCCCAGTTTGCTGACGCAGAATCCGGCAGCAAACGCGCCAACACCCATGAACGCGGACTGTCCGAGGTTCACCTGCCCGGCGTACCCCATGGTCAACTGCAAGCCGATGACGGCGATCATCGTGATCGCCATCGTTATCCCGATTCCCACTGCGCGCCCTCCGCCGTATAACGGCAGAGCGGCAAGTGCGATAATGATGAGCAATCCGAACGCCCACCTGCCGGATCCGCGTCTTTCTTTCATTGTGGTCGTGTAGTCGATTGTCTCGATAAATGCAGGGGTTCGTTTCTCAAAGTCGGTCCACCGATTTCCAGCCGTAAAGCCCCGTCGGACGGATCAGCAGAATTATTATCATGAAAACGAACGGCAGAATTCCCGCTACCCCCCCTCCAACCAGCGGGTCGAGCCAGTATGCGCCCAACTGAGACGATATTCCGATGATCAGTCCTGCCACGATTACGCCGCCTACCGCTTCGAGCCCTGCCAGAAGGACGGCAGGCAAGGCAACGAGAGCGACGTCCGACGCGGCGAACGACAGTCCCTTGCCGTTCAGGAACATGATCGCGGCAATGACCGACAAGACACAACTCAAGATCCACGAAATGGCGAGCGATTTGTCGATCGAAATTCCTAGCGACAGGGCCGTGTCATGACCTTCGGCAATCGCCGTCATCTCCATGCCGCTCTGTGTGCGGTTGAAAAAGATCATCATTCCGACGGCTACCACTACTGTAGTTATTGCCCCGTACACCAGGGCGCGATCGAGAACTACCGTGCCAAGTTTCACGCCGGCCAACGGGATGATCGCCGGGAACAGGCGTATTTCAGGCCCCCACACGACCAATATGACGCCCTGCAGGAACAGCAACAAACCGATCGTTACCATCACGTATGCAAGCACATCCGCCCCGATGAGGGGTCGTATTATTACGCGTTCGATTACAAGGCCGACTATCGTCACTGCGATGGTGGCGGCTGCTACTACAAGGATCGGATGCTCCGGCCACCATTGTGCAAATGTCCAGATCAGGAACGCGGCGAGCACGATAAGCTCGCCCTGGGCAAAGTTGAAGACCCTCGATGAACGATAGATGATTATGAACGTCAGGGCGATCAGCGAATACAGCAGGCCGATCAGCACGCCGTTCACCAGAAAGGTGAGGAAATTGGTCATATCTGTGTCTCCATGCGCGGCCGCTTCGCGAACCTCCGAAGCGCCGCATCGATTTCGAATTCATCAGATCGAAAATTGTTCCTGGCGATCTGACCCTAGGTAGGCGGCGATGACCTTCGGGTCCTGTTTTACTTCGTCGGGTTTTCCGGTCGCCAGTATCTGGCCCCAGTCCAATACCGTTACGCGATCGGCAAGACTCATGACGATCTGGATGTCGTGCTCGATGATCAGTATCGGAATTCGTCGGGATCGGTGAATTTCCGCGATCAGTTCAGCCATGACGTTCTTTTCGGCCGAGTTCATCCCCGCCATCGGCTCATCCATCAGCAGGATCTGTGGTTCCGTCGCGAGTGCCCGACCCAGATCGACTTTCTTTCTCAGGCCATAACTGAGCGCACTCACCGGCGTTTTCGCATACTGCTCCAGCTCGAGCAATGCCAGGATTCCCGCGATGGTCGCCCGGTGCTCCGCCCGACTGCGAGCGGCATATGGCCAAAACACGAAATCCTGCAGGACGTTTGTCCGCATCAATGCGTGCCTGCCGACGAGAATGTTTTCTTCCACACTGATCTCGGGCAACAGCTTTATCCCTTGGAACGTGCGTCCGATCCCTGACCGGCTCCGCTCATGCGACGGCTGCGCTTCCAAGGATTGTTCCTTGAAATGAATCGTGCCTGACTGCGGAGTGGTGAAACCGGAGACGCAGTTCAGAATGCAACTCTTGCCGGCCCCGTTCGGGCCTATCAATGCCAATATTTCATCTCGGCGAACGTCCATGGTGACGTCCTTCAACGCCACCACGCCGCCGAATCTCAGTGTTACATCCTTCAATTCCAGAATGCGGTCGCCGCCGTCTTGTTGATTGCCAGCGTCGTTTCTCATACGATTTTTTTCGGAAACTTGAGGTTGACTGCAGTACCGCGATCCGGGCGCAAACTTCCCGACCGTCTTCCGCTACCGCTGCGCGCGGATGCCGAAAACGAGAAACCGCACGAATGCCTTCGCAATCTCGGCGCCGCTCGACTCGCCGTCCGAGCGAAACCATCGAGGTATCTCGTTGATGGCGCCCATGAACCAGAATACTGCGAGCTTCGGATCGCACGCTTCGATCGTACCGTCTGCGATTCCCTCTTCGACCAGATGGCGCATTTTCCGGTCGAATTTGCGTCGGCGCTGCAGGATTCGCGCGCGGTGCTCGGGGCTCATGGCGGCCATCTCATGCAGGATGGCCGGCGCCGACAGCTCGCGAGTGAGGTTGTCGATGTAGTACTCGACGAGGCGCTGCAGTTTCTCGAGTCCGCTTCCGCCCTGCGATTGGACATGCTCGATCGCCTGGTCGCCGATATCCATCGCCAGGCTGTGGCACTCGTACAGCAGCTCGGTTTTGCTCTTGAAATAGTAATAGAGCGCTGGTTTCGTGACGCTTAGGCGGCTCGCGATGTCGTCCAGCGAAGTGTTGTGGTAGCCCGTGTGCCCGAACGCGCGGATCGCTTCGGCGATTACCGCCTTCTTCTTTAGTTCGTATTGTTCGTCTGCGCTCTTCACGACGTTGTTCCACCGCGGTCGCGCTTTCGCGCGCTTCGCAGCTGCGCTCCGACTGCTCTTCGCCCGAGCGGAAGAGGCGGTTTCGGTCGTCATACCTTCTTCTTTTCCTTCAAAGTCGTTGTTCTGGCACGTCTTTCCAGATCAGGTCGTTGGCGTCGCCACCTGGCAATGCAGTCCCCCGTCGACCAACAGTCTGGTGCCGGTTATGTAGCGGGCCTCGTCGGACGCCAGAAACAGAGCTGCGTTTGCGACGTCCCATGCCTCGCCCATTGAACCGGTGGGGCACATCTCGTTACGGATTCTTATCATCTCGTCGATGTTGTCGTAATGTGTTTTCAATGGTTCGACGAACATCGGCGTATTGATAAGTCCCGGAAGCACCGCATTGACGCGGATTCCCTTGCGCGCGTATTGCATTGCGACGACGGTCGTCAACTGGTCGACGGCCGCCTTGCTCGCCGAGTAGGAAACGTAGGGCACGCCGGCCCAGCGGACGGCGGCGACGGACGAAATGTTCACGATTGCGCCACCGCCCTGTCGCTCCATCACCGGCAGAGCATGCTTGCACGTCAGGAACATGCTCTTGACGTTGGTATCCATTACCGTGTCCCAGTCGTTCTCGCTCTGCTCGACAGGCCCACCGAGAATCGCGATGCCGACGTTATTGACGAGCACGTCGATGCGTCCGAAGCGCTCTTCGCATGCCTGGACCATATCCCGCACCTGTTCGCTGCGAGTCACGTCCGCGGCATGGCTCACGCACACGCCCCCTTCCTTTTCGATGATCGCCCGCGTCTCCTCGGCTGCGTCGTGGCGGATGTCCACTGCGAAGACCGACGCTCCTTCCCGTGCGAATCGCACCGCCGTTGCCTTTCCGTTGCCCCATCCCGCTCCCACGGAACCGGCTCCGACGATCATTGCCACCTTTCCTTCCAGACGATTTCCCATGACGGCCCCCTGTTACACCGACCGGAGAAGATACATCTGGTATCGACTCAAGACTACCGCATGGTCGCTGACTCTACTTCAGAGTCGAATTGTGCGATAGTCTCTTTCTTTCGATCGGTGCGATCTGGCGGGTCCATTGGCGATGGGGGAAACCCGTCGCTCTGCTAACGAGACGACCGAAGGACTCGCCTCGCTGGTTCGTTTGACATGGAGTCGGCCACCCGAGCAGCTGGTCGCCGGACGAGAAACAGGCCGAAACATTCATCGACATCTAGGGAATGGACGTCATGCGCGTGATCGATTTCTTCGACCGGGGTGTTGATCTCGGGCCCGATCGGATCTGTTTGAAGGATGGGAGCGTCGCGCGAAGCTATCGCCAGGTGCAGAAGCAGAGTTACCGTATCGCGAACGCCTTGATTCGCGACGGGCTGGCGCCGCAGGACAAGGCGGCGGTGCTCAGCCCCAACGCGGTAGCGCCCTTCGAGTGCGTGCTCGGGATCCTGCGTGCAGCGGGTGCATGGGTGCCGGTAAACGCTCGCAACGTAGTGACCGAGAACGCCTACATCCTGGATAACTGCGACGTCGAGGTTCTTTTCTATCACAGCGACTTCGAGGTGGCCGTGCAGGAGTTCCGCCGCCTGTGCCCGAAGATCGCGCGCTACATCTGCATCGATCGGGCTGGCGGCAGCGGCGCATTCCTGGACGCCTGGCTCGGCGACGTTCCCGAGTCGGATCCCGATCTTCCGGAGGATCCCGACGCGATCGCCTCCATCGTCAGCTCCGGCGGAACGACGGGACGGCCCAAGGGCGTGATGTGGAGCAACCGTACGTGGGAAGCATTGTTCTCGAATTACTACGCAGCGATGCCCAATCGCAAGCCGCCGGTTCATCTCGTCATCGCGCCGATGACGCACGCAGCCGGTGTTCTTGCCATGCTCCTGATGGGAACTGGCGCCACGCACGTAATCCTGCAGCATTTCGATGCAGCGCAGGTCGCGCAGGCGATTGAACGCGAGAAGGTCACGCACTTGTTCCTGCCGCCCACGGCGGTATACATGCTGCTCGCCTACCCGAATCTGACGGAGCACGATTACAGCTCGCTCGACTACTTCCTCTATGCAGCTGCACCGATGTCGGTTGAAAAGCTCAAGCGATGCCTGGACGTTTTCGGGCCGGTAATGACGCAGTGCTTCGGGCAGGCGGAAGCGCCGATGTTGTGCACGTATCTCTCGCCCGAGGAGCATCTCGTGATCGATGATCCCGAGAAGGAGCGAAGACTCGCCAGCTGCGGCCGTCCGACGCTGCTCACGCCGGTGGCGATCATGGACGAGGAAGGGAAGCGCCTTGTGCGCGGCGAACGCGGCGAGATCGTCGTTCGTGGCAGCCTGGTGATGCCGGGGTACTACCGCAATGCCGAGGCGACGAAGGAGGTCTCGGCCTTCGGCTGGCACCACACGGGCGACATCGGCTACATCGACGAGGACGGATACGTTTATATAGTCGACCGCAAGAAGGACATGATCATCTCCGGTGGGTTCAACATCTTCCCGAGCGAGATCGAGCAGGTCATCTGGAGCCATCCCGCCGTGCAGGACTGTGCCGTCATCGGCGTGCCCGACGAGAAATGGGGCGAGGCGGTCAAAGCGGTGATCGAACGCAGGCCGGGCGGTAGCGTCACCGAGCAGGAGATCCTCGAGTTGTGCCGCAAGCACCTCGGCAGCGTAAAGACGCCCAAGTCGGTCGAGTTCTGGGACGAACTGCCGCGAAGCCCCGTGGGCAAGGTGCGCAAGAAGGACATCCGCGAACAGTTCTGGGCGGGCGCGGGAAGGGCGATCTGACCCTTCTGCGCGTCCCCGATCGTGATCACGAAATTCGAGAGGCAAGACGATGAGAAACGTTCTGGTGGCTGGCGTGGGAATGATCCCGTTCACGAAGCCCGGGGCATCGGATCCCTATCCGGTGATGGGCGCGCGTGCGACAAAGCTTGCGTTGGCCGATGCCGGCGTCGACTATGGCCTGGTCGAGCAGGCGTACATGGGCTACGTGTACGGCGATTCCACGGCCGGACAACGAGCGCTGTATGAAGTCGGGATGTCGGGCATTCCGATCGTCAACGTCAACAACAACTGTTCCACCGGCTCGACGGCGCTGTTCCTCGCGCGCCAGGCCGTGGCCAGCGGCGCCGTCGAATGCGCACTGGCCGTCGGGTTCGAGCAGATGAAGCGGGGTGCATTGGGATCGGTGTTCTCCGATCGGCCGTCGCCCTTCGACCGCTTCGACGCCGTCACCGATGAACTGGTCGGGCACCCCGAGATCCCGCTGGCGATCCGCTACTTCGCCGGCGCGGGAATGGCCCACATGAAGGATTTCGGCACCAGCCTCTCCACCTTCGCCAAGGTGCGCGCGAAGGCCAGCCGGCACGCGTCGCGCAATCCGCTCGCGCTGTTTCGCGACGAGGTCACCGAAGAGGAAGTGCTGGCCGCGCCGGCGATCCTCCCCGGCATCATGACGCGCCTCATGGCGTGTCCGCCTACGTGTGGCGCGGCTGCGGCGCTGCTCGTGTCGGAAGCGTTCGCCGAGCGTCACGGACTCGCGCGCGACGTGGCCATCCTCGCGCAGGCAATGGCCACCGACACGCCGGAGACTTTCGAGAGCCGCAACATGCGCAGCCTCGTCGGCTACGACATGAGCCGCGCGGCGGCACAGCAGGTTTACGAGCAGGCGGGTATCGGCCCGGAAGACGTCGACGTCGTCGAACTGCACGACTGCTTCGCGCAGAACGAGCTGATCAGCTACGAAGCGCTCGGCCTGTGCGCCGAGGGCGAAGCGGAGGCCTTCGTGAATGCGGGTGACAACACGTACGGTGGAAAGGTCGTCACGAACCCGTCGGGCGGATTACTGTCCAAGGGGCATCCGCTTGGCGCGACCGGGCTCGCGCAGTGCTACGAACTCGTGTCGCAGTTGAGAGGTCGCGCGGAGCGCCGCCAGGTGGAGGGCGCTCGCCTCGCGCTCCAGCACAACGTGGGGCTCGGCGGCGCGTCGGTCGTCACGCTGTATGGAAAGACCGAAAACGCATAGCACAGGGAGTCGGTAGCGTGAACATCGCACAGCTTCTGCGCGCGTCGGCCCGCTGTTTCCCAGATGCTCGCGCCGTGTCGCTGGGCGACACGCTCGTGCACGACTATGCGGGCCTTCAGCAACGCGTCGCGCGCTTGGCCGGCGGGCTGCGCGCGCTGCCCGGCATGGCTACGGGCGATCGCATCGCATTCGCGATGACCAACGGACCCGAATACATCGAGCTGATGTGGGCGGCGTGGCACGCGGGGTTGGCGATCGTCCCGATGAATGCCAGGCTGCATCCGCGGGAATTCGAGTTCATTCTCGGAAACTGCGGGGTTCGCTACTGCTTCGCAACCACCGAGCTGGCCGATACGCTTTCTGTGCAGCTCGGGGCGGGCAGCCCCGTTCGGGTCATCGACGTCGCCAGCGCCGACTACCGCGCGCTGTTCGCACACGAGCCGATCGCGTTGCAGACCGCGTTGCCCGACCGCCCCGCGTGGCTGTTCTACACGAGCGGCACGACGGGAAGGCCTAAAGGCGCGACGCTCACCCACGGCTCGTTGCTTGCGATGGTGCTGCGCTACTACGCTGATGTGGACGGGCTAGGAACGGACGACTGCATGCTGCACACCGCACCGCTGTCGCATGCCTCGGGCCTATATTCGTTGCCGCACATTGCGAAGGGCTCGCACCAGGTGATCCCTGCGAGCCACGGCTTCGACCCTTCTGAGCTGTTCGCGTTGCTCGACCTTTACTCGAGCGCCACGCTGTTCTGCGCGCCGACGATGTTGAACCGGCTGGTCGACGCCGCAGGCGTTCGATCCGCGAAGCTCGACCGACTGCGGACGCTGTTCTATGGCGGCGCGCCGATGTATGTCGAGAACCTGAAAACGGCGATCGACGTCCTCGGCCCGTGCCTCTGGCAAGGCTATGGCCAGGGTGAATCGCCGAACACCATCACCTTCCTTTCGAAGGCGATGCACCGCGACACCGGGCATCCCAGATACGAACAGCGACTGGCGTCGGTAGGCGTCGCCCGCACCGGCGTCGAGGTTCGCATCGCCGACGAGGACGGCAACCCGTTGCAGGCCGGCGAGACCGGGGAGGTCATCTGCCGCTCGGACGTGTCGATGCACGGATACTGGAACGATCCGGCGGCGACGGCGAAGGCGCTGCGAGACGGCTGGCTTTTCACCGGCGACATCGGCGTTCTGGACGAAGACGGATTCCTCACGCTGAAGGATCGCTCGAAGGACGTGATCATCTCCGGTGGGAGCAACGTCTACCCGCGCGAGGTCGAAGAGGTACTGTTGCTGCATCCGGGCGTGCTCGAGGTGTCGGTGATCGGGCGTCCGAGCGCCGAATGGGGCGAGGAAGTGGTCGCCATGGTCGTCGCGCGACAGGGGCACGAGCCGAGCGTGCGCGATCTCGACGAGCTCTGCTTGAAGAACATCGCGCGCTTCAAGCGGCCGCGTGGGTACTTCCGCCTGCCCGAACTACCGAAGAGTGCCTACGGAAAGATTCTGAAGACTGAGATTCGCGAGCTGCTCGCGCGAGGCTCGGCGGTGCCGATCCAAGAATGATCCGCGCGGCTTTTCGTGCAGCTGTTGAACATGAACATGCCGACGCGTTCGATACGCTGCACACCCAACCGCTCGAAGAATCCGGCGGCGCACAGGATGTGCGTGCGCCCCTGCCTGAGCCTGAGGTGCCCCGCACTCACCAGAGTGTCCTTCGTGCTTGTCGGCTGGCTGTGGCGGTGGCTCCGGGCCGTGGACGACCCGCGCCGAACCTTGGGGCTTTTTCGTGGTGACCCGATCGAGGGTTTCCGGATAGGCCGCCCGCGATTTCTACCGTAGTCGCCTCGTAAGATTCGAGTTAGGTCGCTGTCGGGCGCCCTGCGAGGGCGGTCTCGTCAGTACCGGCCTTATCACAAGCGGCAGCGCCTCCTCGCGCCGTGGCCTCATTCGGCTCCCTCACCCGGCGGCAGACTGGGCCAGATAGCTTTGTAGCTCCTTCTTGCCAACGCGACGCAGCGACACCAGCTTCGCTCGATGCTCGGGTCGCGGTTTGCTCACTCCACGTTCCCAGTTGTAGATCGTTTGATCGCTCACCGACAGCAGCTTCGCAAGTTCGGCGACCGAGAGTCCCAGCCGCTGTCGCATCGATACGAGTCCCTTCGGCATGAACCGGACCTGCTTGGTCGATTCCTCGGCAGGCGGCTGCGCGGCTGTTTTTCGCTGATCTCGTTCGGAAGCAAAGGCGCTGCGCTCCAGTTGCTTGAGTCGAGCTTTCAAGGAAGCGATCTCCTGTCGCTGCTGCGAAAGAACCTTCCGGGTTCGTTCGAGACTCGCTCGGGATTCGCGTCGGGCGATCTTGGTGATCTCCTCCTTGAGCATCCTGGCAATGTTCGACATTTCGTAGAGTGGGGCCGAGCGGCGCCGTTTGAATTTGGGTTGGATGTAGACGGCGAATAGTAAGGCCGACCGCTCGCCGTGTCGCGCGACAGGGTTGGGAAAAAGGAAACTTCGGCGTCAGTTCTGCGAGACGAAACGATGCCCGTTCGTCGCCTGCATCGATGAAGCTCGCCGAGGAATGCCCGGCGATATGTCGAGCTGGACGGTTGAAGTAATGGTCGCGCTCCGATGTCGGAGCGACCCCAACAACTCGTTGGAATTCAACGTGAGGTGCTTCCTCTCTGATCCGCCGCGATCGAATTCCCATCGCCGGTTGGTTCTGGACGCTTCGCTTTTGAATGTTGCGAAATCGCCTCGGCACGTCGGATGACGATCGTCGATCGGACGGTCGAACCATTCGGTCTGGTCATTGGAGATCTGCGGGTCAATTTGAACGCGCCGCACCCGTCAAGGGACTCCGACGATTTCAGCCGTATTTCCTTTGGTCCGGTCGCGCGGCTACCGCTGAAGATCGTGTCCGCGCAACGGCCGACGCCAATCGCCCGATCGAGTCGTAGACCTCGCGTAGAAGCCGCGCTGATCGCGTCTCGCGGTTCATCAGCCACCTGGTTGGACGCTCCTACATAAGTCGCAACCGCGACCGGCGTTCGCCATCCATCGAAACGTCCGGTCGATCTCCTTCAGCCCGAATTCCGACCGGAAGTGCCGGGCCTGCGTCGTAGACCGATCGCCTGATGCGACCGCCGTCCTAGGACGCCGGTCGCCTTACTGAACTAGCGCGCTCCCGGTCGCCTGCCCGTCAGACAACTGACGGGGTGCGCCATGGCGCTCAAAGCGGGAGAAGGGCTCCAGCAGTGGGAGATCGCGGTTGCCAGGAAGTTGGTTGGTGAGTTCCGAAGACGCTCGCGAAGTCTTGCGCGCGAGGAATTCGACGATCTGATACAGGACTGCCTCGCGCACTGGATCGTGGTACGGCAAAAACTCGCGCGCGCCCCGGATACACCCCCCGTGGCGTACATGGCGCAGGTCCTGCGCAATAAGCTCACCGACCGAATACGCGAACAATCGGCGGACAAGCGTGCGGGTGAACAGGATCTGCTTTCTCTCGATGCGCCGCTCGACGGCTCGGAGGATGGCATGACGCTGGGCGACGTGCTCGCTGATCGCGAGTCGTCGCAATCGGACGAGTCCGGTGGCGGCGAGCGAGACCACGCCCGCATCGACATCGCCCGCATTCTCGTGCGACTGACACCACAGCAACAGCAGTTGTGCCGGTTGTTGGGCGAAGAGGGGTGCTCGATCAAAGAGGCCTCCGAGCGGCTTCGAATTCCGCGCGGGACGCTGTACGAGGAGATCAAGCGCATTCGACGAGTCTTTGTCGATCAAGGGCTTGACGAGTACCTGAAGCCGTAGCCGACACTTTTTCACGCGATTCCGTATGCCTGATGAGGACCCGAATCGGCGCGGAATCGATGATCACGTTCACCAGCACGAGCACGAAGGGGCGTCGGCAAGACGACGCTCACGGCGAACCTGGGCGCGCTGCTGACCGACATGGGTCTGCGGGTGCTGCTGGTCGACGCCGATGTGCAACCGTCGCTGTCGAAGTACTTTCCGCTTGCCGTGCCGCAACCGCTGGCCGGCCTGACCCAGACGATCGTTCGCGGCGAAGTCACCGCGCCCTGCATCTCGGCAACGAGCGTGCCGAATCTCGACGTCATCGTCTCGGACGATCCCGAGGGGCGTCTGCCGAACTGGTTGCTTCACCGTATCGACCGGGGGTTTCGTCTGCGTGTCGCACTGCAGGCCCCGGTGGTCGTCGACGCCTACGACTACGTGCTGATCGATACGCAGGGCGCGATTGGTCCGCTGGAGGATGCAGCGGTTCTCGCCGCCGACATTCTCGTCTCGCCGATTACTCCCGAGATCCTCTCGGCGCGCGAATTCAGGGACGGCACGCTGGAACTTTTCGAGCGCATCGAGCCCGGCAGTGCGCTGGGTGCTGCGCCAGGCCCCGTGAAAGCAGTGATCTATCGGCAGGATCGCACGGCCGATGCGCGGCTGATTGCCAGTGGCATCCGCGGCGAGTTCACGCGCTTCGAGGGCCGCGTATCGGTGCTCGAGACGGTCGTGCCGCACGCGAAAGCCTACAAGGAAGCAGCAACACTTCGAATTCCGGTGCATCGGCACGAGCCGCACCGTTCGGGCGTGATGGCGAGCGCCTGCACGGTCATGCACGAGCTCGCCTGGGAGCTCATTCCGAGCCTGCGCGGTGTGCGCGCTCGTGGCCTGTCCACTGCGGAGCGCTTTGAATGAGCGGAGGAGCTTCTCTCGATGAGCGCCGGCGACGGGTCGCGGAATCGTTGCTGGTGGGCAATCCTGGAAACAACGCGCGCAATCTGGTCGACGCCCACGAGTTGCAGGGCGAGTCGCAGATCGAGCTCTCGATCGATGAGATTCGTCCATACGAGAACAATCCGCGGCGCGCGGCGAACGCGAAGTTCGACGACATCAAGGAATCGATCCGCACGAGCGGTCTGAGAACGCCGCTGACCGTCACGCGCCGGCCCGGCGAGGCGCACTTCATCGTCGAGGCCGGCGGCAATACGCGGCTTCGTGCGCTGCGCGAACTGTGGTCGGAGACGCACGATCCACGTTTTCACAAGCCGGTGGTGCTCTTTCGCCCGTGGCGCTCCGAGAGCCATGTTCTCACCTCGCATCTGATCGAAAACGAGCAGCGCGGCGAGATGACCTTCTGGGACAAGGCCTGCGGCATTGTCGCCCTGAAGGCGCGTCTCGAGGCCGATCAGGACCGTTCCCTGTCGTTGCGTCCCCTCGAGGATGCGCTTCACGCACTCGGACTGTCGGTGAACACCGCGACGCTTGCGCTGCAGCTCTTCGCCACCGAGCGGCTGCGAACGCTCGGCGAAGCGCTGACCGGGCTGTGCGGCCTGGATGTCAAGACGATCCAGCCACGACTGAATGCACTCAAGCGCTACGCACAGGCGCGCACGTCGATCACCGAAGACGAGCTCTATGCGCGGGTGTTCGAGCCGGTTTTCGGGCGATTCACGCAGCAGGGTGCGCAGCGCATGCCTTTCAGCGTTGCGGCGGTGTGCGAGGCTTGCGAGGTCGCGCTGGCGCAGCACCTCGAAGAACCGGTCGAGCGATTGCGCGCGCTCCTGAAGCCCGCGGCAGCGCGCGCGGCGCAAGCGCATGCGGCGACGGACACGATGGCCGACGTCGCAGGCGCCGACGCCATCGACGTGAAGCGTGCCGAGCGTGAAAACCGAACGGCGCTGGTCGAGCCTTCGGCCCATGATGAACTGCTCGTGCGGGCACAGCGCTTTGCCGGCACGACGGGTCTTGGCGACGCGCTTCATCGCGAGCCGAAATCGGCGACGGGTCTGCGACTTTCGCCGCCACGAACCGAGGATCGATCGCGACCCGAGCGCGAACGCGCGTGGTGGCTGCTTGCCAGCCTGTTCGACGAGCTAAACGCCGAAATACCGGCGCCGCCATCGGTCGATTCCGGTTTCGTGCGCTGGCTCACCGATCCCGAGGATGAGTCCGCTGCAGCGTTCTGGGAGCTGCTTGCGAGCGCCCGTCGAATCGCGTGCGCGCTGCACGAGTCACGCGTGATGGATCGATCCAATCGTCCTTCGGAGCCGGCGTGATGCTCGCGCTGCAGGACGCCCAGGTGCGGCTCGTATTGCTCAACCACGTCACCGTGCGGCTGGCCGATGCCGAGCACGACGATCTCCACGCCGCGGGGCTCGAGCGCGAGTTGCTCGGCCGACTTCGGCAGCTCTCGGCGGTCGATCTCAGTCGTCTTGCTGCAATGCGCAGCCTCACCATCGGCGTTGCGTTCGACGGTGCTGCACTCGCGGCGGGTCTGCGCGCGGTGGCACTGGTCAACGAGGCGAAGGCGCTCGAGACCTACTTCATCCGCCATGGGGCCTCCACGCGCCTGATGAGCACGCTCTTCAAGGTGCGGCGCAAGTTGACGCTGGCACGCCGGCGCAGCTGCGGGGCGTGGCGCCCGGCGGGACGTCTGCGGTTGCCCGATTACGCCACGCGCGAGCGGATCTACCAGGCGTGGCGGGCGAACACCGACCCGGCACCGCGTATTCGTTACTACCGTCTGCACCAGGAGTTCGCGCGCTTTCCGATCGCCGTGCTGGAGGCGGTCATCCGCGAGTTCGAGGCCGGCGAATGAACGCGCGCCTGCAAGCTCCGGGAATCACGCCCCAATTGTTGCTCGACGTGTTCGATGCGCCGGTGAGTTTTCATCGGTGCCTCGTGCCCGTGACCGGCGGCATCACCTCGGCCTTGCTGCTCTCGCAGGCGATCTGGACGAGCCAGTGGCTCGAACCTGCCGCGGACGGGTGGTTCCTGCGCTCGCAGGACGAGTGGACGCAGGAGACCGGGTTGTCACGCTGGGAGCAGGAATCCGCGCGGCGCGCGCTGCGTCGCTCGGGGCTGCTCGAGGAAAGGCGGATTGGGATGCCCGCCAGGCTCTGGTTTCGGGTGCGCCCCGATGCCGTCTGGCGTGCGTTACAGGCTGCGGCCGGGCGGTCACTGCGATGACGGCGCGCCGTATCCCTTTCGAGGACGGTACCGCCTTGCCGGGCGCCAGCCGCGCAGTGTCGAAATCGCAGAGACAGGCAGCGGTGCTCGAAGTCGCACCGCTGTCGGTCATCTGGCCGCTGCTGGGGCGCCACATCGCCTTTCATCGCCGTCTCGTCGATGTGACGGCGAGCGTCAAGGCGGCATTACTGCTTTCGCAATCGATCTACTGGACACGCCATGGCCGGAACATCGAGCGAGACGATGGGTGGTTTCACAAGACGACGGCGCAATGGGAGCGGGAGACCGGCCTGTCCGTCAAGGAACAGGCGAGCGCACGCGCGCGGCTGCGCAATCTCGCGTTGCTCGAAGATACGCGCCGCGGGATCCCGGCGCGGATGCACTTTCGCTTGAACGTGAACGAGCTCGGTACGCGTCTGTCCGCACGCATCGCGAGCCACCCGGACGCGACGAACTGGCCCGAGCATCTCGTGCTGGCCGAGTTGCTCGGGCCGTCGCTGGCGTTTCATCGCACGCTCGCTGCGCTCGCAGGCGGCGTGCATGCCGGACTGATGCTCTCGCGTGCGCTGCACCTCACGCGGCTTCAGACACGGCACCGGATCGACGACTGGATCGCCAGCTCCGCCGCGTACTGGTTCGAAGACATCGGCCTGACGCGGCGCGAACAGGAGGCCGCGCGCCGCGATCTGCTGTGCACGGGGTTCTGGGAAGAGACGCTGCGCGGCATTCCACCGAGCCTGATGGCGCGCATCCGTCTCGATTGCCTGCTCGCGCGCCTGAGCGAAGACGCGACGTCCGTCACGCAGTGCGAAGCGTCGGTTGTAGAGCCGGATTGCGGCGTTGCCACTGACAGGCGTTCCCCGAACGGCGAAACAAGTCTGCGCGAACACCGCAGTCTTGTTCCGCCGAAAGCGCCACCACTGTTTCACCCGAACCGCCACCACTGTTTCGCCGAAAGCGCCGTCTCTCATATGGATCACAGTACAAGTGAACCACTACAAGCACAGCACACGGCGCGCGCGGCAAGTGCCATCGATGCGCTCGACGGTGGTGAACTGATTTTCCCCGAGCAGATGCTGCCCGCCGAGCGGCAGGCAGCGCGCCTGCTTCTGCGCGGTCGGGGCGAACAGGCGCAATGCCTGCTCGACGAGCTTGCCGCACGGCTCGAGCTGCGCGCGGTTCGCGTCGGTGCCGTCGCGTATCTGCGCGGACTCATCGCACGTGCCGCAGCCGGCACTTTCGTCGCCGAACTCGGTCCGCGAGTGGCGGCCGAGCGGCGCCGGCGTCAGGACGAAGCACGTCAGCGCAGCGCCTGGGACGCCGAGGCGCAGCGACTGGCCGTCGAACGCGCCACACCGCAATACCAGGCACGCATCCAGCTCGAGCGCCACAGGCTGCGCGAAATCGTCGACGGGCTCAAGGCGCGCTCGAGCATGGGCGGCGCGCCATGAGTCGAATCGTCCCGAACGAAGCGGGCGTGAATCCCGGCCTCTGTCTCGCCACGCACGCTTTCCTGATCGACGACGAAACCGCCTTCACGGAGCACGAATGAACATGAGAAACGCACCGACCTGCATCGAGCCCGAGCTCGCGGGCGATCGTTCTTCGGGTACGCGCGACGCACCCGCACACAGCGGACAACCCACCGTCGGTCGCTTGCTGGACGAAACGCGCGATGCGATGGTGCTGCACACGCGCGATGCCTGGCAGATGTTCGTCGGACGCACAGCCGACCCCGCGCACGAGCGCGCGGCGATTCCAGGCGGGCGCCGTTTCGCGGCAATGCTCAAGGCGATCTGGCATCTGTCGGCCAACGACAATCCCTACGCCGACTGGATTCTGATCCGCGTCTATCGCTCGCTCGGCGAGATCCGCACGCAGATGAACGAGCAGATCCAGGCGCGCGAGCTCGAGTTCGAGCGGCTTCGGCGCAGAGGACTTGCGCTGTCCGTACTCGGTTCACGCGCGCCGATCACCGTGGAGCTGGGCTTTCGCAGCCCCTACGGTTACGCCACGGCGGAGGCGATCGTCGAATTCGACTACCACGTGCGCATGGTCCGAACGCTGATGCTCAAGGATCGCTTGAGCGACGAGGCGGGCAGGGCCGAGATCCGCGCGGTCGGGCGGGGCTTGCGAGCGCTCTTTCTGGAGCCGATCCGCTGGGAGCGCAACCTGTTGCGCGAGGAGTTGCTGCCGTTGAGCCGGCGCGACTTTCTGCCTGACGCTGATCCGGCTGCGCGCCAGCGCGTGCAGGCGGCGGTTGCGCTCTTTGGCGAAGTGCCGCCCGAAGTCTTCACCGGCGAAGAAGCGCCACGTCATACGCAGCGTCCGATCGCCTCGCGCACTGCGAGCGCGAAGGAAAGGCACGGCGGCGAAGCGGTCACCGACGAAGCGGCGCAAGCGGTAACGCCCGGAGCGGGGCTGCTGTGATCGGCATGGCTGATTTCGCGATGCGACAACCCGATTTTCACGAGTGCCGGATGCTGCGTGTGCTCTTCGACGAAGTGCGCAGGACGGCGATGCTGCGCGGCTTCGAGCGCCTTTGCTTTCACGGCTATCGGATCGAGGGTCGGCTTCTTCACGCCGCCGGTGCCGGTCACGCTCGCGTGATGCTCATGCTCCACGACGAGGACGAAGGCGCGCTGCTCGATACGGTCCGCATTGCAGTTGCGTGGCCTTCACGCCCGGGCTCAGCATGCGTCATTCCTCACCTGCGCGCGCCCGTGCTTGCCGCGCTCGAGGCCGAGTCTCTCGCTGGCTGTGTCAGCCCGGAAGATGCCCGTCATGCATCGCCCGAAACCGGTCCGATCTCCTGAGAACCGGTGGCCGGAAGGTCTGGAGGTCTGCGTTCGTGCTTCTACCCAGCCGGGGAGCCTCTCCCCGTACCGGGAGACGGCCTTCCCATTTTCCATGTGTGTCATGTCCAGGAGGTCGTCATGTCCGGATCCTCGCAAGCTCCTCAGTCGTCGTCGTTTTTCAATCTGCATGTCGACGGCATCGGTTATCTGAATCGCGTACGCACCGTGAAGCCGAAGAACGGCCAGGAGTTCCTGGCCTGTACCGTCGCCGCCCTGCGTGGCAGCGACCGGGACGTCAGCTACACGAAGTTCGACTGCCGTGTCAGCGGTGCGGACGCACAGGTGATCGTGCGGCGTTTGGAGAGCGATGTCGCCGCCGAGCGGACGGTGATCATCGGTTTTCGGATCGCCGACATCTATCCGGAGATCTTCACGTTCGAGAAGGGTGACCGCAAGGGGCAGCCCGGCGTGAGCATCAAGGGGCGGCTGTTGCGCATCAAGTTCGCCAAGGTCAACGGCGAACCGATCGATGTGCCGCAACCGGCGCGGGCAGACGAGCACGAAAGCGCAACGTTCTGACCGTCGCCACCATCACCATCGATTCCCCCGGGGAGCCTGCTCCCCGGGGAGAGGAGTTCCCCATTCGTTGCCAGGAAGGAGAACTCCATGAATCAGTCGATCGAATCGCTCTCGAACGTGGCCCTGCTCGGAACATTGATCGGGTCCCGTGCCGCGGCGAACCTGTTGAAGGAGGCAAGCGGCAGTCTTGCGCGTCTGGTCAATGCGAACGTGCAGCAGACGGTTCCGCTGTCTGCGGTCGAGGCGAAGCTCGTGGCGGCCAGGGAACTGGTGCGTCGTGCGCTCGCCGAGACGATGCGCGAGCGGGACACGCTGGCTTCGCCCGCCGACGTACGTGCGTACCTTCGGATCGTGCTCGCGCAGCGTGACCATGAAATCTTCATGGTGCTTTTTCTCGACTCACAGAATCGGGCCATCGCGGCCGAGGAAATGTTTCGGGGAACGCTCACGCAAACGAGTGTCTATCCGAGAGAGGTGGTCAAGCGCGCGCTGTCGCTCAACGCGGCAGCGGTGATCCTCGCGCACAACCATCCGTCGGGAGTCGCCGAGCCGAGCCGCGCCGACGAACTCCTGACCACGTCGTTGCGCTCGGCACTTGCGCTGGTCGAGGTGACGGTGCTCGATCACATCGTCGTCGCCGGCTGCACGACGACGTCGTTCGCTGAACGCGGACTGTTGTAGTCGGTCCATTCGCACGACAAGCGTCGTGCTTGCTGTTCCGGGTCGGTTCGTCCGGCCCGGTTCTTTACCCCCGCGGGGACGTGCAACCCCGCGCAACGGGGGGCCGTCCCTGCACTTTCCAAGGAGCCTCACCATGAGAAGTGGACGTCCTCTCGTCGATCTGGCGCGTGAGCTCGAGCGCCAGCTTTCTTTCAAGCGCGACCTGGTCGTGCCGTCGTCCTTCCTGCAGTGCCGCACCGAAGAGGATCGCAGCGTGAAACTGATCGTCGACTCCCGCCACGGCGACGGCGAATACGGCATAACGGATCTGGCGCGCCGGCAACTCGCCGAGAAGCTGAAGATCCCGTTCGCCTACTTCGAGCGCATGCGCACCGAGCATCCCGAGCTGCTCGATCGCAACGTGAACACCTGGCTGCAGACCGACGGTGAGCGGCGGATGATTCGTACGCTCGATGGTCAGGTGCGAGCGGTGCTTTCGGATCGCTACCGCAGGCTCGACAACTTCGATCTTGCGGAAAACGTCCTGCCGATCCTGCAGCGCCTGGAAGGGGCCCGCTTCGAGTCGGTCGAGCTGACCGAGACGAAGATGTACCTGAAGGTCGTCACGCCACGTCTGCAGTTCGAAGTGGCTCCTGGCGACATCGTGCAGGCCGGGATCGTCGTCACCAACTCGGAGGTCGGCTGCGGGACGCTTTCGGTGCAACCGCTCCTGTACCGGCTCGTGTGCAGGAACGGCTTGATCGCACCCGACCACGCACTGCGCAAGACGCATGTGGGACGTGCGCTTGCCAGCGACGTCCAATCCGCGAACGTGTATCGAGACGACACACTGGCTGCGGACGATCGTGCGTTCTTCCTGAAAGTGCGCGACGTCGTCGAGGCTGCGGTTTCCGAGACGACGTTCGTGCAGATCGCGCGCAAACTGCAGAAGACACGCGACATTCCTCTGAGCGGCGATCCGCTGAAGACGGTCGAAGTACTGGCCAACCGGTACACGCTCAACGATTGCGAACGAGCCGGCGTGTTGCGTCATCTGATCGTCGAGGGTGATCTCACTGCCTTCGGGTTGGTCGGTGCCGTTACCCGGTACTCGCAGGATGTCGATGACTACGATCGCGCCACGGAATTCGAAGCACTGGGCGGCAAGCTCATCGACCTGGTTCCCAGCGACTGGAAGGAGATGGCACACGCCTCCTGAAGTTGATCGAAGACTGGTCGGACGTAATGCTTCGATACGATTGCCCCTGAATGAAGCTCCTCCCCCCCTTGCCCGGCAACCTCGCGGTTGTCCGGGCGTTTTTTTTCGCGATGCTTGACCTGCACAAGTATCGCAATCCGAAAGTGCGGGCCTGGCGAGGAAGCGCGAATGCCTTCTGCCCCGATCCGCAACGAGAACGGCCGCGAGCATTACGTTGTTTGAAGAAGATTCTTTAGGCTGACCCAGGCGGATCAACGCGGCGGCGGAGCCCGTTTCGGCGCCTCTCCAAGCTTGACGTTTAGCAGAGGATGGATATCATATTGATATCCATCCGGAGTCTTTTATGTCTGGCCGTAACACCGTCGATCAGATCGCCTTTCGTTACCGTTCCGTGGACAGCGCCACCGGCGTGACACGGAAGACCGCCAAGCGTTTGGCGGAACGCCTTGGCGTCGACGAAACGCAGGCGATCCACCGTGCGCTGCACGAGCTGGCCGTGCGAGTGCTGCCGCAATATGAGGCCGACGAGGGGCCGCTGACGGCAGCCCAAGTGCGTCAGATCAGGAAGCGGGTGCCGCAGGGCGGCAAGCGATCCGTGCGTTCCAGTCTGCTCGACTCGGAGACTGCATGATCCTGCGGTGGTGGGCTGAGGCCACCGCCGGCGAGATCGTCTGGTGCCACTTCCCTGACGACATCCATCCTCGCCCCAAACCCCGCCCCGCGCTGGTTCTGGTCGTGTTCGACGATGATGCGCCGCAGTTCACCGTGCGAGTAGCCTACGGCACCAGCCAGCGAACCACGAGGCTGTACCGCGGCGAATTCTCGATCCTGCACGAGCGCAACCCCGCGGCCTACGCGGCAGCGGGTTTGAGCTACGACACCAAGTTCGACCTCAGGCAGGTGTTGGACCTGCCGTACAACACCGAGTGGTTCTCGGTGCCACCCGCAGCGCCCCATGGCCAGACGCCCAGGCTGGGCGTGCTGCATCCGTCCCTGGTGCGCGCCGTGCAGGTGGCGTTCCGCGCCGCTGCCGAGTAAGCGGACCGCCGTAGGTGGCGATCGCTTCGCGTGAGGAGTTCATGAGCGCGGGTCAACGCGATTCCCGGTGCGCGATGTCCGCAGTGCTTGTAGCGCGACGTCCTCGAGCTTCTTCAGGGGCCGAACCTTGATTTTGACCGTGGCCGGCTTGGCAGCGAAGACCTGCTCCTGTCTGGTGAACGGATTGATGCCCTTGTGTTTGAGCGCATGCGTACCGAGCAGCCGCAACTGCTCGATCGCAACGTCAACACCTGGCCGCAATTGGACGGCGATCGCCGGATGATCAGCACGCTGGACGGGCAGCGGAGAGCGGTGCTGTCGGACCGCTATCACCTGCTGGACAACTTTGATCTTGCGGAGGACGTCCTGCCGATCCCGCAGTGTGAGTGACGGCCAAGAAGCGCGGTTATTCGCCGCGCAGTCCGAGCCGAGGCCGACGCTGACGTCGATTCCTGCTCTGGATTTTTATCTGATCTCCTCCCGGGGCGCCCGCAGGGCACCCCGGGGAAGGGCAGTAGCAGCATCGAATGCTCTCGCCCGGTGTCGCACGGGCGGATCGACGCAGCGATACTTCGGCAGCCGAAGTAAAGCAAAGCGCGGCGACGCCCCGTTCTTGGCAGTCCGGACGCCGCCGCGCCCCCCACCCCCCCGGGAGCCCGCAAGGAGCTGCTCCGTAGGCGAGTGCAAGTAGTTGGCTTCCGCGATCGCTATGGAAGACGACGCCGGTATCCGGGCGCCGGCGGAACCAAGCCATCGCCAAGGCGTCGGTTACGCGGGCTGCGGCCCGGTGCGGGGGTGGGCGGCGTTGGACGAATGCGCCATGGCGGACCTGATGCGCGCGCGATCAGGACGACTCGGAGGGCTCGGCCGTGTCGACGTCGCGCGACCAGCCTTCGAACTCGAGCTTGAGACTCTGGATGGCCGTGGCGTTGGCGTCGAGGTTGGGTAGCGCCGTGTACTCGCTCACCCAGCAGCGGTACAGGAAGTAGCCGAGCGCCGCCTGGCCGCGCTCGTTCATGATCTCGAGGGTGAGGCCCTTCTTGTAGCCGGGTCCATGGTCGCGTCGCCTTCGTAGTTGTGGACCTTGTTGGCCCACGTCTCGAATTCGAGGTCGTGCGTGACGCCGCGCTCCATGATGACGCCCTCGAAGCTGCTGCGGCCGAGCGACTTGTGGTCGTGGCTGTTGTCGCCGTCGCTGCGGTGCTTGACGACCCCGGTGGTGCGCTTCAGCGCGGCGCATTTGGAGATGCCGAGGACGGGCTTGCCGTCCCAGATGATGCGGAACTTGAAGTTCTTGCAGGGGTCGGCGTGCTACGCGTTGACCACGAAGCCGGTGTTCGCCATGGCCTTGTGCTCCTGTGGTGACTGCGGGAGGCGTCAGAGATCGCCAGCGATTTGTTGGATCTTGATGACGACGAACTCGGCCGGCTTCAGCGGCGCGAAACCGACCTCGATATTGGCGATGCCCTTGTTGCGGTCATCCTGGGTCGTGGTCTCGGTGTCGCACTTCACGAAGAAGGCCTCCTTCGGCGTCGCGCCCTGATATATCAAGCGGTCGTTCGGGATGGACTCGGCGAGCGACAGTTCCCCCGAAACCACTCCTTCAGCCACAGGGCTGCCCAGGCTGTCAAGGCCTTGGCATATCGGTTTCTTCGAGCAACCGTCGAAGGTTGTCCTTCAGTGTCCTGGCCAGGTTGGCGTCGGGAAGGCCTAGCAAGGCGGCGAGTGATGGCAATGTACTGGCCACGTCAACAGGCTTCGACGGCCTGCCATCCACCTCAGTAAAAGGACCATCGGTCTCCGTGAGCAATCGCTCGACAGGAAGGCTTCGAACCAGCGCCGCTGCCTTCTCGCTACGCAGCATCGTGCCGTTGATCGAGAAATAGCAGCCCATGTCGAGAGCTCGTGCTACTTCGGACTTGGAGCCGGTGAACCAGTGCAAGACGACGCGATTGGTCCGTTGCGGCAGGTGCTCTTCGATGTGATCGAGGACGACCTTGGTGGCGCGGACGCTGTGGACCGTGATGATCTTGCCACCCGCCTTGGCGCAGGCCTGGAGGACGCGCGAAAAGACACCCTTCTGAAGGTCCAGCGATTTGTAGAAGCGAGGCCCAGCGTCAAGGCCGACCTCACCGACATAGCGCGTTTGTGGCAGCAGAGTTTCCCAAAGCGCAATCTCGTCAGCACGGCTGCTGACGAGTTGGGGATGCAGCCCCAGCGCAGCGCGCACATGGCGCGTGTCGCGCGTCAGTTCGTAGTTGCGCGCCCAGGCCTTCGGCGTCGTCGTCACCGCGAGCGTGAACACGCCGGCCGCATCCGTCTCCCGCACCGCCGCAGCGTGATCGGGGTACAGGTCCAGGTGACAGTGAAAGTCGATGAGGCCGTTCGTCGGGATCATGTGCAAACTGCGCTCAACTCGGGCCCGTTCGCACGCCGGCAATCAGGTCGCCGACCTCTCCGAGACCGCGGCGATAGACGCCCGTCCATTGCTCAATTTCGCCCGCCACGTCCGCCAGAGACCCCGGCTTGTGAACCAGGATGCTGGCGATGTCCGGGCGCGCCTCCAGCCTGGCGAGGGCGTACTGGAACGAGCGCACCTGTTGCCCGATGGCTTGATCCGTATCGAGGACGTGAGCGTGCAGGTCGGCCTCGGTGTACGGGGTCTCATCCGCACCCTTGCCCCAGGCGTGGTCGAGAGCGGCGCGGCGGATGAGGCAGGGCAGGCAATGCCCGCAATGCTCGGTGCTCTTGCCCTGGACGCCCAGCCACCGTGCGCTGGACGGATGCGCGCAAGACAGCGACTCCGGCGCCAACGCGCGCAGGGCTTCCTCGCTCGCGCACGCGGCGGCCATTTCCCCCTTCGTCTGATGCCAGTACGGATTCTCGACGCGGCCGGCGACGCCGAGTTCGGCGAGCAGGTCGTTCCACCGGGCCAGGTAGAACGGGTGCGTCGTGCGCGTGCTGTTGGACCCGAGGCGCAGCGGGTCAAGCGGCACGTTCAACGCGATCAGGCCGTTCTCGGGAATCCTGAGCGTGAAGCCGTTGCCGAGCCCCGTCCCGGCAAGCGCTCCCAGCGCGATGAAGAGGAAGGATCGGCCGCGCGTGCTGTTTTCGGACTTCACGTCCTTGACCAGCCCTGCGGGGAACGCCATGTGGACCCGGACCCGGTCGAAAGGCCTCCCCGGATATCGCTTCTTGAGGTCGCTGAACAGCTTGTTCTGCGCATCGCTCACGGCGCTCTCGCCCCAATGGCTCACGAATAGCGGCTCCTTGCCGGCCTCAAGCAGGTCGATGGCGCCGATGAGGCTGTCCAGGCCGCCGGAGAACAAGCTCAGCGTCGTGAAGGGCGGCTGCGGGAGCGACGCCGTGTTCGCCGCAACGACGGTAGCGAAGCGCTCCGGCCGTGGCCGGAACTGCAGCGTCCACCGGTCACCGGTCAGAAAGTTGAGTAGCTTCGTCAGCGTGTCCGTGGCGGCCGACCAGCGCTGCGCATCGTGGACCGGGATCACCAGCCTGATCTCCCGCGTCCATGAGTCCTGCGACTCGTCCGTACGCGAGATGCGCGTATCGGCGGCGTGGACGTGAGCGGCGATGACGACCATGTCGATGCCCACCTCGGTCGGCTGGACCCCGAAGGCCTTCAGGCTGGTCAGGGCGGCACCGACACCGTGGTCAAGCGTGCGCTCACCGGCCACCAACTGCAGGTTGGTCAACTGCTCTTCGGGGTTGACCGGGATGACCAGTTGGTCGTCAGGGCCGTAGCGGCCGGCAAGGACGTGTCTCTTCATTGGTCACTCTCTGCCTCGCCGCGGGCATGCAAGAACCGGAACGCGTCTTCGTAGACCTGATCGACGAAGCCCTGGATGCGATCCGAGGCCATCACTGCACCGCCGGCCCGGGCATTCGCCAGGGCGTCGCTCACGCCGTTCCTGACGAAGTCGCGCAGTTGCGCCTCAACCTGCAGCGCTGCCTGCGCATCGCTGGGCAGGGAGATAGCCTTGAGGCCGATGTCGTTGCAGATGCGCGCTTCGATGGCGTGCGTCGCGTAAATCTCGAACACCGTCAGCATCTGATCCGTGGATAGCGCATCAAGGTCCGTGATCCCCGACGTTGTTAGTTCGACAACCGTCTCGACATAGGCCTCGCGCGCGATCCCCTCGTCTACCGTTCCGGCGCCGGGGCAGACATGGTCAGCCAGCCCGATGAGGATTTCAGGGAGCGGACGGCCAGCCAGCGCTTCGAGGTTCAGGGTGCGTAGTGCTTCCCGCGCGCCGCGCGCCTGGGCATCGATCAGGAAACCGACCAATCGCGCGCCAGCTGCGCGCGATGTCCCCATGCGTTGCGCGGCCTGACGGGACCCGCCGGCGGATGACGAGACGTACTGCGATACAGCGCGGCCGAGGCTGGCGCGATCGCCGCCGCCCGAGCGCGCGAAGCGGGTGAAGTTGCTGCGCGGCCCGGTGAACCGATTTGGATTGGCGGCAGGAGGGATCGGCTGCCGCGGCGGGGCCGGTGGCGCGGCCTGCGGCGGCGGTGCGCCGTTCGGGCCGGCCGGTTGTCCCTGATCGCCCGGACGTGCGTCAGGGGGGCCGCCAAGTGGCGCACCGCTGCCATCAGACCCGAGCCACGACGGAACGAGCGGGTCGCGGCCAGACGGGCCGCCATAGGCCGTTGAGGTGCCCATTCAGCTCTTCCCCTTCGGCGCCTGCAACACGGCCTGCGCCGCGGCCTTCAACGCCGCGTTGCCGGCTACCTTGCTCCACTCCCCCAGCAGCGCGTCGAAGCGCGTCGTGCAGTTCGCTTCGACGATGACGCCTTGCCAGCCGCTCACGATCCAGGCGCCGCAGCGTGTCTTGGGCAGCGACTCGAGGAAGTCGATCAGCCGCCCTTGCAGCAGAGGCTGAGCCTGCACCAGTGCCCGAAGTCCGTGGATGCCATCGGGCAGCGTGTCGAACACAGCGGCGCCGATGATCCGGCTGCGGACCGCCTCGAACACCTTGTCGGCTTCGGCGGCTTTCAACTGCCTGAGTTCGTCGAGAAAGCCTTGAACGGTCAGCTTCGGGGCGAAGAGCTTGTCGGCCACGGCGGCGAGATGCCCCAAGGCGGAGATCGGACCGAAGAAGTCCTTCTTGTCCTTCGTAACGAAGAGATAGGGCCGCAGATCGAAGCCGCCGATGGCAGGCAGCACGCGCGCCCATGAACACATGGCCTCCGTCGCCTTCCACTCCTGCAGCGCCACCGAGTCTTCTGCGGGCTGGCTGGGCGCTTCTGCCTCCCTGGCCACCTTGGGTTCGGCGCTTTTCTCCACACCCGCGGCCGCTGCCGTCGCAAATGCTTCCAGCTTTGCCACGTCGTCGCAAAGCCCCTTGGGATGCGCGGCGGCGACCGCGGCGATCTGGTCGAACAAGCGCGGCGTGAAGCGCTCCAGCAGCATCAGCTTCGCCAGGACCGGCAACTTGATGTCATCGCCGAAACCGCGCGCCGTGGCGGTCTTCTCCCGCAGCAGCAGCGTGTTGAGGAAGCGCTTGATCTGACGCGGATTGCCCTTAGCGCCGCTCGCCAGGATGGGCCCGATCTGGTCGCTGAGCAGCAGGGCGTTATGTGTCTTCGCCGCCTTGTCGCCCAGGGCCTGCTTGACGGCTTCGGCATCGAGCGCCTTGCTTTCCCAGGGTCGCTTCAAGCGTTCCCGCGCCGCGTCGATCAATTTTCCGAAGCTCTTGTCGTCCTCGCCGAGCTCGGCGCCGGCCAGCAGCAGCGTGACGTAGATGCGCGTTTCCGTTTCGCCCAGGGCCGGGATACGGAACGGCACCTGGATCAGCTTCTCCAGGTAGTTGCGCGCGTAGTCGCGCGGACCGGTCGTCTCGGGCAGATCAGGAAAGTGCTTGCGTACCGCATACTCGACCATCGCTTCATCGGCGGCGACGACGAACGCGGTGCGCGAGGTGAACACCAGGAGCCGGATGGCTTCCAGCGTCTCGATGGCGGTGTCCGGCAGGCAGCGGTCGAGGTCGTCGATCAGCACGATCAACTGGTCGACGCCCGCTTCCTTGAGCAACTGGTCGAAGGCCTCCCGGAACGCTTCGACCTCGCGCGGCACGCTCTTGGATTCGACGGGCTTCATGACGGATTGGATGCCGTCAATGGCCTGGCCGATGTTCTCCTTCGTCGCCAGCGCCGCCGGGTCGGCCATGACGCCCTGCAGCGTTTTGACGATCCCCGAAATTTGATCGGCGGTCGGGATGCCGGAGAATGCCGTCCAGGCAAGCCCGCCGGTCTTCTTCGCAACCTTCAGCAGGTCGATGCTCTTGACGACATCTCTGAGCGCGCCAGTCGCCTTGTTCAACATTGGCCGCTTGTCCAGCAGGCCGTTGACGATGCCTTCGATAAGCGCGATCTTGGCGTCCTCGAAGCCTTGAAACCGCCAGCCGTTGAACTTCAGGCAGAGGACCATGTCCTCTTCGTCGAGCGTTGCCGCGATCATTTCCAGGACGCTGGACTTGCCCGCGCCCCAGTCGCCGTGAACGCCAATCGTCACCGGGCTGTCCGAGCGCGCCCGCAGCAGGCCGATGATCGTCTTGGCGATAGCTTCGTTGTTCAGCAGATCGACCTTGGTCTCGTTGTCCGGCAGGATCATTGCGGCGTTCCCGTGTCTAGGCCTTGAGCGTCTTGCGCAGGGAGCTGGCCAACGCTTCGACCTCTTCGAGTTTTCGCAGCAGCAGCTTGTCTCCCTTGAGGCTCGAAATCGTTGACCAGGGCAACGTCTTCATGGCTTCCATCGCAACGTCGAGCTTGTCGGTGAAGCTGGCAGTGGGGGCAGGCTTTTCAACGTAGGGCAGCCTCAACGAAGCAGAGGCGATGTCGCCTGCGTCGGAAAGGAAATGTTCGCGCGCAACGGGGTCGGGAAGAATCTGCCTGAGCTTGCGCAGGTCCTTAGAGTTGGTGATGCGGCGCTTGTTGACTTTGCTGACCACGGCGTCGATAACGCTTGGCGTGAGCAGCTTCTTGCTCACGCCCAAGAGTTCCCGGGCCCAGACAAATGCGGCGCTGGGCTCGGGGAACGCGTTGAACCGCTGAGCCAGCTCGTAGACGGCAACCAGCTTTTCGATCTCCTTCACGCTCATTTCGAGGATGCTGGCGGCGCCGGCCGGCCCGATCTGCCTGACCAGCTGGGCGGCGACCAGCTCCTTCTCTTTGGCATCCCACTCACGCTGGCGCTTTTGAATGTGGACCCAGACGCGCAACCGTTCATCCTCGGAGAGCGTGCGGTCGGTCACCTCGACGGGGACCTGCCGGTATTGCTCGCGCCCGTTGCGCACCAGTTCGCGCGTGCTGGCCCAGCGGCGGCCGCCGTCGATGATGCGGAACTTTCGCGGAAGATCAGGGTGCGGCTCAACCAGAAGTGGTTCTGCGATCCCCTGATTGGCCTCGATATCAAGCTGCAGGTAAGCATCCTTGTCACGCAACTCGTGCGGTTGGCGCTCGTTCGGCACGACGCTGTCGATATCCACCTGCGTGCGGTAGGTGCGCAGTACCAGGCGGCCAATGCGGCGTTCCTGCAAGTCGATGACGTTGCCGTCCTTCGTCGCGGCTGTGACGGCGCGCATGGCTATGCGCCCGTACCGGCCGTATCGGAAAGCAGCGCGACCAGGGTGTCGTCAGCCGCGGTGTCGGCCGTTCCAACGATGCGGTCGATCTCCGACTGGAGATCCGCTCCCGCCTTCTGCATGCTGCCGATGAGCTGGCTACGCTTCTGCCACACCGCCTTGTGGGCGGCTTGCTCTTTCGCTTCCAGCTCGTTGAGGCTGTCGGTTGTGGCATTGAGCTTGGTCATGAGCGCGCCGAAGCGCTCCGACATAATGAAGCCGTACAGCTCCAGCGATTTCTGCTCGCGGTCCTCGTTGCTAAGGTTCAGGCAGTGCGCCTGGATGACATGCCGCCGCGTGATTTCGGCAATGGCGACGGCGCGCGCGGGGTTCGCCACGATCACGCCGTCCTGGACGTGCAGTTGCCGGGTGCCTTGCGGGAACGCCAAGGTGGAGAGGATGGCGTGGTCTGCCTTGTCCGCGATCTGATCGTCGCGGAGCTTGGTGACGAAGTCGTTCCGCCAAGCCTTGTGATTCTTCGAGTCGTAGAGGATGAGGCCGCAATCCTTGCCGTTGTGACGGACTAGGTGGCGGATGTCGGCGCCGGCGACCCCACGCTTGATGCGTGTGATGTCGTCGTCCGGAAACGCGGCCCTGAGTGTCTCAAACAGATCGACCTCGGCGCCTTCACCCAGCTCCAGGGCCGTCTTGTTCTCCAACTGCCGCTTGAGATCATCGACCGTGTTCTGGAACTTCTGCTTTTCTTCGAAGTGCCTAGCCTGCTCGGCATTGACGGTATCCCGATGGCCCTTTTCCAGGGCATCACGGGTTTCCTGGACGGCGTCGCGCACAGCCTTTTCCTGTGCGCCGCGCAACTCCTGTGCCTGCTGTTCGGCCGCAATCCTGGCGTTGACCGCTGCCTGCTTCTCTTCGTTCAACGTGCTCAGCTGTGAGCGCAATTCGGTTTCGGCGGCGTTACGGCCCTCCTGGCGGGCCGTGGCAACGTCCCGGGTGAGCTGAGTGATCCGTGCCTGGGCGTTCTGTTCGCTATCGGTGAGCGCGCGCACCCGATCCTGAGCCTGTTGCGTTGCTGCCTGGGCCGCCGCCAGCTGCGGCTGCATGGCAGCCTCCGCCTCCTTGCGTGCCGCCTCCTGGGCCGCGGACACCTTCTCCGCCGTCGCCGTGACGCTGGCCTCCAGCTGCCGCTTCTGCTCGTCCAGCTGCGCGCGCAGCGCTTCCATCGCGCTGTTCGCCGCCGCGGCCTTGGCGTCCGCGTCCGCCGCCGCGACGCGCCGCTCTTCGGCCCGGGCCGCGTTGACCTTTTCGACGGCCGCGGCATCGCTGGCTTCCAGTTTCTGCTGAAGCTGTTCAGCCTGGACGCGGGCCGTTTCCGCAGCGCTGTTGGCCGCCGAAATCTTCAGGTCCGCCTGGGCGTTTGCGGCCTTGCGCTCTTCCTCGCGGGCGGCAGCCTCCCGGGCCTCAGCTTCCTTGCGCAGCCTCGCCATGGCGTCTTCGCTCCGCTGCTGGAGCTGAGCGGCCAGCTGCTCGCGTTCGGCCTTAAGCTTCAGGGCGTACTGGCTCTCCAGCTCACGCTGATGCTGCACTTGGCGCGCGCGGACCTGCTCAAGGCGATCATTCGGAATGATCTGATCGCACATCGGGCAGACGTTGCCGTCGAGGTGATGGTGCAGGTCATGGAAGGCGTCGAACGGCTGGGAGGACAGATTCATGAGACGACTCCGCTTGGACAATGTAGGACCTACTTTGTCCTAAAGACGGCTACCTGTCAACGCCCGAGCTCGGTCCGTGCGCGCCAGCTGCTGTTGGTCATGGGGTAGATGCCGCTACCGCGTTCGATGCTTAGTAGCTGATGCTGCAAGCAGCCGTTCCAGCGAAAACCTAGCAGTGGGACGTGCGCGCCGGGTGGCAGCTGCGCTCCAGATGACCGCGGCGCCACCGACACCGTGGACTCAGGCGACAGCCGCAGCCGACTGCAACCGCCGCATTCGATCGTCTGGTCCAGTCGGCGCGTCAGTGACGGCGATCAGCCCTTGAGATTGTCGTTCGCGAAGCGCCATTGAAGGACTGCTGCCGCTGCATGCAGCCGCACCGCCCGCTCGGTCGCCAGTTGTGGAAGACTGACTCTTGCGCATTGGGCAAGCCAGCTCGGCAGCTACCGGCCCAGGTATACCACCGTGATCTGCTCCCTCTCATGCCCCAGCTCTTCGCTGATCGTGAGACGCGCTTCGCGGTCGGCCTCGCGCTGCGAGGGCGTGAGGTCTCTCGATCGCGGCCCGCCGGCCGCCGGCGCCGGCCATCCGGTTAGTTCGCGGTAGCGGGTCTGCGCGTATTGATGGCGGTGGCCGTGGATGCGGTGCGCGCCGGCCGCCGCGCATTGGTACTCGAAGCGGCGCAACTGCTCGACGTAGTTTCGCTCGGCCGGGATGAGGCTGCCTCTGCCGGCCAATGCCTTGGCCTCGTCGAGGACTTGGCGTTGCTCCGCGTTGCGGATCGGGATCTCGCGCGGCCGCCCGCCCTTGGTCCACGTGTCCTTGAGCGCCAGCCGGTCGCCACGGTCGGCCCACTCAGGCTCGATCTTGATCGACTCTTCGCGCCGCAGGCCGAAGGCTGCCTGCAGCCGCAGCGACATCGCCGTGTACGGATCGGTGATCCTCGCGAGTTCTTCGCCGGTCAGTTGCCGCGCCTTGCTGATATTGGTGACGTACTGCCGGTTGCCGATGCCGTAGTGGTCGTTGTCGCGGGCGGTGACGTTCTGTTTGCCGATCTTCTCGGCCCACCATCGTAGCTGCACCATGCGGTTCTTGATCGTGCCGACGGCGAGCCCTTCGGCCTGCCAGCGTCCGATCAAACGTTCGACGTGCTTCGGCTTGAGACTTGCTGCAGCCATGTGTCGATAGCCGAGTTCGCGAAGCTGGTTCGCTACGAGGTCCAGCACGCGCTCTCGGTCGCGCTGCGTGGCGAAGCTGCCGTCGCGGTTCCGTCGGCATAGCTGCTTGAGCTGATAGTTCAGATCCCGCATTCGTTTTGCTCGTCGCTTCGTTCTCCGTTGACTGCCCCGGTGTTCGGTTCTTCGTTGTCGCTGGTGTATGACGC
>JACDJB010000370.1_pt1 | contig 50944 bp, 45 predicted proteins | sample 7454121 | NCBI WGS metagenome assembly JACDJB01 (sample SAMN14253290, study PRJNA609438) | sludge metagenome | isolation source: sludge after 25d culture with pyrite | collected 2018-12-20 | reverse complement strand
TTGTTGCTACTAAACGCTTTACTTCATCTACAAGTCCAGACTCTATCATTAGTTCCACTCGTCGATTAATACGTTCATAAAGTAAATCACGTGGCATTGTTAGCCCGAACATCAGAAAATTAAATGGGGATATTAGTTCTTGTTGATCTGCTGGCTGAGCTTTATGATTTGGTAGCTGCTGTAGGTCATATAGCTCGAGCAAACGAATCAAACGCCTTGTATCATTTGGATGCACACGCTTTGCAGCTACTGGATCGATTTTCTCTACTTCCTGCCATAATGCTTCTTCGCCTTTAAGCTCTAAAAATCGTTGCCACTTTGAACGAATTTCAATATTTGGCTCCTCAGATGTAAATCTATAGTTTGGATAATAGAGTACCGACTTTACGTATAATCCAGTACCTCCGACGAGTATAGGTAGCTTCCCACGTCGTTGAATATCAGCAATAGCTTCTAGAGCACGTTGTTGAAACTCGGCTACTGAAAACGACTCTTCAGGGTCTTTTATATCGATTAAATGATGGGGAATACTTTGTTGCTCTTCTTCACTTGCCTTTGCAGTACCAATATCCATACCTCTATAGACCTGCATTGAATCCCCTGAAATTACTTCACCATTAAACAGCTTCGCTAATTCTAAGCTTAATTTGGTCTTACCAACAGCTGTTGGACCCACTATCACTATAAGATTACCGTTATATTCAATATCCATCTGCTATTTATCAATCACCCCAAAAGTAATAGAGGAATTAGGTCTTTCTATTTTCCTAAATCCAAGTCTTTCAAACTCAGTGCTATCATTACGTTCTTTCATCATAACTTTTCTTTTACAAACACGCAATGCTTCTTCAACCGCTTTTGCTGATAAAGCCTCCATGTTGGCGAAATCTCGTAATGAAGATATCCCAACAGAATCTTTGATAGGTAAGCGGAACATCGGATCGAAGTAAACCACATCAAATGACTTTGCGGGCAATTGCATTAAATAATCAATATGAGATGCTGCTACAACCTCAATACGACGTAATGCCTCGTCAAAATAAGGCAGTTCGTCTTGGTGCCAACGCGAGAGTCCATCTTTCGTTATTTCAGCAATTAGTGCTTCTGATTCGATACCAACCACCCTTCCATGCTCTCCAACGATATAGGAGGCAGTAATTGCATCAGAGGCTAAACCTAACGTACAATCAAGAAATGAATCCCCTTCTTTTAGCTCTGCTATGTCAATCATTACATCATTATCGCCTTTTAATATTCCCTTTATACGGAGGACTGACATCCCTGGATGAAAAAAATAAGGTTTATCGGAACCAATTGTATAAAGACGGGGGTGGTCTTCTGAAAGTACGAGTAACTGCTTCATTTGATGCTTTTCCATCAATGTCTTTATTGAGTAGCTTTTGCGTTTTACATAATTAGCATTAAGTCGTAATCTCCAGCTATCAGTTAGATCAATCAAAGAACGGCTTGGTTTATGTCCTGTAGTAATCCACATAGACTACATCACTCGTTTAAATAGTTTCTCAATTTCGTATAAGGAAAAATGGATCATGATGGGTCTACCATGTGGACATGTAAATGGATTTTCAGTGTTCGATAACTGTAATAATAAACTCTCCATCTCAGCACGGGTTATATATTGATTTGCTTTAATTGATGCCTTACATGCCATTAATTGTGCAGAACGATCTCTAATATCCGCTAATGAAAAATCGCCCCTCCCTTGAATGATCAATTGTACTATTTCTTCAATTTGCTCTTCTTCCTTACCGGGTAGAAACCAATCTGGAATCTCACGAACCAAAAAACTACGATCTCCAAATGGCTCTTGTATGATACCTAATTGTGCAAACACAACCTGAGAAGAGTGAATGATCACTGCTTCGCTTGCAGTAATTTCATAGGTATACGGAAGAGCAAGTATCTGTCCACTCTTGCTAGGAGTACTTAAAATTTTTCGAAAGCGCTCATAATTAATACGTTCCTGAGCAGCATGCTGATCAACAAGGTAAAGACCTTCTTCGTTTTGAGCCAAAATATAAGTACCATGTAATTGAGCAAGTGGCTCAAGTGTGGAACCAATTTGTCGAGTGTCTAGTGAGCCATCATAATTCTGGTCTTTAGCATCAAATGATTGCAAAACAGCTTCTCGCTCATTTACTGGTTCCGTCTTTTCATATATTTCTCGTGTGAAAAATGCTTTAGTATTTTCGAATGAATCCTCAACATAACTCTGTTCTTTAATAATTACTTGCTCTGATACTCGAGGATCATCTGCTGGCATCGTGCTGTAGCTAAAATTTAATTTGTTTTGAAAGCTTTGTGAATAATCCCTTTTCTCTTGTTTAATAGGTGTAGGGATAAGAGATGAATAAAGTAGCGTTTGATTAACGGCTTCTTTAAGCCATTTGGCTAGTTCTTCCTCTTTTGAAAAACGCACCTCTAGCTTTGAAGGATGGACATTCACATCTACTAAAGAGGGATCCATAGTAAGTTGCAAAGCTACAAAAGGATAACGATTAATTGGAAGCAATGTATGGTATCCATCTAATATCGCTTTTTGCAATATAAAGCTACGCACAAATCGTCCATTTACTAACAAAGTAATATAGGACCTACTACCACGTGTGATTTCAGGTTTCCCGATAAAGCCATTAATTTCGAAGTCCAGATGATTACCTGTAATTGGAATCATCTTTTTAGCTACATCTAGACCATAAATAGCATGAATCGTTGCCAAAAGATCCCCTGCTCCAGCGGTTTTTAGAACCTCACGACCATCATTTATTAATTTAAATGAAATCTCTGGGTGAGCAAGAGCAAGGCGATTGACAATATCCTGAATTTGATTGTTTTCTGTCTGCATTGATTTTAAATATTTTAATCGAGCTGGTGTATTGAAAAAGAGACCTCGTATCCATATCGAAGTGCCAATAGGATGAGATGTCTGCGCTTCAGAAAGGATTTTGCTGCCCTCTATTGTAAGAGTGTGAGCAAGTAAATCATCTTTTCTTCTAGAGGCAGCTTCCACTTTGGATACAGCTGCTATACTAGGTAGAGCCTCCCCACGAAATCCAAGTGTGCGAATGCGAAACAAATCTCGTTCATTTAGCATTTTACTCGTTGCATGACGTAAAAAAGCAGCTTTTAAATCACTTGCTTCCATTCCTTCACCATCATCATGAACATAAATTAAGGAAAGTCCGCCCTCCTCAATTTCTACATCTATTCTTTTACTTCCTGCATCAATAGAGTTCTCGAGTAACTCTTTAACAACCGATGCAGGACGTTCTACTACTTCGCCTGCTGCTATCTTATTGGCAAGAGAGTCTGGCATCACTTGAACCTTCCTCATATGCATCCCTCTCAATCACTCTTTTGCTGCGTCAATTTTGCTCTTAAGTTCATATAAAAACTGCATTGCCTGTAATGGTGTTATGTTTAATAGATCAACAGAGCTAATTTGTTCAATTATATCAATATATTCTTTTTTTGATGCAGTTTCTTGAGCAACACTTACTTCTCTTTCTGCAGTGAAGAGATCCATCTGCTCCACATTTTCGGAAATTTCTAGTTTTGTCATTAATTGATTGGCTCGATCGATTATTCGTCCAGGTAACCCCGCCAACTGCGCACAATAGATTCCATAACTTTTTGATGCTGCTCCAGCGATTAACTGTCTCGTAAAATAAACATCATTTTTATTTTCTTTTACTGCCATATGATAATTTTTTAAACGTGGCAATCGGCTTTCTAATGATGCTAATTCATGAAAATGGGTCGAAACTAATGTTTTACATCCGATTTTATCATGTAGATGCTCGATCACTGCTTGTGCTATAGCAATTCCATCCTGTGTTGATGTTCCTCTACCTAGTTCATCAATAATCACAAGGCTTTTAGATGTTGCTTGTGTGGTTGTAACCTTAATCTCATTCATCTCAACCATAAAAGTGCTCTGGCCTTCAACAATATCATCTGCTGCTCCAATACGAGTAAAAATACGATCAACAATCGATAAATTTGCTTGTTGTGCTGGTACAAATGAACCCATCTGAAACATGATTTGCATAATGGCAACTTGTCTCATATACGTACTTTTACCAGCCATATTAGGTCCAGTAATTAGATAGATCATATGGTCACGGTCCATATAAGTAGGATTTGGAATATAGCGTCCTTTTTCCAGTACCGCTTCAATTACTGGGTGCCGCCCTGCTTCAATATTATGCCTACCCTCTTGGTCGATATTTGGTCGAACATAATGATAATCCTCTGCAATTTCAGCTAAGGATATAAATGAATCGATTGTAGCAATTTGCTTTGCAAGTAATTGAATACGCGGAATCTGCTCGTCTAAGAAATTACGGAGTTCGGTAAAGAGTTCATATTCAATTTCAGACATTTGCTCTTCTGCCTGTAAAATGAGTGCTTCTTTTTCTTTTAGTTCCATCGTTACAAATCGTTCCGCATTAGCTAGCGTTTGCTTTCTTTCATAACGACCTTCTGGAAGTGCTCCTAGATTTGATTTAGTAATTTCTATATAATAACCAAACACTTTGTTGTAGCCGATTTTAAGCGATTTTATTCCCGTTAATTGGCGTTCTTGTTGTTCTAATGCAGCAATCCATTGTTTACCGTTTTTACTCGCTTCTCTTAGTTGATCTAATTGGGGATAATATCTATCCTTTATTAATCCACCTTCTTTAATGTTGATTGGAGGATCATCCACAATAGCAGTGTCTAATTTGAGCCATACATCCTGACATATATCAATACTCTCAATAAATCGAATCATTGCTGGTAGGCTACTATCAGCTATTGCAAACGCGGAAAGGATCTCTGGAATCAGCTCTAATGATCGACGAAGCTGAACCATATCACGCCCGTTTACATTTCCATAGGATATACGACCAGCTAACCGCTCAAGATCATATACTTCCTTTAGCATCTGTCGTAATTCAGCTCTCAAGATAGAATTTTCCATAAAGAATTGTACTGTATCGAGTCTCTCATCAATTTGATTAGGGTTGACCAATGGCTTGTCCATCCATCTTTTTAGAAGTCTTCCACCCATAGGAGTTACAGTACGATCAAGTAACCACAGTAAGCTTCCATACTTGCTCTTATTTCGAATCGTTTCAGTAATTTCTAAATTACGACGAGTAAAAGGGTCTAAAATTAAATGTCGATTAGGTTGATACGTAATCATTTCACGTAAATGACCTAATGCACGTTTCTGTGTCCTTTGCAAATAAGAAATTAATTGCCCAGCAGCTACTAAATTTAAGTAAGGAAGATGACTGTATGATTTATTAAATGTATTATGTAATAATTCATCTGCTGCAGTAAACGAAAGTTGATCATTAAAATAGGAAAATGTCGTTATAAGATGAGATTTTAATTCACTTAGTCCAGTTTCGGAGAAATCACGAGCAATAACAATTTCCTTTGGTGCAAATGGAAGGATCTCTTCTACTGCAGAAATCCACCCCTCTAGTGCAATTTCAGGTGTATAAAACTCGCCTGTAGTTAAATCACAAAACGCAACCCCATACTGCTCTCCTGCATGAATCACTACAGCCAAATAATTGTTGCCAGTCGATAACATAGAGCCGTCCATAATGGTTCCAGGTGTAATCACACGAATGACTTCACGCTTAACAACACCTTTTGCCTCTTTCGGATCCTCTACCTGTTCACAAATAGCGACTTTATAGCCACGTTGTACTAATGTTTTTATATATCCATCTGCAGCATGATGAGGTACACCACACATAGGAATACGTTCTGTACTTCCACCATCTCTACCTGTCAGAGTAATCTCTAATTCTCTAGATGCCGTAATTGCATCGTCAAAGAACAGCTCATAAAAATCACCCAAACGAAAAAATAAAAAAGCATCAGTATAATCTGCCTTTACCTCAAGGTATTGGCGAATCATAGGTGTGTATTGTTCCATTCGCTTTCCTACCATCCTCTAAATAACACAATCATAATTTGTTTAATTATAGCACAAATTATGATTGGTTATAGGGAGGAATTCGCCAGCGTGGGCGGATATCAACTTCTTCATCCCATCTTTCTAACTTAAATATACTATCTTTGAATGGATCTAAATAATTACGATATGTGTTATAAAGTGGTTGGCTTTCAATATCCCCCCATAACGAATACACTATTTCAAGGAGTTTAGTTTGGTTCCCATTATAGTAAGCATTTTGAATTGCCGGTAAGGACAGAGGAGCTTGACGTAGGTTAGGATAACTGCAAGCAACTAGTTTTGCTAATGCTAACACTCCTTTAGTCACTCTAGGAGAAATCAGCCAGCTAGGAAGTGTGCGATACTCAAAACCACCATGAAACTGCTCACGATAATCTCCAACAAAGCCATATCGCGGTCTTCTATCAAATCCATGAGGATCTTCTAGCAAAAAGAGAGGGAGTGCTAAATAATTATCAAGCGCCCTAATTAAAAAAGAATTAAGATAAATATTGCTGAAATGTATATGCCCTCCGATTGGATAACCCCTTAAAGGATGGCTACCTGCTAGAAATTGTATGCTAGAATCTTTTATTTTTTTACTTGCAGCTAATAGCTTATTGTAAATAATGCGTACCAAGGTCTCGGGCTCATTACTCGGGGACGGTCTTAGCTCTACAATCGGGAGTTTTTTTTTCGTTTTATCTCCCCTTAACCATATTTGATCGCACCCTACAGCTCCACTCTTAGTAAAATAAGTAGATGCCAGTACAAATTTTCCACTATTCCTACGTAAAACGAATTCAGGATCCGCTCCTAGCATAACTTCTGATGCTACAATAGGATTTAATAGTTTTTGCTGAAGAGATTGGATTGCATTAGTTAGTCGAAGGTTGATTTTTTTATTTAGAATTGGCTTGGGTGAAACATTGATCACAAAATGCTCCTTATTGCTCACACCGATGGTAACCATGCCAAAATCTAATCCCAATGAATGAACGCTTCGTATGGCTAGTCTTTTAACTTGACGATATTCTAAGCTGTTTTTAGTAAGAGGAAGTTCACGAAATCGAGATTTCGGCATAGCAGCTTTAGATAACCATACATCTGATTGTTCAGAGTATAGCCCTAAAACTTCTAATTGAAATACAAAAATAAGATATTTCTTTTGAAAGTTTTGCCCACGCATCGAAACTTTTAGACCATGAACAGGTAATAGCTCACTCCAATAAGAGTTTGAACAATTATTAATACCCTGTACACCATTTAATACCCATCCAGAGCTTGTTTCAATCGAATGTGAACCTTCCCCCCATTGGATAATAAGATCATCCTTTGTGGTGTTCAACATTTTAATTGGAGAGACAGAGACAAAACCTCCCTGCTCTATTAATTCATTTGGTTTGTCTGTTTCATTATGCACAATAAAAATGGTCATTGATTAGACCCCTTGTATCAATTTTCTTTTGACTAACAATAGAATATACTGATACTCGAGATGAAGTGCTCGAAAAAGAAAAAAGGAGGCAAAAGTCCCCCCTTTCGATCGAATGATGATATCAAATTGAACGAGTGTTTAATCTAGGTCATCAATGAGTACATCCTCATCAAGTTCATCAAACTCACCATCAGATAGATCGTCATCAAACTTATCATCAAAATCATCATGTGAGGTTGGTACGACAACAACATTCACCTTGGTTTCTCCTACAACCTCACAATAAAACTCCCGCTCAACATGAACACTACACTTACTCCCTGATACTTTCGCCTCTACCGCATTCGGTGTTTGTACCACTGTAGTACTTACATCGAATTCACTACCGCGTAATTGCGAGTCCAAATAGGATAGAGAGACTTGATCGACATAAGTTACATTTTCTTTCGCCACATCGGTCTTCGTATTATTTGCATAGGAGTACCATAGGTTAATGTCGTAGGAACCAATGATCTCAATCATATCTCCCACTTTTTTACCTAAGTAAGAGTGATTGATCACCCAGCATCCTAATATACTACTAGGAGTGTTCGACGGGGATATGATATGGGTTTCTTGGGAAAACTTGCGACCCTTACCGCATACGGCCTTGGTGATGATTTCTCTAGTCTGAAGCCCTTTTCCTGCCTGGGACATATTGTTACCTCCTCCAAACGACGTTTCAGTAACATGTTTATGCAGGACATTCGTCTATCGTGCCAAAAAAATTGCCGCAAGCGCGGCAATTTCTATTTATTCATTTATTCCTCTTCATCAGGGAGGAGACCGGTCTTTCCTTGAAGTGGATCTCCACCTGTGGATAGAATGATTTTCTCAGTTACAGTGTTAGAAATAACAGATGTAACCAACTGTAACAGATCGTTAACGTCAATTTGAGTTTGCTTAAACTCTTGAACGACTGGTATTTCATCCAATTGATTATTAAGCGCTTCTAGTTCACTTTCAATTTGAGCTAATAGATTTGTTTTTTGTAAATGTTGAGCATTGACAGCCTCTTTTTGTTTACGTTTTATTTGTGAGATTAGAGTTTGAACCTTATCATTTTTTTTGATTTTTTGTTCAGCTTTCTTAAAAAAATCTACTTCATTAGAATTTGCGATAAAGTCGGATAACTCACGAGCCTTATCCAAAATATTATTGCGACTAACTAACTCAGCTTTATACATTCTTATTCAACCTCCATAACAGCTTCACCATTTAACGTCCATGTAAGTGGCTCTAAAATTCTCACTTGAGCAAATTGACCTATCATACTTGGGTCTCCTTTAAAATTGACCAATTTATTACTACGTGTTCTACCTGAGAGTACATCAGGATCCTTCTTACTAACACCTTCTACTAACACCTCGACTACCCGGCCTCTCAATTCTTCGTTCTTTTGACGACTAATCCGATTTTGTAAATCCATTAGCTGTTGAAGACGTGATTTTTTTTCTTCCTCACTAATATTATCCTCCATTGAAGCAGCGGGTGTTCCATGTCTAGGAGAATAAATAAAGGTGAATGCTAAATCGTAGCCTACCTCTTCTACTAGAGAGAGTGTTTCTTGGAACTGCTCCTCAGTTTCACCTGGAAAACCAACGATAATATCAGTTGTTAATGTTGCATTAGGAATTGCTTTCTTAATTTTGGCTACCAACTCAAGATAATGCTCTCGAGTATATTTCCTTGCCATCATTTTTAGCATCGAAGAGCTTCCAGATTGAACTGGGAGATGAATATGCTCGAGTAGATTGCCTCCCTTTGCTAACACTTCAATGAGATGGTCATCAAAATCACGCGGATGGCTAGTTGTAAAACGCACCCATGGTATATCTATTTTATGAATATCATCGAGTAAGTCACCAAAACCGTATTTACGGTCAACAAAATCCTTACCATAAGCATTAACGTTTTGACCTAAGAGCGTAACTTCCTTATAGCCCTGACGAGCCAACTCTCTTACCTCAGAGATGATATCTTCAGGCATACGACTACGTTCCTTCCCTCTTGTATAAGGAACAATACAATAGGTACAGAACTTATCGCAGCCATACATAATATTAACCCAAGCTTTTAAACCATCTGTCCGTAGCTTAGGCATATTTTCAACGATGTCACCCTCTTTGGACCATACCTCAATCACCATCTCTTTACTCATAAACGATTCGCGAAGGAGAACAGGAAGACGGTGAATATTATGTGTTCCGAATACGAGGTCGACATGTGGATAAGAGCGAAGGATCTTATTTACAACTGCCTCTTCCTGTGACATACAGCCACAAACACCAAGAACTAGTTCAGGATTCTCTAATTTCAGATGCTTTAATCTTCCGAGTTCACCAAAAACTTTATCCTCAGCATTCTCTCTTACAGCACAAGTATTAAAAAGAATAACTGCCGCTTTTTTTTCATCATCTGTACGAGTAAAGCCCATATCCTCAAAAATACCCGCCATTATTTCCGTATCATGTGTATTCATTTGACAGCCATACGTGTAGATTGCGTACTTTTTACCTGTACCTACACCTAGCATATCTTCCGGAATACCCTCAAAGCCTAAAACCTGAATCTCTTCTTTTCCTCTTCTTTTACCCTCAGAATAGGCTGGCTCTGAAAAGACAACTGCTTCTCTACCATTTACTCTTATTTTCTTTAATGTTTCAGTTTCTTCCAAAACTTTATACGAAACACCTTCAAAATATTTGCTGTAATCCTTGGTCCCCTTGGCGGATTTTAAGTCCGTTTGGTTCTCCTTTGTTGACATAAAATCTGATACCTCCTTATATAAAAACAGCTCTAATTTTCACCGTGTAGGAAAATATACATTCACATTCCTAACGGCATGAAAAATTTCCGATAAAGGAAGAAGCGGAGCATCGTTGATACGACTTCTTAGTAGAAGCTTTTCATACAATCACTTTGGAATTATACCATATAACAGGCAAGGATTAGAAATAATAAAGAAAAACTCCTTACCTACAAGTAAGGAGAAAGGAAAATAGACATAAATTGTTCATAATCAGACGGTAAGATTCCGATGTTTTTCATATTTTTCCCGATCCGCCTTCTTTAAGAAGCGTTTGCGCAGACGAATAGATTTAGGCGTAATTTCAACAAACTCATCATCATCGATATATTCGAGTGCTTCTTCTAACGTGATTTCACGTGGAGATTTCAATTTTGTTGTTTCTTCCTTGTTCGCTGAGCGAATATTGGTCACATGCTTTGCCTTACAAATATTAACGACAAGATCATTATTCCGATTATGCTCTCCTACGATCATGCCTTCGTAAATTTCATCACCAGGGTGTACAAACATAATTCCACGATCTTCGACTGACATCAATCCATATGTTGTTGCGGTTCCATTTTCCATCGAGACGAGTACGCCAGCTGTCCTTCTGCCGACATCCCCTGCAATAACTGCTTGATAGCTATCAAACGAGTGATTCATAATCCCATATCCACGCGTTTGAGTAAGAAATTCTGTACGATAGCCTATTAATCCCCGTGCAGGGATACGATATTCTAAACGAACTGTACCATATCCGTTATTAACCATATTGAGCATTTCACCTTTACGGATCCCTAGTGATTCCATGACTACACCTTGGTAATCCTCGGGCACATCAATTACGACATGTTCAATAGGCTCACATTTTATACCATCTATCTCTCGAACAATTACTTCAGGTTTAGATACTTGAAGTTCAAATCCTTCACGACGCATTGTTTCAATCAGAATGGATAAATGTAGTTCTCCTCGCCCTGATACGATAAATGATTCACCTGTATCTGTTTCCTCTACTCTTAGGCTCACATCTGTTTCGAGTGCTGCTAAGAGACGCTCACGTAAATTTCTAGAAGTAACATACTTTCCTTCTCGCCCTGCAAAAGGGCTATTATTGACTACAAAAGTCATCTTTAAAGTAGGCTCATCAATTGCTAATAGAGGTAACGCCTCTTGATATTCAAGGTCAGTTACTGTTTCGCCGACGTTAATCTCATCAAGTCCAGGTACAGCAACGATGTCTCCTGCTCTAGCTTCCTCAATCTCTACACGCTTTAAACCGAGAAATCCGAAAAGCTTGGCAATTCGCACATGCTTAACCGATCCATCGCGCTTAATTTGAGCATAGGTCTGTCCGCGTCGAATAACACCACGATGAATACGACCAATTCCAATACGACCTAAATAGTCGTTATAATCTAACATCGTTACTTGAAGCTGCAACGGACCCTCTTGGTCAACAGCAGGAGCAGGAATATGTTCTAAAATCGCTTCATACAGAGGCTCCATATCACGTCCTTGTTGTTCCGGGTCTAGACTTGCAGTTCCTTTTAATCCAGATGCATAGATAATAGGAAACTCAAGCTGTTCTTCGTTAGCTCCCAAATCTATAAAGAGGTCATATACTTCATCCACTACCTCAGCTGGTCTAGCGTTATCTCGGTCAATTTTATTGACTACCAAAATTGGTGTTACATTTTCTTCGAGTGCTTTTTTCAGCACAAATCGTGTTTGTGGCATACACCCCTCAAACGAATCGACAACTAATACAACTCCATCCACCATTTTCATGATACGTTCAACTTCACCACCAAAATCTGAGTGACCTGGCGTATCAAGAATGTTAATTGTAAATCCCTTATATTCAATTGCTGTCGTCTTAGCTAAAATCGTTATCCCACGTTCACGTTCAATTTCATTAGAATCCATCGCTCTATCTTGTAATTGTTCATTTTGTCTAAAAACCCCTGATTGAATAAGCAATTTATCAACCAAAGTAGTCTTTCCATGGTCAACGTGAGCAATAATTGCTATATTTCGAATATCATTGCGTTTAGTTATCATTTTTTGAAAAATCTCCCAACGTAGCAAATTATCAAAGCAATTGATTTTAGCATATAAAGAACATAATTGTCACTCTAATATTATGCCCGTATTAAAATAAACCCGATTTATTCGGGTTTGGAAACAGAAAGTATACGATTATACGTTAATTGGCATCAGGATCTCAAAAACTTGCCCATGTTGCATAATCGTAATATCTCGATCTTTAATATACATAATTGCGACCTCTCGCTTATTACGCATTCGATCTAAGTAATCTGCAGGTACTTCTCCCGATTCACTTACAACAATACCTTCAATCTCTTTTTCTTCATTCTCAGTAAAGGGTGTATTTATAATTTCCTCATAAATATCCGAAAAAACTGAGTAATCTTTTGTATAAACCGTTATACAGTGTTTTGTCATGTAGACACCTTCCTTCTGGGATTAGTATCCCCGAAGAAAAATGAATCATGAATAGTCCAAAAAAAGAAAAGAAGGGTAGAGACTCTCTACCACTTCGTGTTAACCTGCAATAATATCTTCTTCCTCTTCCCTACGAGCTAACTCTAATTCAATAATATATCTGTTTTTCGGATGATCTTGACACTCTTTTGAACAAGAACGCTTATGCTCCTCTTCGCACTTAGTACAGCAAATATGTTGCTTATTACAATAAGGATTCGCACAATTGACGTAGCGATCCTCTGATTTTCCACAGTGATAGCATGTACCAATTACGACATCTTCGTCAGTACGATTAATTGGAACAGATATACGTTCATCAAATACATAGCATTTTCCATCCCATAGTCGACCTTGTGTCACTGGATCTTTACCATAGGTAACTATACCACCATTTAATTGAGAAACATCATTAAACCCTTCTTTTAAGAATATCCCACTTAATACTTCACAGCGAACTCCGCCGGTACAATACATGAGAACTTTTTTATCCTTATGTTCTCCAAGTGAACGGACCCATTCTGGAAATTCACGAGATGTTCTTACACCAGGACGAATCGCACCTCTAAAATGTCCAATATCATATTCATAATCATTACGACCATCAATAATCAGAACATTTTCATCTTTCATCGCCTCATACCATTCTTCTGGAGATAGGTGTTTTCCTGTCAATTGATTTGGATCGATAGGTTCCTCAAGTCTCCATGTAACCAATTCTTTTTTGGGACGAACAAATATCTTTTTGAAAGCATGTTCATCGGATTCATCAATCTTAAACCAAAGATCGGTAAAGCGAGGATCTTTATGCATTGTCTCCATATAGAGATCCGTTTGTTCGATAGTACCTGATAATGTACCATTGATCCCTTCCTCTGCTACAAGAATACGTCCCTTAACCCCTAACTCCTTACAAAAATTTAGGTGATCCTTGACAAATTGTTCATAGTTATCTATATGAACATATTTATAAAATAATAAAATACGATATGGCTTCTGCATTTGCATAAGCACTCTCCCCCCAGTGAAAATCATTTTATATTTTACCTCAAAACAACACATTTAGGCAAATTGTTATTACTAGCAAATAGAATTAATTTGGATTCGTTAAGCCCCGTGTCATCTGCTGCCATATGGTTCCACTTGCTTCTTCGCCTGATTCAATCCTCTCAATTGCCATACGAATTTGTAAATCCACTTCAAATTCGGGATCATTTTGAGCGTCTTTTAACGCAGTTAAAGCACTCTCATCACCTACTTCATAGAGAAAGCGTGCAGCACGCCAGCGTACGAGTTTATTCGTATCACTTAATGCATCCATCATAGCAGGAATTGCCTCAGCATTGCCTAAATCTGAAAGAACGTCACCAGCCGTTCTACGTACAACTACCGATTTGTCCCTCAGCGCTTTATACAGTAGTGGCAATACCTCATCACCACCGATCATCCCCAAATAAACGGTGGCTAAGCGTCGAATCGAGACTGTTGAATCTAATAATGCTTTACTCAAAATCGGTAAATCTTCTAGAGTAGGATCTAAACGTTCTAGTGCAGCAAATCGTTTATCCCAATCTGGGTGCTCTAATCGATTTGAAACATCACTGCCTGCTAGCTTTTGCTCGGTATCAGGTTCTTGACTTAGTGCGATTTGTACTAAGCTATTGATGCGTTCCTCATCGTAGGCTGCAGAAATTTCACTTACTACTTCAGCACCAATGTCATTTACTTCACCATAACGAACTCCCTGCTCTACCCATTTACGTTCAAAAATGTAGTTGGTAGTAAAGGCCTGCACATGCATTACAGCTTTTGAAAATCGTTCAGGAAGACCAAATCTAGCTTCTTCAATACCAAAGAGTAGCTTTACTTGTGTAGGAATTCCTCTAAGCATCTGGACAAGCACCTTTACCTCGCCGAATGCTGCTACATCCTCAATTGACTTCTCTTGATTATCGGCACTAGGAGGATCAGCCTCACCAAAAATCATTTGGGTTTGTGCTAAAATTTGCTTCCAATCTGAATTAGGATATCGATCAATAGCGATAAAATCAGAAACATGATAGATACTTTTTACACCACCAATAGAAAATATTTGTTGGATATAGTCGGGTGCATCATTATAACTTTCTCTCGTATAGCTATATTTCTTACCATCCGGTAAGCTTTGATCCATATTTAATTTCATTGAATTGGGACTGGGAGTAGGCTCTACCGAGAGTATTTTCAATTAACTCAGTCCTTTCTATGTTATTTAAACTAACCCATCCATTTTTTAGAGCAAAACTGATACGATTATTTCTAAAAAATATTCAACGATCAATCTACCTTCTGTAATAATTGGGTAAATTGTGTAATGACCTAATGGAGTAATGATTAGAAAGAGAAAAATAAACACTCCATAACCTTCATACTGAATCATTCTAGCACGAATATTAATTGGTACAAGATCTTCAATAATCCGATACCCGTCTAACGGAGGTATTGGAAGTAAATTAAATACAAATAGTAATATGTTCAAATTTATTAATATCGTGAAAAATTGCCACAGCATCATGGAATCCATTATTTGTTCCTGAAATAACGTAAATAACACTGTACCTACAAATGCGATCAATAAATTACTCAGTGGACCTGCAACAGATACTAGTACCCCAGCTAGGCGAGGATTTTTGAAATAAAAACGATTGACTGGTACTGGTCGTGCCCACCCAAATCCTGCAATAAAAATGAGAATTGTCCCGATAGGATCTAGATGAGACAAAGGCGATAATGTTAATCTACCTTGGTTTTTGGCAGTGGGATCACCAAAACGATACGCTACATAAGCATGAGCAAATTCATGTAAAGTAAAAGCAATGATTAACGCAGCTACAACGTATGGAATTAATTCAAGCGGATACACTAAAAAATCCATCTCACACCTCAAATAGAAAATATTCTCCATGAGTGTATCACGGGATAGGCTGATCTCCTAGTAGTAAGTTACATTTTTTTGTGTGCTAGTTGCGATGGTAGATCTACTACGGATTTCATGTCAGATTGAGCTTCCTTTGGTTTCAATGCTAATAGAATTACTGCAATTATTATTGAGAGTCCGCCTAGGCTTTGAATAAAACCAAAAGCCACATTTAACCAAACGATCGATGCAATTACCGCTGCTAGAGGCTCGGCACATGCAATAATACTAGCTTCTGCTGGTTGTATTAATCGTAAACTATCAATAAACAAATAATAAGGAACTAATGTCCCAAAGATTACAATATAGATTACAAATAACCCCATTGAAGTCGAAGTAATTTGCTCTACAATTTCTAATGGTGGATGAATAAATGATATAGCCACTCCACCGATTAACATACCCCATCCGACGATATTAATAGAACCCCATTCTTGTAATAATTTGACTGGATATAATGTATAAATTGCTAAAGTAATTGCTGATGAAAGTCCCCAAATTACAGCATTTAACGGAATGTTCAAGGAAGTAAGCGAACCATCTGTAACGAGTAGTGAAGTACCCATAAGTGCTAGAAAGAGTGCCAAGAACTCTTTTACACTAGGCATTTTTCGTATACGTAAGGCAACATAAATCATAATAAATAAAGGTCCGAGATATTGAAGTAGTGCTGCTGCTGCAGCATTACCTTTGTCGATCGCTTCAAAAAAGGTATACTGCGAGCCTAGAATCCCTATAAGCCCAAAAATTACTACTTTAATACGAGCGGAAGAGGATTTCCATATTCCCCATATTGGTCTTTGTTTTTGCTTCAGCCCTATTAATAAGAGAAGAAAACCCGCACCAAGCATTCGAGTAGTAACAAGAGAACCAGGCTGAATTCCTTGCTGGAATAAATGCTGCGCTACAGTTCCAGAAAAACCCCACATTGCAGCAGCTAAAATAATCATCGTATAGCCTTTTACCTTAGAAGAAATGTTCATCGATTTTATGGTAGTTCCCTCTTTTCAGTGGTGCCTATATTTTAGCTATCTTATTAATATAGCATAACAAATTCACTTTAATCATTGGTTAATTTAATACTTTAGATTTTGAATACAATTGACAGAGTCCTATCCATTTCCTAAACTTATACTGATTGTTCACTACAAATAATATTGAAGAGCTGGACAAGAGGAGGAACGAGAATTGAATAATCATAATCAATCTAAAACGTTAGAAAATAGTACGGTCATAGTCAAAAATTCAGGTTGGCAAATATGGTGGCGTCTCCTTCGCCCTCATACCCTAACAGCCTCTTTTGTCCCTGTATTTATAGGATCAGCTTTAGCATTTACCGACGGGGAGTTTCGAGTTGTATTATTTATAGCCATGATGCTAGCCACTATTTTGATTCAATCAGCTACCAATATGTTCAATGAATATTTTGATTATAAGCGTGGGCTCGATAACGAAAATTCAGTAGGAATTGGCGGCACAATTGTGCGCGACGGTGTTCAGCCAAATGTAATTTTGACTTTAGGCCTCATTTTTTTTGCTATTGCTCTATTATTAGGACTTTTCATTACAATTAATAGTAGCATTTGGATTGCTGTAATTGGCGCTATCTCAATGTTTATGGGTTATCTATATACAGGTGGGCCATACCCAATTGCTTATACTCCCTTTGGTGAGCTGTTTGCTGGATTTTTCATGGGTTTCGTCATTATTTTGATCTCTTATTTCATCCACACTGGTGAAATTTCGATAGAAAGTATTTTGGTTTCGATCCCAATTACGATCCTCGTTGCAGCAATACTAACCGCTAACAATATTCGTGATCATAAGGGTGATAGAGAAAACGGCCGCAAAACTCTTGTGATCCTTTTAGGCAAAAAAAATGCAATTGTTTTTCTTGCGCTCATGTTTGCATTCTCATACCTATGGATGATCGGCATGATACTTTGGACTTCGGCTACATTATGGTACCTACTGATCTTTTTGAGCTTACCGAAAGCAATTCAATCAATTAAAATTTTCAACACCAAAGAAACTCCTATAGAAATGATGCCTGGAATGGCAGCTACAGCTAAAATGCACACCATTTTTGGATTTTTGGTTACAATCGCTATTATGTTGCACTATTATTTATAGGCTTTTAATACAAATTCGGATTGCTTCAACTAATGATTGCAACTCCCAGCTAGGCATGGATCGTTTATACTGAACTGCTAACTCATGCGTGGCGGGTAGATGAATAAAGCCTGATGGGATGTTTAGTTTCTGTTGTTCAATTGTATGGAGCATATGATACATGACGTTATTACACAGGTATAGCCCAGCGGTATTGGATATTTCTGCTGGGTATCCTGCTGAACGTAGTTCCTCAACAATCATCCGAATTGGTAAAGTACTAAAATAAGCGACTGGTCCTTCCGCTACGATTGAAGCATCCTGATAACGTACTCCACTATTATCCGCTTCTCCATCAATACAGTTAACTGCAATTCTCTCTATTGTAATATTGTTTCTACCACCTGCAAGCCCTAATGAAATAACCGCATCAGGCTTGACTGCTTCGAAATGGCGAATGATTTCAGGACCCGATCTAGCAAATTCTACAGGGAGTGTAATGCCAATAACCTCATACTCTCCAATCTGTTCCCCATGCAAAGTACGAACAATTTGATCACTAGGATTAATAGCAAAGTCTAAAAATGGCTCAAAGCCAGTTAATAATAACTTTTTCATTGAATTTCTCCTCTCGGCCTTAAAGCTTACTTCTTATACAAGGCTATAAATGACGTAAAAATTGCTCAGGTGTATTTAAAAAATCACGTGTTAGATTGACGTGCTCTAGTTGATCGTATTGAACTTGAGTTAATGGAGCATGATCAAAACTATAAATTGTAGCACCAGGGAAGGCCATAATTATTGGTGAATGAGTAGCGATTATAAACTGCGCATCTTGCTCTACCATTTCTTTGATCATTGAAATAAAGGCAATCTGTTTCAGCGGAGACAATGGTGTTTCCGGTTCATCCAATAAATACAGACCATTCGCCTGAAAGCGTGCCTTAAAAAATTGTAAAAAGCTCTCACCGTGTGATTTATGTTCTAACTTCCCCTGATACTGATTTTCCATTTCAGCAAGTGATCTTTTGTAGGGCAATTGCCCTAATTTTTGAGCCAGTATTGAACGGTTTTTAAATTCCAATTCTGCTTGAGATAATTCATTTTCCATCTCATTGCGAATCATGGAGAGCTGCTTTGTATACGTAATAAAATCCTCTGCACGCAAAAAGAGCCCACGGCGTGTTTTTATTCTCCAAATAAGTTTCAATTGCTTTGCCAAGCTACGAGCGGGTTCCATCTCATGATCTGACTCAATGCTTTGCTCACCAACTCTTATAGAGCCGATGTTAGCGGCTATAGCCTCCAACAGCGTTGACTTTCCTGTACCATTCTCGCCAACAAAAAAAGTAACAGGAGTCGTAAACTCCATGTTGGATAATGAACGGATACTCGATACGTTAAATGGATAATTATCGATTGCGTTAATCATATGATTTGGTTGCAGTGAAGTAAGATGGATCAAAAGAACAGCTCCTTCATTAACCAAAGAACAAATAATATAAATGGCAAAACAAGTAACCACGACAGCCATATATATCCTTTACGCATAGCGATCATTGCCCCAACTAATGATGCCGTTAGTATAAAGATCTCCATGCCAAACCGTGGTGTTCCATAAAGATAGAGCGTAAAAGGAAACGAAAACACAGTTCCCATCACTAATAAAATCGTTTGTTTACGAATAAGTCCGATTAAGAGAAATATGATTGCTACGATGACACCTGGCCAACCTGCAATTGAGCTTAAAACCATTTCTATCCCTCCATTTGTAAACTAATTTAATGATAAACGATTTCGCATCTATTGTCAGACAATAAATATTATTAAATCATCTCATTGTTTTTAAAAATGAATCCTTATACTCTCTCATATAGAGAACGTGGATTCATTTTTCCGAGGAAGAGATTTCCTATTGTATTTTATCGTAAATGTTCGGTAAATTAGCCTGTAGAATCACTCTTTGATGATCTTTGATGCGCCAAATATGTATACCAATATCACCTGTTGGAAAGAAATAGCTTTGCTTCATTGGTTATTGAAGAAACGCCCGATATAACATAGAAATCGTTCCGATTTATTGATCCTGATCAGCAAAAATATTAACTCCTAAATCTTGGAGCACAGCGATCGCTTCACGAACAGGAAGCTTAGGTAAGTGAAATTCAGCTGCTAGCACTTCCTCAATATCTTTGATGGAATGAAGCATATGATTAGTACTCGTTCCATCAACATATCGCACTGTTAACACATTATTAACTAGTGATAGATTACGATTTTGATCCTTCTGCCAAATTTGACATCGTAGAATATTCATAAATGTAGTATTGGATTGATTTGCACGCTCAATAATCTCATGGAAATCAGCGAATTCATAACGCTTATCTTTATGGAATATCCAGTCCTTACCACTTGGTTTTCCATTCCTATAGCGAACATAATGATAGATGCCTTGTTGTGCATCTACTGTTTTTATATACACTTGGTCACTCCCAAATTGCGAAACATTATCGGGATCACTTTCAAAACGAACAGGAGTGAAAAATGGAGCTGCTGCACCACAATCTATAAATAACTTTTCATTTGGCAGTTCTGAAAGCTCTACTAGAATCGCAATATGATCATCACCTAGTTTAGCAAGATAGCATGAAAAGCCTAGGTAACGCAATAAATTTAGAAGCTTTGAATTCTGCGTGTAACAGGTTCCTCCAAATTGAAGTTCCCTATGATTACGAATAAAATCCTCATCTGAAGGTATTATATAGCCATTTTTTTGTTGATCTCGGAAATAAATCAATTTACTGATATTTTCAAAGGGAAATCTCGTAAGCTGAGCAGTACAAATGCTTTCTAAGAATTGAAACGAGGGGGCTTGTAAGGACAAACCTAGTGCATCTAAATATTGATCAATCCATTTGGGTATTTGTTTAGTAGTCAATTTTGTTACCTCATTAAATGTATTTAATCGATTTTCCCTATTTTACATATTTAATAGTAGTTTCACAACTTCAGAGCTAAGAGATTTACTATCGAATCACTAATACATCCAGCCACATTTTAATCTGTTCTTTTTGGAATATGAAACAAGCCGACTATGAGGAAATCAGTGAGCTTAAAATCTGTTCTAAATTCATTCTGAAACTTAGGTCATTCTCTTCAGTTCTCTTTTTCGGACCTTTTGCTCTGCCACCACCTCGTCGCATTTTTGCCTTCATCTCTCGCTCCTCAAGCATAAAATCGATGCGATCGGAACGGTAGCCCCAGCCAGCCGGATGGATGCAATATCCCTTTTTCCCCAATACTAATGCAGCCAATCCCCAGTCCTGTGTGATAACCACATCGCCAGACTCTGTCAGATTAATAATTTTCATATCTGCTTCTTGAGACGCACTCCCCACCATGATATGATGATCTGACTCAATTACATGATTAAAACTAGCTACGGTCCAAATGGGAATATTATATTTTCGTCCTAATTGTAATGTAATCTGTAATACGTTCCTTGGACATGCATCTGCATCAACAAGTACTTTCATCTTTACACTTCCTAATAGGATTTAACCATTTTTGTTCTCTTAACGCTATTATAATGTTATTTGATCCTTCATACATCAAAAACATTAAGGCGAATGAGATTATCTCATTCGCCTTAGGAATTTCTTATAATTTTTCAACTGTTATTACTTCTTCCTTCTCTTTTTCTTTCGCCTCATATTGCTTTGCAAAATTGAGCAGTACTTCATTTAGATCAAATCCAGATACATCTTTTAAAGTTTCGGGGAGCTGCGCCATTAGTTTGGTTACGTAATTGCTGACTCTCGCTGCCCCATCACCATTTCCATTCCCATTACCTGCATCTATTACGGTAATCTTATCAATCGCTGATATAGGCTCCGCAATCTTACCTGCTAATTCTGGAAGCATTTTTACAATCACATCTAGGATCGCTGCCTGACCGAATTTTTCAAACGCCTCTGCTAGCTTTTCTTTCGCCTCTGCTTCTGCAAGACCCTTCAGACGGATTACATCTGCTTCAGCTGCCCCCTTCGCTTTATCCGCCTCTGCTTCTCTAAGCTTTCGTGTTTTTTCCGCTTCTGCCGCCTGCTCAATTGCATAACGATCTGCGTCAGCTTTCTTCTTCACTTCCGCATCATATTGCTTTTCCCTGCGTGCGATCTCTTTCTCCTCGATCTCGATTTGTTTCTGCTTTCGAACGATTTCAATTTGCATCTCTTCTTGAGTTACTTCCTGTGCAGAACGTGCCTTTTGCAGATCATAGGCCATATCTGCTTCAGCCTTGGCACGATCCTGTTGTAGCTTATATTCAGCAATCTTAAGCTCTTTATCCTTTTCAGATTCAGCAATGTGAGTCTCTTTTAAGAGCTCGGCTTGTCTAGCGAGTTGCTCAGCCTCTGCTTGCTTAATTCGTGCTTCTTTCTCTGCTTCGGCTTTTGAGATGATTGCATTTCTCTTTACTGCTTCAATTTGAGGGACTCCTAGTGCAGCTAAATACCCATTTTTATCACGTAGATCTTTTATTGTAAAAGAAACGATTACGAGCCCCATTTTCTTAAGATCTTTTGCCGCTACTGTCTGAACTTCTTGGGCAAATTTATCTCTATTTTTGTAGATCTCCTCTACTGTCAATGTACCCAGTATCGCACGGAGATGACCTTCTAGTACCTCTCTGGCTTCCTCTCGTAGCTCTTTTGGTCCCTTTCCCAAAAATTGCTCTGCCGCAGTTGAAATATCCTCAACTGTACCACCAATTTTGATAATCGCTACTCCGTCGGCTTCAACTGGAACACCTTGTTCCGTATAGACCTCAGGAGTGCTTACGTCTAGCTTGTGTGAGAGTAGACTGATACGTTCAAAACGTTGGATAATCGGAATGACAAATACCCCGCCACCACGGATGATCTTGATCTTACGACCTGTCACATCTGTAACAGCATGCTTTCTTCCTAATGCACTACCTGTAACGATCACAGCTTCATCCGCTCTAACGGTTACGTATCGTGCAGCGTAAATTAAAAGTAATACAAAAATTAATCCACCAATTACACCTAATACAATTAATAATTCCATTCCCATTGTTATCCCTCCTAATTAATTGAGCTCATCTTTCTCTTCAAACCTCGTCACTAACAAATGGTCCTGTTCTGCCTTTACGACCACAACACGTACTCCAAGAGGAATTTCACGATCATCAATACTTTTTGCTGAAAAATTTACTGTTCCACTAATGGTCGAAAGAATGACCTCTCCATAGCCTTTATTTGGAATTGACGTGATTACTTCTGCTAGGCATCCCTCGAGTTCCTTGATCGAATACGTTGTAGATACCTCTGCCCTAGACATTGGTAGGACTAAGACGTAATAAACGATGATATATGCGATAAGTCCAATCATGATTGAGATACCTAACACTGTCATCTCAGAAAATTGAGTATACTTACTGAATAAAATACCCGCTCCACCAATTATGGTTAAAGCACTAAATACTAGTGTCGGGTTAAATACTCCATCAATTCCGCCAAAGATTCCTTCTAATAGATCACCTACTAATAGATAAAGAATTGTGATTCCGAGGCCACCAAGGAGCAACCACCAATAGATCTGTAACCAATCGATTTTAATCACATCCCTTCCTTTCACTACAACTTTGTATAGCAGATATCAAAATAGATAATCAAGTCACTACTTTATTACGAGAGAGGATTGAATTGGTAACAGTAATCATAAAATTTATGAGAAAATTAATAATATTTTTTATGAAAATAACATATTTCAACGCAAAAGGGAGGTTGACTATGAATAATCGCAACCTCCCTTTTACAAGTTGTCTTCTTCCATAACCACCGTGTCCCCTACTTTCTTGTACTCTTTTGCAATTCCTGTATAATTCCAGTTAATCGTTCAATCTTCTTCTCGAATCTGATTAATAAGTAGACAGCAATGGTAATCGGAAAACCAAAGTTACCTAAAATACTTACCCAAAGTGGCATTTCTGTTGGAGCCATGTGACTCACCTCCTTACTGATCATTGGTAAGTGCATCTTTAATCTGTCTTCTGATTATACGGGATGTGAATATAGTTTCCATATTACACTTTCGATTTCCTGTTAATAAATGGATATCCCTATTTTTTAAAAAAACATTATTTTCGACAAAAAATACATGAGTATAACGAAAAACAGGAGATATTCTCTCCTGTTTTTCGATTCAGTATTTGGTTCAAACTTTGAAAATACTAGGTTTTTACCATTATTAAAATTTTAACTACCGGAAAAAGTCGAATGTGGGCGTGTTGGCATTGGTATACCATTAACACCAACCATCACAGTAGGAACCATCAGTACTGCACAAAGCATAAGTACAATAAGCTTCTTTTTCATTTTCTACCACCCTTTCACAATTTATTTAATTGGTTATGATAATTATGATAGAGCTCAGCTGTCTGTTTAAATAATATTGGATCATCTAATTCATTCGCTAATTCAAAAGATATTTCTGCAGAATCAAGTAAAAGATTTCCTCTAACTAAACAATCAATTGCTTTGGTATAACAGGACTTAAACAGTGATACTTCTCCAAGGTTACGATAGTAATCTCCCATTAACTGAAGACTCTTTCCTTCAACTAGCGGATAATCACACTCCTTTAAAATTTTAGTTAATAGATTCATATGCAAAATAAATTGGTCATATTCCTCTTGTTTAAATAAAGCATCAGCAATTGACTGTAACGTAATAGATATGTTTTTCTTGTCCTGTATTTCATTCAATAAGAGAAGAGCTTTTTTCCAGTGCAAGTGTGCTTCGCTTAGTTTTTCTAGCTTTTCATATACTAGTCCAATATTATGCAAAATTGTCGCCTGTAATGTCTTTTCTGATATATCCTCTGCTAATTTCAATGCTTTATTATACTGTTCTAATGATTTATCAAATGAATTTTGATTATAGTAAACTACCCCAAATATCATCAATGATTCACAAAGCCCATACCAATTCCCAAGCTCAGTAAATCTAGCATGAGCAATTTGATTATAATAATAGGTCCTCTGATAATTATTTAGTTGCCAATAAACTAGTGCCATATCATATACCAAATAAGCACTGTCCAAAGTGACTTTCTTTGTTTCCCCTTCCATATTGAAGGCTTGCCGATAGAATTCTAATGATTCCACATAGAGTCCATTTAGATATTTAAACATACCGATTACTCTTAAAAACCGATAATAGAGATGAGAATATTTTGCAATAGGCAATTCCTTAGCTGCATTTATTTTATGTTCTGCTTCTTTTAATTTATTGTATAAAAGAGCATGCATCATCGCAAGGATTGCTATTTCTATTTCTAATTCCTCATTTTCGTAGATCTTCTTTAACTCCTTCAATAATAGTTCCATTCCTGCATCAACTTCTGTATAGCGTAGATGGTAGATTGCTTTAAGTGTGCTATCAATTTGCTTACGTATCTGTTCTACCCTCTTTTCTTCATTACTACCAAGTAACTGATCCTTAGTAATATTTAGACGTTTAGCAATTTCCTCAACTAAATAATCGGGAATCGGAAGCTTATTATTTTCAATTTGGCTTATATATGAAACGGATAATATTCCTTTGCCTAATTGACCCTGGGTTAATCCACGTTCTATGCGAAACTTCTTTAGACGCTCGCCGATCATTAGAATACCCCCTCTTTTTAAAAACTTGCTCATCTACTACTAATTACTCATTGTCCCAGTATTTTCCTCCTGCCTGTTGCCAAGATTGTCCTTTTGACCTATAAAATATAAAGAACTCTATTCTAACATAAGAATAGAGTCCTAGTTTTTAGTGCTTATTTGATATTTTATCCTCATAGAGATATTCTTTTATACTCCATATAAATTGTTCTCCATACCTTTCATATTTGGTCTCACCAACCCCTTTGATCTTTAGCATAGCTAAACGGTCTGTTGGTTGGTACAAAGCCATCTCTTTTAAGGCACTATCCGCAAAAATAATATATGGTGGAACTCCTTCCTGTTCGGAAAGCTGTTTACGTAATTGACGAAGATGCAGGAACAATTCATCGTCCTGTTCTATAGCTTGAGGACGTTGTAGCACCTTGCGATAGACCTTTTCCTTACCAGTTAACACATCCTTAGCTCTTGTCCGTAGCTTTAGCGTTGGGTATTGACCTTCTGTTAAAGCAAGATAATCCTCCGCTACTAACCAATGAATTACATCAGCGATCTCCTTTTCTGAATACTCCTTCATAATTCCGTAGGTTGAGAGCTGATTAAAGGAAAATTGCAGTATCTTTTTATCTCGAGATCCTTTTAACACTTTTGCTACTAATGTAACACCATAACGCTCCTGCATTCGTACCACACAGGAAAAGATCTTTTGAGCTTCTATTGATATGTCGACTTGTTCCGTTTGCTCAGTGCAATTACTACAACGCCCACAATCGTCGACTTCATTTTCACCAAAGTAGTGGAGAATATATTTGTTTAAGCATTGTTGTGTATGGCAATAATCACTCATTAATTGGAGCTTACGATATTCGTGCAGCTTACGTTCGGTATCGATTACAGATTGCTCTATGAGAAATTTTTGAGTCAATATATCTTGAGCATGAAAGAGGAGAATACACTGACTAGGTTCCCCATCTCTCCCAGCGCGTCCCGCTTCTTGATAATAAGCCTCCATATTTCTAGGCAAGTTGTGGTGAATAACGAAGCGAACATTCGATTTATCGATCCCCATTCCAAATGCATTCGTGGCTACCATTAGACGTATTTCATCAAAGAGGAAACGATCCTGATTCTCTCGACGTTCCTCTTCACTCATACCCGCATGATATTTACCGACTGAGACTCGTTTCTTATGTAAAAAATCATATAGCTGGTCAACCTCTTTACGTGTGGCTGCATAAATAATGCCAGCATCTGTAGGATGAGACTCCAGATATTGCAAAATATAGTCCCGTCTATTCTCACCACGTAAAACTGAAAACGATAAATTATCACGATTAAAGCCAGTAATAAAAGGCTTTCGTTTGATTGCAAGTAAAGAAAGTATATCCTCGACCACCTCAGGAGTTGCTGTAGCCGTAAAAGCAGCTACAATCGGCCGTACCGGTAGTTCCTCAATAACATCGGCAATCGTACGGTAGCTAGGACGGAAATCATGCCCCCACTGCGAAATACAATGCGCTTCATCAATAGCAAATAAAGAAATAGGGAGTGTTTGTAATAACGAAGCAAAGCTGGGCGATTCAAATCGTTCCGGTGCCACATAGAGTAGCTTATATTCGCCAACTCTTGCTTTTTGCAGCCGTTCACTTACCTGTTTAGTTGAAAGAGAGCTATTGATATAGGTAGCAGGAATTCCAAGAGAATCAAGCGTATCAATTTGATCCTTCATCAATGAAATCAATGGGGAGATTACGATACAGGTTCCATCTAATAATAACGCTGGGATTTGATAACAAATTGATTTTCCACCACCTGTTGGCATAATCCCTAATGTATCATAGCCGTTTAATATGTTGGCAATGATCTGCTCCTGTCCTCTTCTAAATTCCGCATAACCAAAATGTTTTTTTAATATCAATTTTGCTTCGTTGATCATGTATTTGACTCCTCATAAGTACTATAGCTTTGATTCTATCAGATTCTCACAAAAATAACCGCCTTCACTCTTTTCATAGTAGCGAGACGGTTAAATGAGTTGCCTTACTTTACTTTAATGAATACGTTTTTTAGTCCATTTTTCTCAAACTCTTTAAAATATTGCTCCTCGATTTCATATTGTTCTTCAACTTGATGATCCGTAAGCTGTAAAACTGGCCCAGCTTTACGTGCTATGTCGCGGAGAGCGAGTCGCTCAGCGAGCTCTGCCCAAAAAGTATCTTCGTCATATTCATCAATAAATTGGTGAAGTTGTCCCTCTAACTCTCTAGAAACGTCATGTACATTGTATTTTGCATTGTAAACGACCAGATCTTCAGATTCGAATTGTTTAGCATATGAATTGATGTACTGTTCGATCGCTTCAGCAGCATCGACACGCTCCTCTGCATTGCGAAATGAGTTAATCATCCAACTACCGAGATAAACTACTTTTACTAATTCTCTATACTGCTCTTTTGTTAGCTCTATCTGCATCAGTGTTCACTCCTATTATGTAAGTTTAGAATTTGCATTTTATTTAGCTGTTTCCTTTATCAATGAGATAACTTTAGAAATCGGTTTCTCAGCTTCTTTACTTTTCATCGTCTCAATATAGGCTGATCGATTTGTATAAAGCTGATGGATCGAAGCAATAAAACGCTCATTTGTTAAATCCTCTTCTAGGAGTACTTTAGCAAAGCCTGCACGCTTAAAATTTTCAGCATTAAGAATCTGGTCTCCACGACTCGAAGATTTGGGAAGCGGAATTAAGAGCATCGGTTTTTGCAGGGTTAAAAACTCAAATATCGCATTAGATCCTGCTCTCGAAATGACAACATCAGACATCGCTAAGAGATCTGGTAGCTCAGTCTGCACAAATTCAAATTGCCGATAGTGAGCAGATTCACGGTCTAACTCCATATTTCCTTTACCGCATATATGGACAATTTGAAACTCTGAAGTTAGCCTTTCTAAATTATCTCTAATAGCTGCATTAATTGTACGGGCACCAAGACTACCACCCATAATGAGTAGCACAGGCTTACCCGGAGAGAATCCACATAGCTCAAGTCCTCGCTCGCGACTTCCCTGTAGCAGCTCATCTCGAATAACAGCACCTACATGAATTGCCTTGCGACTTGGGAGAAATTCTGTAGTTTCAGGAAAGGTCACACATACCTTTGTCACAAAAGGAATGGCGATTTTATTGGCAAGCCCTGGAGTCAAATCTGATTCATGCGTAATTACTGGTACTCTATTTAACCAAGCAGCTAGTACAACAGGGACCGCTACAAATCCTCCCTTTGAAAAAAGAATATGTGGCTTTTCCCTTCTAATAATTCGATACGCTTGAAACATTCCTTTGACTACACGGAACGGATCCTTTAGATTATTCCAATCAAAATATCTTCTCAACTTACCTGTTGCAATGCTATGGTATGGAACATGATCAATAGTAGAGATTAACTGTTTTTCAATACCCTTCTCAGAGCCTATATAAAATACCTGCCAACCTTCATCTTTTAATTTGGGTATTAACGCCAAATTCACTGTGACATGTCCAGCTGTACCGCCTCCAGTGAAAACGATCTTTTTATTCAACAAACTACACCCCTTGATTGAAACTTGATCTATCTCCTTACCCAATATATGCCTATATCATTCCATTTGCAAACAACTAGCTAACCGAAGCTATTGTTTACATAATAAATGTCTTGTTAGCTTATTGCTAAAAACCCCTCAAGCTTTTTCTTTACCGTTGGCCATTCGGTATCTATAATACTATATATATTGGCATCACGGATATAGCCATCATATAATATCCGTTCCTTCCTTAATACACCTTCATGTACTGCACCTATCCGTAATATCGCCATATGAGAGCGTTCGTTTCGACGATCTGTCTTGAATTGAATACGAAGCATGTTAAGCTCCTCAAATCCATATCTAAGCATTAAATACTTACATTCCGTATTCACTCTTGAACGCCAGACTTCAGGAGTATACCAGGTCCAACCTATTTCTACGTTTCGATTGGAAATGGATAGATTTAAAAAACGAGTACTCCCGATATAACGATGCAATACCTTGTCATACACAGCAAATGGATAGTCCAATCCTCTATCCTTATTTGCAAGTGCATCTTGTATAAATTCCTTCATGTCTTGTAAAGTCTCTATTTTTTTCGTAGTAAATTTCCAAATCTCATTAAAGTTTCCACTATCAAATAAAGCTTCTGCATGCCCCCAACTAAGTGGTTCGAGTAAAACACGCTCACCTTCTAAAATAATAGAGTTCAACACATTCTCCCCCAACCTAAATTAGTGAATATATGTAAAAAGTGAATTTATTTATTTCCGAAAATCCCGTTTATAATTTTTAAAACATTGTGATAATATCGATCTTCATGAGGAACAAAATCTTCCTTCGTTACCCCTATTGATCGAACACTGCTTCTGCCATTCTCAATATGATATTCTGCAACTTGAAGCTGAGGAATTTCATCCTTTAATAAAGAGCTCAAATCTCCAATTGGAATTCGTACAATCGACTCGACTTCATCACTTTGCAAGGTGAAGATTTCTAAAGGGTGTACATTATTGTAAAAAAAGAGATGACAAAACTCGTTATCGATTATATCCTCCATAACAATCGAACCTTGGAAAATTCCACCACAAACTAATTCATCCATATGAACATCGATGCCTACTTCTTCCTTTATTTCACGCACTCCATCCATCGGGCCTTCACCTGCTGATAGATGCCCAGCAACTGTAATATCCAATACATGAGGATAATCTTTTTTATTTTTATGTCGCCTTTGAAACAAAATCGATTCAGTGCTTTTTTCTATAAACCAACAATGAAATGTCTGATGCCAATAGCCCATCCTATGTACTTCGTTACGAGTGGCGGTCCCAATATGATTCATATCCTTTGAAAATATATCTAGTATCTCTATAGCCATGTATATCGCCTCTCAAGCCTCCAAAAATTACCGATCACCCACATATAACCTATTGATGTTATATAATCATTAGGTGTAGAATAAACTTCTGATTTCTAAAAAATTCATTCGAGGTAATCATTGTTATGAAGAACAAACTAAAATGGATTTTTATTATTATATCATTAGTAATCGTTGCTGTTGTTGGTTATTATGTTTATTCGATTATCAAATTTGGTAATGCGATCCACACCCCAACTACTACTGTCGTTGGTGAACCAAATAAGGGGGACGAATTTACTGAATGGGAGGGTACAGAGCGTGTCAATATTTTGCTCTTAGGTGGCGATAGTAGAAACGAAAACGACTATGGTCGCTCCGATTCTATTATGATTGCATCTATTGATCCTGTAACCAAGAAAGCTCATCTATATTCTGTTTTGCGCGATACGTATGTAGAGATTCCAGGACATGGAAAGCGGAAAATTAACGAGGCTTACACATATGGCGGTCCTGCCCTTGCGATGAAAACAGTAAGCGAACTAACTGGCTTACCGATACATTATTACTTCTTTATCGATTTTGAAAGCTTTGTAAAGCTGGTCGATGCGATTGGCGGAGTTGATTTTGAAGTAGAAAAAAATATGTATTATGTGGATAAAACCTATCAACAGGAATTTGTCATTAATCTAAAAAAAGGGATGCAGCATCTAGATGGTGATAAGGCATTGCAGTACGTTCGTTTTAGACATGATGCTTTATCCGATTTTACACGGACAGAACGTCAGCGTGAGTTCTTAAAAGCAATTTTTACTAAAGTAAAATCGACGTCTACCTTAATTAATTTACCGAGCATGTTGGATGAATTGGCTCCTTATATTGAAACCAATATGGATTTGGGGAAAATGCTTAAATTGGCTGGTCTTGGATACAAAATCAATTTAAGCGAACTCCAAACTGAACAGCTTCCTCCTATGGAACTCTTAAAGGAAGCTAAGGTTAACGGCCAAGATGTTCTGCTCGTTGAGGAAGGCGCATTAAAAAAATATATTGAAGATGAGCTTAATAAAAATCTTGAACAAGAATAACCCTTTTATTCTCTTTCTGCTTTAACCAATATCGAATCCCTTTCCGTGCATAAGGCTCGTCATGATAACGTGGAATAATGTGCAAATGCGCATGGAATATCTCTTGACCACCGATCTCTCCTACATTCCAACCAATGTTATATCCATCAGGACGATACTTTATATCCAAAAGCTGTTTAACTTCAGCTAATAAATCATACGTCGCCTGCCACTCCTCACGAGTCAGATCAAAAACGGTTTCTCTATGAACTTTTGGAATGATTAGACCTGAACCAATGAGAACCTCTTGTGGACGCTGAATAAACAATGTATGTTCATTATGTAAAACAATCGTTTCATTAGGATTATTTTCTATTGAACACAATAGACAATGTTTCATAAATTGACTAGCCTCTCTATTCATAAAATGTCATTTTAATCGTCTTATACTTGTAACCTAAGGCGAATCATATCCCTGCATTGAATTCCGTTTTCATAGATTTCTTCATCATAATTTCGAATAAAGAAATCTTGATCAATGCCCGTGATCCGAAATCCGCATTTTTGATATAAAGCCAACTGATGTATACTGGTGTTACCTGTTCCTATTTCTACTGTCTTCGCATGTAACATTTTTGCTTTCTTGATTGCATCCAAGACTAATTGCTTGCCTATTCCTCTACCTTGGTAATCCTCGTGAACAGCGATATTAACGATTTCGATTGTTTGCGGACGAGTTTGTAATAGTACATAGACACCAATAATTTCATCCTCAATTTTCGCCAAATAAGCGTCTCCCCTACGAAGATAATTATCAACAATCTCCTTAGATGGATCAGCTAATAATAGTAAGTTGTAAGGTGTTTCGGTCCTTGTGTCGAGTTTTTCTACAGTAATTCGCATAACAAATACCTCTGTTTCCCATGTGATGTAACTATACTACACTATCGCGATCTCTTCAATTTATGAATCATCGTTCATTTTTTAGTTGAACATAAAATTAATTTTGGTAGAATAGAAAAAGATGAATAATAAGGAGGATACTTACTTGGCTATCGAATGGATTTCTGAAAAAAAGTATGAAGATATTTTATATGAAACATATAATGGAATTGCCAAAATTACGATTAACCGACCAGAGGTGCGTAATGCATTCCGTCCTAAAACAGTGGTTGAGTTGATCGACGCATTTGCTTATGCCAGAGATGATTCGAATATTGGCGTAATTGTCCTGACTGGCGCTGGTGATAAAGCGTTTTGTTCTGGAGGAGATCAATCTGTTCGTGGGCATGGTGGCTATGTTGGAGACGATCAGATCCCTCGCCTTAATGTATTAGACCTACAGAGATTAATTCGTGTCATCCCTAAGCCAGTTATTGCCTCTGTTGCAGGATATGCAATTGGTGGTGGACATGTATTACATATCGTCTGTGATCTCACAATTGCAGCAGATAATGCGATCTTTGGTCAAACAGGGCCTAAGGTAGGAAGCTTTGATGCTGGCTATGGGGCAGGTTATTTGGCACGTATCGTCGGACATAAAAAGGCTCGTGAAATTTGGTTCCTTTGCCGTCAATATAATGCACAGGAAGCGTTAGATATGGGATTGGTCAATACGGTTGTTCCATTGGAGAAGCTAGAGGAAGAAACAGTGAAATGGTGCGAAGAAATTCTCGAGAAATCGCCAACTGCTCTACGCTTCTTAAAAGCATCCTTAAATGCTGACACCGACGGGTTGGCTGGGTTGCAACAATTCGGTGGTGATGCTACATTACTATACTACACTACTGATGAAGCAAAAGAAGGACGAGATGCTTTTAAAGAAAAGAGAAAGCCAGACTTCGGTCAGTTCCCGCGTTTCCCATAAAGCATATGATCACGAAAAAGCATATTCAAGCAACCTTCTCGGTGTAGAAATTGCTATAAGTTTATTTATTTTCCAGCTTGATGTAAAATACATCAAGCTGATTTTTATATGAAGTAATAAAAAGTAAGTAATGAGGTGTCTAGATATGAATGCTGACGTCATGGTCAACTGGTTACAAAAAAGAGCAGAGCTAACTCCAAATCGCGTGGCTATACGATATAAAGATACTGAACTGACCTTTGCCGAGCTTAATGCTAGAGCAAAACTTACGGCTAGACGCATTGGCTCGTTAGGGGTTAAAAAAGGCGACCATGTTGCTCTTCTACTTCAAAACGAAATACATACTGTAGAAATGATCCATGCTCTTGAATACATCGGTGCTGTAATTGTCTTATTAAATACACGCTTAACCGCTCATGAAATAACTTGGCAGCTAGAGGACTCTAATTCTCGCCTAATCATCTTTGATGAAGCCAATCGCGAACGAGCAGATGCATTACATCAAACAAGTTCGTTATCCTTACTTACAAAAATCGCCCGGAATGATATTTGCGATTTAGCTGAACAAGACATCCCTTTACAAACTGTATTTGACCTAAAGCAAACTCATACCATCATTTATACATCGGGAACAACTGGTCATCCTAAAGGTGTTTTACTTAGTTACGGTAATCATTGGTGGAGTGCCATTGGGGCGGTGCTCAATATCGGACTGCATATCAATGATCGTTGGTTAGCTAGTGTTCCTTTTTTCCATGTAAGCGGGCTATCCATACTCATGCGTAGTGTCATATATGGAATATCCGTGCTGATTCATGAAAGCTTTGATCCACAGAAAATCAATCTAGCCATTAAAAATGAGGGCGTAACAATCATTTCTGTAGTTAGTAATATGCTCCGAAGGATGCTAGAGGATTTGCAAGAGTCTCATTATCCTGAATCCTTCCGCTGTATGCTCGTTGGAGGAGGACCTGTTCCACTGCATTTACTCGAGAAGTGTAGAGATCAAAACATTCCAGTCTATCAAACTTACGGAATGACTGAAACAGCATCGCAAATCGTTACACTGGGTCCCGAATATATGCTAAGCAAGCTAGGCTCTGCAGGTAAACCTCTATTCCCTGCTGAACTACGGATCGAAAAAGACGGAGTTATTATGAAGTCTAGTGAAGTTGGAGAAATTATCGTACGAGGTGCAAACGTAACATCAGGATATTACCAGCTACCTGAAGCAACGCAAAAAGCGATTCGGGAGGGGTGGCTCTATACTGGTGATCTGGGCTATCTCGATGATGATGGCTTTCTCTTTGTCATCGATCGACGCAGTGATCTAATTATCTCAGGTGGTGAAAATGTATATCCAGCTGAAATTGAAGCAGTCCTAACATCTCATCCATCTATTGCAGATGCTGGAGTAACTGGAACCCTTGATCAACGTTGGGGTGAGGTTCCAATCGCTTTTGTAAAGCTATATGATGGTACGAACATCTCTCAAGAAGAGATCATTCACTTTTGTCGAACTAAGCTAGCTTCCTATAAAGTGCCTCAAACGATCATCTTTGTTGAAGAGATCCCAAGAAATGCAGCCAATAAAATTTTAAGACGCGAGCTAAAAAATTTGTTTTCCAAAAATTAAAAAGAAAAAATGGGTATAGGACTTGTCTATTACCCATTTTTTTGAAATCGTTTAAGTGAGAATGGACTTAGGTCAAAACCAGTCTCTACTTGCAATACTCTTTGACTGAGCATTTGACCGATTACACTCGCAAATTTAAAACCATGGGCGGAACAAACCGAAGCAATCGTTACATGTGGATATTCCGGATGCTGATCAATAATAAAAGCCTCATCAGGTGTCTGTGTTATAAGACATACAGCACCCCTTTTTAATTTACCTGCTGCTTGAGGCAAATACGATTGCAAAAATCTCCTTACATCTCCATCATCCGATTCATAGGCACCAAACTCACGATTCACTTGATCCGGATCCGCTAGCTGTCCGAAATCATGCCTTCCTACTTTTATGCCACAGCCATCAATACTCGGAAAGCCATAGTACCGTTCATTTGGTAGATCAACAAAGAAAGAAGGAAACTTGGAGTAATCATACAATGCTTCTTTAGCTTCAAACCATGCGATTGTTTTACGAATTGTCTGAACTGGTAATTGTAGCGGTGAAAGCAGCTTTCCGATCCATGCACCCGCTGTTACAATAAGTTGATCAGCATGAAAAGCACCTTTATCTGTTGTTACGGTAGCCCCTTCTCGATGATAATAAATTTGCTTTACAGGTGTATGAGTGAGAAGCTCGGCCCCATTTTGCAAAGCCAGTTGTCGATATGCCCGAATAGCTTCCTCACTCAATAATAGTCCAGACGTAAGTTCTAGTACTCCAATAAATTGATTAGGTATCGAAATACCTGGCCACCTCTTTTGTACGTCAGCTGCATCTAAAATTTCTAAAGGAAGTGAAAACTCTCGAGCACTTTGAATTTCTTCTTCTAGAAAAAGAGAATCCTTGTGACCGAGTCCTAGTACACCAGTTTGATGATAGAGCTTCTTCCCTATTTCAAGTTCTAACTCACGCCATAACTGATCAGCCTTTAAAGCAAGTGGTACATAGGTTCTTCCCTCACCATAAGCATGACGGATCATGCGGGTATCACCATGATGACTTCCAATAGAATGTGGAGGATCATGAGCATCGAGGAGAAGAACTTGAACTCCTCCCTTGGCTAAATGATAACCAGCAGACATTCCCATAGATCCAGCTCCTACGATTATTACGTCATAATGTGATTTCATTTGTCATACCCTCCTTAAAATTCATTACTATTATCGTTTGCGCATTTTACGAGCAAACGTATTACCCATCGTTTGTACAATCTGAACCAAGAGAACAAGTAAAATCACTGCTGGATACATGACCTCTGGCTTCCATCGCTGCCAACCATAACGGATCGCTACATCTCCTAAGCCTCCAGCCCCCATAACACCTGCCATTGCAGTCGCTCCAATCAAACCAATTGTAGCTGTAGTTAATCCTAATACGATCCCTGGACGAGCTTCTTTTAATAATACTTTGCGAATGATCTGGCCTTTCGTGGCCCCCATCGCTTGGAAAGCCTCAATCAATCCTTTATCTACTTCCAACAATGCAAGCTCTAACAGTCGAGCAATATATGGAGCTGTAAAAAAAACCAATGGGACGATCGCCCCTTTCACTCCGATGATCGACCCTACCAATATTTTAGTAATCGGAATAATTGCAAAAACTAAAATAATAAATGGAATCGAACGAAATATATTGATCACAACATTTAATGTATTGTACAACACTTTATTTTCATATATATGTTGAGGTCGTGTTACTACCAATAAAACCGCTAAAGCAAGGCCGATGACGGTAGAGATCAAGAGTGATATTCCGGTCATCGTAAACGTTTCTAACGTTGCTTTCCAAAACAGATCTTGATATTGAAGAATATCACTCAAGATGTTCAAGTATCTCCACCTCCACCCCTTGGCTCAAAAGAAACTGTATTCCATGTTCCATTGTTTCTTGGTCCCCACTGATTTTAATGATCAAATTTCCAAAAGTCGTTTCTTTGATTTGCGTAATATTGCCAAATAGAATATTCGGTTGCAATGGATATTTTGTCGTTAGAATAGACAGGATTGGCTCCGTAGCTGCATCACCAATAAAAGAAAGCCGTAAGACTTTGCCCGTCTGTTTATCTACTTTTATTTTTAAAGCTAATTTGTCCGGTAAGGTCACATCAAAAATACTTTTAATAAAATTACGCGTAGTTGGATGCTTTGATTTTGCGAAGAGTTCCAACACCGAACCTTGTTCAATCACTTCTCCATTTTCCATTACAGCAACACGATCACAAATCTTTTTAATTACATGCATTTCATGTGTAATTAACACAATCGTAATATTATACTTTTGATTGATCGTTAAAAGTAGATCAAGAATTGAATCGGTTGTCTGTGGATCTAGAGCCGATGTCGCCTCGTCACTTAGTAAAATCTCAGGATCATTGGCTAGTGCTCGAGCAATCGCTACACGCTGCTTTTGTCCACCTGATAGCTGTGCAGGATAAGCATCAGCTTTATCCTGTAGACCTACAAGCTCAAGTAGTTCCTTGACTTTCTGATCAATAACTTTTTTAGGTGTACGAGTTAATTGCAATGGAGTCGCTACATTCTCATACACTGTACTTGACATTAAGAGATTGAAATGCTGAAAGATCATCCCCATTTTTCTTCTGGTCTCACGAAGCTGTGACTCATTTAAGCTAGCCAAATCAACGTCTTGGATTCTCACAATACCTGATGAAGGTTGCTCTAGATAATTAATGCAGCGTAGCAAAGAGCTCTTACCAGCGCCACTAAAACCAATGATTCCAAAAATCTCACCCTTTTGAATGTGGAGGTTGACATTTTTGACCGCCTCAACTTTGTGATGATCTTGTTCATAGGTTTTGGTAACATTATCGATTACGATCATACTTGCTATCCCCCTCCTTACTAAAGATTGATCATCGGCTAATTCCATTGGTATCCAATAATAGAAGCCGACGATCATGCTTCCAATTTCTGTTTTACCAAGAAGGAACGATAAAGTCACCGAATTTCTCTTGAACTAATTGCTTTACTTCATCAGAATGATAGGCCTTGATTATTTTTTGGAAAACTGGCTTATCTTTATCCTTAGCATTAACAGCAATAATGTTTACCCATGGAGAGTCATTTGGTTCAATAAAGATCGAATCCTTAGTAGGAATAAGACCATTTTCAATGGCAAAGTTTGTATTGATAACTGCTGCAGTAAGATCACTTAAAGCTTTTGGAATAAACGGTGCTTCTAGTTCTTGAAACTTCAAATTTAATGGATTCTCATCAATATCTCGAACTGTCGCTGTAATACCAACGCCGTCTTTTAGTTTGATTAAGCCTGCCCGTTCAAATAGAATTAATGCTCTTCCACCGTTTGTTGGGTCATTAGGTAATCCTAAAGTGTCCCCATCTTTGATCTCGGAAATCGATTTTACTTTGTTTGAATAGATTCCCAATGGGTAATTTAGAGTATCTGCAATTTTGACAATATCTAATTTATGATCGATATTAAATTGATCTAAGTAAGGTAGGTGCTGGAATGCATTCGCATCCAAGTTCCCTTCAGCTAATGCCAAGTTTGGCTGAACATAATCATTAAACGTAATAATTTCAATATCTACACCATCTTTAGCTGCTAGCTCTTTTACCTTTTTCCAAATTTCTTCTTCATGACCAGCAGAGATTCCGATTTTTAATTTTGTACTTTCTGATGCTCCTTGATGATCTGTTCCCTTTTGGTTGTTACCACAACCTGCAAACAATAGTGCAAACACCAATACTAAAATCACTACAGTAAAACGGCTTCTCATGAAAACTTCCTCCCATTTATTATTTTTTTCCACATCACTGCTATAGATACGAAAAAAACACCCCTCAAAAAATGAGAAGTGTTTACACAATAAAAAAGGTGTCCACACTCTCATCTTCTAGAACAAAATACATTGTTCTACAGGAATTAGCACCTTTCATGTAAGCATTAGCTCATACATGATGGTTGCCGGGCTTCATCGGGCCAGTCCCTCTGCCTCTCTGGATAAGAGTAATACAACCGTATTTAATTTAATAAAAATTACTTAATACTGCTTGTTTACCATCAGGGTGTTTCATCGAGCTTTGATGTGATGATGTTTATTCTAGTACGTTCATATGGAAGTGTCAATCACATTTTGATAAAAAAATTTACCATCAGCTTTTCAAAGAAATGAACTATGGTTCACATTATACTTTCTCTGTAGTATACTTAGATAGGTGTTTAATACGTCACATCGCTGATTTCATGGAGGCAAATCATGCATTCAACTAAAATAAATCCATATAGAAATAAAGATCATCACGGCCTAGATGATGAGAAAATAAAATTAGCGAATCGTCACTACAACCTACAGGATACCGTAGTTCGTATTGGTGAACATGCAATTGGCGGAAATGAGATCGCCATTATTGCAGGTCCTTGCTCCGTAGAAAGTAGAGAGCAGATTCATATTATTGCGTCAGGTGTGAAGCAGTTTGGCGCTCAGTTTTTACGAGGTGGTGCTTATAAGCCACGTACTTCCCCTTATGACTTTCAGGGCCTAAAAGAAGAAGGTCTTGAACTCTTAAAAGAGACTAAGGCAACAACGGGTTTACCAATTGTTACTGAAGTTATGTCTCCAGATATGGTCGAAACGGTAGCTGAATATGCAGATGTGCTTCAAATTGGTGCACGTAATATGCAAAACTATGAGCTTTTAAAACAGGTTGGACAAGTGAATAAGCCTGTACTATTGAAACGGGGTATTTCTGCAACGATTGAAGAGTTTTTACTCGCTGCGGAATATATAATGTTTTCAGGTAATGATCAGGTCATATTATGTGAACGAGGAATTCGTACATTTGAAAAATACACACGTAATACACTTGATCTAAGTGCTGTAGCGCTACTGAAACAAATGAGTCATTTACCTGTGATCGTTGATCCTAGCCATGCTTCTGGACGCAAGGATCTTGTCATTCCATTAGCTAAAGCGGCAATTGCTGTTGGTGCAGATGGGTTAATCGTAGAGGTTCATCACCAACCCGAGCTTGCACTATCTGATGGACCACAATCACTCACGTTGGAGATGTTCGCTGAGATGATGGCTGAGGTGACAAAGATCGCGAATGCACTCGACCGCGCCGTTTCTCAGCCTTTGGATCAAATCATCTAACGATGTCTAACTAAGTATATAAACGATTCAGAAGTTCTACTTTCATAAAATCTATAGGAGCCTTTCTCCCAGTCCAGCGTTCAAAGGAGAGGGCTCCTTGATGTACCAACATCCCGATTCCATTATGAATAGATGCTCCTCTTTCCTTTGCCTCTCTTAACAGCTTCGTTTCATTAGGATTATAAATCAAGTCACTAACGATCAGGTCTGAATGTAGCCAAGCATTCGGAATCACAGATTCGTCTACATTAGGACTCATCCCTACAGGTGTTGAATGAATCAGCAATTGTAGCTGTGGCATTACATTTTGAAAAGTATCCATTGAAACAACCTCTGCAGCTGTCCACGCCTGTAATCCAGCTACCAATTCTTCGGCCTTTTGATCATGACGATTCGTTATGTATAGCTTGCGAACTCCGTATTGAGCTAATGTAAAGGCAATCGCTCGGGCTGCACCTCCCGCACCAACGATCCCCACAGTCATCATTTTCGGATCAACATGTGGGAACTCATGCGAAAGTGAAGCCAGATAACCCTGACCATCCGTATTATCCCCGATTAATCGATCGTTCTCAAAATAAAGCGTGTTAACAGCGCCAATTGCTTTAGCAAGAGGAGTGAGTGCATCAAGAAATGGTATGATCGGTATTTTATGCGGTATCGTCACATTTGCCCCATGAAAGCCAAGAGCCCGCAACCCCTCTACAGCTTCCTTCAACTGGCTTGGGAGCACATCAAATGCCATATAGTGATATGGTAAGCCTAATGATTGAAATGCAGCATTCTGCATTTGCGGTGACTTTGAATGATGAACGGGATGGCCTAGTAGAGCAATTAACTGTTCTTGCAACTTCCTCAGTCCTTTATACAAAATAGGATACTACGTATTTTACTTAATTAACGATTGCACATGCTTCATAAAATTCGGGTAAGAGATCGCAATCGCTTCGATCCCTTCAACTGTTGTCTTATCTTTGGCGATTAAACCAGCAATTAGTAAAGACATAGCGACGCGATGATCATGGTGTGAATAGACGGTAGAGCCATGTAAAGGCGTTCTACCCACAATCCGTAGGCCGTCGGGTAACTCCTCAATATTCGCATTCATCTTTCGTAATTCTGCTGCCATTACAGCGATGCGATCGCTTTCCTTAACCCGTAATTCCTCTGCATTACGGATTTCAGTTATCCCCTCAGCTTGTGTCGCAAGAACAGCGAGAATCGGGATTTCATCGATGAGACGCGGGATCATGTCTCCTTCAATTACTGTTCCTTTAAGCGCTTGCTGCTTGATCCTGAGATCTGCGACTTCTTCTGTACCCCACATCTCAACCTCTAGTACTTCTACCTCTACTCCCATTTGCTGAAGTACATTGAGGAAGCCCGTTCTGGTTGGGTTGAGACCTACTCTTTTTAGGACGACATCACTATTGGGTACTAAAATTGCAGCCGCAATAAAAAAAGCAGCAGAGGAAAAATCACCTGGGACTTTTATTTCTGTCGCCACTAGGCTCTCCTGTTGCGATATGGTAATCTGGGTCCCCACCTGTTCTATAGGCACACCAAATGAACGTAGCATCCGCTCCGTATGATCTCTGGTCTGAATGGGTTCGATGATTGTTGTCATTCCTTGTGCGTACAAACCTGCGAAAATAATAGCTGATTTAACCTGAGCACTAGCAATTGGCAGCTTATATGTAATACCATGTAGTGCTTTACCACTAATAGCTAGTGGAGCATAGTTACCACCATTTCTTCCCTCGATCTGTGAACCCATTAGTCTTAATGGTTCTGCTACTCTCGCCATAGGACGACGAGCAATTGATGAATCACCGGATAGTATCGTATGAAAGGGCTGAGCAGCAATAAGTCCCATCAGTAGCCGTATTGTCGTACCTGAATTACCGACATCGATTTCTTCTGTAGGCTCCTCTAGACCCTTTATTCCCCTCCCATTAATCTTGAGGCTTCCTGTTCTCTCTTCAACAATATCAATCCCCATTTTTTGAAAGGCAGCGATCGTTCGTTGAACATCATTAGCTAGTAAAGGGTGTCTGACGTATGATGTACCATTAGCAATGGACGATAACATGATCGCACGATGAGAAATTGATTTATCTGCTGGAATACGTAGCTCTCCTGCTAATCGAGTAGCAGGATAAATTTCTTGCTTCATAAAATCTTCACTCCTCAACGAGTTTATCGATCACTTTTATGATCCATTCTGGCTGTACATCCTGCCGTATTAAAGCATGACCGATCGATTCGGGAATTACCATGACTAACTGACCTGCACGAGCTTTTTTATCTCTCCTAATTGCAGCCATTACTGCTTCCCCATCTACCCTCTCTTGTAAAGAAGTAGGTAATTTGAATACTTCTAATAACCTCTTAATCCTTAGCAAATCCACCTTGTATCCTAGATATTGATTGCCAATTTGAGCTGCTGCGATCATCCCGATTGCTATAGCTTCTCCATGCAGCCAGCGATACTCGTAGTAATTTTCTAATGCTTGCCCAATCGTATGACCGTAATTAAGCAGTGCCCTAATATGAGATTCACGTTCATCTTCCTTCACAATATCGGCCTTGATAAGTGAAGAGCGATATAATGCTTCATCAAGTATCGGAAGATCACGCTGTAATAATCGTTCTGTATGCTCCTCTAGCCAAGAAAATAATGCTTCATCACGGATGATTGCATGCTTGATCATTTCCGCAAATCCAGAAGCATAGACACGATCACTAAGAGTTAATAAAAAACGTGTATCATAAATAACAGCACGCGGGTGATGGAAGCTACCGATTAAATTTTTACCTAATGGATGATTGATGGCAACCTTACCTCCGATGCTACTGTCATGTGCTAAGACAGTAGTCGGAAGCTGAATATAGGAAATACCACGCATATAAATCGCAGCAGCAAACCCTGTCACATCTCCCACTACTCCGCCACCTAAAGCGATCATTAAAGATGACCGATCCAAGCCTGCTTCAATCCCCTTGCTTAGTAAACGTTCGAGCCATATAAGAGTCTTAGCCTCTTCACCAATTGGAAGCAAAAACTCTATATAAGGTATCGAATGAAAATCGAGTACTTGAGTTACAGAAGCTAGATGATGCTTAGCTACCTGCTCGTCAGATACGACCATCACCTTTGAAAACCCATTACCAAGATAAGCGGATAACTGCTCAATGCATCCTTCTCCTACGATAAATGGGTAGTGTTGCAATTGTGTTTCAATTATAAAGCTTTTCATCGCTAAAATTCCTTTATCGCTTTAATATAATCATCGTATTGCTTTAGTACGGTATGAAATGAATCTGCACCAAATTTCTCTAGGAATGCCTCGGCAATACTCCAAGCTACAACATTTTCCGCTACTACAGAAGCCGGTGGAACTGCGCAGGCATCTGATCGTTCAATACTAGCAGCAAATGGTTCCTTTGTATCAATATCAACACTCATCAGCGGTTGATAAAGTGTAGGAATTGGCTTCATTACACCACGAATCCGTATTGCCTCACCTGTGGTCATACCTCCTTCGAAACCGCCTAGGTTATTCGTCTTGCGATAGTAACCTCTTTCCTTACTCCAAAGAATCTCATCATGTACAGTTGATCCAAAACGATCGGCAACTGTAAATCCATCACCAAATTCCACGCCTTTAAATGCCTGTATACTTAATATCGCTTGTGCAAGCTTTGCATCTAGTTTACGGTCCCAATGAACATAGCTGCCAAGCCCAGCTGGAACTCCTTCAACCATCACTTCAACAATTCCACCAACTGTATCTCCATTTGCCTTGGCTTCATCGATTCGCTGGCGCATCTGTTCTGCCACAATAGAATCAAAGCATCGCACGTCAGACTCTAATACTGTTGTTGATATATCATCAATTGTACGTGGCTGAGAATCGTTTACAGTAATCCCGCCTATATTCAATACATGACCTAATATACTTATTCCTACTGCTTCGAGTAGCTGGCGAGCAATCGCTCCTACAGCAACTCTAATTGCGGTCTCGCGTGCACTTGAGCGTTCGAGAACATTTCGTAAATCCCGATGCTCGTACTTGAGCCCGCCATTTAAATCGGCATGACCAGGTCTTGGTCGAGAGACACGGCGTTTATCTTCGAAGTCGGCTATTGGCTCGCTACTCATCACTTGCTGCCAATGTGTAAAATCTTTATTTTCTATGACCAAGGTAATCGGAGAGCCAAGTGTATAACCATGTCGTACACCAGAAAGAATTCGAAGCTGATCTTGTTCAATTTGCATACGCCGTCCACGACCATAACCTAGCTGGCGGCGACGTAATTGCTCATTTATTTTATTAACGTCAATCGGCATATTGCTTGGTAAGCCTTCAATGATAGCAGTAAGCTGCGGACCATGCGATTCACCTGCAGTAATATATCTCATTACGAATCCTTCCTTTTGATAGCAAATACTATCTGATATAAATAATCTATCGCCGCTCTATACCCAAATGTGCCCAGTCCAGCAATTTGCCCACAGACAACCGGTGCTATTACCGATTGTTGACGGAATGACTCTCGTTTATAAATGTTGGAGATATGTACTTCTACAACAGGTATTGAAATTGAAGCAATTGCATCGCGAATCGCATAGCTATAATGAGTGTAAGCCCCAGCATTAAGTATGATACCGTCATACTCCCCAATTGCTAGATGGAGAAAATCAATAATTTCTCCTTCATGATTGGATTGTCTAGCCTCAACCACTACACCTTTTTCATGACCATATGAAATCAAAGATGCATGAAGGGATTCCAGGCTCTCATTTCCATAAACATCTGGTTCTCTTTGCCCTAATAAATTGAGATTGGGACCCTGAATTACCAATATTTTCATCTGTATTCTCCTTTGATATCTAATAAAAGCGGTTATGATAGACAAAAATTGTATAAACTTATATAATGATCATAGAATAATAAAAGCCGTAGATGCTGAATCATCCACGGCTACACAATAGGTACTCCTTAGGGAGTCGGCTCAAAGTCAACTTAATTAGAAATAGACCTTTCCTAGAACCTGGACGCTCAAGGGGGTCTATTTCTTTTTATTTCTTGACAGTATTGCAATAAGCGTTCCAAATGAAATCATTAATGTTATCGCTTCAAATACTGTCATTGCATCACCCCCTTTCATGAGGGGATGAGCCGACCTCCCTTGAGGAGCCTATACTATTGTGCATGCCAATTATACCATATTCTACTATAAATCAGAATTCTACTCTATTTTTCCATACCACGCTGACAACACTATCTTTGCTGCCTCACTTTTCTCCATTTGATCTGTATGAATCACTAAATCTGCAAAATCATACGCATGCTGACGTTCTTTTAAGTGCCGATCGACTCGTTTTTCTAATTCACCGATCAGAAGTGGTCGAGTTAATGGTTCGTTTTTTAAACGTCGGATAACCTCATTTCTTGAAGCCTCTGTTTTTACGATAAAGCCATGATCGACCATTAATTGTCGATTCTCTGCCTTAAGTACTGCTCCACCACCAGTTGCTAAAACGAGTGGTGAAGTATGATTCATCATAAAGGAGCGTAATACATCCGTCTCAATGCTACGAAAATAACCCTCCCCTTTGATTGCAAAAATCTCTGCAATTGAGATTCCTTCTGCTCTTTCAATCTCTTCATCAAGATCAATAAAAGACAGTTTAGACTGCTGGGCCAGCTCTGCACCCAGTGTTGATTTACCTGTTGCCATAAAACCGATCAAAATAAGATGCCGTTTACTTTTCACATCGATCACACTCACTTTTTGGCATCTGTTCATGCTCCTCTATTCTAAATTCATTATAAAGTAGTCATTCCAAAAAGTGAACATAAATTCATTGTTTGTCTTTCCTTGCTATGCTAAGATAAAAACAGAAAAGAAGGGCAATTCGGGGAGGAATCTAGTGTTGCTAACGATTGATCAACATGTTTGGCATAAACGAATCATAGAAGCGATCAAAATCGCGAACGATAAAAATCAACCAGTCATCATAAGTGAAGTATTACACCTACATGCAGGTGATCCCTTCACTTTTTTTAACTATTGTAAAAAGAAATACAATGGGGATCGATTGTACTGGCGAGATCCTCATCGACTTTTGACATTTGCAGGCTGTGGAACGTCTTATCGAATTTTTTTTAATGCCCAACCTAATCGTTATACAATGGTGGAATCCAAATGGCAGAAGCTACTGGATTTAGCGATACATTATGGTGAAAAAGTCGAAGGAACTGGACCGTTATTATTTGGCGGATTTTCCTTTGATCCGTTGAAACAAAAAACAGCACTTTGGAAGAAATTTGCTGATTCCCATTTCTATCTACCAACCTATCTGCTAACTCATAATCAAAAAGGGTTGTATTTGACGATTAATATCGTAGTTGAACCTAACACTTCATTAGATGCTATTTCACTTCCTGATGAAGGATTTATACAACAAGCATTAGCGTATCGTGAAGATATGATTTTTCCGCCTAATCATGTCACCTCGATTCAAGATATAGCGGCCGAGGAATGGGTGACAAGTGTGGAACAAGCGATCGAACGTATGCATCGTACAGAGGTTGAAAAAGTAGTTCTTGCACGAGAGGTTCAGCTCACACTCCATGAACAGGCTTCTATTGGAGCGATCTTACATCATTTGCTTGAAAGAGAACAGACAAGCTATGTTTTTGCATTGGAGTCTGGAGAAGATTGCTTTATTGGGGCAACACCTGAACGATTGGTCCAAAAGGAAGGTACTAAGCTCCTTTCAACTTGTCTAGCTGGCTCTACTCCTCGTGGCCGATCTGAAGAAGAAGATTTAGTGCTAGGTAACAATCTGTTAAGTGACGCAAAGAACCGTAGAGAGCATCAGATCGTTGTTGATATGATTCAAGCAGCATTGCAGACGGAATGTACAAAGTTATCGATCCCTAATGAGCCTGTTTTGATGAAGCTACAGCATATTCAACATTTATTTACTCCGGTAGTTGGTGAATGTAATGAAAGTGTTTCCTTACTGCGTCTCGTAGAAAAGCTCCATCCCACACCTGCACTTGGGGGCTGGCCAAAACAACAATCCGTTGATGTAATTCGAGAAATAGAACCCTTAGATCGCGGCTTATATGGCGCGCCTATAGGCTGGATCGATGCATTAGGTAATGGAGAATTTGCTGTTGCGATTCGTTCTGCACTGATCCATGGACAAGCTGCTTCACTTTTTGCGGGATGTGGTGTAGTAGTAGATTCCGATCCAGAGGCAGAGCTACAAGAAACGAGAGTAAAGATTAAACCTATGTTAACAGCAATTGGAGGAATACATCGTGAATAATCGTAGTCTAACAGTCTATAGCTCAGCACTAATCGACGAATTAGCTAGAGTTGGACTTTCTACCTGCGTAATCAGTCCGGGTTCGCGCTCTACACCATTGGCAATACTGATGGCTGAACATGAAGAGCTAAATACGTATATCAATGTAGATGAACGATCTGCCGCTTTTTTTGCGTTGGGTGCCGCTAAAGCGTCAGGAGTCCCCTCTGTATTAGCATGTACATCGGGTTCTGCTGCCGCAAACTACCTGCCTGCGGTTGTAGAGGCATCTTATTCACGTGTACCTATGATCTTACTTACAGCAGATCGCCCGCATGAGCTTCGTGAAGTCGGAGCACCACAAGCGATCAATCAAATCAATATGTATAGCCATTTTACGAGAGCCTATTTTGAGGCAGCGATCCCTGAGGAAACAGAAGAGATGATTTCCTATGCTAGGAATCTCATTCGTAGAGCCGTCGCTGCTGCACTCAAGCCACCAGCTGGACCCGTACAAATAAATATCCCAGTACGTGAGCCGTTAATTCCAGATCTCGATGATCCTCTACTATTTACATACGGTAGATCTACACATAACACACAGATCGAGCCAGGAAGCTTTACTTTATCTCCCTCTGTCTATTCGAAGCTTACTCAGGAGCTAAGTAGCTTCAAAAGAGGAATCATCGTTTGCGGAGCACAATCTGATGATGCTTTTCCAGAAGCAGTGATCCAGCTAGCTGAACGTCTTCAATTTCCGATTCTAGCTGATCCCCTTTCACAGCTTCGTTTAAGTGGGATTAAATCACATTGGATTCTCGAAGGTTATGACGCTTTTCTAAAAAGTGATAAGGCAATAACTACTTTAAAGCCCGAGGTCATTTTGCGATTCGGGGCGATGCCTGTTTCCAAGCCATTCCTGCTTGCTTGTAGCAACCATTGGCAGGATGTGCGACACATCGTTGTTGATGGTGGCGGCGAATGGCGCGACCCTGCAGGTACAGCAAGTGATATGCTGTACTGTGATGAAACGATTTTTTGTCAAGAAATCGGTAAGCGCATTAGCGAGAAAAAACCTAACTCCATGTGGAGTAAGATCTGGGGCAAGGTAAACGACCAGACAGTTTCAGTTTTATCAACTATAAGAAATCAAAGTGTGATGAACGAGGGGCGTGTTGTCCATGAATTAAATGAACTTCTCCCCTCTGGAAGTCAACTATTTATCGCCAATAGTATGCCAATCCGTGACGTGGATACGTTTATCCAGCACGGTATGAAGCAGGTATCTCTATTATGCAATCGTGGCGCAAATGGAATCGATGGTACGATTTCAACTGCTTTAGGAACAGCGCTAAATGGAAAACCGACGTTATTAGTTACAGGTGATCTCTCATTCTTCCATGATCTGAATGGGTTAGCGGCCTCTGTATTAAATGAGCTCAGTCTGACCGTCGTGCTCATTAATAACAATGGTGGAGGGATTTTCTCATTCTTACCACAAGCTCAGTCTGAGAGTACACAAAAACATTTTGAACGATTGTTTCTTACCCCTCTTAATCTTCCATTTGAATATGCGGCAAGGCTATATGGAGCGGAATATACAAAGGTCGAAAATTGGGAGGAGTACCGTAAGAAAGTAGTACAAGGCTTACATTATACGGGAGTTCACATTATAGAGGTTCAGACCAATCGTGAGGATAATGTTGCTCTACATCGTGCACTTTGGAAAGAAGTCGCTGTAGCAATTGAACCGATTTTGGAGGAGATGAAGGCGTGAAATGGCGATGTAACGGCATTAGCTATCACGGTCAATTTTCAGGTAAAGGTGAAGAAGTCATTCTATTTTTACATGGATTTACCGGTAGTCATCGTAGCTGGTGCAGATTTCTTCCACTTCTGGATCAACACTATAGACTGCTTACGATTGATCTCATAGGACATGGACAAACCGACGCTCCTCTTGATCCAATTCGATATGACATTAAGCAAACAGCTACAGATTTGGTCGAGCTATTACAACAGCTTGAGATCGAAAAAGTACATGTAATAGGCTATTCCATGGGTGGCAGAGTAGCGCTTACTTTAGCCTCCCTTTATCCTGATCGGGTCGCTTCACTCTTTTTAGAAAGTACTTCACCCGGTTTAAGAACAGCACAAGAACGTGAAGATCGCCGAAAGAATGATGCCCTTCTAGCACAAAAAATCGAATTAGAGGGGTTACATGCCTTTATCGAATATTGGGAGCAGATCCCCTTATTTGCGAATCAGCATTCCTTAACAGATGAAGCTAAACATCACCTTCGTGCAGAACGTCTGTCACATCAGACTATTGGTCTAGCCAATAGTCTACATGGGATGGGAACTGGATCGATGCCATCCTGGTGGGATAAATTAAAGGATTTTTCGATACCGCTTCAATTGGTTAGCGGTGAATTGGATCATAAGTTTTGTCAAATTGCTCAACAGATGATAATTGAGAATCAACAGTTTCAGCATACTATTGTTTCTGGGGCTGGTCATACGATTCACCTAGAGCAACCACAGGAATTCATGAGACTACTGAGTCAATTTTATTTACAGTAATAGCAGATATAGGATTGGGGGATCCGTCATGAATCTTAAAAAAGTCGTTCTACATATTATTGAAATGCCTTTAAAGAAGCCTTTTTCAACCCATCTAGACACAGTCACAAAGCGTAGAGCGATCATAATTGAGGCTCTGGATGCTGATGGTCTGACCGGCCTTGGCGAAGTCAGTGCATTTACTTCACCGTGGTATTCAGAAGAGACGATCGACACAGCGCTTCATATGATAAAGGACTTCTTAATCCCCCTCCTATCAAGAGAGAGAATATCCCACCCACGTGAGCTCACTCGCCTCTTCTCATCTGTTAGGAAAAATCCTATGGCAAAGGCAGGCTTAGAAGGCGCCATCTGGGATCTCTATGCAAGACAACAGGGCTTATCACTAGGAGAATTAATCGGCAGTAAGCGAACTCATGTGCCAGCTGGTGCCGTTGTCGCTACACTGGATCTTATTAATGTTCAGAAACAAATTGAACAGTTTTTAAATGAAGGATACACTCGCATCAAGGTCAAGCTCGATCCATTACAGCCCTATACATTTTTGCAAACAATCCGTCAGCATTTCCCTTCGATCTCTTTAGCCGTTGACGCAAATACTGCATTTACTATTAACGATCTCAACACACTAAGATCACTTGATGAGTTCAATTTACTTTTCATAGAAGAGCCTTTGCAAGCAGAAAATTTTGTGGATTATCAAATCTTACAACAGGAAATAGCCACCCCTATTGCTCTCGATGAGTCGATCACTTCTTTTATGACAACTCGTCAAGCAGTGGCATTAAACAGCTGTAAAGCAGTGAATGTTAAAATTAGCCGTGTTGGTGGACTTAATGAA
>JACDJB010000369.1_pt1 | contig 50998 bp, 51 predicted proteins | sample 7454121 | NCBI WGS metagenome assembly JACDJB01 (sample SAMN14253290, study PRJNA609438) | sludge metagenome | isolation source: sludge after 25d culture with pyrite | collected 2018-12-20 | reverse complement strand
TGTGCCCGTAGCTCAGCTGGATAGAGTGTCTGACTACGAATCAGAAGGCCGGGAGTTCGAATCTCTCCGGGCACGCCATCTTTCATTCTTTAGCACTTTGCTAAGGAAGGTCGATTAAAACCACGGCATCCATGCCGTAATATCGACACTCATACATCCTTGCATTCGGGATTTAGCTCAGTTTGGTGGAGCGCTTGCCTTGGGAGCAAGAGGCCACAGGTTCAAATCCTGTAATCCCGACCATTTTTCTTTTTCATAATTAAGATCAAGGAAGGCCGGCTAAATGCACGACATCCGTGCCGTAACGCCGACACTCGTAATATTGAGTAATCTAAAGGTCTGTTAAATGCGCAGCGTCTTTGCTGCAACACAGACACTCATGCATCCGTGCATTCGCGGGCGTAGTTCAATGGTAGAACTCCAGCCTTCCAAGCTGGTCGCGTGGGTTCGATTCCCATCGCCCGCTCCATCTTCATACGAATAAGCTAAAAGTCCATATAAAATAAAAATGAAGTCTTCTTCCAGTAACGGAAGAAGTTTTTTGCATATAGGGGGATAATATGACCGATTCCTTCAAGAAAACATACCGCACCTTAAATTCATCGTATTTCTTTCTATTCTTTGCATATGGTGCTTTTTTTCCTTTGCTCACATCATATTTAGAACATGTAGGGCTAAATGGTAAAGAGATTGGATACATAACTGCGATTGGTCCGATCATAACGATTTTAACCCAACCGATTTGGGGAATGGCGACTGACCGCTATCAAAATCATAAGTTTATCCTATTTTTTAGCATCATTGCTGTAATCGTAATCACTCTTTTCTTCCCGTGGCTACAAAGCTTTATTGGCATCTTTTTACTCATTGTTATTTTTCATCTCTTTCAGGCACCGATTACGCCATTAGCCGATTCGATTGCGCTTAATTTTGTGCAAGAGCGAAAAATCAATTATGGAGATATTCGTCTCTGGGGAGCAATTGGCTTTGCAGTAGCATCTTATATATCAGGCCAAGTCGCGGAGCTGACCAGTTTAACTAGTATTTTTTATATTGTTGCGCTATCGTTTATCATCTCTTTATTTTTCCTTTCTCCACTTTCCTTTGAGGGAAGACGAACTCATGTTAATGTGTGGGCGGGGTTAAAGGATCTGATCCGTATTCCTCATTTTCTGTTATTCCTGCTCTTTGCGTTTTTTATTTTTGGACCGATGAATTCAAACAACTACTATTTCGGCATTTATTATCAGCATATTGGTGGTACGCTTGCGATCGTTGGATTGGTCTTTTTACTAGCATCAGGAAGTGAGGCACCAGTGATGCGCTTGGCTGGACGCATCATCTCCAAGCTTGGTATAGAGAATACACTCTTACTCGCAGCTGGTGTATCTTTACTCAGATGGATATTATTTTTTTTGGTACATCATCCAGTGATCATAATAGCGTTGTTCTTTTTACAAGGAATCTCGATCGGATTGTTTTTAACGGCTGCCCCACAATATGTACGAGATCATACTCCCAAAGCTGTACAGGTAACCGCGCTTACGCTTTATACTGCGTTTGGTAATGGTATTGGAACCTTTGTGTGTAATTTATTCGGGGGATGGATTTATAACCAGACATCGATTTATATGACCTATTTATTTTTTGCTGTGTTTACCCTTGCAGGGATTTTATCGATTCTTCTCCTCAAAAAAATAAGACGTTCGGCAAAACCAGCATAAGTATGCAATTTCTTGTCAGGTTGAGTCAAAGAGCGGTGAACAGTAAAATAGGGATATGGCAATTAAATAGGGGGTATCGTTGTGAACAAGATAGGGATTATCGGGGCTTCATTGGATCTTGGCGCTGGTAAACGTGGTACCAATATGGGTCCCGTAGCTATACGCGAAGCTGGAGTTAACAAACGCTTGATGGCATTAGGATATGAAATAAACGATTTTGGCGATATTGAGGTTAAGCAATCAATCATTGAAAAACATCCGAACCCGAAATTAAAATACTTAGATGAAATTCTAGAGTCCAATACATTATTAGCAAATTCTGTTGATCGTATAATTGAGGATGGTTACTTTCCGCTTATTCTAGGTGGAGACCATAGCATTTCAATTGGTTCGCTTGCTGGAGTTGCCAAACACAAAAAAAATTTAGGGTTGATCTGGTATGATGCACATGGGGATATGAATACAGATCAAACGACACCTTCAGGTAATATCCATGGCATGCCTTTAGCGGTACATCTCGGGTTGGGAAATCAATCCTTAACTCAAATTGGTAATTATACTCCTAAAGTAAAACCAGAGCATGTTGTCATCATCGGTGCTCGTGATCTTGATCTTCAGGAACGGGAACTGATTCGTCAAACAGGAATCAAAGTATACACAATGCATGAAATCGATCGTATGGGGATGGCTACTGTAATGGAGGAGGCACTCCAAATCGTAACAACAGGTACAGATGGTCTCCATCTCAGCCTTGATTTGGATGGCCTTGATCCACTATATGCACCTGGTGTAGGTACCCCTGTAATCGGTGGACTCACCTATCGTGAAAGTCATCTTGCCATGGAGATGATCGCAGAGTCAGGTGCACTTACCTCATGTGAATTTGTTGAGGTAAATCCGATTTTGGATCGCGAGAATATAACGGCGAAAACAGCGGTAGGCTTAATCGGTTCATTATTCGGTGAGAAATTATTATAAATATGTATACGCATAAGATGCTCCTTCATCATGAATGGAGCATCTCTTTAGTGTTCAAGAGTAGATGTTTTTTATTGATTGATTTACTAGAGAATAGTATTGACTTGCATGTTTGTATTTATATTGACTTGAATAATAATCAGCGAGAATCTCAGCGTATTTTGCGACGTAGTGCCAATTTTTTCTCTTTTTAAAGTAAGGAATGATTTCCTCTTTTAATATGGACTCTAAATCCGTTGTATAAGAGTGGTCAATTTGATATTGGAGAAATTGCAAATGCATATGCAATTCCTTTAGGTCGAGCCTATTTGTAAGTTCAATTCCCCTCTCAATCCACTCTTGTGCTGGGTCATAATCTTTCAGACGTGTATATGACCTGGCCAAATAATAATAAGTAACTGCTAAATCCGCCTCATTAGTTGTCAGTTCTAAGCTGCTTTTATAATACTGAATGGCTTTCATATCATCACTTTGTTTAAAGTACAAATAGCCTAAATTACGATAACTCGTGCCTAGTAACTCGGGGTTACTTAATCGCTCGGATACTTGTAAACAATGGATAAGATGTTTTTCGGCTTGATCAAAGTTAGAGATACGTGTCAAATTAACTCCTAATAGGAGCTGACATTGCATACTTCTGACGTAATCAAAGTTTTTATTAAATAGCTCTAATGCGAGTTCAGAATAACGGATTGAAATAAATGATCGATTCAAGTGCATGTTCGTTAGGGCTAAATGGTAGAAGATATCGGGATCGTTAATTTTGTGATCATTCCATATTTTTTCAGCTTGTTCATATACATTTAGGGCTTCAGCATAATCTTCTTTTAAGTAACAATAAAGTCCAACAAACACATAGTAATAGTATGCTAGCTCAGGGGAGAGTTTTTTTCGTAGATTTTGTAGTCCTTTAATCATTGGATCTGCCTTGTCAAATTCGCATTGCAAGAGATAATATCCTAAAACAAATATCTTATATTTGATTTGAATCACTGGATCCTGAATGGAAATTATTGTTTTTGTGAGATGAGTAAATAACCGAAAGGCTTCTTTCTTGTCGCGTCTACAAATCGCGTTATACCAGTTCAGTAGCTCCACATCTACTGAATCTGTTTCCCCTATAGAAGTAATGTCTCCTAATGTAATTCCTAATCTGTTACTAAGATGCTCCAAAATTTCTGTACTTGGCGTTTCATGCCCATTCTCAATTTTACTTAAATGGGGGATGGAACATATCCCATAGGCCAATTGCTCCTGAGTCAGTCCTCTTAGTTTTCGATAATAATAGAGCTTTTTCCCAATCATAAAACCTCCATATTTCTATCGATTACCAAAATATAGAAATTAACATTGTATTCTTATCTTAAAATAATTGGGCGAATAGTCAATAAGTCTAACTACCCAATATTGCATAATTCCCAAGGGTTATCGGGGTTTTAAATTTGCATATTTCCCAATAACATGAAGCTCAAAGTTTTGCTAGCATAAGAATTGGGAATTATTAAAAATTCCCGATATCTATATTGGGAGGGAAAAGGATGAAAAAGTTTTTTTCAGTAGCATTGGTGCTCACATTGATCATGACAATGTTTGCAGGGGTATCACAGGCCAATGAGGAAGCCTTTGCAAATGAGTCTTCATCAAAGAACGCAGCTTTTGATTTCATCGAGGGGGAGCTTATCGTATCCATTGAACCGATCGGTTCTAAATCCAGATCCATGCAGGCGAGCTTAGTCAGTGAAGAGGCAAAATTAAAAGGTAAAGGATTTACTATTCTTAGTTCCTTGCATAATGAAGTGAATGGGAATGAGATTAGGGCGTATAATGTAGAGATGAATGAAACGATTATTAACAATTTGGGGCTGGTTTATCTTGTCTCCTACTCTCAAAAAGAATATGGCTCAATCCAAAAAGCAAAGGCAGCGATCACAAAGGAACTAGCGTCACTTGGATTCAAAGTAAAAAATGTATCAGAAAACTACAAGGTTTATGCAATTGAAGGAGAGGATCTTTTTACGGTTGAGGACGAAGCCATAGAGACTATGGAGACCGTACAATCCGATGTATCAATAAATATGCATAATAACCAAAGATGGCATTATGAGATGATCAAAGCTCCACAAGCGTGGACAATTACAGAGGGTTCTAGTGCTGTGAAAATTGCCGTACTAGATACGGGTATTGATCACAATCATGTTAGCCTAACTAATTATGTAAATACGAATTTAGGTAGATCATTTGTTGGTGGCACTACAATGGATCGGAATGGGCATGGTACGCATGTTGCAGGCACGATCGCAAGCTATGGGGTCGTTTCAGGAGTAATGAAAAATGCCACTCTAATTCCTGTCAAGGTTTTGAATGATAGTGGAAGTGGCTCAACCTATGGCATCATTGATGGGGTTTTGTATGCTTCGAGTATTGGTGCAGATGTCATCAATATGTCCCTAGGTGGCGGGGGATATGTACCGGAATTTGACAACGCTATACGTACAGCTGTGTCTAGAGGGACAATTGTAGTAGCTGCAGCAGGGAATGACGGTAGATCAAGCATTTCTTATCCAGCTGCCTATAGCGATTCGTTTGCTGTAGGATCAGTAACATCGAGTAGAGCGAGATCGAGCTTCTCGAACTATGGTAATGGTTTAGATGTTATGGCTCCAGGATCGAGTATATATAGCACCTGGCCGAATAATAGCTATAACACGATATCGGGAACCTCAATGGCAACTCCACATGTTGCAGGTGTTGCTGGATTAATCCGAGCTATCAATCCTACTATATCCGTTAATAACGCGAAAAATATAATGAGAAATACAGCTCAGCCTGCAGGTAGTTTCTTTGAATACGGATACGGTATCGTCGATGCGTACGCTTCAGTTATAGCAGCTAGTGGTGGTCAACAATTAACGACAACAACCACTGTTACGACGAATTATCCATATTATTATCGTGGTGAAAATGTGATCATTACGGCGACCGTAAAAAATCAAAGTAATCAACCATTACAAGGTGCAACGGTGACATTTACAATCACCCGACCCAATGGAACTACTCTTAGTCAGGCTGCGACGACGAATTCATCGGGCATAGCCACATGGACCATAGGTTCGAATTCATCTACAGCATTAGGCACTTATCGTGTAAAAGCAGATACAACACTCAGTGGATATGCTCCGAGCTCTGCTACAACGACCTTTGAATTTAGGTGAGGATGGTTAGAAAAGAAATAACAGGGGATCCAAAAGGGAACTTTTGGGTCTTCTTTTTTGTTATGAGAGAACATAATTCTTGGAGGCGAAGAGTTCATAAATTTGATACAATACATTGTAGCATAGAGAGATAAAATGAAACTTAAGTGTATTGATAAGCGTAGGGATTGTTAGCGAGGGATGTTGAGATGGAAGTGTTTGAAAAACGTCTGCTCAAGATGTCAAAGGATGGGGACCGACAGGCTTTTGCAGAGCTAGTTGAGCTTTATAAGGACAAAATCAATAGTCTGGCTTATCGCATGCTCGGTAATCCACAGGATGCAGAGGATATCGCTCAGGAAACCTTCATGCGTGTCTATGCGAATTTGCATCGCTATGATGAGCAGTATAAAATCTCTACATGGATCTATCGGATTGCGAACAACCTGTGCATCGATAAGATTCGCAAGCGCAAGGTACGAAGCAATCAGTTTTCCTTGGATGCAGAGATTACAGGTACGGACGGATTGGAGCTGTATGATACGATTCATGATACCGAACCCTTACCAGAGCAACAGGTCATTCAATATGAGTTACAGGATAAGGTGAAGAATGCAATGCTATCACTCGCTCCTAAGTATCGGACGATTATGATCCTTAGGTATTTAGAAGATTTATCTTTACAAGAAATTAGTGAGATCGTAGGCTTACCCGTTGCTACAGTGAAGACGCGGGTTCATCGTGGCAGAGAAGCACTACGTAAAAAATTACGAGATATATAATTAGGCAGGAGGGAATATTTACGATGAGTTGCAAATCGATTCAGGTACAGATCCATGAGTACCTTGACGGGGATATCATACGTGAAGAAGAGCAGCTTCTAAAAGAACATCTACGTGCATGTACCGCTTGCCAGCAACATTTATTAGAATTGGAGAAGACTATAGCACTTGTCCAAAGCCTACCCCGCGTACGAATCGGTTCAAACTTTACCGACGATGTAATGAAAAGATTGCCCAGAGAGCGTAAGCGTAAGGCCGTATTTTTCTGGATACGCAATCACCCATTAGTAGTAGCAGCATCGGTTTTTCTGTTCTTGATGTTCGGTAGTTCTGTCCTCTCCTGGTATGGGGATGAACGCCAATTGCAGATTTCTGCAGATGCTACAGAGTCTCATTCATTGATCATCGAAGGAGACCGAGTCGTCGTTCCTGAGGATATGGTGATTGAGGGGGATCTTATCGTCCGACATGGTAATATAGATGTGCAGGGAGAGGTCAAGGGAAATGTCATCGCGATCGATGGCAAGGTGCTGCTCGCAAGTACAGCACATATTTCAGGCAAGCATGAGGAGATCAATGATTTGCTCCAATGGATGTGGTACAAAGTAAAGTCGTTTGGTGTAGCTGTGATTAATCCATAGAATTTTTGGGGGTAATATATGATCCCTTTCAATAGTTTTTTTGATTATGTAAATGATTTTATTGATATTGGACTCGTAGCCATCGTGATCTATTATCTCATCCTCCTGGTGCGCGGCACTCGCGCTGTACAAGTTTTAAAAGGAGTTATGGTAATTGTAGCGGCATGGTTACTTAGTATTGCTCTAAAGCTCGATACGCTGCAATGGTTAATGTCACAGGCTTTTAGCCTCGGTGTCTTGGCGATACTGATCATCTTTCAACCCGAGCTACGGCGTGCACTCGAGCATTTGGGCAGTGGGCGTTTTTTCTTGCGGGGTTCAACTGGTGAAGACCAGGTCGATGTTCATTCGATAGAAGAAATTGTAAGAGCGACGCAATATATGGCGAAACGCAGAATTGGTGCGCTCATGGTAATCGAGCGTAACACGAATCTAAATGAATTTGTGGAAACCGGGACAAGCATCGAAGCCAAAATTAGTAGCGAGCTATTAATTAATATATTCATCCCCAATACACCGTTACATGATGGTGCGGTGATGATGAATCACAATCAGATTCGCGCAGCAGGCTGCTATCTTCCTTTGTCGGAGAACCCGGATATTAGTAAGGAGTTGGGTACACGCCATCGTGCGGGTATTGGTTTAAGTGAGGTATCGGATGCGATTACCGTTATTGTGTCTGAGGAGACCGGCCAAGTATCTGTCACAATGGGCGGTCAGCTTTTCCGTGATCTCAATGAAGAAGCATTGTTGCAGTTATTAAATAACACCTTAGCTCCTGAGAAGCCAACAACCAAGAGTTTTTGGCAGCGAAAGGGGACGAACAATGGATAGGTGGCTTAAAAATAATCTCGTTGTCAAAATTCTAGCGGTGCTCCTAGCGTTGATGCTCTGGATGGTGGTCAATCAGGAGCGGATTTTTGAGAAACGGACCATAATTGATATTCCAGAGAACATCAGTAGAGAAATCAACCGTGTACCAGTCAGCGGACACCTGCCTTCGGAAAATTTTGTGATCGTGCAAATGCAGCAAAGCATCGATGTAGTCCTCCGCGGCAAGCGGGAAGCATTGGCGGGTGTAACGCCTACCAGCTATGAAGTATTTGTTGACCTAACAGGATATGGTGAAGGCTTGCACAAGGTACCCGTTCAGACCAAGGGCTTCCCAGCTGGTGTAGAGATCGAGCTACGCCCTGCGACCATCGATGTCGCTCTAGAAGCCAAACAGGTAAAGGAAATGCCTGTTACATTTGAGATCGTTGGCAATCCAAAAGAAGGGTATACTGTAGGGACTCCTACGATTACACCGATATCTGTGCAAGTAAAAGCAGCAGGTAGCCAATTAAAACAGGCCGCCATTGCTAAAGTATTTATCAATATAGATAACGCGACTGAAAATATCAACCGTTCAATTAGTTTGAAGGTGCTTGATGCGGACGGCAATGACATTCCTGCGGAAATTGAACCTGCTACAATAGAATTCTCCGTACCGATCATTCCGCCTTCCGTTATTGTCCCATTGCAACCAAATCTAGTAGGTGAACCACCTGCGGGTTATGCAGTTGCAAAAGCGGAAACAAATGTTAATGAGGTTGCAGTATTTGGACCAAAGGAAATACTCTCAGGTATCCAATCTTATCCGCTCGCTGAAATCGATATTAGTCAGATGAGGAGCACCCAGACGATTACACTGCAATTACCTGCAGAGGTCGTGACGAGCTCAGGCAATGTTAGCATCATTCCAGAAGAGGTGATCGTCACGATTACGATCGTTCCTTCTGAGTTATTGGCATTAGCGGATCTACCGATTCAGGTCAAGGGAGTAGCTACAGACGATCGAGTTACCTTTATTACGCCTGCAGATGGCAAGCTTGATCTAATATTAGAGGGGGCGCATGATCTCCTCTTAGGCATCACAACAGCAAATATACGGTTGTCGATAGATGTAACTGGACTAGACCGTGGAGAGCATGAAGTACCGATTGATTGGGTGTTACCGGAGTACACAAAGCTAACTAAGGATATTCTGAGAACTGTAAAAATCAATATTCGAGATAAAGCAGATGAGGCAAGTACAATACCAAGTGATCCGTCAGAAACAGACCCAGGTGAAAAGCCAGATACGTCTAATGGGAATTAGTTGGGTTCTTCAATCGTATAGTAAAGTAGTCTTTCTTGTAGGAGGAAAAAAGAATTGGGTAAATATTTTGGAACAGATGGCATCCGCGGGGTAGCCAATCAAGAGTTGACCCCAGAATTGGCGTTTAGAGTAGGTAGAGCTGGAGGCTATGTGCTTACCCAGAATCAACAGAAAGCAAAGGTGGTAGTCGGTAGAGATACACGCATATCAGGTGTAATGCTCGAATCCGCACTCGTAGCTGGATTACTCTCAATCGGTGCAGAGGTCGTACGCTTAGGTGTGCTCACAACTCCTGGTGTTGCCTATATGACCAAAGTATTGGGTGCTAATGCAGGTGTGATGATCTCGGCTTCGCATAACCCGGTAGAGGATAATGGGATCAAGTTTTTTGGCGGTGACGGCTACAAGCTGCTCGACGAGATGGAAGCGGAGATCGAACGTTATCTTGATCAAGCTGAGGATACCTTACCGCGTCCAACCGGTGCTGATGTAGGCAGTATCACCGATTATTTTGAAGGTGCACATAAATACCTCTCCTATCTGAAGCAAACCGTCATAGGAGACTTTGCAGGGATAAAAGTAGTTGTCGACTGTGCCAATGGAGCGTCATCTGCACTCGCACCTCGCTTACTCGTAGACCTAGAAGCTGATGTAGTAACGACTGCGAGCAATCCGAACGGAATCAATATTAACCTAGGATGTGGCTCTACACATCCGGAAAACCTACAAAAAGAAGTCGTTGAGCAAGAGGCTCATATTGGTCTTGCATTTGACGGTGATGCAGATCGTCTCATTGCTGTCGATGAAAAAGGAAACATCGTCGATGGCGACCATATTCTCTATATTTGCGGAAATGCCTTGAAGGAAAAGGGCAAGTTAAAGCAGGATACGATCGTTACTACCGTGATGGCCAATTATGGACTTAATGCCGCACTACAAGCAGCAGGTATCGCCATGAAGCAGACGGCAGTTGGTGATCGCTATGTGATGGAGGAAATGATCAAAGGCGGCTACAATCTCGGCGGAGAGCAGTCGGGTCATGTGATTTTCTTGGACTATATCTCCACTGGAGACGGACTTTTGACCGCATTACAGCTGATCCAAGCACTCAAGGAATCGGGCAAACCACTGTCTGAGCTCGCTGCTCAAGTGGTCAAATACCCCCAAGTGCTCGTTAATGTACGCGTAAAAAGTAAGCAGGGCTGGGATGAAAACGAGAAGATCAAGCAGGCGATTGCAGAAGGCGAGCAAGCTTTAGCTGGAAGTGGCCGTATCCTCGTTCGTCCATCCGGAACAGAACCACTTCTACGTGTCATGGTAGAGGGGCCGAATGAAGAAGAAATTCGTTCCATGGCGGAAAACATCGCTAAGGTGATTGAGGAAGAAATGGCATAAATCGAAATACAATGAAGTGAAATCTGAGAGATTCATAAAAAAATTGACCAAGTTAGGCTCAATCCAATTTAGGGTTGGGTCTTTTTATTGTTTATTAAGGGAATGGTAATTTATTTATTATATATTGGTAATTTTGATGTCATTATAACATTGCCATCCTCTTGTGTAACTTCTGTGTAAATTATGAAATAAGGTACATATGCCAAACTTCTAGATGTAGCTTGCTTGTGTTTTTCTATAACCTTGCTAATATTATCATTTGTATATATCCAACCATCCGAAGAGTCAGTATCAGTAAATACTAATATTGGATCAAAGTGTGACTCCATTCTTAAAATATAGAAATCTACCTTCTTAGCATATTCATTTTCTAATAATTCTATTTGAAAAAAGTCATCATTGATCACATACCAATCATCTATAATTTCATATTTGGAATTAATTTTATAAATCTTTTTCAAGTCATCAAACGAGTTGTTATAATCATTTAGTCTAGCAATAGATGAAAACCTAATCAAATTTAGACTATCTGTAAGTTCTCTTAACTCGGTTAATTTATTTGAATAAACTTTTTCTAAATGGATTATTTTACCATCCTTTTCCGATATCAGTTTCTTCAGTTGTAAAATCTCATTAGTTAATAGTTCTTTGTCTGCATTAAAAGTATTTAATTCTTTATTAGTGCATCCTGAAATTAACAATAAAATGATTATAAGTATTCCGATGAATAATTTTTGATTCATTCTTTATCCCTCCCAATAAAATATAAAAAAAATACTTTTTAAAAAACGTTGCATTGCTCGAAATGACCTCTTTATAAATTTCCTTTCCCAATTATACCTCTATTTGTAATTTTTTATATATTATCTTAAAACTGTCGGTAAAGCACCGCCACCTTTATTTTCTTCAGTAGTTTTTTAAATAATAATAGTAAAGCTGTTTTGGCTCTTCTTATTGAACGAATTTAGTAAAAGTGTTCAATCATAGATGTTACATAATTTCTGATTATTGTGTATATTTATGCATATGCTTCTGGAGAAACGCATCACTTGCCAAAAGCATTCACGAAGGCGAAGCATTTTTTCAAGGTGATCGGAATTTTTGCCCGGGGAGCAAAATACAAGCTGATGGGCAAACAACCGTTAGGGTTAGGTAATGCTCTCGTATCCAATTTGATGTATGTTGAGACCGGAGGAAATCAGGTATTAACCCTGGTTCATCTTCGGTCTTTTTTCTTTTTTCTTATGCTTCCATAATATAGTTTTTTAGAAAGGTTTTCACAACGATATGACGAACATATAAGATATTAAAACAGAAACCTATTCATGCGAATCTCATTGGGAGAGGATTATTTGACCACTGAAAATGACGGAGGTATAGATTGTGAATCCAAGTCTACGTTTTATTTATCTTTTTTGTAATGATTTGAATGAGATGAGGGAATTTTATACCAATATCATTCAGCTAAAAGAAATTTATTTTGCTCCAAGTGAATCCGTTGCCTATCAATGTGACAAATTGCAGATCTCCTTCACTCAGGTCGACAAAAAGCTTCCCGTAAGTAGTGGTTGGGCTATTCAACCTGGATGGAAGGGTGGTGACCTACCAATAACTAGTTGGTCCATTGAATGTGGAGAGCAAGATTTTAAAAAAGTTGTTAAAAGATTGCAAGAGAAAAAAGTTGAATCCTTTACTAAAGAACCCGTCTGGAATGGATATTGGAGCTTTGTCGTAAAAGACCCAGCTGGAAATACAGTGGAGCTCTCCTTCCCTGGTGAAAGAAATGCAAGTGTAACGGAGGCATCAAATGATCGATTTTGATAACTTAGAGGGGTATCGTGATGCTGTTGCTTATGATCAATTAAACGATCTAGACGAATTGGAGGGTACTTTTTTCTCTGGCCTTGCCAGTCAATATGGTGGTCCGATTTTAGATATTGCATGTGGGACAGGGAGACTAACAATACCACTGGCTAAGCTAGGCTATGAGATCACAGGAGTCGATTTAACGATCGAAATGCTGGAGGTTGCCAAAAAGAAAGCTTTAGATCAAAATCTTTTGATTAATTGGATCTATGCTGATGCTCGAAATCTAGACTTAGGGCGCAAGTTTAACATGATATTTACTACAGGGAACTCTTTTCAACACTTTTTGGATCGAGAATCACAAGAGGGGTTGCTTCGAACAGTTTATAGACATCTCGATCAGGACGGAGTATTTGCTTTTGAAACACGAAATCCAGCTCTCTTACGTTTAGCGGTAGATCAAGATGTTGAAAAGGATGCTGGTACATATATAGATAAAGACGGGTTTCAAGTAAGTAGCACATATCGACGTTCGTATGATCATAAAAATCAATTGGAGTTCTACACATTTACAGATCGTAAATCGATCGATGAGTCTAATGTAGAAGAAATAGTTCAACCTTTCGCGATTCGTTACTTTTTCCCTCAAGAGCTAGAAAGCTTGCTTTACTATAATGGATTTACGCTAGAACAGATGTATGGGAACTTTGATTTAAGTCTATTTCAAGCGGACAGCCCACTCATGGTGAGTATTTGTCGAAAACGATCTGAATGAGAGTTTGAACTAGAATAGAAAACGTTATTATTGAGGTGGGTTATGCATACTGAACATATACATAATATTTTGGGTGACTTAGAGAAGAAATTTGATGAGATGAAACAAACGGGCATGAATTACATAGTTGGAATTTCAGGAATCGATGGTGCTGGTAAATCTACCTTATCAAAGCAGCTATGTGAAAAACTGCATGAAAGAGGGATTAATGCTTATACGGTACATGGTGACGATTTCCTTTTTGAAAGGAAAGTCAGAAATGCAAACCCAGATCAAGCAATTGCTTACTATTATGAAACCTTTGATTACAACAAGCTTTTTAACGAGATTATAGTTCCTTTAAAGGAAGAAAAGGAGTTTTATAAGGTTGTAGAATTGCTAGATTGGGAAAGTGACACATTTTATACCAAGGAGTTTAAGATTAAAGCTCCATGTATCATTCTTGTTGAAGGTGTGTTGCTATTTAAGAAGCAAATTGCTCATGTTTTTGATTATAATATATGGATAGATATAGACTTTGAAGTTGGTCTATCTAGAGCTCTTAGAAGAGAGCGAGACATTCATTATTATAAAGATAAGGAAGAGATCGAGAATCGATATCTCAATCGTTTTTATGCAGGACAAAAGTTACATTTTGAATATGATGAACCTAACAAGTCATATAATTATATTGTTAGAGAGTAGCTAGGGAAATTTGCAGTACCCCTATTTGGCAAACACAATGTACTAAACGCACTCAACATAACAATCGCAAGTTTACTAGACAAAATCCCAAATGCAAAATACATAGATGAGCACCAAGTCGATGTATTAAGTAGTTATACAAATTCAGTGCTGTTATTTATGGGTGCTGGTGATGTGAATAAACTTATAGATCGATACGTTGCGGGTAATTAGTCGGCCATTATCCCAATCAGAGGAGGGTAATAAGTGAGAATATTTTATCTTAGAGAAGGGGGACAGTCCAAACCAATTATCAATAAAATAGTTGAAAGTAAAAACGAAGATACACGAATTATACAATTTAACCTATTAGAAAATAGCGATGAAATACCACCGCATATCCATCCCCATGGAGAAGATTGTGCATATGTTCTTGAAGGTGAACTAACTTATTATATCGATATAGAAGAAACAATTACAGTAAGAAGGGGAGATTTGGTTGTAGGGTGGACAAATGTAATACATGGTTATAAAAACGCATCAAACTCAAATGTCCATTTTCTTGTTTTTGCTACTCCCAAAAACAACTTAACTGTTTATCCTGAGAAGAATCACTCCGGAATCAAAAGGCTACCGATCCATGAACGTATTTATGATTGCCAAAATGAAAATATAGAGATTTCATCACCTTTTACTTGTTACAAAACGATCGTTATCAATGGTACATACACAGAGTTAGATGAAACGGAGGTTTTTAAATCCCTTTTAGATTTAGAAGAAGATATTCTTTACATTTTTGAAGATGAACCTGTATATATCACAACACACTATCCAAAAAGATTTTTAAAGTTTTTTGAAAAAAAGCTATAACATCTCATCGGGGGAAAAGACCGTTTACGTGAATGGCAGTCCTTACATAGATGAGTATGTAAGGGCTTTTTTTGCATATGTAGCGGGTGGTGGATTGGCATTTGCTGAAGAAATAGATATGGAAAAGCTAAGTGCATATGCCAGAAAAGGATGGCAAATAAATTTAATGCAAATATTTTCTCAAGTACACAAACCAATAGTTTAATCCCTTCATACATTAATATATACACTGCTTTTACAAGGAATGAAGGGGGCTCACATGATTACGTATGAACATGCGAGAAGATTTGTCGGTCGACACGTAGCGGTACATTGCCATGATGGCAGGATGTATTATGGCGCTGTCACTGGAGTTACACCTTCACATCTTCACATCCACACATCGCCATATGGGGTTGTATCCTCGGATCATGATGAATTAGAAATTACTACATTAGAGAATAAAACAGATGCAGAGATTCAGACCGTACAGTGGGGCTATAGGTACGGGTACGGTGGAGCAGCTGTAACGACATTGGCGTTATACAGTATACTTGCGATATCTCTATTTGCATGGTAGAGCATATGACTTACTCGAGATGGTTGGCCTTCTGCAGGAAGTACAGCCATCTCTTTTTTAGGCATTCACCACGAAAGCGAAGGAAGATCTAGTTACATATTAGCGGATCGTAGCGTTTCCTTTAATCGGACTGCGGATAGTAATCCCGCAACAAATGGCAAGATCGCTACCATACCAATTGCCCAATTCACATCTAACATATCTGTTATGAGACCAGCGAATAAAGCACCAAATGCGTACCCGCTATCTCTCCAAAAGCGATAAACGCCCAAGGACGAAGCTCGCCATTCTGGTTGGGCTATATCACTGATCGAAGCTTGTAAAGTTGGATATACCATTGCAGTTCCCATACCTAATAAAACAGCAGCAACGATCCACATACTATATTGATCGACAAATAAAACCATCCATAATGATAGAGCTTGCAGCATCATACCACTAGTAATAAACCACTTTCGACCTAATTTATCGCTCAACGCTCCTGTGAACAATTGGAAGAATCCCCATGAAGCGGGATAGACGGCAACAAGTACACCGATTTCAGATACCGATAAACCAACATTAGTAAAGAATAAGGGAAGTAGTCCCCAAGCCATACCATCCTTAAGATTGGTACTTAATCCTGCAAAGGTTACGCTCGATAAGTTTCGATTCTTAAAAGTAGTGTTTATAAAAACTTCCTTTGCGGATACAGGTGTGGCTTTATTTGATTGTTTTGTCTGTAATCGAATATGATCCTTCGTATCCTTTACAAGTAAGGACAAGATAAACCCGATCACCACAATAAATAGACCGATATAAAAAGGCTCTGGACGATTCGAAAAGGTAACCGCAACAAAACCAGATACAGCCGCCATTACAGCTACACCTGTATACCCTGCAAACTCATTTAGTCCAACAGCAAAACCTCGCTGAGTAGGCTTCGCAATATCAATCTTCATGTTTACGGTCATTGACCAAGCTAAGCCTTGATTGATTCCTAAGAAAACATTAGCCACTACAATCATCCACCAGGAGCTAGCGAATATTACGAGTAAAGGAACCAATATACCGATACTCCAGCCCATGAGTAGGACCTTCTTTCGTCCAAATCGATCTGCAATTCCACCTGCAAAATAATTAACGATTGCTTTCGAAAATCCAAAGCTTATAATAAACGATAAGGCTGCGCTAGTAGATACCAATCCAAACTCTTCTTCACCAATAATGGGGAGAATCGTTCTTTCTAAACCTACCATAGAACCGACAAAGAAATTGGTAATTACTAATAGTATGAAGTTTAACCAGTTTTCTTTAATACCGATTTGAATCATGTTCAATCAGTTTACCTCCTACAGGGGGCCTTGTTAACGATTAATGAATATTAATCGATTGCTTCCACTCGTGAACGCCTTCATCGATACGATACGCTTCGTAGCCAAGAAAGTTTAAAATTTCTACGGCTTCAGTTGCGTATACACAATAAGGCCCACGGCAATAAGCAATGATCTTCTTATCCTTTGGTAGCGATGGTATATGCTCTGTTAGGTTTTGCAATGGTATAGACAGTGCCCCCGAGATATGTTTATTTTCAAATTCTTCATGAGGTCGAACGTCTATAAGTATAGCCTCGTCCTCTTGTAGCTTATCTACCATTTCTTCTAGGGGAATTGTTCTAATTTTATGATCTCGTTCTATATACTCTCTTTTCCATTTTGATAAATCGGAAAAACGAGTTTCGGCGATATTTATGATAGTTCTTAGCACTTCACTTACTGTCTGATCGTAGATCGAATAATAGACAAAGTTTTTATCTTTGCTAAATTTCACTAATTTTGCCTCTAACAATGCTTGTAGATGTTTAGAGGTATTTGCGACGGACATTTTCGTTTCAATGGCTAATTTCTCGACGGTTTTCGGTCCTTGAGTTAATAAATCGACCAATTCAAATCGTTTAGGGCTAGAGAGCGCTTTACTAATACGAGAAAATTCATTGTAGATGAGATCTTTAAATTCCCTATGTTCCATTTTTACACTTCCTAACTATTCAACTATTTAGTTTAATAGTTGAATTATGACGTAATTTGGCCTGAATGTAAAGTAGTCTCTTTTCTCCTTTTAGATATAATTGTATAAAGGGTTTTTTATGAAGAAAAAGAATAGTAGGAAGAGAGCAGGAGGAGAGAGAGATTATGCGGAAAAAATATCAAACGTTATTCTTTGATTTAGATGATACTCTATTGGATTTTGGTGCAGCAGAAAGGCTCGCATTGCGCAAACTTTTTGAGGAGCAAAACATTACCTTAACTACAGAAATCGAAGCACGGTATAAAACGATTAACCTTGGTCTCTGGAAGTCTTTTGAAGAAGGGAAAATTGATATTAGTGAGGTCGTGAACACGCGCTTTTCACTATTGTTTAAAGAAGTCGGTCATGAGGTTGATGGGGTATTATTGGAATACAATTATCGTAGTTACTTGGAAGAGGGGCATCAGTTCATTCATGGGGCGATGGAATTGATCACAGACTTACAAAATCACTATGACCTATATATTGTGACTAATGGTGTATTCAAGACTCAGGATAAACGTTTACGAAATTCAGGATTACATCCACTTTTTAAGGGCGTTTTTGCTTCTGAAGCGATTGGCTATCAAAAACCGAGGAAGGAATTCTTTGATTATGTCTTTACGCGGGTTCCCAATTTCTCGATAGAACACGGGTTAATTATCGGAGATTCATTGAGCGCGGATATTAAAGGTGGGCTACTTGCTGGGATCGATACTTGTTGGTTCAATCCTAGCATGAAATCAAATGATACGGATATTGTTCCGACTTATCAAATACATAAGTTAGATGAGCTGTATCAGATCCTCAAAATAATGAGATGATGTAGTTATCGGCTTTGTTATGGTAGATTATGATCCAACCTTGAGTGATGAGGATAAGTATTCAGGTGAAGGGTTATGGCAAGCAAGCGGGGAATGTAGTGATCAATCAATTAAGGAATAAGGATGACTGTAGCCGCGGATATGCCTCTGAAACCGCAAAAGCATTATTAAAATATGGATTTGAAGAATTAAAGCTACACCGGATTATCGCCACCTGTCAACCAAAAAATCCACCAGCCTATCGTGTTATGGAGAAAATCGGCATGAGAAGAGAAGGATACTTCAAGAAATGTATTCCGCATGGCGATGGCTGGTGGGATGAATATTATTATGCGATTTCAGATGAAGAATGGGAGAAAGAATCACAATGAACGCAGAAACATTCATACAGCAATTAAACATGCAACAACATCCAGAAGGAGGCTATTATGCCCCATCCTTTCGATCGGAAACTGTCATTCGAGATGGAGAAATTCGATCCCATTTCAACGACGATCGCCTACTATGGACATCGATTTATTTTTTGTTAAAGGAAGGAGAAAAGTCGCATTTTCATCGTTTAAAGTCGGATGAAATGTGGTACTTCCATGCAGGTTCGCCGTTAACTGTTCATATGATTCATCCAGACGGTTCTTATTCGGCTGAGCAGCTCGGATTGAATGTAGCGAATGGGGAAAAGCCACAAATTCTAGTGAAGAGAGGGACGATTTTTGGTTCATCTATGAATGAAGAGGGATTTTCTCTAGTGGGTTGTATGGTGTCACCCGGGTTTGAATTTGAAGACTTTGAGCTATTTGATCGATCCCAATTACTTGCATATTATCCACAGCATGCGCAGATCATTCATTATTTGACGAGAGCCTGATTGGCAAGGCATAATCTTTGTATGGGTAACGCTTTTTCAGGAATATTTATCATATAAAACAAGAGTACCTAAAGTAGATTTTTGGACGATGCGGAGCTAATGCCTATAATGCTGATTTCATTTTGCAAAATAAGTAAAAGTGTGGTAAACTATAGTTACTTTACAAGATCGGAGGGGGTCCTAGTGCGCTTTCGCAGACTAAGAATCCAACATTTGAACCAGTAATTTCATAGTTCAAAGGCTCTGCCTACTGTGCAGAGTAAACGGGATTGGTCTGCCTAAAACCTAGGAAACCTTGTTATTTAACGAATCTATATATGATAACGGGATCAAAGAGGGAGGACGGTTCACCCTCTTTTTTGTTGTTCATTTTTGGGATACCACCATAGCACATCCGAAGTGACGCCTGCTAGACCTTCCCTGTTTGCTGTACAGGTAGAAGTCTGTACTTTTTTCAGTAACGGAGGGATGTATTTATGAGAAGAGCGGTAACAGTAGGTGTTAATGTAAACCAGAGACAAGAGGAATTCGACTACTCGATGCAGGAGTTGGGCAATCTAGCAGCTGCATGTGATATGACGGTAGTAGGCGAAATCACACAAAATTTGCAGCAAGTTAATAAAGCTCAATATATTGGTGCAGGGAAAATTGCTGAACTACAAGAGCTCGCAAAGGAAACAGAAGCCGAGGTCATCTTATTTGATGATGAACTCTCACCCACACAAATTCGCAATTTGGAGTCTGAATTGGAGCTGCCTGTGATGGATCGCACGATGCTGATCCTCGATATTTTTGCGGAGAGAGCGGAAACCAAAGAGTCACAACTGCAAGTAGAGATGGCGAGTCTCAAATACATGCTACCTCGACTCGTTGGGATGCGTGAATCCCTAGGGCGTCAAGGTGGGGGAGCTGGTTTAAAGAACAGAGGTGCGGGGGAAACCAAGCTCGAACTAGACCGTCGTAAAATCGAAGAAAAGATTGCTGCATTGAACAAAGAACTTGAAAAAGTTCTCACTCATCGCAAAACACAACGAAATCTGCGCAAGAAAAATGAAGTTCCGATCGTCTCTCTTGTCGGTTATACGAATGCAGGGAAGTCTACGATTATGAATGCGATGGTCGAAAAGTATCAATCAAGTGTGGAAAAGCAAGTATTTGAAAAAGATATGCTATTTGCCACACTAGAAACATCCGTGAGGGAGATCAAGCTAACTGATAACAAGCAGTTTTTATTGACCGATACGGTTGGATTTATTAACAAGCTGCCACATCATTTGGTCAAAGCATTCCGCTCAACATTAGAAGAGGTAATAGAAGCTGACCTTCTTATTCATGTAATTGATTACTCAAACCCACATCATGAGCTGCAAAAGAAACTAACCAACCAGATCCTAGATGAGCTAGGGGCGACAGATATTCCGATGATCTACGCCTATAACAAAGTGGACCAGACAGAAGCCAAGTTCCCTGTAGTTAATCAGAATGAGATCTACTTGTCCGCGAAGCAAAGAGTCGGAATGGAAGAATTGACACAATTGATCAGTGACCATATTTTCAACGACTATATCCGCTGTGAATTGTTGATTCCGTACACAGATGGAGAAGTAGTTTCCTATTTTAATCAACACACTCAAGTCATATCCACAGATTATGAGGATGAGGGAACCAAATTAACAGTAGAGTGTAAGCAGATAGATGCGGATAAATATCATCAATATGTAAGAAGTCACTTAGAAGAGATCTTCTAAATCTCGATAGATATATAATCCTAGCGTAAGAGGTAAGGTCTATGATGCAATTTAAACCCCATATGAAGAAATGACGGTGGTAACACCCTACTACAGTGAACTGGTAGCAGGGTGTTTTTTTTGTCGAAAAACCATTCCTTATGTCAATTTTGAGGTTGACTATTCTATCTGGGGAATATAAAATCTTCTAATAATTACGACATCTCAGTATTGGAAGGGAGTTTAGCTTATGGCTATCACGGTTGCCAGTTGTCTAGAGTTACCGTCGCTTGCAGAGGCAGTTGTAATAGCTGGAGCCACAGGGCTAGATAGGCCAGTTCGTGCTGTAACAGTGCTAGAGTCAGCCAATGCATCGGAGTACCTTACGCCAGAGATTGTCCTAGGCGACGAGATTGTCATTACTGCTTTCATTGCCTCTCCGCTAGATGTCGAGAAACAATGCGATATTATACGCATTTTACATGCGGGTGGCGAATCAGCGCTGATATTATTTTATGTGGGTATCTTTATGCCATCGATTTCTCAGAGGATCATTGATGTAGCGGATGAGTTGGGTTTTCCGATCATCTGTATGCCAAAAAACAGAGTCGATATCCCATATTCCGAGGTTATTCGAGAAATTATGGAGCTGATATTTCGACGTATGTTACGTGCGAATGCTTGGCATGGTGATCCGGAAAGGGAAACAGAGGCAGAATTTGTTCAAGTAGTACTAGATGATGATCGGTTAGGATACCATCGTTTAGTACGTAAATTGAATCTAGGGAAATTAGAGCTAAAGGGTATGCGTGTAATTTTACTAGAAGAAGATCATATTGGAAATGAAAAAGGTAAGCAATTACTCAGTGTTGTGAGGAATCATTATTTAGGTCAAGGCATACGAGTTTTTGCCGCTGTATATGAAGGGTCTCTAGTAGTCCTGTTTCCAGCCGCGAGGAAAAAATGTGGTGCAAAAGATGATGAAAAGTTGTTGGGATTAATCCAAGATTCCGTATTGGTTGCCCGTCTTGAGGGTTTCATTGATTTAAATGATATCAGAGAAACGTATGGTCTTTCTCGAAGAGCATTAGTAGCTGCGAGTCGAATTTTTAATAGAAAAAAAGTGTTTACTCGTCATGATCTTGGTTTTGCAGATAATGTCCTACGTATTATTTCAACAGGTAATGAAGCAATTCAACCTTACCTTGCTCATCTTAGTCCGCTAAGAGATTATGACGCAAAATGTAATACAGAGTTGTATATGACTCTAGAAACACTGCTATTAGACGCTAATATGAGTACCGCGATCACAGCCAATTTACTCTATTTACATCAGCATACGATTCAATATCGTATACGGAAAATTAAAGAGATCTTGCATGATGATGTTTTTGATTTTAGTGCTCAATTTGAACTTGCTACTTCGCTTGCAATTGGACGTTTGCTAATCGGGGATGAAAAATGTCCATAGCTTGTGTAAATAAGATGGCGATTTCCGAGAATATCGGTATCGTCTTTTTTATTTTTTATAAGACCTTTGGGCCAAAGCCCAAAAGCAACGTCGAAACGTTTGTTGTTCATCCAAAGGTAAATAGATAGAAAACGCTGAATTATCATTAAATTCAATTTTTTAATAAGGAGATGTGTAAAATGAGTGAGCAAAAGAGAAGTGAAGGTTTTGTTGAAAGTAATGCGCTTAACCCAGTTCCTCAATCAGAAAGAAAGGGCTGGCTAGGAATTGCTTCAATTTGGGCTGGAGGAATTATAAGTGTACCGATGCTGATGTTAGGTGGTACGCTTACCAGTGGTTTAAGTTTAGGCAACGCGATTCTCGCATCGGCTATTGGATTTCTAATCGTGACTGCTTACATGCTGTTTCAAGGTATGCAGGGGGCAGATCTAGGTCGTCCTACTGTAGTCAATGCTCGCTCAGCCTTTGGTGAGACTGGTGCAGGATTTATCATCTCCTTTGTTTTAGGAGTTTCTTTAATGGGGTGGTTTGGAGTCCAGAGCAATGTGACAGGAAGTGCGTTTTCTAGCATGATGTCCAGTATGGGTGTTGAGATTTCGGTCAAGTGGTCTACATTTATTTGGGGTGTGATCATGGTGAGCACTGCTATAGTCGGGTACAAAGCGCTCTCGTATCTGAACTACATCGCAGTACCTGCACTAATTATTTTAGCGCTATATGGCGTATATACAGCACTGGATCAGTTTGGTGTGCAGGGGCTTATCGAACTAGAGCCTACTTCCCCATTTTCACTGTTTAATGGTATAGCGATGGTTGTGGGTGGATTTGCAGTTGGTGCAGCTATTGCCGCTGATTATTCTAGGTACAATAAAAATCGAATTGAGTCTATCGCATCTAATGTGGTAGGAGTGTATCCGATTGGAGTACTTTTACTCCTTGCTGGAGGGGTAATGGCGGCTGTTGCTGGTTCTGCTGACATTACGGCTGTGGTTGCATCGATGGGTATGCCATTTATGGGCCTGACTATCCTTATCCTTGCTACATGGACTACCAATGCAATCAACGCTTATTCTGGTGGGTTGGCATTGACCAATATGTTCAAATTGAGTGATAGCAAACGTGCGCTAACGACTGCAATCGCAGGTCTAGTTGGAACCGTCTTAGCATTGACTGGAATCTTAGATAATTTCGTGAATTTCTTGCTTATTTTAACCGCAGGCATAGTTCCTTTAGCTGGGGTAATGATCGCCGATTATTGGATCAAGCGTAAGGGTAGACCTGAGAATTGGACTACCATACCAGGGGTTAATTGGGCAGGGATGATTGCTTGGTTAATTGCTTCGGTTGTTTCTTACTATGTCAGTTGGGGAATCTCAGCAGTGAACGGAATCGTGTGTGCAATTGTGCTTTATCTAGTCTTAGATAGAATCCTAAATAAAAAAGGAACAGCTACAGCTTAGAGAGGAGATCAAATCGCAATGAGACTATTGGATGAAAAAGCAATAGAAGATATCGCTTTGGGTGCATCACTATTAGGTACTGGCGGGGGTGGAGACCCGCATGTTGGTAAGCTTATGGCGTTAAGTGCGATCAAGGAGTTTGGACCAGTTAAGCTAATCTCAGCAGACGAAGTACCAGATGATGCACTAGTTGTACCGGCTGCAATGATGGGGGCCCCCATTGTTATGACCGAGAAACTACCGAATGGTCAAGAGTTTGTCCGAGCATTTGAGGCTCTAAGAAAGTATATGGGCAAAGAGGTATTTGCTACATTGCCTATAGAGGCTGGTGGTGTCAACTCGATGGTTCCAATTGCGGTGGCCGCACAGTTGGGTTTGCCTATGGTAGACGTGGATGGGATGGGCCGCGCCTTCCCTGAACTTCAAATGGTAACCTTTCATCTGCATGGAATTAGCGCAGCACCAATGACCATGACCGATGAAAAGGGCAACAACGTGCTACTTGAGGTAATTAGTAACAAATGGGCGGAGAATATTGCGCGAAATGTTACGGTCTCCATGGGTGCTGCTGCAATGGTAGGGATCTATGCTATGACAGGTAAACAACTTAAAAAATCGGGAATCCATGGTATTGTGACCTATTCAGAACAGATTGGTAGGATCATACGAGAAGCTCGTAAGATGGGGGAGAGTCCAGTAGATCGCTTGGCTCAGTTTACTATGGGCTATAAGCTATTTAAGGGTAAGACTGTGGATGTAGAGCGTACGATTCAAGGGGGCTTTAACCGCGGACTTGTACGAATGGAAGGATTGGATGAATATAAGGGCAGTACGCTAGAGGTAGAATTTCAAAATGAAAATCTGATTGCTCACATCGATGGTGAAGTCGTCGCAACAACGCCTGATTTAATTTGTTTAGTGGATATGGACACAGCAACTCCGATAACGACGGAATCTCTTAAGTATGGTAGACGTGCTTATTTAGTAGTATTGCCTTGTGATGCGCAGTGGCGAACGAAAGCTGGCATCGAAACAGTTGGTCCGAGGTATTTCGGTTATGATCTTGACTACGAGCCGATTGAGTCGCTTGTCAAAAGGAGGGGATTATGATGCGTTACAGAATTGGGATAGACGTAGGTGGCACTAATACGGATGCTGTCATCGTCGACGAGCATATTAACGTGATCGCATCGGTCAAAACTCATACGACGAGGGATGTGACGACGGGGATTAACAACGCAATTGACAAGGTGCTTGCTGAGGCTGGCATCGATCCTCATGCCATTAAGTATGCGATGCTTGGAACCACTCACTGTACCAATGCCATCGTCGAACGTAGTCGATTACTGAAGGTGGGTGTGGTGCGTATAGGTAAGCCCGCTACTTTGGCAATCAAGCCTATGGTCGATTGGGCAGTTGATATTGCTGCAGTTATAGGTGAGCAGGTGTACTATATTACAGGCGGTCACGAATTTGACGGAAGAGAAATATTCCCTCTAGATGAGGAGGAATTACGTGAGGCCTTTTTGCAGATGCGGGGTAAGGTCGATGCGTTAGCGATTATATCCGTATTCTCACCAGTGGATCATTCGCACGAACAGCGTGCAACTCAAATAGCAGCTGAACTACTACCTGGAGTTCGAGTTACGCTTTCACATGAAATTGCTTCGATTGGACTATTAGAGCGTGAGAATGCAGCGATTCTTAATGCCTCGCTTTACGATGTAGCGCAAACAACTACCCAAGGCTTCAAGGACGCCCTTGTAAATGCAGGAGTAAATGATGCGACGATCTATATTTGTCAAAATGACGGAACACTCATGTCGATTGATTATGCAATGAAGTATCCAATATTGACCATTGCTTGTGGACCGACCAATAGTATTCGTGGAGCTTCCTTCCTTAGTAAGTTTGAAAATGCTATCGTTTTAGATGTTGGAGGGACAACAAGCGATATAGGTGTAGTTCAAAAAGGGTTTCCACGCGAGTCCTCACTTGCGGTTGAAATCGGTGGTGTACGTACCAATTTCCGCATGCCAGATATTATCTCGATTGGCTTAGGTGGGGGTTCCATCATACGGGAACAGGATGGAGAGATTACCATAGGACCCGATAGTGTTGGATATCGGATTGTTGAGAAGGCACTTGTCTTCGGAGGAGATACTTTGACAGCTACTGATATCGCAGTGAAGCTAGGTTTGGTCGACTTAGGTGATCGAGCAAAGGTTGAGCACATTGATCTGGATTTCGCCAAACGTGCTCATAAAGCGATGATGAAAATGGTGGTTGATGGAATGGATCGGATGAAGATTTCAAAAGATCCCGTCCCACTTGTGATCGTCGGTGGAGGTAGTGTGCTGATTAAAGGAGAGATTGATGGAGCTGGAGAAATTGTTCATCCCTCACATTTTGGGATTGCGAACGCGGTTGGGGCTGCCGTATCTCAGGTAAGTGGACAGGTGGATAAGGTCTATTATTTTGAACAGATGACGCGGGATGAAGCTGTGGAGCATGCCAAAGAAACAGCAACACAGGAGGCGCTAAGGGCAGGATCAAGCAAGGAGACGATAGAGATTGTCGATGTTGAGATCATTCCTCTAGCTTACTTGGGCAACGCTGCTCGCATCCGTGTTAAGGCAACAGGGAATTTACTTGAAGCTTGACCCAAGGGGATAGCCGTATTTTGAACTGAAAGAGCAATGACCTCGTAGATCATCATTTGTGATCCAACGAGGTCATTCTCTTGGTTATTATCTGTGAGATTGTCACTCATCTGCAATTTGCGCCAAAATCTCTTCCTCAGTAGAGTGGATCATCAGATGGACTGTCAAACCTACCATGCGAAGCAATTTTTTATAATGAGAGGTAAGGCCATAGGCAAAGGTTTGATAGCTTCCTCTAACACTAGAGCGAACCAACCGAATCAAAATTGCGATACCATTACTATTCATATAATGAACATTGGTTAGATTGAGAATGAGATAACGTTTTCCAAGGTCCAATCCTTTATCCCAGTCTCTAAGTTGGAGTAGCTTTTCCTCTGCCTGCTTGGTTAGATCACCACTAAGATCCAATATCATACTATTTTCCGTCTCACGAGTTGATATACTAAACTCATTCTCTAGCACCATTCATCCCACCTATTCGCATAAAATGAACTTCTACATAAAACCATTCATTATCAAAGCCTGTATGTACCTTATCTGACAAAGAGGTAATAAGGAATAGTCCCCAGCCTCTAGTACATTCCTCTTCTATTTGCAAAGGTTTATCTGATATTGGAGCATATGTAAAGCCATCACCCTCATCGTAGATACGAAAACGAACCTCAGTCTCTCTAATATTCATAGCTACTCGAACTCTAGTATTGGGGTTCATACGATTTCCGTGTTCCATAGCATTGAGGCAGGCTTCTGAGATCACGGTTAGCATATCCTCAACACGTCTACTCATGTGGTCGATCGAATAAACGGTTTGCGCGACTTGTTCAATAACGTATTTTTCTGCGCCAAAACGGTTTTCCAATACCCACTCTTTATGAAGTACTAGTTCCTCATCCATTTTCTCGTTCACCCACTTTTACCAATAACGGCTCATCTATTCGTTCTTCCCATCTCACCATAATTAATGTTCGATCATCCTCATATCTAGCATTCGAGCCCTCGCCTAGTAGCTGCCGCAAATGTCGAAGCTGTACATCGATCGACATTCGATTGTCTAGTTTGTGCAAGAATTGTTCAAAACGGTCAAAACCGATAAATATACCATGCTCATCTACCTTTTCCACGACTCCATCGGTATAAAATACGAGGCGATCATTGTACTGATAGGGAATGAGCACATCATAATATTCTTCCTCCATAGAGAACCCTAATGGCAGAGAGGAGATGAGGATTTGCTCTACTCGATCATTGCTGATGATGTACGGAGCGACATGCCCCGCGCTGGCGTATTCAACGTTTACCTTTCTTCTATCAAAAATGGCAAGGCCTAATGTTATATACATTTCTCCACGCAGTGTCTCAACCATCAGTCGATTTAGGCGTGTCAATACTTCACCAGCGGCCCCACCTCGTCGCATTTCCGTTTTGAAAAGTACCATCATCGCTGACATCAATAGGGCGGCAGACATTCCCTTACCTGAGACATCGCCAATGAGTAAGGCAAATCGGTCTTCATCCAAGATCACAATGTCATAAAGATCACCGCCGACCTCTTTCATCGGCTGACAGCTCGCTTGGATATGGTAATTTTCAATGCGAATATTATCTTTAGGTAATAGATTTTGCTGTACCTTATACGCGAGGTGCAATTCATATTCTACATCGGCATATTCCTTAGAAATATAGTTTTGCAGCTCATTAAAGGCTACAGCTAACTGACCGACTTCATCACGGGAGATGATGGGCATTTTCCCATGTAGTTTCATACGATCACCGCCGATTAAAGAACGAATACTTTGGATCAAGAGTTGTAGCTCGCGACGAAACTCTAGTATTAATAGTAGGAATAAGGAGAGCCCGAATAAAAAAGTAATAATTGCAATCCCGAACAAAACAGGCAGATATATGGGTGTTTCTAAAACGATCGAATTTAGAACATACCAAAGTGTACTAAAAATAGTAATGAGAATGATGCTAACGAATGTTATGAGTAGGGGTCTGATGAAGCTCGTCTTCCAATCGCGATCTTCTAGATCGAGCATAGGCAGTTTTAAGAGATACGTACGAACACTATGTCGAATCAGAATAAAAAAGAGTACGGCTAACGTGAGGGATAAGGACTCGTCAAATAGGAAATCACGAATAAAAAGCAGGGTGTCTTCGTTTCCCCAGACGTTGAGTGAAGTTCCTTTTCGCCATTTATCAAATAGGTGATACGTAGGAGAGACGATAATTCCAAATACGAGCATTGACGAGAAAATGTAATGCGGAAGATGTAATAGACTATGCCAAACCTTGGAGATATCTTGTACCCGTTCAGTCCCGTCAATAAATCGTAGCACATTACGTAATTTTAAGAATGACAAAGCTAGTAGAGAGATCACACATAATAATGCAATAAATAGTTTCGCTTTGATATTAAATCGGATGAGTTCTCCCCACGAAAATCCATTGATATAGAGATTATTAAGAGTGATCATAATTGTCCCGAATAAGGCGACAGTGGTATAGATCCCAAATAAGCGCAGTAAAAGCTGTAAACTAGGCTTTTTCAATGGCTTCCCCCCGATAGTATCGCATTTGTCTCGCGTAGAGGTCGTATTCCGAGCTCTTCATGAAACAGCTTTTCCATTCTTTGATACCATTGCTTGGCTGCGCCCAATCTACCCATTTTTAATAGAAGCTTCATGAGCTCTTGATACGCCTCTTCCTCATATGGTGAAAGCCGAATCCACTCGAGATAGTAGAGTTCTGCTCGCCCGAGTTCGTTTATAGATACAGAATAAGTGCCGAGTCGCTTTAAAATCCCTGTTTGTTTTTTTAATAGAGCATCTCGATATTGATCGAGCCAATCAACGTATTGTAGGGTAGGTACCAACTCGCCGTATAATTGCTGGGCTTCATCATATAATTCACTCGATAAATCCTTTTGGGATTGCCATAGTTGGTCACCCACACGAACTAAGGTGTTGTACCTTTCAACGTCGACATGATCGATCATCTCTTCATTGAGTTGAATCATGCCGTTTTTGATGGTGATACCATTAGGAATTTGTAGATATTCTGCTAGATTTCGCTTGATTTGATGAATCGCTACATAGAGTTGATTCGACATGAGATTGAAATCATCATGATGAAACAACAATTCAGCAGTGGCATCCTTTGGAGCTGCATAATGTGGTTGCAGTAATAAGTAGGTAAATAGCTCCTCGGCCTTTTTTCGCTTCCAATGTATATTTTGAATCTCCCGATCTGGGCGTAAGAATCTCATTTTACCAAAGCATTCTATACGCCATTCTTCAGCGTTCTTTCTTTTTCTATCTGTTTTTTCTTTAATAGATACATCATATTTGTGAGTTTGCTCTATTGCTTCACTTTCTGTGATTAATCGCTCACCGAGTTCTTTTAGTATTTGTGCTTTGTTGATCGCTTGCTGTGGTGGGATCTGTTCTTCTATGCTCTTCTTAAGTAGCTCAACGACTTCATCATACTGGCCTTCACGAATCAATAACGCAATCTGCGTATACAAGTAAATCACCGATCCTTAGGACACTTACAATCTTGAATCGTTATTCTACAAAAATAGTTAATTTCCTTTTATGTGTTTATGAGAAGAAAAAAAGGGGTAGCAACTGTACCCCTTAGTACTCTATTTTGCCGGCCTACCTTCCTGGAAGGCGGCTGGAGGTGAAGTGATCTTGATACCGTATTCGGTTTCACTTACATACCAATCCCATCCAAACATATAATCTAATAACACCATTCGACCTGAAGAGTCAATCTCCCAATTGCCCTTCGTTATCGAACCATTAAAAATGTTTTGCCATTTATTGTTCTCGGTGATGGTAAGTATGCCACCTGATGCACCAGGTACTCTAGGGTCCAATGACGGAATCCACATGTCCCATTTGCCAACGAGTGCATGTATATAGTCTTGTTCACTCGTATTTGCGGGTGATGAATTACTCCCTGTTCCTTGATTCGAATTGCTTTCTGATGGACCAGAGCTTGTAGGTGTACCCTTACTCTTGATAATAATTTCCTTTGTCACGCTGTCAAAGGATACTTCTTGATCGAGACTCTCACTCACAAATCGAACAGGAACCATCGTTCTGCCATTGATCGCCTTTGCTGGTACATCCAGAGTTACTTTAGTACCATTTACGTAAGCGATTGAACTATTAAGCGTTAGCACGATGACCTTATCTCCTAGCGTAATGGTGATCTTACTTGTTTTACCGTCCCAATCGACCTTTGCATCTAATGCTTCACTGATGAATCGTACTGGAACTAGAGTGCGTCCGTCAACCGCTACAGGAGCTACATCTAGCTTGACGCTCTTGCCATCAATGGTTGCTGTTGTGCTTCCTAGCTTCATGACAATGGTTTTTTGCTTTCCTTTTGCGACGACCTTGACTTTCAGTGGTAGAGAGATCTCAGATACGCCGTACTCATCATATGCGACAAAAATATACAGATACGTATGTCCAGCAAATGCATAATTGTCAACGAACTCAGGTTCCTCTAAGAGAAAATCACTAACTGGTATATACGGACCGCCGTTATCGGAACGGTAGAGATCAAAATAAATTTGATCATCTAACGCATCAAACATAACGGTAATGGGCCCTTCCTCGAATGTATACTCTGCTCCCGGGTGTAATAAATCATATTCTGGTGATGCAAACGGATCTTCATCATAGAGCCCTTGTTCTACATCTTCGGCAAATTGCCCCGGCTTATAGCCAAAGTCATTGTCTTCGCTATATGGCTCATCCTCGATCAGTTCTTCTTCTATTACAAAGGAGAAGGTGACCTTGGATAAATAATCCATATAGCTCTTTACTACTGTGTCGATTTTAAGTTTAGCCCATGTTCCATCGTGGAGGATGATTAAGTAAACCGCTCCTTGTGCTACACTCTCATAACTATTAAACTTGGAGATCGAGGCATCAGTATAATCCTCTAAACCCTCTTTCAGCTTGAGAATTCCTCCCGCTGCGATCGAACCAGACTGCGTAATGACGAAGTCTGCGCTATCAGGGTCAGTAGTAACAGCCATATCTTCTAGGCTAAATCCACCTCTGTCTAATACATTACCTGTCCAGTTTAATGTATAGGGTGAGAGAGAATTATAGCTGCCCTTATACACCTTACTCCATTTAATTTTTGCTGCAGCATCTGCAGTTTCTGGTGCGACCACCATCGCATAACTAATGACGAGACAGAAGATCAACAACATAATCCATAATTTTTTAGCTTTCAACATCATACACCCCATTCTATAGAGATATCATTCCTTCATATCCTATCAGGGGCAACTTACAAAAATCTTACAAATTAATACGTTAGGAGTTTTTAAACCTTCCTTAAGTCTAAACCTTCAGTTGGCTTAGGAAAGGTAGCGTCGATCTGTGCTAGATCATCCTCCTGTAGATCCCAGCCAATGGCTTCGAGATTACTCTTGATATGCTCATGATGTAATGCTTTAGGAATCGTGACGACACCCTCATGTCTTAGGATCCAATTTATCGCTACCTGATGCGCCGTCTTGTCATATTTAGCGCCGATGTCATCCAGCACATTTCGCTCTGCGGTTCCTACCTGTGGGAATCCCGCTTGTCCGAACAATACGTGTGGTGCATATCCAAAAGGAGAGTATGCCATGACTGTGATGCCGTGCTTTTGACAGTAGGGCAGGACATTATTTTCGATCCGTCGATCATTGAGATGGAATCCCACCTGGTTGCTCGCGATGAGATGATCACCTAGAGCCTCTTGTGCTTGTTGCAGCAATTCTGGGGTGAAATTGCTCACTCCAACATACTTGATCAAGCCTTGTTTAATTAATTCAGACATGGCCCGCATCGTTTCTTCGACTTCATGCTGCAGACTCGGCCAATGCTGTAGATATAGATCAATATAGGTCGTATTTAACCGCTTTAGACTTGATTCGGCAGCCTGTAGAACGCCGTCGTAAGAGCAATTCCTTGCCAGCACCTTGGTGACAAGAAAAACATCCTTACGACAATCGGCGATGGCTTCACCTACAATCCGCTCTGCGCCACCACTCGCATAGCCCTCTGCAGTATCGATCAAGGTCATGCCATTCTCTATACCGAACCTTAGGGCTTCGATTTCTCGTATGGCATTCTCTGGCTCTTCTCCAAACTTCCAAGTTCCTTGTCCGATGACGGGGATATCAACATCTGTTGTACCTAATTTTCGATAGATCATATTATCCTCCTTATAGCTAAATTTTTTATGAACGACGCGAAGGCACGCCATTTGGGCCCTCGCTATGCTTGGCTAACTCCATCCGAATACTCTCAGACAGAGGAACTGCCTTTTTCTGTGCGAAATCAAATCCTATTAATGTCGCCTTACCACGTGCAACCCAATCTCCTTGTTCATTTTGGATCGCATGCTCCACATCAAAGCTCGAATTACCGAGTCGCCCAATCCATGTATATACCGTTAGCTTTTCAGCATAGCTGACCTGGCTCAAAAAATCACAGCTTGTCGAGGCAACGATTAAATTCCAGTTGTTTGTATCTAAATCTGGGTTAAAGATGCGAAAGATGTTAGTTCTGCCTTCTTCGAAATAGATAAAGTATACTGTGTTATTCACATGTCCTAAAGCGTCACATTCATTAAAACGTACAGTCGTATCATATTGAAACATATTCTCTCCTCCAGATCTATAAGCTTCATTAATCATACTGGATCAATTGAGGGAGGGGAAGTGGTTGTCATTTAGTTGCTACGACAATTTTTACTGCCTCAACTTGCATAGGATATGATTCTAGAACGACACCCGTATGCCAAACGAGTACGTGATCCCCTTTGTTAAGATCATTGACATTGAGTTTATCTCCATTCTCCGATTGGATCACTGTCTTGGTCGTGATCCTTGTATAATAGGCAGATTTCCCATGCCATTCGTCTTCTGCGATGTCCACAGTATCGATCCCTTCAACAACCAATATCGTGTTGGCATGAATGGAATAAATTAATCCATTAATGTTGGGTGATGTAGAAGTCGACCCACTGGTGCCACAACCTGCACCCAATAACAAAATTATCATCATGAGAAACGCCATTTTACCCTTCAAAGAAATCTCCTCCTCGTAAGTTCATATCTCATTGACGGCGGCTTTATCGATAAAGTTTCAGCAAATGGTTAAAGCCCATAGGTATAATTATATAATTCACATAATTTCATCGAACATACGATCCTGTTTGTGATACAATTACGACATGAGGAAGTGGGATAGAATCACAGTCTCAATAAATATACATAATAGTATGGAAAGTATTTTAATTTAGGTGGAGATGTGCTATCATCATGTCAGATTAAATAATAGATAAGGAGTGAATCAATGTTTCGCTTGTCCCTTTATACAACCTTTACACGTAAAGCATTTATTCGTTCCTCAGCCTACCGTTTCGAAGTTTGGTCGAGACTCCTGTCCAACTTGTTTTATTTACTCATGTGGGGCTCAATTTGGATCGCATTATACAACGGTAAGGAGGAGGCGAATGGGATCGCTTTTGCTACGATGCTTACCTATATCGTAGTAAGTCAGTTTTTGAACGCAGTCAATGGAGCGGGGACGCCGCTATGGGAAATGTACGACAAAGTGCGTACGGGCGATATCGCATTAGAGATGATGCGACCATTTGACCTGCCACTACGATACTTATTTGCTGATTTTGGTAGTGTTGCTTTTTACATAATTACGGCATTACTGCCGGTATACACGCTCTTATTTATCTTTTTTGATCTTTCGTTACCTTCATCATGGACGACTTGGTTTTTATTTATTTTTTCCGCATTTTTAGGGTTTTTGATCCGCTATGCCATGGAGCTTGCGTTTGGTCTCTTAGCATTTTGGTTGGTCGAGACAGGTGGAATTCAAGATATTTTCTACTTTTCACTTAGTCTATTGTCGGGAGCGGTTGTGCCATTGTGGTTTTTCCCTTCATGGCTCGTGACGATTGCTGACGTACTTCCGTTTAAAACGATATATTTTATTCCGAACTCGATTTTTGTAGGTGAGTTGACGGGTGCAGACATCGTCTATTCCATCGGTTTACAAGTTTTTTGGCTCATTGTCACATTTGCGATTCTACGCCTTGTCTGGTGGCGTGCTACTAGACGCGTAGTTGTACAAGGAGGTTAAGCGATGCCGATTCATAAATACATTCCGTTATATTTTCGCCTCGTCGCCGCTGGGATTCGAGCACAAATGCAATATCGCTTTGCCTTTGTGATGCGTATTATTGGTTTAATTACTGCCTATGTAGGGATGGCCGTCACAACGTGGGTGATGCTGTATCAGTTCAAGCAGCTCGATGGCTGGAATTTTGATGAGCTTCTCTTTTTACTTGCGTTAGCGATTTTGTCTTGGGGAGTTTGTATTACGTTCTTTTTCCATTTTAACAATATGGATACCTACATTGTAAACGGCACGTTTGATCGTTTTTTGGTACGTCCGATCAATCCTTTTTTTCATTTTTTATCAATGCGCTTTGATATTGGCTCATTGGGACAATTTATTTTTAGTACGGCAGTGTTTATTATCGTTAGTACGAATTTGGGGATTCAGTGGAACTTGGGTAAAACATTATTTACGCTATCCGCAGTGATTGGAGGGGTGCTCATCCAAGGGGGGCTTCTGATCGTCATCGCTGCGATTTCATTTTGGACGACGAAATCACAGCAGTTTTATTGGGTAGCCATGTATCCTGCACGAAACTTAATCAACTATCCATTGTCCATCTACCCCAAAATTGTACGTCTTACGATGACATTTGTGATCCCATTTGGATTCGTTAACTTTTTTCCGGCAACAGTCATCTTGGATAAAGAATCTGTGGGCTTCCCGATGTACATGGGATATTTTTCTGCGCCGATTGGTCTCGCCTTTTTCTTAGGTGCCTATGCGTTGTGGATGTTCGGATTTAAACATTACAAGAGCGCGGGCTCTTGATCGAGAGATGTAGAATGAGAGGAGAGACAATATGCCCATTATCGAGGTAGAGAATTTGCAAAAAGATTTCAAGGTCGCCAAAAGACAAACTGGAATGCTCGGGGCGATCAAAAGTATAGTGAAACGAGAATATGTAACAAAGGAAGCGGTAAAGGGAGTCTCCTTTTCGATCGACAAAGGGGAAATGATCGGCTATATCGGCCCCAACGGTGCAGGGAAGTCCACGACGATCAAAATGCTTACAGGCATTTTGGTGCCAAGCGGTGGCAAGCTGATGGTCAATGGCCTCGTACCATATGAGAAGCGCCAGGAAAATGCCAAGAACATCGGGGTTGTCTTCGGACAACGTACACAGCTCTGGTGGGACTTACCAACGATTGAATCATTCGAGCTTTTGAAGGCGATTTATCAAGTATCGGATCAGCGCTATAAAAAGAATATGGAGATATTCAAAGAAATTTTGGGACTTGATGAGTTCCTCAATACACCCGTACGTCAGCTTTCCCTCGGGCAACGGATGCGTGCTGATATCGCAGCATCCTTGCTCCATGATCCTGAGATATTGTTCCTGGATGAGCCTACGATTGGACTCGATGTTGTCGCCAAGGAAAAGATGCGGACATTTATTGAGGAGATCAATCGCGAGCGTCAGGTGACTGTCATTCTTACCACGCATGACATGGAGGATATCGAGAAGCTCTGTAAGCGTATGATCCTCATTGATCACGGGCAGAAGGTGTATGACGGTGAGATCGCAGCGGTGAAGGATCGCTTTGGTAAAACAAGGACACTGATTGTCGACCTTGAGCAAAATGGCAAAGAATTTGTGGTCACAGGAGGTGAAGTGATCAAACATGAAGGGAATCGCAAATGGATTCGCTTCAATCGCGATGAAATCTCTGCCTCACAGCTCATTTCACAAATTTCTGCTAACTATAACATTACGGATCTTACAGTAGAGGAGCCAGCAATTGAATCGATTATTAGCCGAATCTATCAGGAAGGACTAGTAGTAGAGGGTGCACAAATAGAGTGAAAATAATAAGTGGTTGTCACCAAAAAAATGATGTCAGCCACTTTTGTTTCGTTATTCAATTTGCATGGTTAGAATCAAAGGCCCATCTTGTGTGATTGCAATTGTATGTTCATATTGTGCGGAAAGGCTACCATCCATTGTACGTGCCGTCCAGCCATCCTGATCGATCTTTGAACGCCAAGTGTCGATATTGAGCATCGGTTCGATCGTGAATACCATGCCTTCTTTTATTCGTGGTCCATGGTTTGGATGGCCAAAATGAGGGATGACAGGATCCTCATGCATCTCCTTGCCGATACCATGGGCAGTAAATTCTCGTACTACAGCATACCCGTGAGATTCAGCAAATGTTTGAATCGCGTGGGAGATATCTCCGATGCGCTTACCGATCACGGCCTGCTCAATACCGATATAGAGAGCTTCCTTCGTCACCTTTAGTAGTTGTTCAGCCTCCTTCGATACCTCTCCGACTGCATACGACCAGGCGGAATCAGCCAACCAACCATCTAGGTTAACAACCATATCAATCGTTACGATATCCCCGTCCTTTAATCGTTCATTTGAAGGGAAACCATGACAAATTACATCATTTACTGAGGCACAGGTGGCAAAAGGATATCCGTGATATCCTTTTTGCTCAGGAGTTGCACCATGCCGTTGTAGAAACTCTTCAACAAACTGATCAATTTCTAAAGTTGATATACCAGGTCGGATCATTTTAGCAATTTCCTGATGGCAGGCAGCTAGAACTTCTCCAGCCTTTTTCATCATTTCAATTTCTTGTTTTGTTTTGATCGTAATCAATGAATACATCCCTTTCTCTAATGGAGCACTATGAAGCTATTAATGTATCATATGTACCCATTGTATCCAATTGTGAGATGCATATCTATGCCTCATCATTTATCTCGAGTGAGCGCAATAGGATATTTATATATGCATCTGTTAAGATTCCGTGCTGGAGGTGTGGGTATGAAGCTTCCGAGTTTACATCGTATCAATCAGTGGGTGAAAAGAAAAGATCTCCTCACAATTTTTGCAATTAAAAGAGAGTTAGCTAGAACGCACAAAAAAATAAACAACAACTTGTTAGATATCATTGAGTTACCATCAGACAAACAAAATCTCATAAACAACATCAAGACACGAACAGCAGAACTAAACCTTAACAATGTTACCCGTACCATGGCTTATTTGGATTTTTACCGCTGGCACCCAGAAATTCATTGGGCATTATTAGGGCATATGGTGTCACGAAATGGCGGCTGGAACATGACCGATTTACGAGGGGAATGGCTTACCAGATTGCTTACGGAACAGGAGCAATATGAGTTTTTTTCGTTTTTGGAACGTGGCAATTGGTTGATCTTTCAAGATGTGTATCCACAGTTTTTACTCTATGAAGAGAGCTTACGTAGACAGGAGAATCTATTTGATCTACTCCAATACTTTCATGTGTCGGTCTTCATGGAGACAATGTGGAATTATTTTTGGCAAAAGGGGAATTTCTATGTGCTGGCGATTGCGCTGATCATCAACGAGCAAAGTTACCTCGAGCATCGAGTCGTTCGCAATCCTCATTATCAAGAGACTGTGTTAAAAACATTGCAATTCAAGCTGCAGGATATACTTAGTCTCAATCAGATCATCTTTCCATATGATGGGGGGATCATCGGTATGACTCTCCACCACTTCTCATCCCTGCATGAACGGATCCTCTTGGGAAGGCGATTATATCGTCTACTATTTGGAAAACAAGAAACGCTAGAAGCGATTGTTCGTTGGTCGACCGATCATCCACATACTGGCTCGCGCAAAGACTATTGGCCTCATCTCTTCCATGATTTGAATGAGTCAGCCGCGAGCAAAATCTATCTACGTCGTACCGAGTATTGTAGGTTAAAACCGAATGCGAGTCGTGTGTACAGCCCGACGCTACAACGAGCTTGGCCCAATCGAGTACATGAGGATGCGGAAATAGGAGATTGGTATAAGGATGCGAAGGTACTTTATTACCTCATCGATCACGAGGAATATGTAGAGGGGGATATACATGATACGTATTGTCAAACGATCGAAAAAATCGAGCTGGCCGTCATGGGAAAAACAGCAAAGCATACCATCCTCTCATAATAAAAATAATTGGCGAACTCTACTTAAAATCTACCTACCAACAATGATCTTTGCTTCTTGGCTGGGAACGTATTTGGATATCATCCTCGTTTCTTATCAAATGTATTCCTTTCCACTGCGCCCATTTGCGGACACGTTTTCAATGAATGTCCTTTTCACACTATTTGCTTTGCCTATTTTTACGATCGTGGTCGTTCATTTTCTACAACAGATGCAATTACTTGATCGGATTTTATCCGTTCTCATCCTTTCCTTCCTAATGACCTTTGTAGAGATACTCTCGGAAAAAATCGGTTGGTTTGTGCATAGTCCAGATTGGCGACATTACTACACGTTCATTGGTTATTTCCTCTTTATGTGGATTGTTCTTCACTATCATCGCTTTATTTATACTAAATGATTCATATAGTCAAATGTTGTTATTATCGCTCAATTCGTGACTTTTTCACTGCATAAAAAAGTATAACCTTTTTTATCAGCAAGAAAAGCTTCAGCTTAACGAAGAAGCGCGACATCGTAGAAAATGCTTCTGAATAATAGCTTTTCTTCTAGATTAGAAGTATTCTTTCTAATAGAAGATTAGCATTACGAAATACCTTGAGTTTTATAAAAGACTAGGAAGGAGTAGATTGTGAAGCATTTTCGTAAATACTTTCACAAATATTGGAGACCCTTCGTTATTGCAGTTGCATTTTTAACATTTGAAGCCATCGCGGATCTACTACAGCCTACGATTATGGCCAAAATCATTGATGATGGTGTAGCAGGGAACGACCTCAATTATGTGTTGCGGATGGGTGGGTTAATGCTCTTGATCACTCTACTCGGTGCACTCGCCGCCACTACCCGCAACATCCTCGCAACAAAAGTATCACAGAGATTCGGAGCGGAGCTCAGGTTTGATCTTTTCCGCAAAGTGCAACATCTCTCTTTTGAAAATATTGATAAATTTGATAAAGCCTCATTGGTCACACGACTTACCAATGACGTCTCCCAAGTACAGACCTTTGTCAATGGTTTGATGCGGATCTTTGTCAAAGCCCCAATTTTAGCCATTGGGGGATTGATCATGGCGACGCGCTTAGACGCAAATTTGGCATGGGTGTTGGCGGTGATCGTACCGATTGTGGCTCTATTAATCGTACTCAATATGTGGATTGGATTCCCGCGTTTTATCGGTGTACAGAAGGCTCTAGATCGTGTCAATGGTGCGATGAGGGAGTATCTCTCTGGAGTTCGGGTAGTGAAGGCTTTTAACCCTTTTGGCTTTGAAGTACAGAAATTTAATGATGTAAATGAAACATTTCAGATGAGATCGATTCGAGCGATGCGAGTTATCGTTATCTTTGGTCCTTCCATTGCACTTATTCTCAACTTTGGCATCGTGGCGGTGCTCTGGTTTGGTGGGTTACGCGTTGATGCAGGGGAAATACAGGTGGGTGTCATAATCGCCTTTATCAACTACATGACTCAAATTCTCTTCTCATTGATGATGATTTAGATGGTATTCAATATGTTTATTCGAGCGAAAGCTTCTGCAGGACGAATTAGTGAAATCTTGGCAGAAGAAAATAAGATGACCTGGAGTAATCATGCCCAAACCAATGAATCTTCATTAAATAGAGGTCGAATTGACTTTGAACTGGTCTCTTTTTCTTATGCAGGGAGAGTAGGGGAGCCAGTACTCAAGGATATCACGCTTACTTGTATGCCAGGTGAAACGATAGGGATTATCGGCTCTACCGGTTCTGGAAAAAGTAGTTTAGTAGGATTGATCCCGCGCTTTTACGATGTTACTTCTGGAGTGATCAAGGTAGATGGTATCGATGTACGGGAGCTCAACCCTACGATATTAAGAGAGAAAATTGCTGTCGTCCCACAAAAGACAACCCTATTTACAGGCACGATTCTCGATAATCTTCGTCTCGGTAAAGCGGATGCATCTATGGAGGAAATCAAGAGAGCAACGCAGATGGCGGAAGCGGATGCTTTTATTTCATCTTTCCCAGAAGGATATGAAACTAAATTGGGACAAGGGGGCGTGAATCTCTCTGGAGGGCAAAAACAACGCATATCGATTGCGCGTGCACTGATTCGCAAACCTCAAATTCTCATATTGGATGATAGTACGAGTGCGGTCGATGTAGCGACGGAAGCCAAGATAAAGGAATCATTGAAGCAGTATGCCAAAGGGATAACGACTTTGTTCATCGCGCAACGGATCACCTCGATCATGGATGCCGATAAAATTGTTGTGCTCGATAACGGGAAAATGGTAGGTATCGGCAAACATGATGAATTGATGCAAAGCTGCGCGGTGTATCAGGAGATCTACGTATCGCAAATGGGTAAGGAGGTGGTGTAGTATGTCCAAGCAACGTTTTGAACCACCAGCACGTCCGATGGGTGGCCCACATATGCGGGGGAGAGGTCCTGTTATAAAACCAAAAAACTTTCGTGCTACGCTCAAAAGACTCTGGTCCTACTTTGGCAAGGAAAGAAAGTTATTAGGCATCATTTTTATTTTCATATTGATGAGCTCTGCACTTGTTTTATCAACGCCGTATCTCATCGGGAAAGCAATAGATGCGATGTCGCTCGGTGGCGTTGTCAACTTTGGAGTGCTTGGGATCGTGATTCTCGTGCTTTTGTTTGCGTATATTACGGATGGCTTCCTCACCTTTTTGCAAGGATGGATGATGGCGGGGATTTCACAACGCGTCGTCAAAAATCTTAGGAAAGCTCTATTTGCCAAGTTACAGAAGCTTCCCATCGCTTATTTCGATACACGAACACATGGGGAGATGATGAGTCGTCTGTCGAATGATATCGATAATGTGAGCACGAGCATTTCGCAATCGACAACCCAACTTATGTCGGGGGCTGTCGTCATTCTCGGTTCACTCGTGATGATGCTGATCTTAAGCCCGGTTCTCACTCTAGCGAGCTTGATCACAGTACCACTCGTATTCTTACTTACGCGTACGATTACAAAGCGGACAAAGGTGCTATTCCGAGAGCAACAGGCAGAGTTGGGTAAGCTCAATGGTCACATCGAAGAGACGATTTCAGGGCTTGAGGTCGTTAAGGCATTTAATCATGAAGAGAAGGCGATCGCAGAGTTTGAAACGATAAATAATCGACTGCGTGATGTTGGCTTAAAGGCACAGATCTGGTCGGGCTTTCTCATGCCGATCCTCAACGTAATTAACAATATCGGGTTTGCGGCAATAGCGATCGTCGGTGGTGTTCTTGCTGTTAATGAATTGATCACGGTCGGAGTCATCGCGAGCTTTATCAGCTATTCGCGCCAATTTGTACGCCCGCTCAATGATTTGGCGAGCATTTATAATATTTTACTCTCAGGTGTGGCTGGAGCAGAGCGCGTCTTTGAGGTTATCGATGAAGAAGAAGAGGATAGCGATGCTTCGAATGCGATTCCTTTGGAAAATCCAAAAGGGGATGTCATATTCGAGGACGCATCCTTTGGTTATCGCGAGGATCGAGTGATTTTGCATAACGTGAGCTTTTCCACTGTAGCAGGAAGTCGCACTGCTCTCGTAGGTCCTACAGGAGCAGGAAAAACGACGATCGTAAATCTGCTTACACGCTTTTATGATGTTACAGGTGGACGTATACTGATCGATGGTCGAGATATTCGCGAGTATACACGCGATAGTTTGAGACGCACATTCGGCTTCGTATTGCAGGACACATATCTCTTCTCGGGGACGATCAAGGAAAATATCAAATATGGAAAACCAGATGCGACCGATGAGGAAGTAGCAGAGGCAGCTAAGCTCGCTTATGCGGATCGCTTCATCAATCAATTGCCACAAAAGTATGATACCGTTCTTACAGAAAATGGCAGAAATCTTAGTCAAGGTCAGCGCCAGCTACTAGCGATTGCACGGGTCATTCTCGCAAAACCTGCGATTCTCATCTTGGATGAAGCGACGAGCAATATCGATACGCGAACAGAGATCCATATCCAAGAAGCATTGGGCAATATGATGAAGGGGCGCACAAGCTTTATCATCGCTCATCGACTCAACACGATTCGTGATGCAGATACGATCATGGTGATTGACGGCGGTCAAATCGTCGAGCAGGGTAGTCCTGATCAACTGATGAGACAGCAAGGTTACTACTATAATATGTTCTATAATCAGTTTAGAAAAGTTATGGAAGAATGAGTGAGAACATGATCAAGCCCTCATCATTTATCTGCAGGTACTAACCATTTTCATACTTGCCTTCTGTATCGTTTTATTTCAAGAGATAGTACGCCGATTAATTGACAATATGGATTGATGAACATGCAAACTACGCTAGTATTTGGATAAACATGTTGTTGTGAGTAGGACTCGGAATGTGGTGTTTAGTTTAAACCAAAATCCTCTATTCCAGCCTCTTCCTCTGCACGCTTCCGTACATAGCCTACGAATAGGGTAACGATCAGACTGCCAATTGGTAAAAAATATTGGAGGCAATGCGGATAGAATAAACCCCTTCGATTTCCTTATGAATGAACCATTGCCCGAAAATGTACGTAAATTGACTTGACTTATGAAAAAGTTTATAATGAACACATAATTTAATATGTTTGATTTCAGGATTCCTTCGGGGTAGGGTGAAATTCCCAACCGGCGGTGATGGTAGCGTATGCTCCTTAGCCCGTGACCCGAATACATCATTTGTATTCGGTGGATTTTGGTGAAATTCCAAAGCCGACAGTATAGTCTGGATGGGAGAAGGATGGTCTGTGAGACTCATAAACAGCGTTTATGGTTTATTTCCGTATGGATGTTTGTTTTAGACATTTACGGTCACAACCTTTAATTTCTCGTGCCTTGGATCCTTTTCCAGGGCGTTTTTTTATGTAATGGGAGGATCGAGTATGAAGATTATGCAAGAAATAGATTATATGCGTCTCGCACTCTCTCTGGCTCAGGCTGCTAAAGGACAGACAGGAGCCAATCCTCTTGTAGGAGCAGTTGTCGTTAATGGAGGGCATATCGTGGGAATGGGTGCCCATCTTCGTCTAGGTGAAGCGCATGCAGAAGTGAATGCTCTGAATATGGCTGGTCATCATGCGGAGAACAGCACCGTGTATGTATCCTTAGAGCCTTGTAGCCATTTTGGTCGAACGCCTCCATGCGCAAATCGACTCATCCAAGATCGAGTCAAACGTGTTGTTATTGCCACGCTAGATCCCAATCCACGTGTTGCTGGAAATGGAGTTCGCCTATTACGTGAAGCGGGGATTAAAGTGGAAGTAGGTATGTTACAAGAGGAAGCTATGCAAATGAATGAGATGTTTCATAAATACATCACAACTGGGCTACCATTTGTAACATTAAAGGCTGCGATGACACTCGATGGCAAGATCGCTACAGTTACGGGTCATAGTAGGTGGATTAGTGGAGTAGCATCTCGAAAAGAAGTACATCGTTATCGTCATGAGTACCAAGCGATCATGGTTGGTATTGGTACAGTACTCTCTGATGATCCAGAGCTCACGACACGTATGGAAATTGAGGGAATCCACCCGATACGGGTCATCGTCGACTCCAAGCTGTCCACGCCGCTCTACGTCCGCGTCGTTAGGGATGGCAATGCACAGACGATAATTCTCACAACTTTGGGAAATGACCCTAATAAGATTGACGCATTAACTCAAGCTGGAGTAAAGGTCATAGAAGTAAATCAAGGGGAAAGAGTGGATGTAAGGCTCGCGCTGACGAAGCTTGCAGAACTAGGGATTAGCTCGATTCTGCTTGAAGGAGGAGCTACATTGGCGGGTACGATGCTCGAACATCGATTGATTGATAAGATGATCTTATATATTGCACCAAAAATCGTCGGTGGTCACGATGCCCCTCAGGTACTTAATATGAATGGAGTACCTACGATGAATGAAGCGATTACGTTTCGTCATATTTCGTACGAGCAGATAGATGGTGATCTGCGATTTATTGGTTATCCGCAGTATGAATTGAAACTGTAGAATATAGGTGGTTCATCATGTTTACTGGAATTATAGAGGAAGTTGGCAAGATCGTAAAAATTGAAAAAAGGGGAGAAGGCTATCGCTTAGCGATTCAGGCGTCTACCGTTTTAACCGATGTTCAGTTAGGCGATAGTATTGCAGTAAATGGGATTTGTCTTACAGTTACGTCATTTACCAGCAATATCTTTACCGTTGATGCGGTTCCAGAGACAGTTAGGAAAACGAATCTATCGTTATTATCGCGTGGCTCCTTCGTCAACTTAGAGAGAGCGATGAAAGCAGGAGGACGATTCGGAGGGCATTTCGTTGCAGGTCATATTGATGGCATAGGCACGATTACCGGGCGACAAGTTGAGCATAATGCTATCATTTTGTCCATTTCCCCCGCCGATTTAGAGCTACTAAAGTATATTATACCGAAGGGTTCAATCGCGATTGATGGAATTAGCTTGACGATTATGAATGTAGATGATGCTGAATTTAATCTTTCCATCATACCTCATACAATGGAGCAGACCACATTAATCAATAAAACGATCGGAGATCAAGTGAACTTAGAAGGTGACATGATCGGTAAGTATATTGAGAGATTTGTAACCTTTCAAACGCAGGGTCAAGCCAAGTCGTCACGATTGGATGAACAGTTTTTAAAGGATAATGGGTTTATTTGAAAGGACAGAGGAATAAAATGAAGCATACATTCGACACCATTGAACACGCTTTAGAAGAATTAAAAGAAGGAAGAGTGATTATCGTTGTTGATGACGAGGATCGTGAAAATGAAGGGGATTTTGTGGCATTAGCCTCCCGCACAACCCCTGAAACGATTAATTTCATGATCACCCATGGTCGTGGTCTTGTCTGCGTACCGATCACAGAGGAACGAGCAGATGAGCTTGATCTCCCTTCTATGGTTAAAAAAAATACAGACGCTCACGGTACTGCATTCACAGTCTCAGTTGATCACATCACATCTACAACAGGGATCTCTGCACATGAACGCTCTCGCACGATAGAGGAGCTTATTCATTCAGACGCAAAAGCAGATGAATTTAGACGACCTGGGCATATATTCCCATTAGTAGCTAAAAAGGGTGGGGTACTTCGTCGCGCAGGGCATACTGAAGCAGCAGTTGATTTGGCTCGTTTATGCGATGTATACCCAGCGGGTATCATTTGTGAAGTGATTAATGAAGATGGTACGATGGCCAGAGTGCCAGATTTGCAGAAGATTGCACATCAATTTGATCTAGCGATGATTACAATCGCCGATCTGATTGAATACCGTAGACGACATGAACAGTTGGTCAAACGAGAAGCGGAAGCTCATCTGCCAACGGAATTTGGTGATTTTACGATCATTTCTTACAGCAATGAAGTCGATCGTCATGACCATGTAGCCCTAGTAAAAGGAGAGATTAATTCCGAAGAACCTGTTTTGGTTCGTGTTCATTCAGAGTGCTTGACCGGAGATGTCTTCGGCTCCGAAAGATGTGATTGTGGTCCTCAACTACATGGGGCACTCCATCAAATAGAAGAAGTAGGTGCTGGAATCCTACTCTATATGAGACAAGAGGGAAGAGGTATAGGGATCCATAATAAGCTTAGAGCGTACGAGCTTCAAGAACAGGGATATGATACTGTAGAAGCCAATCAGAAATTAGGCTTTGCTCCTGATTTACGCGATTATGGGATCGGCGCTCAAATTCTGAAGGATCTAGGTGTAAAAAAGATTCGACTATTAACGAATAATCCTCGAAAAATCAAAGGATTAGAAGGATATGGTTTAGAGATTGTGGAGCGTGTTCCAATCCAAATCCAATCCAATCCGAACAATGAAAAGTATTTATCTACGAAAAAATCCAAACTAGGACATTTGTTAAAATAGGAGGAGAAAGAGTATGGTTCGCTATTTTGAAGGATATTTAACAGGGCAAGGGTTGAAGGTAGGTATTGTTGCAGGGAGATTCAATGAGTTTATTACATCCAAGCTTTTAGGAGGGGCATTAGACGCCTTGAAGCGTCATGGAGTTTCCGAGGATGATGTAGATGTCGCTTGGGTACCTGGCGCCTTCGAAATTCCCATGATCGCTCAGAAAATGGCTGCTTCCAAAAAATATGATGCTGTAATTACATTAGGTGCTGTGATTCGCGGGGCAACGCCACACTTTGACTATGTGAGCAGTGAAGTAGCCAAAGGTGTTGCTGCCATTTCAATGAAAACAGATGTTCCGACGATCTTTGGCGTTTTAACAGTTGATTCGATTGAACAAGCAATTGAACGTGCAGGAACCAAAGCGGGTAATAAAGGCTGGGAGGCTGCTGTTACTGCTATTGAAATGGCTAATTTATCGAAAAGTTTCAATAATTAATAGGTGATGGACGACGTGTGCATCGCTAAATAAGTTACCGTTGCTCATTATGGGGCAATGGTTTTTTTGTTCTCCTAGCATACATACATGTCCATTTTTACATTTAATAGGTTGTAGCACTTACAAGTTTAATAGCGATCCCATATGATTAATTAACTCTTCATAACTCGTACATAAGGGGGGTGATTTCATGTCAGGTGGAGGAGCGACAGGCATGGGTATCGCAGCTTTTGCGCTTATTATCTATGTATTACTAGTGATCATTCTAGAAGCAGGAGGTAGCGGTTACTAGACTCATATTAATCACGCATGGAACATATTAAGTTCTCAGACATAGATAGAATTGCGATCATGCAACCAACTAAATCGATTTTGTTTACAACAACGTCCCGACGGCTCAATAGACCGTCGGGACGTTGTTATTTCAACTTCGATTTCTCATGAGCGTAATTTTTCATCGGCAAACAGGAACACCTAAAAAATGTTTGTTATATAATACATCAAACAATTTTTTATTGTATCAATACAAGTTATAGGTAAGGGGGATGTAGATGGACTGTACCACCTGTAACGGAAATGGGGAGTTAGAGTGCCCGCTGTGTAGAGGTAATGGCGTCGAGGGAGGATATTTTTGTGACCGCTGTCGTGGAGATGGAATTGTAGAATGTTACCACTGTAGTGGCAATGGACGATTGGAGTAGAGGAGGTTTGTCAAATGGGAGATATATGGAAGGAGCTTCCTGTGGGAGTAGAGATTCTCGGTGAGTATAAGTCAGAATACGATGAAATTTTAACCTATGATGCCCTCGAATTCGTGAAGAAATTGGAGCTCAAATATCGTGATCGAAGAACCGAGCTATTGAGCAAGCGATTGGAACGCCAGCGAGAGTTCGACTCCGGGAAGCGGCCTGATTTTCTAGCAGAAACCAGTTCAATTCGTACAGGAGATTGGGTCGTAGCGCCGCTACCACAGGATTTGCTGGATCGTAGAGTTGAGAATACAGGTCCTGCTGGAGATCGGAAAATGGTTATTAATGCGCTTAACTCGGGGGCTCGATGCTTTATGGCGGATCTCGAAGATTCCAATTCGCCAACTTGGGAGAACACGATTGGCGGGCTGATCAATCTCAGGGATGCTGTCAATCGCTCGATTCAATATATGAGCCCAGTGGGCAAGAAGTATATGCTCAATGAGCAAGTGGCTACTCTTCTCGTCCGTCCACGGGGCTGGCATCTCGATGAGAAAAATATCATCATCGACGGAACGCCAATCTCAGGAAGTATTTTCGATTTTGCCCTCTACTTTTATCATAATGTACAGAACTTACTTGCTATTGGCTCTGGTCCATATTTTTATCTCCCAAAGCTAGAGAGCCACCTTGAAGCACGATTATGGAACGACATTTTTACTTTTGCACAAGCTGAATTGGGCATTTCACATGGGACGATTAAGGCAACGGTTTTAATTGAGACTTTAACTGCTGCATTTGAAGCGGATGAAATTTTATACGAACTCAGGGAGCATAGTGCAGGGCTTAATTGTGGGAGATGGGATTATATTTTCAGCTATATCAAAAATATGAAAAATCATTCTGAGTATCTCCTGCCCGATCGCTCACAAGTTACGATGACCGTCCCTTTTATGCGCGCGTATTCAACCTATGTCATTCAAACATGTCATAAACGAAATGTTCATGCGATGGGTGGGATGGCGGCGCAGATTCCGATTAAGAATGACACAAAGGCAAATGAAGAAGCAATGGAGAAAGTGCGACTCGATAAAGAGCGAGAGGTAAGAGATGGTCATGATGGGACATGGGTTGCCCATCCAGCGCTGGTGCCGATTGCGATGGAGGTTTTTAACCAGTGGATGCCAGTAGCTCATCAGATTGATAAAAAGCGAGAGAAAGTACTAGTGACCGCGCCCGATCTGTTGGCGGTACCCGAAGGCTCGATTACAGAGGCGGGGCTGCGTACCAATATAAATGTAGCGATTCAATATATGGAGGCATGGCTACGGGGGGTAGGTGCTGTTCCTATTAACAACTTGATGGAGGATGCCGCCACTGCTGAAATTTCTCGCACCCAAATATGGCAGTGGCTTCGTCATCCTAAAGGTATTCTGCAAGATGGTCGTAAGGTGACCTTTGCACTTGTGGAACAAATAATGCTTGAGGAACTCGACAAAATTCATCGTCAGGTGGGCAACGCTGTAATTCAGAATGGGAAATTTGCTGAGGCGACTGACCTCTTTTGGCAGCTGATTTACGAGGAAGAGTTGATATCATTTTTGACCCTACCTGGATATCAGCTTCTGCGATAAAAGACAGGGGTAAAAGACAGGGGGACGTTTCATCTGTCTTCTAAAAGTTTTGCAAATTTGAATAATGGGAGATGGTCAAAGAAATGGTGAATGATGCGCTAAAAGAACTGGAAGAGAGCTGGAAGACGGAGCGCTGGCAAGGAATTGTTCGTCCGTATACTGCTCATGATGTACAGCGCTTACGTGGTTCGATTCAAATTGAACATACATTGGCAAAAATGGGCGCAGATCGCCTATGGAGTTTATTACATTCAGAGAAGTATCTAGCTGCGCTAGGAGCATTGACGGGTAATCAGGCAGTGCAACAGGTGCGAGCAGGGCTAAATGCGATTTACGTAAGTGGTTGGCAGGTTGCTGCGGATGCCAATCTCGCGGGTCATATGTATCCAGACCAGAGTCTCTACCCGTCCAATAGCGTACCGCAAGTAGTAAAGCGGATAAATCAAGCATTGCAGCGTGCTGATCAAATCGAGCAGTCTGAGGGAAGTAATAGCACATATTGGTATGCACCCATCATAGCCGATGGTGAGGCTGGATTTGGTGGTCATCTCAATGTATTCGAATTAACGAAAGCGATGATTGAGGCTGGGGCGGCCGCAGTTCACTTTGAGGATCAGCTCTCCTCGGAAAAGAAGTGTGGACATCTAGGTGGTAAAGTTTTGTTGCCGACGGCACAGGCAGTACGAAATCTGATCGCAGCACGTCTAGCAGCTGATGTGATGGGAGTTCCGACTGTTATTATCGCGAGAACAGATGCCAATGCGGCGCAGCTACTTACCAGTGATGTCGATCCATTTGATCATCCATTCCTAACGGGTGAGCGCTCCCCTGAAGGATTTTACTATGTCGCTGCTGGATTAGAACAGGCGATTGCACGCGGGCTCGCTTACGCTCCATATGCGGATCTCGTTTGGTGTGAAACATCCGAACCCAATCTTGAGGAGGCAAAACGTTTTGCCGAGGCGATTCATGCAAAGTATCCAGGCAAATTGCTCGCCTACAATTGCTCACCGTCTTTCAACTGGGAAAAGAAGCTCGATCGAGATACCATCGCACAGTTTCAGTCAGAGCTTGCTCGGCTCGGATATAAATTTCAATTTGTGACGCTTGCTGGCTTCCATGCTCTTAACTATAGTATGTTTGAACTGGCTAGTGATTATAAGGAACGTGGAATGGCAGCTTACTCAGACTTACAACAAGCAGAATTTCGTAGCGAAGCAAAAGGCTATACAGCTACACGACATCAACGTGAGGTCGGAACAGGCTATTTTGATGCCGTTTCTATGGTCATCTCAGGCGGCAATACCACTACTGCGGCTCTGCTAGGCTCTACTGAAGAAGAACAATTTTCAGCGTAATCATCTTAGAATATACAGACACAGTCGGAGTTAAAACTCCAGCTGTGCTTTTTTGTGCGCCCAGCATGCGCGTTATCTATAGGGTGAAAGTCCCGAACGGGGGCTGGCGAACGCCTACCGTTAGCCAAGAGCAAGGGTGTCCACCGTGAGGTGGAATCTGAAGGAAGCTGGAGGCAAACGCTTGACC